>Ga0182095_1260519_pt1 | contig 13222 bp, 6 predicted proteins | sample 041ome_19_FD_127784 | JGI IMG/M metagenome (GOLD analysis project Ga0182095, IMG submission 127784) | Metatranscriptome of coastal salt marsh microbial communities from the Groves Creek Marsh, Georgia, USA - 041412BS metaT (Metagenome... | ecosystem: Environmental > Aquatic > Marine > Intertidal...
GAAGAAAATGAACGACGCGTTCGTGAATTTGCGGAAAGTAAAGTCCAAGTTGGAACAGAAATACGCGTACGGTGGCGGCGAAGGTTTTGGTAACAAAACGACGATTCAGACGACGACGCAGTTTCGAAAGAAGATCATCTCAAAACTCGTCGAGACGGAATTTGAAGTCGAAACGAAAGCGATTATGTTCAACGCGTGGAAAATACGGACAGAGAAAGAAAAAGAAAAGAGGGAAGTAGTGACGACAAAACTCGACGCGATACGTGCCGTCGCTTTGCGGCGAAGTTTTGATCACTGGCGCGATGTTTCCGCGTCTTTACAACCGAGAAGAGTAGCTTTGGAAGCTTTGGAATTGAACGCGAAGCAACGACACGTGCGCGACATTTTCAATCGTTGGCGTAAATTCGCTAAACTTTCAAACCGAGCGATGCACGTGGCGACGATGAAAACGATAGATGCGGATAAGAAAACGCTATCAATCGCGTTCGCGCGTTGGGAGTTGGCGCTGGCGAAAAGCGCAAAGAGTAAAGCGGAGAAGAAACTCGTTCGGGCGTTTGTTTTGAAAAAGGCATTCGTCGCGTGGCGAATGGCGAGAGATGAGTCCGCGTTCAAAGTCGAAGTTGCGAGACGGAAGTTGCGTGGCGATGACGAAAGTGAACTCGTCGCTTTCGTGGACGCTCGAAAAAGTAAAGCTGAAAGTGAACGAATGTCTCTGTATTTTCGCAGCGAAGGATCCGCGGCGAGGAAAAAGTTGGAGCGATTGAAAGGTCAATACTACGCAGCGACGAATTACGTAACAACTTTATTACCGTTGGCTACGTTACACTCGCCCTGGGATACGTTTGCAGCATCGCCGACCAATATCGACGAGGCCGCCGCCGACGACGACGAAAGGACGATATCAAAGAACGTAAAAAAAGTCGTCGAAGAGTCCAAGGTTGAGGCGTTACTTCGAGAAGCGAAAGAATCGATTCAAAGAGCCGACGAACTGAGAGAAGAGTGCGAGTTTGCCCGAAATGTCGCCGAAGACGCGGAAAACGCGTCTGATTTTCTTCTCGTGATGTTTCAACAAGGTAAAAATGTCAGTCAGACTCACTTATCGAACGCTTTGATACACGCGGAGAAGATGTACGGAAAATTTACGCTCTTATCGGTCGAGTGCGAGAAGGCTTCGGCAGAAGCGGTGAGAAAAGTGAGAAAAGCTAAAGAGGCGGAAAAAATGGCGGAGAAGTACGAGCGCGTTCGTTTGATACGTAGCACCGATGGTTATATCCCGCCGACCGATGGTGGTGAGCTAGAAAAAAACCAGCCTCGAACGAAGACGACTTCGCGGGAAATCGCGGTGGTTTTCGCCAACAGGAACGTCGCCAAACGCTTTTTAGAGAAATGGCAAAGCGCGATTGAGATTCTCCAGCGCGATAGACTCGATTTATTCTTCACCTCCTGGCGAGAACAAACTCGAAAAGGGTTGATAACACGCGCCGATCGCGAGATTCAAATCGAAAATTTCATTGAAAAGAGAACGGTAACGATGAAAGCGAAAGTCTTCTCGGCTTTGTACTGGCACAGGAAGTGGAGACAAGATCGAAAGAAAGTTCTCGAAATCTCCGTGAAACCCATCGCGAGAGACTCTTTGTACTTTGCATTGAAACGGTGGAAAATCAAAGTATACAACAAAAAACTATTATTCCGCGTGTTCACCAACTGCGAACGCGCCTGGGACGAGAAACGAAACGAACCGTACGACGCGGAAAACATCCAAACGAAACGAGACGTTTTACGCGTTTGGCTGAAAAACGCCAAAGAGGCAAAAAAAATGCGCGACGAGTACGTCCAAGCCACGCAGTTCCGCGACGTGTCTCTCAAACTCAACGCATTCCTCGCCTGGAAATTGAAAACCTCTTCATCCAAGCGAGACGAGCTCGAAAACGCTCGCGAACGTGAAATCAACGAGCAAATAGCCGATACTTTTCGCCGAGTCTCTCTCTCGCAAAAAGTCCTCTCGGCGTGGCGCGTTCGAGTGTTCAACTCGTGGAGAGAGCGGTTAGCCACCGAAATGGGCTACCGCACGATAGCGAGGAGAGTTTTAAGAGGGTGGCATCAACGAGTCGTCGTCGCGTGTTAGATACTAGTCATCAGTGCGTTGATTCAGAGAGTAGTAATAATAGCAGTAGGACAGACCCAAAACGTTCCTCCTCTCGTCTTTCAATTTTTGTTTCAAATTCCTCATAACTGCTGCGTGTTCTATTCAATACAATCATCCCACATAGTAATCATCATCCGTCATGGGCGTGCAAGTGCCGGAATTGAAACAGTGCGTACTGCAGTCGTTTCATTTCATCGTTCTCTCTTCTTCTTCTTTGTCTTCTTTACTCGTCCTGCTTTTATTTAGGGAAATTCTTCTTTCGTTGGCGCCGTCGAAGATGCGATTCGGCTTCGCGATGACGATCTCTCTCCCTCGTTTCTCTCTACTTTTCCTCGCTCCCAACGAAACACCATCTGACGAAGCAAAACGCTCTTCTCATCATCATCATCATCTTTTAAATAACAGATACATGGACAAAAGACTGAAACTGAAACTGAACGGGAACAGAGGCGTGATTGGTATTTTACGCGGGTTCGATCAGTTTTTAAATTTAGTCTTGGACGAGTGCGTGAACGACTCGACGGCGGAGAAAACGCCGCTCGGGATGGTCGTCGTGAGAGGCGCGAGCGTTTTATCGATGGAAGCGTTGGAGCACATCGCGCCCGTGCAAAGGAAGTCTGTAATGTAATCACCACCGTTTGTAATATAGTACTAACTCATTTCTATTTATTTCTGGTATACAACGTTTTCTATCTATTTATTTGTTGCGAGGCTTCGCGCGAGCAGTCGGTTCAGCCTCCAAAGGGTTCTCTGGCCAATAGTGTCTTGGGTAGCGGCCTTTCAACTCTTTCCTTACGTTTTCGTATTCACCTTCCCAGAAGGACTTCAAATCAGTGGTCACTTGTACCGGTCGACTCGCCGGCGAGAGTAAGTGCAACTCGGCTTTTTTACCGGCTATGGTAGGCGTGTCGGGTAACCCGAACAGCTCTTGCAATCGACACTCGATGACTGGGGCGTTGTTGTCGCTTACGTTTTCGTAATTAATTTTCTTTTGGGTCCCTGAAGGTAAACGAATTGATTCGGGAACACTTTTGTCCAGTACTCGTTTGTCCTCGTGCGAGAGCATGGTAGTTTCCAGAATCTGTCTCAAGTTTGTTTTTTTCAAGATGTCTTGTTTCGAGGCGCATCCGACGACCCATTGCGGAAGCCACTCGAAGACAGTTTTAGTTAACGACGTATCGCGAAAGTCCGGGAACGATTCAGGATTGCAACTGTGCGCGAACACGCATCGCTTTATCCACGCGTTGAGATTTTTATCCCCGCTCACGTTGAAGAATGTAAACACGCCAACCTTTTTCGCTCTTTCGACGATAGCATCCGCCATTTCGCTTTCTGTCGCTTCGATTACTTTCTCGTCCAAAACAACGTCACCAATCCTCGTAACTTCTCTCGAGACAACTTTGCTCGAGCTTTCCGCCCACGTAATTTCGCGCTTTGTGGATACGTTCAAACAAAATTTCAGGTTTTCATCCGTCGCCGCGGCAGTCGCGAGAATACCTTTCGTTAAAGGCGACGCGAGTTTGATGATATCGTTCTTACCGCCGTTCCCGTCGTTTCCTCCAAACATTTCACAAATAACTAACGCTTCGGCTTTTGCAATCGGGTCGTCCCTGTTGTCGGCGGAAATAGAAGCTGCGCCTCCGCCGCTCAGTTTGAACGTGTTCGAACCTTTACCGCTGGATTTCATAGCGATTCGATCTGGGAAAGCAGCCGCGAGCAAAATGGACGCTTCGAACTGCTTCGCACCGCAAAAGATTTCTTCGTATACTGGTTCGTTCGCGTTTAATCCATCCGAATCGATATCCGTTGAAACCGACTTTGCAATTCTAAGAATATCCGCGGCCGGCGCGTCGTTGGCGAGACTCCGAATGTTCCTCGCCAACTGTTGCGACGATTTTCGCGCCTCGGAAACCGCAAACGGATCGACATCAAAGTCCAAATACGAAGAATTGCTACCGGTACCTGCACCACCACTGCTCTCACTGTTGTACGATTTCGAAAGCGCGTCGATGATTGCAGATTTTGCGCTCGTTTTTTTGCCTTTTGGTGCCTTTTTCATATTCTTCGAGCGTTTGCTCGAGCTCGGCAGTTTCGCGTCTACCGGAACGCGTATAACATCAATCCCACGTTCGCCGACTTTCTTGCCCAGCTTTTTACGGTACTCATCATCGCTGTTGTCATCGTCACTATTCATCGAGCTACTACTACTACCAATATCAGCTATGATGACATCTCGTCCTTGAATCGCTCTGGCGTAACTTCTCGCGTCCAGCGGCGCGTCTCTACCTCGCAAAAGACTCTTATCACTATCGACGCCCGCCGCGAGCTGACACGCTAAACGCGTACTCGCCGCACCTCTTTGACTCGCGAATAATAACATCGCACCTATGCGAGGATGACACGGTAAACCGTTCATCGCTTTACCTTTCTCGGAAACAAAGTACGTGACGTTCGAGGACTCCCGGTCTTCTTCGACGACTTCAATCGCGCGGAGTTTTTCGAGAAGTTTGAGCGCGTTTTTGCCCGGTCCAGCCGGCGGTGGATCTAAAAAAGCCAACGCTGGTGACGAGGACGATGAAGTCGAACCCTCTCTTACTTCTTTCTCGGAAGAAGATGAAGATGGCGATGAAAAAATATCCTTGGTCGACAATTCTCCTCCGAGCGCGTTGGCGATGGTCAACATGCAACTCGTCAAATCGGCGGTCAAAATCTCCGGCGTCGTTTCTTTCTGGAAAGATGTCGCCATACTGTTTTCGTTCCACATTCGGTAACACATTCCTTCCGCTATGCGACCGGCTCGACCTCGTCTCTGGTCCGCGCTCGAAATCGAAACTCGTTCAGTCGTTAATCGAGTCATGCCTTTACTGTGGTCGTACTTGGGCGCTCTTCGTAATCCCGAGTCGACGACGATGGTCACTCCGGGAACCGTCAGAGAAGACTCCGCTATCGGCGTCGAGACGACGACTCTTCGTTTCGCGGGCGTATTTGAAGGTGTCAACGCGTAATTCTGCTCGTTCGTCGGCAACGCTCCGTACAAAGGCAAAATCTCATAATGTGAATCCCCTAATCGATCTTTCAGAGACTTCACGACCCTTCGAATCTCAGCCGCGCCGGGGAGGAAGACTAAAATATTCCCACCGTTTGGCGTATCGCTGAGAGCTTTTTGAACGGTTTTTACGGCGACTTCTTCTGTGTCGTTATACGCACCATTTATCCCTCCGCCTCCCACGTATATCGTTTCCACCGAGAACGATTTGCCTTCCGATTGCACGATTGGCGCGTCGTAATAAAAATACTCTTCTTCGTCTTCTTTTCTTCGTAACGTCTTCCTCATCAACTCTTGGCACCTGACCGCCACGTCCCCTAACGTCGCCGACATCACGCACACCTTCAAGTCCTTCCCTCTCCCAAACTTACTCTTCGCTCTCAAAACTAACGCTAAACTCAAATCCGCATCTAAATTCCTCTCGTGAAACTCGTCGAACACGACGCACGAAACGCCCTTCAGACTCGGATCTTTCGCCAATCTATTCTTCAACACGCCTTCCGTAACCACCTCAATTCGTGTCTTTGACGATACCAGTCTTTCAAATCGTACTTGATACCCAACCGTCTCCCCAACTTTTTCGTTTAAAATCGACGCCATGCGTGTGGCAGCCGCGCGCGCCGCAACCCGTCTCGGTTCTAAAACTAAAATTTTCCCTCCTTCTGAAGCAGACGAAAACCAACGTTTCCCGCGTCGAGAACACATCATCGCTAAAGGGAGTGCAGTCGTCTTCCCAGCACCCGGTGGGGCTTGTAAAATCAAATCGTTCTCGTTTTCAAAAAGAACTCGCAAGCAGTCTTCGATGACGTCTTTAATCGGTAACTCGGATATTTGTTCTCGCACTCGTTCGTTCTCCAAGTCGTTCACTTCGTTCTCGCATTTTCCAATTGGGGGTTCCGGTGTGGTAAAACGACTGTTACTACTACTCCTCGTCGAACGTGTTAAAAAGCTCCTTTTCCTTCTCCTCCGACACGCATTTCCGCTCGCAGAAAAAGCCACGCTCTGTCTTCTAAAGTCTTTTCTGATATTGCTGGTAAAAAGGCTTTCGGAAACGTGATATCGATGAGAAGTCATCTTTTTCTCTGGGGAATTTGCTTCAGAAAAATTGACTTTTACTCCCTCTTAAAGAAAAGCTTTGAACACACAACGCAGAAGAATTACTAATAAACACAACGAAATGAAGCAAAAGATCGGCCAATATTCCGTCTCTCGCACGTTGGGTGAAGGCGCGTACGGGAAAGTGAAATTCGCGACCATGAAACAAGCGAAAGACCCGTACGCGATTAAAATCTTAAACCGGCAGATGTTGCAAAGAGTGGACGAGAAAGAAATGCTCTTACAAGAAATAAAAACCATGGCGGAAGTTTTCCACCCGTACGTCGTGAACTTATTCGAAGTTTTATCGGGACGAGAGGAGGTGTATTTAGTTTTGGAGTTTTTAAGCGGCGGAGAACTGTACGATTTGGTGAAGCAAAGAGGCAAGTTGGAGGAAGATTGCGCGCGAGTCTATTTTCAACAGATTTGTCAAGGAGTAAGGTTTTGCCACTCCAGAGGGGTGTTCCACAGAGACTTGAAACCGGAGAATATATTCTTAGATCACGAGAAGAAGACGTGTAAAGTCGGAGATTTCGGCTTAGCGGCGCAAAAAGTAAACACGGATGGGTCTTTACGAACTATTTGCGGGACGCCGAATTACGCGGCGCCGGAAGTCATGGCGGGGTCGAGACGGTTGAAAAAGGTGAAAGCGTTCGAGGATGAATACACGAAAGCGAAAGCGGAAGGATACGATGGGAAAATCGCGGATATTTGGTCGTGCGGGTGCATTTTGTATTTCATGTTAACTGGAGATTGTCCGTTTTACGGCGCGAACTTTGTCGAGTTACAAACGCAAGTGCAAAAAGTTGAGCCGTATTATAACGCGGAAGTTATCGCGAGAAAAGCCATCAAGGTGCTCGAGATTATCTTGGTCAAAGACCCGAAGAAACGAGCGACTTGGCCGCAAATTTTCAAGAAATCTTGGTTTCGACAAAACGGGTTCAAACCGGTGAAGATTAAAAAGTTACAAACCAGTTCGCGGTCGGTGGTGGATATTTCCTTGGAAAAAGGCGTCTCCGATTCCGTCGTGGAACGAGAATTGAACAACCAAAGCGACGGGTCGGACTTTTCTGATTTTAGCAACGAAGGCGACGACGTCTGGGACGAAGACAACGATACCGATCACACGCTCTCGAGAGAGAATTCGCAAAATCCCACCGCCGGGTCTCCCAAAGGAGGAGGAGGAGGAAAGAGAGGCATATTCTCTTCTTTACAACGCCAACAGTCGACGATGTCCAACTTCGACCGAGGCTCGAGCCAAGAAGTTATCCGGAAAATCAACGCGTTCGAACTCATGAATTTAACCACGTTCGACTGCACGCACATGTTCGACGACTACTCCAACGTTTCCAACTCCACGACTCGATTCATCTCGTCCTCGAGCGTCACAGAAATCGAAAAAGCTGTCGTTTCTACCGCGAAAAAAGCCGGATGCGAAGTCAAAGCCACGCCCGGGAAACCTATTCGATTACGACACAACGCCTCCGCAGTCCAAATCGTCGTCGAAAAATACGAAATCGTCCCCGGAATATACATGGTCAACTTCAATCGATTGAGTGGGAACCGAGACGCGTATTACGAACTCTATTACGACATGAAGAAAAACAGCTCGATCAAGAAGTTAGCGCTGAGCCAATCCGGCAAAAACTCGGCTTCGGCTGCCGGCGGCGAATAGGCAAATAATAATAATAATAATAATAATCGCTGCTCTACATTTTGCGAACGACGAGTGGATGAAAAGTGGTCGTGAAAAATGCCACCACGCTCTCTCCTTTTCGCGAGGTGATGATGGAAGAAGAAGAAGTTTCCTCCGCGTTGTACTATAGTTCTAATATTTTATATTTCTGCTGAACGAAAATTCTCCACAATAATGAAGAGGTGCCTACTCTCAAATTACGTCATAAGCGAGTACACAAAATGCTTCCAATCCTCTCGATCAAAGACGCGTGCGTCGGCTTACTCTCCTTAAACTTGGCGTCTAAAATGTGGATGACTATTAAATGGAGAGTGCTTCACACGAACAAAAAATTGGGTAAACCTGTCTCCGCGTGCGTCTCTTCTTATTAAACTCTTCTTCGTTACTGCCGCCTTTGATTCATTGAATTGGAGGTGGACACATTTGTATTCCAATTCATTTTCATGTTCATCATCTCACTCACACACACACACTCTCTCTCACACACACACAAAACACAGCGTGGCGGATTGGAAACTCGTTCCAGAACTCGTGAACAACACCAACGAGGCGTACGCTCGCGAACACGGAACGCAACTGAATGAAAGTGAATACACTCCAGTATTCGTTGCTATGCTTGGGTTGATGCACGCCGTGAACGCGGACCCGGGGCAAGCGCCGGGGATGATGTTGTATTCATCTCTCGCGTATACGGCCGCGTCTGCGTTTGCTGGGTTTCCGTACTATGTGCCCGCGGCGATCTGGAGATACGGCGCGTTCGCTCTCGGGTTGAAGAAAATTTTCGAGGCGAAGAACTTTTAAAACAACGCGAAGAAGGAAAGCGAGATGAAGGGTCTTCTTACGACTCCGGACGATCGTCGGCGTAAAATCTTCAGAGTTGGTTGTAATAAAATTAAATCTCATGCGCAATAATGGCCATAATCTTTCTTGTTACACGTGTATACATAAAACTCTTTCTCTTCTTTTTCTTTTTCTTTCTATCCTTCTCGCAGCAAGCCGCAAAACTCCTCTTTACCAATCAGCTTCATCCTGTAATCGTGTTTCGCCACTTGTCGCTCGTCTTCGGTGTTATACCCCCAATCCACGAAAAACAAGTCCCATTTGCTTAATCGTTTATCGTTTGCAACTTTAATGAGAGTCGATAACTTATCTTCCACGAAAATCATCCTCGACGCGCCGTCCTTGTTAAACGTTTCCTCCAACCGCACCAACACGTCCGCTTTCGGTTCTCCGCTCACCGTCGTGCTAATCAAATCCTCCTCGGGAATCTTCACTCCACCCATATCGACCAAAATAGCGTCCGCGAACCGAGCTTGTTTCGTCGTCACAATCGTTACTTTTGCGTCTCTTCTCTCTGTGCAAAATCTCAACGCTTCCGGTACGTCTTCGTACAGCGCGTTCGGTTGCAACCAAGATTTAAAATCCGTTCGGATCCAATCGTCTCGTATTTTACCAAACTCCAACACCATCGTTTTCCGATCTAACTGCCATTTTTGCATCAGCGTTTCGCTCAATATAGGCCAGTCTTTCAAGATAGATTCCACGTCGTACCCGTCGAGATTTTCCAGAAGCGCTCTCGCTAAAATCGTGTTCTCGTATCCCGTTTCCACGACTGGTCGTACCGCTCGCAGTTTATCTAAAACTTCATCCTTTTTCTCATTCGCTCGTTCGCACTCGAACAACTCCGGCCACAATTCAACGCCGTGTTTCCACGCGGATAGCGAGGATTCCCCGACCGAGTCGCAGACGACGCCGTCAAAGTCGAGCGCGAATAATGTTGAAGTCGAGGACGCGGCAGAAACGTCCATCGTCTGCTTCTTCTTCTTCACCGACGAAGATGATTTTGAGGATGAAGATGATTCCAACGAAGTCTTTCCCCGTCGGCGGAGAAGATGACGAGAACAAAAAACAGAAGATGAAGATGAAGATAGCTTTTGGGAGGATGATATCGCAGCAAAAGCGGTGGGTGACATTATTATATATCTTTTATACTACTACTAATAAATAAGCACAAACAGCAAATGTGGATATATTTTGTGATGCATTTTCTCTTACACGCATCAAGAAAGAACAACTCTAACAACACTCTATCTGCGCTCCTATTAACAACATCTCTTCTTATCCATGACAACGGAGGACTTTCTCTGCTGCCTTTCTCTGATGCTGACTTCACCACCTCTCTTCTTTGGCGCGTGCCGACGCAACAGCTCGTCTAAAGGCGTGTTCGGGTCGTGGATATTATTATTGTCTTTGTCGTCGTCGTAGATCATCGTCAGCTTTGCTTCTCTGACTGCGTTTTCGTCGTTTACGTCCGAAACAGTTGGAGCGAGTGGACGTTCTTCGTTCCCTCCTGAAGAAGTATCGTCGTCTGAATCGAAAACGTCGCTCCTTTTTTGCGTTTGCTGTGCCCAAGATTTCGCGTATCGACCGTTTTCGATGGAGAGTAACTCGTCGTGCGAACCGTATTCGACAATTTTACCGTTGTGAATGACGGCGATGTTATCGCATCGTCGCGCGGTGGATAATCTGTGCGCGACGACGACGGTGGTTTTGCCTTTGGTTAAAAAGTCAATCTCGCGGACGATTTCGCGTTCGGTGTACGCGTCTAACGCGGACGTGGCTTCGTCGAGAAGTACAATTGGACTGTTTTTAAGAAGCGCGCGCGCGATCGCGACGCGTTGCTTTTCGCCTCCAGAGAGTTTCAACCCTCGTTCGCCGACTTGAGTGCTGAAACCTTTCGGCAAACTCGCGACGGTTTCCGTGAGTCGAGCGCGACGAACAACTTCGCGAATTTCCGCATCCGTCGCGAGTTCTTCCCCAAGCGATTGGTGCTCACTATCAACAAATCTTTGCGATTTACCGTACGCGATGTTGTATCGCAACGTGTCGTTGAATAACACGACATCTTGCGGGACAATGGCGATATTTTCTCGAAGCGAATCGAGCTTCAAATCCTTCACGTTTTTACCGTCGATGTATACGCCGCACTGCGTGCTGTCGTGATTGTTGTGTTCGCAGTTATAGTTCACGTCGTATAAGCGATACAACAGGCGCAAAATGGTCGATTTACCACTCCCGGAAGCGCCAACGATGGCTAAGGATTTCCCGGCTTCAATTTTAAAACTCAAATCGTCCACAATCAACGCGTTGTTGTTACCCGGGGCCGAACTCGACGACTCCTCCGCCGCACCTCCCTCACTACTAATAGTATCAAACTCGTTTTCTTCGCCAGTTTGATCGTATCCGAACGACACGTTTCTGAATTCTACGCTAAATCCTTTCTCCAACGCCTCTTTACTCGTCGGCAACTCTAAACCATTCACCGCCTCTCGCACTTGCGATTGCTCTTCTAATAATTTAAACATCGTCGTCATATCCACCATCGATTGTTTCGCTTCACGATATACGGTACCTAAAAAGTTCAAAGGGACGGAGAGTTGAAAGAGTAAGCCGTTTACCATGACTAAATCACCGACGGTTAATTCTCCAGTCGTGACTTTACTCGCCGCTAATAACATCGCCGTGGACAACGCGGCTGAGAAAATAGCGTTTTGTCCAAAGTTCAATCCGGCTAAACTCGTGGCAATCTTCAAGTTGGCTTGTTCCACGCCTTTTAAACTTTCGTCGAATCTATTCACCTCGTGTTTCTCCTTGTTGAAATATTTCACGGTTTCGTAGTTTAACAAAGAATCGACTGCTTTGTTGTTGCCTTCGTTTTCCAACGCGTTCATTTTTTTACGGAACTTTGTTCTCCATTTCGTCACGCCAAACGTGAACGCCGTGTACGCACCAATCGTGCCCGTCGACAACAACGCAAACTCGGGCCCGCATTTGGAATATAAAATCGCGGAAACTAAACCAATTTCCAACGCCGTCGGGAACACGTTGAAGACCATCGAGTTGCATAAAAACGAAATTCCGCGTTGGCCTCGATCGATTGCTCGATTCAACGCCCCCGTTTGTCGATTCAAGTGAAACGTCAAATCTAAATCGTGCAAGTGTTTGAACACGTCTCTAGCTAAAGATCGAATCGCGCCTTGCGATACTTTTGCAAACGTCGCGTTCCGAAGTTCGCTCGCTAAGCTCGCCGTCGCTCGAGCGACGCCATACCCGACCAACATCGTCGCCGGCGTCCCGAGACCAATAGCGGCTAAATCTATCGTCGAAAGCGCAGTCGCTCCGGTAATCGCGCCGTCCGCGCTCGTCGAAGCCGCTAACCCATCGATCGCGTGTTTAAACATAAACGGTACCGAAACGTTGGCTAACTTTGAAAGGACTAAAAAGGATACCGCGGTGACCACTCTCGCCTTGTTCTCCACGGAATCCGCCGGCCATAAGTGACTGCCTAACGTTTTCAGGATTTTCAAATCGATTTCAGAATCTGTTTTTTGTTGTCCTTCTTTTTTCTTTGTCTTCTTCGTTATTACCGCGTTGTTCTCGTCGTCGATGATAGTTTTGATTGCTGTTGCTGTTGCTGTTGATGATGATGAAGAAGAAGAACTGTAGTACCTCTTTCGTCTCTCATCAAACAGCGTGTCGTTCCTGGATGATGATGATGATGAAAATGAACAACTTTCGCGCATAAACCGACGAACGAGCGCCGAGGAGGCATCCTTCGAAGAAGAAGAACTGCTCGCAAATCCTCCTCTGTTGCTGTTACTAGTATCACGATCATCATCACTAACCATCGCCGAAGCAGCAAAAAGATGATGTCGTCTAACACTTTGTCGCGCCGTCGATGATGCTGTTCTTTGACAGAAGATCCTCCTCCCGACGACGACAGAGGAGGACGATGTCGAGACATCTGCCGCCAAACGATACACCGATAAAGCTGATAAAGCCGCTGTTTTTGCCGCTGCTTTAGCAGCAGCGCGCCTCATTTCTCTTTACGCACCGCTTTTGCCGTTTGATGATGCGTGTGAGTAGAGTAGTGCGTGAGAAGTAGTTTTTGTTAAGTGAATGTTCAGAGTGTGCTTGTTCTTTTCGTTGTTTGTTGTTCTAAGTCGTTTTTGTTGTGTTTCTTTAAAATGTGCTTCTGTGTCTAGTTGTTGTGTGAAAAAGAAGAGAGAAAAGAGTTTGCACTGACTGAAAAAACAATTTTGGCGGGAAAAAAAAAGGAAAAGGGGGCAACACGTAAAAAAAATTCTTCTCTTTTCTTTCTTTCTTTCTTTCTTTCTTTCTTTCTTTCTTTCTTTCTCGTTAAAAGAGGAATAATAATATTTAAGAAAAGCGCTTCTTC
>Ga0182095_1092703_pt1 | contig 13136 bp, 8 predicted proteins | sample 041ome_19_FD_127784 | JGI IMG/M metagenome (GOLD analysis project Ga0182095, IMG submission 127784) | Metatranscriptome of coastal salt marsh microbial communities from the Groves Creek Marsh, Georgia, USA - 041412BS metaT (Metagenome... | ecosystem: Environmental > Aquatic > Marine > Intertidal...
ATTATCACCTGCCTGTCCTTCTAAATTATATCCATCGTCTGCACGTGTTACAGCGTATGAGTCGCTTGTTGCTATCTCTGTTGCTTGAACATCAACTGGGTCAGGACCGCCTGATAACCAATAGTATTGACCAAAGTTAACAAACTTATCGTAGTCAACAAATGGATCCCATGCGTAGAATTCACTGGAGAATAACCTATCGTGTCTTGTTGTATTGCCGCCCCTAACATTAATGGCATCAACGATCTCTGGATATGTTATTAGATCTTTGGTCTTACTGGTGTTTGGAACTTTATAGGTAACTGTTGGTTCAAGTTGGTAATTAGTTCTTGTGGTGTCTGGTTCTAATACATACGAATCACCAGCATTAACTCCTAGTCCATATTTCCTTCCGATATAACCTTCAACACGCTGTAGACGTGATGGCTGGACCATTTGATCCAAAGTTGCGGCCAAGAATTTCTTGTTCGCATCGGTTCTAAATATTTCAGGTAGTAGATCTACCGATCTGATTCTAGTAGTTGCCATTAACTAATCCCACTGTTTGATGCTGTTTTTAATATGCTAGATGTCAATGCATCAACAACATCAATGTCGTTGACCGTTGCGGCATTAACGAATATCTCGTTTGGTGCTGATCTAACCTCATACAGATCGCCAAATGATTTATTTGGATCTGTTGGAACCAATACCACTGATGACACTATATCTCCTAATTGCTCATGTAGATATGCTGATAATTCAGAGAAATAAAATGTATCACCAAAGTCCCATTTATCTATGGTAAAATATTCATTCATTGCTTTGACCACACGTGATTTAATTTCACTGGTTGACGTGATCACTCCTTGATATTTGATCACCTTAACTTTAGCTCGTAATTCAGTAGCGGCCTTTGAACCAAACAATGGTTTAAATGTCACTGAATTCATGATCATGTTATCACTCAACATCTTATAATCATTTAATCCAGAGTAGGCCACTGATAATTCATCTATGGTTGGCTTGATTGGTTCTGTAACCTTGCCTGTTGTATCATTGATCCAGTTTTGATATGATGTATAATAAGCATTGGTCACTAGATATAGATCAATGATGTTAGTGATCGCTGGATCAATCCTGTGCCCATCACCTGAATTATGTCTATAGTGGAAATATAAATCCTGGCGACCAATTTTTGCTAGGTAGTCTGTGGTCTGTGCCAGTGTATATGTTGTGCCAACCACTGTTAACTTGTAAAATTTAAGATCAGTTGTTCCGTAAAATACTTGTCCGTCTAGATATTCTGTTTTTGCCAGTTCCATGGCATCCAGATCAGCATACAGTGTGTTAATATCTCCTGATGCCACTGGTAAGTATCTTTCTAAATTATCAAAGTCTGTGGTCTTTTCTAAGAACACTTTTTTAGTTGCGGCACTTACCGTTGGTGCCACGATGTCAGCAAATATATCTGGATTATCTGCTACACCGTCTGCGTCTGAGTCCGCATAACTTACTAATACTTTGAAATTGTCAATGAAACCATCTGTTTCGACTTCTTGACCAATAACATCTAGTTTAACATCTGATGTTAGAGCTGAATTTGAGTCAGGTTGTGAGTTTAATTTTAAAACATTAACGAAATCATTTACTACTTTACCGGTCTGTGGGTCGTAAATATTGTCATTGTCGTCATAGATAAATCTATTTTCTTGAACTGATGCAAAATAATAATTTAAATTACGATATTTTACCGTATAAGTTGACCCATCTGTAACGAATTGTGCTAACCAACTTGCATCTCTCTGTAGTCTGTCTGTATTTTTAGCATATGATAGATCAAATGTGGCATCTTGATTTAGGTTATCTGCTGAAATAACATACCACGTGCCGGTTAAATTATCATAACCTATGCCAAAGTTACGATATAGTTCAACCTGTTCGATCATTAGTGCTTCGATTGATGCTGGAATGTCTGTGACAAACACTGGAATAACTTCCGTGATGTCAGCACCTGTTGGTAAAAAGTTGTTTAGTGCCACAGGACCTGAACCGTCTGCTAGATTACCGTCGCCAAAGTTAGTGCCGTCTCCTGTTAAACTTGTCACAGTTGCCCATATTACTAATTTCTCATTGGCTCCTGTTGGTGTGCCTGCTTTTAATTTATTGTTAGCATCAAAATATAAACCACTGGGTGCTTCAAATTTAATTAGTGCGCCGTTGGCAATGTATTTCGTATTACCTGAGGCAATCGATCCAACTGCAATTGGATTGCCTGCGGCATTTTTAAAGTAACCGGTTGATTGATTCGTAGTTGATGTTGACTGTTGCCATAATATGTCTGTTGATGTTAGGTTGATTCTACCAAACTTGTCATTGTAAAAGTGTCTCATTGGTCGAGCTGAAATGGCTGGTTCCAATGTGTTGGTTATCGTTGATGAAATATCATTGGTATCAACAAAGGTAAATGTAAAGTTTGGATCACTGTAGTCTTGATAGAACATTCCGTCTGCACAGAATGAATTAGTAGACGAATATTTGCCTGTTGGATCCAATAGATCGAGATATCTATTAAGGCCTATTGATGATCTGCCAACTGCTTTTGATTTTAATATTGATGTATACTGTGTGTATGGAAAGTTATTGTAATCCTCTCCATTGACCATTCTATTCTGTGTGTAGAATCTGGCAGGAGCACGAGTTTTAATTTCATCTAGTGTTTCTCTTGCCTTGGCATTGGTCACGGGTTCTTGTAGGCCAAGTGTAAATGTGATAGTTTCGTTACGACCGTTGCGTGAAATATATGGTAAGCTCACAGTCACTGACTGTATTTCACCTGGATTGATCACATATTCTAGACCGTTTGATGTTCTAACATATGATCTATATGTGCCAACTGGTATCTTGGCAAACACACCGTCACCAAAGTTGATCGTGATAGTGTCATTGCCACCTGATTCAACTGAGTAAACTGTTCTTTGTTGTCCATCAACCACCGGAGTAGCACCTACACCATAGATTGAATCAACTTTAGTCCACTCTGTTAGTATACCATTGTCTTCTTCAAATAACCAAACATCATCATTGTTTACACCTTCAATTGAGATGTCAACTTCTCTGTTGGCAATTCTCTCACCTAGGGTAAATTGTTGATTAACTAGACTACCTTGTTTGAACAGGAAGAAGTAACCTGTGTTTGCCGAACCATAACCCAGTTTATCATTACGATATAGGACATTTAACTGTCCGTCTGGCTGTGGTGCTGGTTCGTAAACATAAGTCTTGTTTGCTGAAGTTGCTGATGTGACCTCAAAGCTCATGCCCACACCATCTACAGTTGATTCGAATGGAATAACTGGTAGATATCCAGGTGTCACGTTCAACTCATATTCGTCTGTCTGCACTCCCAATATGCTCTGACCCATGCCAGGACGACCATATCGTTGGCTTGATACCATGGCGGCATTCATCACTGTGTTAAACTGTTCAAACCAATCAGCATTGGTAGCATCATTCCAACGCACAGTCACACCACTTAGGTTAAAGCCGTTGAAGTCTGTGATTGATTCTGAAGTTGACACTGCTGTTACTTTGATATACCCCTGTGCGTTCTCATTACGCTTAGGTTTGTAACCAACTAGCTCTGCTAGTTTAACAACTGAGTCTCTGCGTTCTGCTGTGTCAATAAAGTTTTCACGAGCATTTAAATCATTACGGAATGCCAGGCCCTGTCCCATGAATGACATTAAGTCTAACAGGGCGATGAACTCTGATGACTCAGTGAAGTCGTTGAATGTCTCAGGATAATATAATCTGAGATAGTCAACCATAGACTTTCTTAAGGTCTCATAGTCGTAGCTCTGAAGGTCTGCCTCACGGAAAGTCTGATATAATCTCTTCCAGTCTTCCGCTCCAAATATTGATGTTTGTCTAGTTGTCTTCGCCATAATATCTCTCTGTTATCCAATATTTATCACTTTAGATAACTGCGTATATTATATTAGCGAATTTCTGCGGTCTGTGATTCTTGGTTAAAGAACAAGGTCAATCGCTGTTGTTCTGTGGTGGGTAATACCGTAACTTCTAGTTCTGTGAGAACACCGTTCTCTTCAGGATAGACATTGATGCGATCTAGTTTGACACGAGGATCTTGTTCTATGGTCCTCTGTAGTTCTTGTTTGATATCTCGCATGACATCATCGGTCTGTGGTTCAAATATTATGTTCCAGATACTAGTGCCATACGTAGGATTGCCTGGTTTCTCACCCTGTTTGATCATGAGGCTATTGAGAACATCTCGCTTGACTAATTCATAGTCAACGAGTCTGAACTTCTTATCTTGATCAATTGTATTAAATCCGTAGTAGGTTGCCATAATAGTATTTATGATCCTGAGATTCGTGGATCACTTAGTAATTGATTGGCCTCATCGACCACTGCCTGATCATTGATAGTGTTTTGATATCCGCCAGGAGAGCTAAATGAAGTCATTGTTGGTGTAATTTTCTCATTGGTATAAGCAACCGCAAACTGACCGTCCCTCACTGACTGTGATATTCCATTTTTAATTGTTGAGTTCAGATCCTGCCCCTTGGCCCATTTAACCGTGTTGTCAACACCATAATTTACTGCTCCTGTGAGCAATCCACCAAGGTCGCCTGCAGATTCTGTTCCTTTGACGACGCCATTTGATCTTAGTTTGCTAAAACTGTCTTGCATGGTTGATTGCACTGCCGAGTCCTGCGCCGCTACCGAATTGAGGAATGCTGGCAAGTCGCTTATGCCGTCCTTCTCAGTCCAGAAGTTAGTATTGTTTAAAAGAGATTCAGTATCAGCAGGATCACCAAGATAGTTCGCCACAGTGCCTGGTGTTAGGTATCCTGCTCTCTCTAGTTGTTCAGGAGATAAACCAAACTTACCAACACCAATATCAACATTAAAGTCAGCGTAATCTAATCCGGTTGTCTTGGCTATCTGTGCTTTAAGTTCTGTTAATTGTTCACTGCTCAGTGTTCCAATTTCCGTAGTTGCTCTTGTTACACTAGTGTAATCATCTATGCCAATGCCGTTGGGTGCAAACTGTGCCGCAGTCTGCAGAGCTTCTGTTGTAAATTGAGGAAACTCAGTGTTCAGTGTGCCTGCATATTCAACAGAGTTTTGTGTTCCTCTGTTGTGATATGGCCATGGCTCGTGTGTTGGCACTCGGGTATTGATAGTTTCAAGTTCTTTGCCTTCCGCTGTCCATTCACCATTTTTATATGTGGTGTCTGCTACCTTGTTCTTGCGTATTGCTGTGGCCGCCGACACAGGAACACCTGCACCTGAGTTGAGTGCTATACAGTCTGCTGAAAATACTAGGCTGTCACCTCCGTCAAATGATCCTAGTTCTTCTGCATCCAATGCTAGGATATTGTCTGAACGTGCTACCAGTTTTAATTTTGAATATAATTTTAATTCTGCTTCACTGCGAATGCTTGTCAGCGTAGACTCTAACTTCATTGTGTTCTTACTAAAGGCATTCAGACTGTTGCCAGCATATAAATTAATGTTATTGTCAGCATGTAGATTTAAGTCACCCTTGGTTCTAACGTTGACTGAGTTGGTTGAGAAAACATCAAGTGTGCCCTCTCTGCCCATTTCTATCCAGGCATGTCCGTTGGCATGTGATATGTATACAGTTTCCCCACTGTCGCTGAGCATGATCTGATGACCTGCTGATGTTTTGATGCGAACTAGTTTGTCGTTGCCCTGATCATCACCGTCATCCATGACAAAACTGTGTCCACCTAATCTAGTAAGTGTGTTTACCTGTTGAGCATCTGCGTATATTGCAGGACCCGGTGTTGAAAAGCCAAATACCTTAGATGGTGTTTCTCTCTGGCTGTTAGAACCTATGACACCTCTCACTGGATCATTGATCAATCCCTGTATCTTTAACTTTGCGGCCACTGCCTCATGTATTGGTTTATTTCTATTGTAGAACTGTGGATCTTCTGATATATCTGTCGACTTAACATTAATTTCAGTTACAGGTAGTTTTTGATAACTGTCACCCCAACTTGTTCCCTTGACATAGTTTGATGATGCTCCAATGGCCGGTAACATGTGGCCAATGCCCGGCTCCATGACTGAACCTAGATAGAATCCTTGATTAGGGTCACCGTTGGCAAAGAAACACAATACCTTGGTTCCAACATCAGGTGCTGAGAACCACATACCATAGCTTTGTCTGTTAAAGTAATCTCCGGTTCCGTCTGCACCAAAGTTTTGATTATTCTGATTGGTCACACCCATGAAAGGTGATAGATAGTTTAAGGTTCTCCAGTTGTCCTGGTCATCTTCCTTGACACCCGAGAAAGTTTCTATGAATACCTGTATCCTGCCCGAGCGTGTTGGGTCAATATTGTTCTTTACCTTGCCTATAAAAGGTCCCGATTCGGTAGGCACTCCTCCCTTGTCAAGTTGGAATCCTGCTCCCCTACCTATACCTCTGTTTATATTTTCTGCCATGTTTCTATTTAACTCGCGTCATCATCAGGTGCTACATAAATTGGTGCTTGATTACTTCCAAATGCTGTCCTCGGAGCCGCCTGTGTGGTAGATGTTGATGATTGTGAGACCAACAATGGTGGTATCACCGTTCCCTGGATGTTGTTGGCTCCTGTTGGTCCGTTGTATGTTACACTTCCGGTCGGGCCACTAAGTGTCACGCTATTGGTTGGTCTCACCTCAGGATCTGCCCTTAGATCTTCAGTTGGTGAGAGGTATTGTCTTAGCACACCCTGTATGTCCTGTGTGAATATTCCCTTGTCAAACTTATTTGTTACCTGTGTAACTTGATATATCAATCCTTTATAGATCTCTCCGCTTTCTGTGGTCGTGTTCCTGACCTCAGATGGTGGTTTGAGCTCAATTGGTCTTACCGGTGCTATGCCCTTGCCCTCGTCATAGTCCTCTATGGTATTGTAGTCAACTTCTAATAGGACCTCGCCTGAGTCAAAGTCTGCTGAACCATCTGCTAGATATCCTGGATTGGTGTCATCCACTCCAAATGATCTCCAAAATATGTCACCCTGTTGTATGTAGAAAGGATCACCAAGTATGTTTAGATTTAATACTCCATAGTCAACTGGTGAATATAACACACTGGCCGCACGAGCCGCTGGTTCTGCTGACAAATCAGCGCCTCCCTGTATGCTCTGATCAGCCGGTCCGGGACTGGTTATCTCTCCAACTGTTCCTATGTCCGTGGTATCTGGTTTCGCGTCAGGTGATGTTGACACATAATACAGTGCATTGAAATCCACCTCATAGTTCAGTATCTCTGTGTTCTCTCCTGTGAACCAATACTTGTATCTCTTCTGGCAACCATTGAACTTCTTCTTGGGGAAGAATGATGACTTGACATCACCAACCGCACTTGGTATCACATTATAGATGACCTTGTAGGCATAATCCTTGCGTAATTCATCATAGCCTAACTGTTTGACAGATGATGTAATTCGATACCATTGCAATAGATTATTTGAGCTCTTGTCCTTGACGTCTCTGGTGTTTGGGTCAATGAATTTCTTTTGCTGTTTGGTTATCCATTCGCTTGACCTTACTGCTTGGTCAATGAACTGCTGGAACTGCATGCCTGCATTAACTGAAAAAGATAATCTATTCTTTTGCACTGAGTTTGATGTCGCTGACAGCAGTGCAGGATTGACGTAATTAGCCATTGCCGTCCTGTTCTTCTTTGTGGATCCAGGTGGCGATATCCTTTGCTTTCCTATATCTCCTCTGAACTTAACTTCAAACTCATCAGCGATGCCGATCACACCCTTCTTCTGTAATTCTTTGTAGTATTTGTTTATCGATTCGACCAATCCAGTGCTGAGCAGTCTGCTCTCATTTCCATCTATTTCTTGGCTCAGTTTGCCATTGAATAGATTTTCTAATGTTTGTCCCTGTATCTCAACTTGATATTTGATAGTTGCTCTCTTTTGGCTCATGGCCTCTAGGTGATTTATTGGAACTGCCTGGCACATGTATTCCACTGCTCCTGTGGATGCTCTGGTCGTAATGTTGGTAAATTTAAAAGGTATGTATTTCTCACTTAGTGGAGCCTGTGTTACAACATTTATCTGCCCGTTATCCACACCGCCCTCAACTGCGATATTATCATCCTGTGATGTTGCACCGTCCTCCTGACCATAGAAACGTATGACCATGAGATAGTGTTGCCTGATCCAATCATTTCCTTCATATCTACCTATCAACTCCTGGCTGGCTTTTTTTAATCTAGTGAGGAACGTGAAGCCGTATGGCTCAGTGATCTTAAAACTTAATTGGGTAACGTTACTGGCACCACGGACCTGTTGTGGCATCAATGTATCAATTTGAATATCATCGATAAAATAATCTAGATCAAAATTTGGATTACGTATCGCACCTCCAAAACTGTATGGGTCATATGAAGCAGGCATTCCGCCACTGGACAATATGGCATTTAATCCCTCAACTGACTTGACGGCCTGTGCATCTGCATCTGGACCTGCGTTGGCTTCGTCACCATATCCCATCATCTTATTGTATTCTTCAGGTCGTAACATGTATAAGGTAGCATTATATGTTGATGACCCAAATTTCTTTAATAGATTTTCACGAGGTTTGATCTCTTGGTTGTAACCTCTGTTGACTGATATTCCATCAACACCAGATGTTGCTGTTGGTATCGTGGGAGCGATTCTTCCTGAATCCTCCGACAGTGCATTGATCCCATCATCCTGGAAAGCACCGACTTGGCGTGTTGTTGTTTCATCAGCATTGGAAGTGGTCTCAACAGCCTGTTGTCCATCTTCGGTTTCTGTCTCTGGATTCTGCACGGTGGCATCTTCTTTCTTGCCAAGTGCATCTTCCCCAACGATCTGTCCTGCTGAATTAGTAGCATCTTCCAGTGCCGGCTCTCTGGTTCCTACTGTGGCTAGTGTTGACCTAACATCTACCAGTGCTGAATCTGCTCGACTGCGTGCCTGTCTGATAACCTCTAAGGCATTGTTAACACGCTGTTGCTCCCTTAGGTCGCCATAGACGCGAACTTCCAGCACTGCTGGTGAATTGTTGAACTTGTTTAATAAGGCCAACGTGTCAACTGCTTCGGCCTCTAGGGCTTTGCCGTCTGTTACAAATTGGGAACTTGGATCAGCCGCCGCATTGACAGTGGCAACATAACTGTTAACCTGCGCCGTGATGCGATCAGTCCTGGCATTTAAAGACAAGGCCTCATTTTCTATCTGGATCAGCTGTGCATCGGTTATGGCCATGCTAGAATCCTAGTGCTTTTTTCAGTGTTGATATCTTAGGTAGGTAAATTCGAGTTCCCGTCTTGAAGTCATATATTGGATCAACTATTGAGTTTGGGTTACGCTGTGCGAACACCCACCATAGTTCTGAGTCATCATATAAATCCTGTGCCAATAGGTCCGGACGATATTGATATGTCTGCGTTATCGTGAACTGTTGATCATCACTATACTTTGGTATCCTGCGATTCTGCATGAAATCAAGGTAGCCATCAGTGGTCCTTGTGGCATAATATGGTGACTTTGATGAATACTTGGCCATTACCATTGTCCTCTCTGTAGCCCACCACCATTACTGTATTCTCTGAGGCTAAACTCTTGGCTCTGTCTCTTGCGAGAAATGATTGGGTGGAACGTTAACATGAACTCTATCTTTGTTGGAACATATGACGAGTTACCATCTGCTAGATTGTTTTGTCTGTTACCGTAGTAGTTGCTTTCAGCACCTTTGTTTATTCCGTTAGTGAATAATTCAAACAATCTTGTCAACGGTGATCTATATCCGTTGCGTGCCACACGCTGTTCAGTTAGATCAACGCCGGTGTTTGATGAACCCGTCGTTCTCACATAGTCAACGTCTGGTGGCAACACATAGTTAAACTGTTGTAGCACACAGGGTTGATTATTAAATTGGTTATCGCCAAAACCTTCAAGGAACAACAACGGTGGTGGAGTTCCTCTGTTCTGATCCTGGCCATAGAATGATTTTGATGCTGAACGGAAGAAGTGTGTAGCCGCCTGCAGGTAATCTGCTTCTTTGGTTGACTGTGCCGTAAATGTTCCTGTGATCTGTATGTCACTGATCTCAGATCCTTGATAAAAATACTGTTTGTAATTTGAATGTGTCGGGGATGTCTGCGAATAGTTTGCCTGATAGTTGACCATGATCTGTGGAGTATATGGAAATATCACACCGTCTGTTGCTCGTAGTGGCGTTAGTATACCTGGAAACTGTCCTTTATAAAGGACGTCAGCACCTGGCGCCAGTTTGATCCTAAATCTCCAATCAGCAGGATTTTTTTCGACCTGTTCTCTATTATTGGCCTGGTTTACTACACTATCTGGGTTAAAAGGGTCTGCCATTTATTTTCTCCGTTTCTACTATTTATTAACATCATTATAACCCAATATAATTGTCGCTTACCAAAAAAGGTTGACAGGGGTCCAATCGGCTGTATAATTACTATATCAAACATGGAGAATATCAAGTGTCAGAAGATAAAGTAATTACCAGAACCGGACGTAGAGTTAACTATCTCAACAACAGAGATATCCTAAAGAAATACACAAGTCAAAGAAGACCTATTGCGTCTACGAAAACTTTGACACTGACTCAGACTTTGACATTATTGTTGCCGACATTAAGAAGATCAACAAGACTCGCATCAAAGAGGCACGACAATTAAAGATCACCAAGTGGAAAAAGGAAACTGGTGAGGAATTAGATCCAAAGACGATAGCAGACACAGATTTGGTATTCCGTGTCATGACATGGGACCATATTCCTCTAGTGCCTAAAAAACCTACCAAAGCACAGATGAAGAAACGTGCTAAGATTGAGGAAATGTTTGATGACCTAGACGAAGCTAGAGACCAGGAGGACTATGGTATTGACGATGAAGTGCATGCCAAGGTCAACTTCCCTCCATTCCAACACTTTAGGGTTGACGAGGATGGGAGTCCGTATAAAGTAGGACAGAGCCATTGGAAGGGCACACTAGAGAACGGTAAGTTCTCAAAGGATCATGGTCAAATGACTGACAAACTGGCACACATGTTCGTCAAACTATGTGAGCGTTATGCCACCCGTTCTAACTGGCGTGGATATACATATAACGAGGAGATGCGTGGACAGGCCCTATTACAGTTAAGCCAGATTGGACTACAGTTTGATGAGTCAAAATCGGACAATCCATTTGCCTACTACACTGCGGCCATTACCAATTCATTTACTCGTGTGCTTAATATCGAGAAGAAAAACCAGTCAATCCGAGACGACATCTTAGAAATGAACGGATTGAATCCAAGTTGGACTAGACAAAACGCTGGTGCTGATGCTAAACTAGAAGATAAGTTTTACGAAAAGCAACGAGAAAAGCTGAAAGAGAAACAAAAATCAAAGTAAAACCCTGTAACTACTAAGGAAGGTTATGGCAAATTTATTTAAGAAGGCGGCTGTCCTTACAGATATCCATTTTGGATTGAAGTCAAACAGTCAGACACACAACGAAGACTGTCTAGGTTTTATTAAATGGTTTATCGAAAAAGCCAAGCAAGAAGGATGCGAAACCTGCATCATGATGGGTGACTGGCACAATAACCGTGCCGCAATCAATATCGTTACACTCAACTACAGCCTAACAGCACTCGAGTTACTAGGCGATGCCTTTGATCGTGTGTTCTTTATTCCAGGCAATCACGACCTATACTACAGAGACAAGCGTGACATACAATCAGCGGCATGGGCCAAGCATATCAAGAACGTCCACATCATGAACGACTTCTACTCAGAGGGTGATGTCCAATTCATACCTTGGCTAGTGGGAGATGAGGCCAAGAAAGTTAAGAAGATGGAGGGCAAGTATGCTTTTGGGCATCTAGAGTTACCTCACTTCTTTATGAATGCCATGGTGCAGATGCCAGACACAGGCGAGATACAGCGTGAAGACTTCCGTGGTCTAGAACATGTGTATACAGGACACTTCCATAAACGTCAAAGCCACAATAACATTATCTATACTGGTAATTGCTTTCCCCATAACTATGCCGATGCGGGAGATGATGAGCGAGGCATGACCATTGTTGAATGGGGTAAGGATCCTGTGTATCATTCTTGGCCACAACAACCCCGATATAGAGTTTATAACTTGGATGAGATGTTAAACAATCCTGAAGAGTTATGTAAGGAAAAGATGCACATTCGTGTAAATCTAAACATTGACATTAGTTACGAAGAGGCGAGTTTTATTCGTGAGGAGTTTGTAGGCAAATATAATCTAAGAGAACTTACACTAATACCAGTTAAGAAAGATGTAGAGTTTGCAGATGTTCAACCTGGAGAATTGAAGTTTGAGTCAGTAGACACTATTGTTACCAATCAGTTAACATCAATTGAATCAGATCATTACGATCCTAAACTATTGCTGGAAATTTATAGAGATATATAATGGACAAGATCAAAAAATTTTACGACTCAAACAATTTTCCAGGACTATATACCAGCGAGTCCCTGGACTACCACATGGATGGGATTCGTAATCCTTATCTTAAGGTAATCGATCGAGCGATTAGATCAAGCAACGCAAAGACCGTGTTAGACCTAGGGTGCGGGACTGGATTCATCACAAACTTTTTTGCTAAAAAATATCCCGATATACAATTCACTGGCGTTGATTTTGCAAGTTCTATAGATCATGCCCGAAAAATTGCCAAAATAAATAATAGTTCGAATGTAAAGTTTGTTAAAAAAGATATATTAAATTTTGATAATCAGAAAAAATTTGATCTAGTGATATGCCAAGGAGTCTTACATCATATCCCAGATCACACCAATGCAGTAAAAAGAATTCTGTCATTGGTCAAGAACGATCTGATCATTGGTTTATATCATCCAATGGGCAAGGTGTTCAAAAAGATTTTTAAGATCAACTATGGGGACAAGGTCCTGCACGACGATCAAGAGAATCATCCCTACGAAACAGCTTTTACAAAGAATGGCGTTAAAAACATGTTTTCAAAGTTTGAGATATCATCCAGTTATCCAGGTTGGTTGATCAGATTAAGATCACTGTTTAACTACCGCAATGGCGG
>Ga0182095_1669654_pt1 | contig 13125 bp, 13 predicted proteins | sample 041ome_19_FD_127784 | JGI IMG/M metagenome (GOLD analysis project Ga0182095, IMG submission 127784) | Metatranscriptome of coastal salt marsh microbial communities from the Groves Creek Marsh, Georgia, USA - 041412BS metaT (Metagenome... | ecosystem: Environmental > Aquatic > Marine > Intertidal...
CTTCGGTGAAATCGGCGCTGTCTTTCCAGTCGTTGGGCGAAAGTTTGGTGGTTGTGTTCGTATAGTGTCCGTATTTCTTTTTACTGGGCGGATTCACAATACCTGCGATATGACCTGACTCTGACACCACGAACGTCTTTGACCGGCTTTTCATTGTTTGAACACCGCGATAGCAATCTTTCCATGCCGCAATGTGATCGGTTTCGCAGCCGACCGAAAATACAGGAATGCTGACATCCGCAAGACTGAGCGTTTCGCCCATCAATTCAAACGTGCCCTCGGCAAATTCATTGTTTTGGCACAGGCTGCGCAAATATTGTTTTGCCATTTTCCCGGGCAAGCTGGATCCATCGCCGTTCCAATACAGCAAATCGAACGCAGGCGGAGTTTCCCCCATCATGTAACTTTTGATCGCGGGCTGATACACAAGGTCATTCGCGCGCAAATAGCTAAACGTGCGGGCCATGATAAAGGATTCCAAAATACCTTTATCATTTATCTCTTCTTCAATGGCATCGATAAAATCGTTTTGCAGAAACGGTGTAAATTCACCTTGGTCTGAAAAATCCGTCAGCGTGGTAAAAAATGTTGCTGATTTAACCGATGTATCGCCACGTTTTTTCATCAACGACAGTGTCAAACTTAGCGTCGTGCCGGCAATACAGTATCCAATAGCATTGACTTGTTTTTGTTGTGTGATGTCCTTTGCGATATCAAACGCGGTCATGTATCCGTCGTTGATATAATCCTCTAATCCAACATCGGCATATTCATGGTCAGGGTTAATCCAAGACACGACAAACAAAGTATACCCTTGGTCGACGATCCAGCGGATCAGACTGTTTTGTGGTTTCAGATCGAGGATATAGAATTTATTGATCCGTGGCGGGAACATCACAATCGGGGTTTCATACACCGTTTCTGTGGTTGGCGTGTATTGGATCAGCTCCATCATCTTGTTGCGATAAACAACCTTGCCCTGCGCGGTCGCAATATTTCCACCCACCTCAAAGGCAGTTTCATCCACCAAACGCACCACCAATTCGCCGTCGTTGGCCTCGAGATCTTCGATGAGGTTCTCCATACCATCGATCAAGGATTGTCCTTGGGTCTGAAACGCTTTTTCCAAGGCATCAGGATTGGTCGCCAAAAAATTGGTAGGTGACATCATGTCAACGATCTGACGCGCGAAAAACTCCATCCGCTTTTTTTCGATCGGCTCAAGCCCGTCTAATTCTGCAACCGCAGCATTGATCATTTCGGCATTGCGCAGATACTGTTCTTTTACGAAATTGAAATAGGGATTGGTGTCCCACATCGCATTGCTGAAACGGCGATCGATCTTGTTGTTCTGCGCGGGCGCGTTGAACTCACCCTTCAAAAAAGCTTCTTGGGCTTGGGCAAAATAATTTAAGGTTTGCCCCCAATACTCGACCTGTTGTTCCATTATTTTATTGGGGTTTTCGGCCATAGTTTGCCAAAAACTATTCGTGGCTTTTAACATCAAATCCGGACCAGGCCCGTTCAAACCTGGATTGATTTGTTTTTTTGCGCTCATCACAGCGACAAACCGCTTTGAGAGTTCGTCAAGTTTAACAACGTTTTGTTGTAAAGTATCGATTTCACTGACTGTGCTGTTGTGTTCAGTTGTCATCTTAATATTTTCCGAGTAACGTTTCTGCTATGCAGCATAGCGCGAGACGCAAAAAATACAAAGCGCGTTCTTGCAATCTGCGTCAAACATGACCGTTTTGAGGTGATAAAATGCGATATATGGCTGGCTACGATATGATGGAAACCATGCGGAATACCAATCAATGGATGGGTGCGACCGCGCAGGCGATTGCATCATATCCGATGTTCGCGATGATACCCAACCCCGCGATGAATTGGATCGCCGCGTGGGGCGAAGTGACCGAACGCACATTCCAGCGTATGATCGTGAAACCGGATTGGAACATCCAATCCTTTGTCGGCGAAGATGGGCGCGACCACCCTGTATCGGTCATCCCTGTTGTCGAACGCGCCTTCGGCGACCTGATCCACTTCAAGGTCGCCAATCGTAAGGTGATGAAACGCAAGATCCTGTTGGTTGCCCCGATGTCAGGCCACTATGCAACCTTGCTGCGTTCAACTGTGATAAGCCTGATCCCCGACGCGGATGTCTATGTTACAGATTGGCATAACGCGCGCGACATCCCCGTGTCCGAAGGTAAATTTGACGTCGAAGATTACACCCTGTACCTTGTTGATTTTATGCGACATTTAGGGCCCGACACCCATGTGATTGCCGTGTGCCAACCCGCACCTTTGACCTTGGCCGCCACGGCATATCTGGCCGAAGAAGATCCAGATGCACAGCCACGCAGCCTGACATTGATCGGTGGTCCGATCGACCCTGACGCTGCCCCGACCGAAGTCACTGACTTTGGCCGACGCATCACAATGGGCCAGTTAGAGCAGACGATGATCCAGCGTGTTGGGTCCAAATATGCCGGCGTCGGGCGCAAGGTTTACCCAGGTCTTTTGCAACTTTCGTCCTTTATGTCTATGAATGCGGACCGTCATTCCAAAGCGTTCAACGATCAAATTGTGCGCGTGGCACAGGGCCAAGCGTCCGATTACGATACGCACAATCGGTTCTATGATGAATATCTGGCCGTTATGGATATGACCGCCGAATTCTATCTTTCGACAGTCGAGCGAGTCTTTAAAAACCGCGAAATCGCACGCAATGTTTTTTCGGTGAAAGGCAAGCGCGTTGATATTGGTAAGATCACGGATGTTGCCGTGAAAACCGTCGAAGGCTCCAAGGATGACATTTCCGCACCAGGCCAATGTGTGGCCGCACTAGAGCTATGCACAGGTTTGCCTGATTCGAAAAAAGCCAGCCACCTAGAGAATGGCGCAGGACATTATGGCATCTTTGCCGGCAAAAGCTGGCGCAATAACATTCGGCCTTTGGTGCTAGAATTTATCGACGCAAATACGTCGCGTCCGCGTAAGACGCGCGCCGCCGCGAAATAACATAAATGGCGGGCTCTAAGCGCCCGCTTTTTCAAATGCCATATCGATCATGGCTTGCGTGCCACGCGAAAATTCCAATGGGCACGGATATGGCGCTCCGTCGATCACTGCGGCGCGGAAATTCACCACTTGGTTTACATAATGGTTGACCGTTGGGAACCGTTTGGTTTCCACAACCATATCACTGCGCATCAAATGAACTTCGGCTTGATCAAAAACCGATGGATTGAAAGGCGCGGTCAATTTGACCCATCCTTTATCACCATGAAAATTCATCTCTTGACGTGGCGCCATGCGCATGGATGTCACACCTGTAAACCGAAAATCTGGGAATTTTGCCGCCACATGCGCCCATGCGTCAATGCCATTTTCCCATTTAATATCAGAAAGTTGTATTTCATCAGGCTCTTGCCCTGTTACAAATCGGGTCGACCCAAAGGTGTATACGCCGATATCACGCAACCCACCACCGCCGGTATCTGCGCGGTTGCGGATGTTGTTGAGATCAGTTGCATTGTTATATGAAAACACCCCATCCACTTGGATCAAAGTTCCAATCGCACCGGATTGCACCAATTCGCGGGCGTAGTGCCATTGCGGATGATGCACGATCATGTACGCTTCGGCCACCAAAAGGTCTGATGCATCCCGCAGCGCGATTAATTCATCAATTTCCGAGACCTGCATCGAAATTGGTTTTTCACACAAAACATGTTTACCCGCCGCAATTGCGCGTTTGGCCCATTCAATGTGCATGTGATTGGGTAACGGAATATAAACCGCGTCAACATCTGGATCGTTCAACAGATCCTCATACGCTAAATGCACCTGAATACCTGGGCGCATCGCTTGGAACGGGGCCGCTTTTTCCGTGCTGCTTGTGGCGATGGCCACCAGATCATTATGCGGCGCCATGTGGATGGCTGGCCCCATATGTTCACGCGCAAATTTGGCTGCGCCCAAAATTCCCCAACGAAGTATTTTTGTCATCATAGCCCCCGATCATTGACCAAAGGCTATGTGGATTTTCAAGCGGTGCCAAGGGTTAACTGGCAGTCATCAAGCCTTTTTCCATCGCTAATTCGCGCATACGCAATTGCAGCTTTTCAAAGGCGCGCACTTCGATTTGACGGATGCGTTCGCGGCTTACGTCATATTGTGCGCTCAGATCTTCAAGCGTCGACACCTCATCGGACAATCGGCGTTGTGTCAGAATGTCACGTTCACGATCGTTCAATCCTTGCATTGCTTCAAACAACAGCTCACGACGCGTTTCCAATTCGTCACGCTCTTCATAATCCGCGGCCTGATCGGCATCTTCATCCTCTAGCCAATCTTGCCATTCCATTGCGCTATCGCCATCACTGGCCACCATCGCATTTAACGACGCGTCCCCGCCGCTTAGGCGGCGGTTCATGGAAATCACTTCGTCCTCAGTCACGCCCAAATCGGTTGCGATTTGTTTGACATTTTCGGGGCGCAAATCGCCATCCTCTAAAGCGCCAATTTTCGATTTCGCTTTGCGCAGATTGAAAAATAGCTTTTTTTGTGCCGAGGTGGTACCCATTTTCACCAAAGACCAGCTGCGCAAAATATATTCTTGGATGCTGGCACGGATCCACCACATAGCATAGGTCGCCAAACGAAAGCCCTTTTCAGGATCAAAACGTTTTACCGCCTGCATGAGGCCGACGTTCGCCTCGGAAATGACCTCAGCTTGCGGCAGGCCATAGCCGCGATAGCCCATGGCAATCTTGGCGGCCAATCGCAAATGCGATGTCACCATTTTATGCGCGGCTTGGGTATCTTGTTCTTCTGCCCAACGCTTGGCCAGCATGTATTCTTCTTCGGGCTCAAGCATCGGGAACTTGCGAATTTCCTGTAGATAGCGGTTCAATCCCCCTTCGGGACTTGGCGCTGGAAGATTTGCGTAGTTGCTCATTTTGCTCCCTTAATGTTTAATTGGTTAACATTCAGTTAAGAATGCAAAGCCTTTATTTCAAGGCTTCAAAATATAAAACGATAGTTAATGCGTTTTCCGTCGAAAAAAATAGGACTGTTACAGAGTTCACGACATCGTGCTTGTTTGTAATTTGCCCAATAAATCGGCCATATCAGCCGGAATATCGGCTTCAAACCGCATGTCTTCGTCGGTCACCGGATGGATGAACCCCAAAACCGCCGCATGCAATGCTTGGCGGCCAAAGGTGTTGATCGCATCGCTGACCGCAGGCGGGAATGATTTTGCCGACAATTTGCGCTTGCCGCCGTAAACAGGATCCCCGATTAACCCGTGGCCTGTATGGGCCATATGGACACGGATTTGATGCGTGCGACCCGTTTCCAGCCAACATTCCACCAAGGCGATGTCTTCGTTCGCGCCAAACCGATCCACGATGCGCACCCGCGTCACCGCATGGCGGCCGCTATCGAACAAGACCGCCTGACGTTGGCGATCGGTTTTATGCCGCGCCAGACGGGTGGTGATCTTCATGATATTGCCAGATTCGAAATTGACCCCTTTGACCCCGCGCACGCGCGGATCATTGGCATCTGGCACACCATAACACACCGCGCGGTAATAGCGTTCCACAGAGTGACGTTCAAATTGTTCAGCCAAGCCATGATGGGCGCGGTCGTTTTTGGCGACAACCAACAAACCGCTGGTGTCTTTGTCAATGCGATGGACGATGCCTGGCCGCCTTTCACCACCAATACCTGAGAGGCTTTCGGCACAGTGGTACAATAAAGCGTTCACCAAGGTATCCTTGGGCGATCCAGGCGCGGGATGCACGACCATACCTGCGGGTTTGTTGATGACGATTAAATCGTCATCTTCGTAAATGACGTCCAGCAGTATATTCTGGGCAACCGTTTCGGTGTCCTCGGCGTCAGGTATATCAATGGTTATTTCTTGACCCTCTGACACTTTTGCCTTGGTATCGGTTGTCACGATACCGTCCACCTTGATTGCGCCTTTGGATAACAACTGTGTTAATTGCGACCGCGACAGGTCCGCCGCCTCTGGCACATCGCGCGAAAGCGCTTTATCAAGGCGTTTAGGCGGATCAGCCTGAATAAGGAATGTGACAATGGACGACAACACCAAGGCCCCTTTGGATGAATTTGAACTGCCGCCCAGTTTGAAATTGCTTCGTCACTTGGTAACAGCACTGACTGTGGTCATGATTGTGGGCGTTGTAGTGATTATTGGCCTGCTTGTCACCCGCTTAAATCAAACGGGGCCAACACTACCGCAATCAATCACCCTGCCCGATGGCACGACGCCCGTGGCCTTTACCCAGACGGCAAAATGGTATGCGGTTGTCACATCGGATGATCAAATCTTGATCTACGATTTGAATGGTCAAGCGATACAGACGATTCAGGTTACAAAATAATGATCAATGCGCTTTCAACTTGCCTTGGTTTTGAAACATGTAACCAGATCGTGCCCGCGTCAAACGAAGTTTTAACATTTAGGGCATGATCAACGCCCGCCCGACCCAATCGGGTGGGCGTACTGCGTACGCTGTTAACCCCCGTCGGTCGAGCATTGATCATATCGCGTGATTTATTCAGCCTTCAATCACCGCCATGAATTCACGCCATTCCCCTTTGGACATGCCCGAATTTTCTTGGGTGACCTCTTCGCCCTTGATCATACGGCGCATGACATCCAAAGAGGTTTTCGACAGGGTTGCACCGCCCATGCGATAATCTTCGAACGCGGCATAGGCATAGGGCACCCAATCTGCCACGATTTTACAGATTTCGTCAGCATAAACACGGATTTCATATTGTGCATGGCTATCGGCCCGCAGGCGCAAGAAATGCAACAGGTTGTGCAGGTCTACTTTCCAATACCATTGCGTATAGATATTCGCAGGCAGGTTCATCCGCGCCAATTCCCGCGCCAACCCTTGTTGGCCGTCATCGGAAATCATCGCCTCGTAATTGTCATAGGCGCGCGCGCTGTCGGCTTTTAAAATTTCCAAAACACGGGCGGCTTCATCCCCTGTTAGGGTTTCGCCGCGACCTTGGTTGTTGATCGTGGATTGCGCAGCAATATGTTCAGGCGCGGGAATATAGAATTCGCGATCCAAGATTGAATAACGCGCCGAATATTCGTTCACATTGGCGGTGCGATGGCGAATCCACTGGCGTGCCACAAAAACCGGCAATTTCACGTGCAATTTGATTTCGCACATTTCAAATGGGGTCGAATGCCAATGACGCATCAGGTAACGGATCAGCCCTTCGTCATTTTGAACAGACTTTGTGCCTTTGCCGTAACTCACCCGCGCGGCCTGACAAATCGCGGCGTCATCCCCCATATAATCGATCACGCGCACAAACCCGTGATCCAACACGGGATAGGCCGTATACAAATGCTCTTCCATCCCGGGGGAAACGGCACGTCGTGTCTGTGCCGATTGCGCGCGTTGTTCGTCAATTTCAGCACGTTGTTCGGGGGAAAGTGGCATATGCGAATCCTTTTTCTTAGACTGTTGCAGATACTATATATTGGGGAGCTGCGTTATTAAAGCGCGAGATACCTGAATAACTTTCATTCCAAGATCATCATAATATACTTTAGTTTGCATAAAATATTCCTTAGTATTAATCGCAACAAAATAGAAAACAGGCAAATCAATGAAAAAGCTAGCTGTCTTTTTAGTCGGTGCAATCGCGCTTGCGGGATGTGGTGGAGGTGGCACAAATCCCTTTATGCAAGATGCGGACAACGACGCGGCTTCTGGTGGCAATGGCAGCACTTCTTCCGTAAACAATAACGAAAGCAAGACAGAGCCGCTGAACCTGACCGACAGCGGCATCAGCGGCTTTAAATTTCTGCAAGTTACCGATCAGAACGGCAACACATCAGACCTGCTCTATGTTGATAATATCCCGTTCGATGGAACCGCCGAAGTTGCTTATGAGATTTTGACCAGAGTTATCACGTCAGACGGTGTCAAAGCGTTCAAATCAACGCCGAAAATTATAGATGCAGAAACCGGCACAACAATCGACCAAGATCCCTATCACGCGCTCTATGGCAAAAGCAAAAGCGGAACAGCCGAATTTGCCATTGCAAAAACCGGCATCTATTTGGATGAAGGACCTGGCGGATACATCCTGCGCCGTAACCAATACAATAGTGACGGATCGTTGGTTGAATTTGCGCGCCCCACAAATGCCCAAGCGGTATACTCTGGCACCTATGACGGGCTATTGATCCCCACCACCACAGCATCAGACACCATGCTCTATACGACGGGTGAGACCAAATTAATTTTTGACTTTGATGATTTTGACGACATCGGCGCCGTGGAACTTCAAGCGATTGGTCGCCAAATCTATGACGAGCATGGCATTTTCGTCGGCCTTTTACCCGCATTGGGGACCACAATCGGCAGTGGTCAATTGGACGCAAACGGTCGGTATAGTGTCGACATTTTCAGCCTTGACGCCGAAGAGAAGAAATTCGAAACTAGAACAGTAGAGGGTTTTCTATCTGGCAAAAATCCGAACGAGGCAGCAGGCATCATTGTTTTAACCTCAAAAGTTGGCGATGCAGGCTTTAAGGAAATTGCCGGCTTTTTTGCATATGGGCAGACCGTAAATCCATAGGAGAGTTTGATGCGTTATTTGCACACGATGGTTCGTGTTCTGGATTTAGAAAAATCGATGGCATTTTATGCGTTGCTGGGGCTGAAAGAAATTCGGCGACGCGATGATGAAAATGGCCGTTATAGCCTGATTTTTATGGCCCCCGAAGGACAAGAGGACTGTCCCGTTGAACTGACCTATAACTGGGATGGCGATCACGGATTGCCCAGCGACGGGCGTCATTTTGGACACCTGGCCTATGAGGTCGAAAATATTTACGACCTGTGCCAGACATTGATGGATGCGGGCGTGACAATCAACCGTCCACCACGCGATGGGCGTATGGCGTTTGTGCGTTCACCTGACAATGTGTCGATCGAATTGTTGCAGGCGGGCGATGCGCTGCCGCCAGCAGAACCATGGGCATCCATGGGCAACACAGGTCATTGGTAAAATATTTGCTTGCGGCGGCCCTTTGTGTCGCCGCGCAGCCATCTTTTGCCACCTGCCGTCAAGCGCTTGTTCTAGGATTAGACGTATCAGGTTCGGTGGATGATCGCGAATATATCCTTCAATCACAAGGACTTGCCCAAGCCCTGACGTCGCCTGATGTGGCATCCGCTTTTCTTGCGATGCCAGACGCGTGGGTCGATCTTGCCATTTTTGAATGGAGCGGCCAATATTCGCAAACCATGATCCAGCCCTGGACAACGATTAGATCTGAGGCGGATTTATTGCAGGTGGCGCAGCGTTTACAAAGCCACAAAAAATCCTTGACCGATCTGACCACAGCCATTGGTGCGGCGATGCGCTTTGCCCATGATTTACTGGCCCAAAAACCAAAATGTTGGCAAGCAACCTTTGATATTTCGGGCGATGGAAAATCGAACAATGGACCCAGACCCCAAGATGTGCGTGGTCAGATGTCTGGCACAATCGTCAACGCCTTGGTGGTTGGCGCATCACCTCTGCGCGGGGTTGCAGGCGACGACGACACCGCCGCGCTGACTTCCTATTTCACAGCCTATGTCATTGACCCTGACCAAGGCTTTATAGAAACGGCCCGAGGGTTCGACGATTATCAGGCTGCAATGGAACGTAAATTGGTCAAAGAATTGCAAGTTATTGCCATTGGCGCATTAGGCGCTGATCAATAGATATAGCGTATCTGATCGGTCCAAAACCGCTCTAAACGTTTCAGCGTTTCGGTGACCGAGATGACGGCCGTCTCATCCAAGCCAGGCACTTTTAGCATTTTCTCAGAATGACCGTTGAACAGACGTTGCAACGTTTGGCGCACATCGCGCCCCTTTGGTGTCAGCTTGACACGAACAGACCGGCGATCCACCTCACACCGCTGGTGATGCATATAGCCCAATTCGACCAATTTCTTTAAATTATAGCTGACATTGCTACCTTGATAATATCCGCGGGACTTTAATTCACCCGCTGTGACCTCTTGTTCGCCGATATTGAACAACAGCAACGCTTGAACCGCATTAATTTCCAAAATACCCAGACGTTCAAATTCGTCTTTGATCACATCCAACAACAAGCGATGCAGCCATTCAACCAAGGCCAGCGCGTCTAAATAGAGTCCATTACGGCATGTTTGCCCAAATGGGGAAAGGATGAATATTCGTTCATGGGTCACCTCGTCAATCAAGTTTGAGACAAGGTGACCTAAATTTGCGAATATATCGTTAAGCGCTACGCAACACCGTTTTCTGTTTCAATCATCTGCTTGATATGATCAATCACATCAGCAAATTCCGCCTTCGGGGCAACTTGGCCCGAGCACCATTGATACAAATCTTGGTCGTTTTCGGATAAAAGTGCATCATAGTGGTCTAATGCCGCCTCGGACATCGTAGCCAGGTAAAGATCACTATATCGGATAAGAATTAAATCCATTTCCTTGATCCCACGCCGCATAGATCGCATTTTCAACCGCTTGCGTTTGTGATCAATCGACTCAGTCATCAAATTTCCTTTAATTTTTGACGCAGATTTTTCTCAAGCCGACCCAATTTGTCGGCAGTTGTCACCATTGACGCCTTTAGGTCACGAATTTCAAGTAAAATGTCGCTGATGTCAGCAGGGATCTGATTTTCATCCTCGGGCGAGGCGACGCCGTCCCCTTTCCCCGTCAACATCCATGGCAGGGATACGTTCAAAAGACCGCTCAACATTGACAATCGATTGGCGCGCGGTTCGGACATATCGTTTTCCCAAGCACGCAATGTGGATGCCTTTACACCCAAACGTTTGGCCAATTGCGCCTGCGTCATGCCCGCCTGTTCGCGCGCCGCCGCCAAACGATCACCAAATGTTGAAGTTTCAGGGCCATACCAATCAAAGTCGTTATCTTGCATTAAACCAATCGTTTCCTGTTGTAGTTTTCAAAACCCAAGCCTATGACATTATACACCAAGTTTCAAATCGGTGGCTATCATGCAATTCTCAGACGCTCTTTCGCGCTTTAAACCATCCCCCACCATCGCCATGTCAGCACTGGCCAACCAGCTGCGCGATCAGGGTCGTGATGTCATATCGCTGAGTGCAGGGGAACCTGATTTTGACACCCCCGAACATATCAAAGCCGCCGCAATAGCGGCCATCACCGTCGGAAAGACGAAATATACCGATCCAGACGGCATGGCAATTTTGAAACGCGCCATTTGCGACAAGTTTTCCCGCGAAAATGGGCTAAGCTATCAGCCGAACCAAATTTCGGTCGGAACGGGCGGCAAACAGATCCTGTTCAATGCCTTGATTGCCACGATCAATCCAGGCGATGAAGTCATCATTCCGGCCCCCTACTGGGTGTCTTATCCCGACATGGTGGCCTTGGCTGGTGGTACGCCCGTCATCGTTCCTACAACGGCGGAAAACGACTATCGCTTAGACGCAGAGGATCTGCGCAAAGCGATTACACCGCGCACAAAATGGTTCATTTTCAATTCCCCCTCAAACCCGACGGGCGCGGCCTATACCCATGATCAACTGAAATCGCTGACCGATGTTTTGGTCGAGCATGATCATGTCTATGTCATGTCGGACGATATGTATGAACATTTGGTCTATGACGAGTTTGAATTTGCAACCCCCGCACAGGTCGAACCCCGCCTTTATGATCGCACATTGACGTGCAACGGTGTATCAAAAGCCTATGCTATGACAGGGTGGCGCATTGGATATGCGGGCGGGCCAAAGCCCATAATCGATGCCATGCGCAAAGTACAAAGCCAATCCACATCAAATCCTTGCACCATTTCGCAATGGGCAGCACTTGAAGCGCTGAACGGCCCGATGGAGTTTTTGGATACCTTCAACGAAAGCTTTGTGCGGCGGCGCAATTTGGTCGTTGATCGGTTAAATGCGATTGATGGCATGACATGTCCAAAACCGGATGGGGCGTTTTATGTCTATCCGTCGATTGCAAATTTCATCGAAAAAACATCAGCGAACGGTCGCAAAATCACCAATGACGAAGATTTCGCAATGGCCTTGCTTGAGGAACAAAATGTTGCTGTTGTCTTCGGTGCGGCGTTTGGATTATCGCCAAATTTCCGGATCAGCTATGCAACATCCGATGCTATCCTAACTCAGGCGTGCGACCGGATTGCCGCGTTTTGTGCCGGGCTTGTTGGTTGATCATCATCACTGATCCGGCGATAGAGAAAGACGAACCGCGCGCAAAGCGCGACTGCCGCACTTCCTAACCCCAAGACAAGCCCAAACCAAAGTCCGACGCCGTTCCAGCCAAAGACAAACGCGAACACATAAGACCCCAACAACCCGATGATCCAATAGCTGACAAAAGTAATCAGCATGGGCACCGCGGTATCATGGATGCCACGTAAAACGCCCATGGCAACCACTTGCGCCCCGTCAACCAATTGAAACAGTGCGGCAACGTATAATAACACGACGCCATACGCGATGATCTCGTTACGCGCCGGTTCATTTTGCCCCAAAAATAGACCGATCAATTCAGCGCCAAAAACAACGAATAATGTGCTGGTCATCAGCGACCAAGCCACGCCAATGGTTCCCGCCGCGATAGATCGGTCGCGCATGTCCGCTTTGGATTTGCGACCATAGGCGTTTCCAACACGGATTGTTGCTGCCTGCGATATCCCCAGATGCGCCATAAACGTGACCGACGCGATTTGAAGCGCAATCCCATGTGCCGCCAATGCGACAACGCCCAACCACCCCATCATGAATGTGGCCCCCGCAAAGGACCCTGCTTCAGCAAACATGGCGCCACCAATCGGCATCCCAAGGCGAAACACCTGCCAAAACGCCCCCCAATTTGGCCGATAGAACCGCGCAAACAATTCATGTTCGGGCAGCTTGCGCATCGCGTAAAATGATATGATGATTGCCTGCAAGAAATTGATAACAACCGATGACAACGCCGCCCCGCGCACCCCCATTTCAGGGAAACCGTAGTGACCAAAAATCAAAAGATAGTTC
>Ga0182095_1012869_pt1 | contig 13091 bp, 10 predicted proteins | sample 041ome_19_FD_127784 | JGI IMG/M metagenome (GOLD analysis project Ga0182095, IMG submission 127784) | Metatranscriptome of coastal salt marsh microbial communities from the Groves Creek Marsh, Georgia, USA - 041412BS metaT (Metagenome... | ecosystem: Environmental > Aquatic > Marine > Intertidal...
CGTCGAACTGGTATCTTGCATGACAAAACTGACAGTCGATCTCTATTGTGCCACCTTCTTCGGCCAGCAAAGTGCGAACTTCAGTTTCTCCTAAAGAAAACAGGGTATTTGCGCTGCGCTCTTTAGAACAGGTGCATTCAAAAGCCAATTGTCGGGGTTCGAATAATCGCAACTTTTCTTGATGAAACAGCCGGGTGAGTATCTGCTCTGAGGTTAAGCCCAGCAATTCTTCATCCGTGATTGTATCGGCCAGCATACAGATTCGATTCCAGTCTTCCGATTCCCTGGTCAGGCTGGATTCATTTGCGCTTTCAGGCATGGACTGCAATAGAAGACCGGCAGCTTGATCGTTTTGGGCGCTCAGCCAAATCCGGGTACGAAGCTGTTCCGAATGCAGAAAATATTTTTCCAGAACCTCAGAAAAGTTGTTGTCTTCTACCAGAACAATGCCCTGATAACTCTCACCTTCGTCAGGTTCGATGATAATGGCCATTTGACCATCGCCTATTAATGGCTGCTCGGGATCGGGGTAATCCTTATAGCTGGCAATAGCTCGTAGGGACTGCTGGTCACGACATTCGGCCATCAGCATGGAAACCTGTCCTGCGCCTTTAACTTGCAGGATAAGACTGCCATTAAACTTGATGGTCGCACTCAACAGGGCAGCAGCGGTTGCAAATTCACCAATCAGTCTTTTAACCGGCTCGGGATATTCGTGGTTGCTAAAGATTTCCCGGAGTGTCTTATTTAATTGAACGAGCTCGCCACGAATGGCGAACTCGTCAAAGAGAAAGCGTTGTCCCTGATCAGACATAAATTATGTAAATCCATCGGTTTGAATGATCAGAAATTATACCTTGCCCCAATCGTAATTCCGCGACCGGGTTCCGGTGCCAGATCGCGCAGGAAACTGGTGGCGTTTCGGATTTCTTCGTTGCCCAGGTTTGTGCCTCTGGCAAAAAGTAACAAGTTATCCAGGCTATAACCCACATAGGCATCCAAACGAACATAGCCCTCGGTTCGCTCCTGTCCTTCACCAGACCGATTTTGATCCATTGCATTAACCAGGCTAATACTGGTGGTCCAGCGATCTTTGACATATTCCCAACTGGTTCCCAGACGTGCAGCCGGTAGCCGAGGGACATCGCCCGACTGGTTCAGGCTGGCTCGTACGGTGTCACCCCAGATTCTCAGTGAATGAAACTCTGCCAGAGGAAACGTAATTTCTGCTTCAAGGCCACGAAACAACGCGTCTTCCTGAACGTATAGATAGCACTCGACAGACTCTTCAAACTCTTCAATATTGTTCTCAAAATCAGCCAGATCCCCAGAGCAAGCGGAAAGACCGACAGCGCCGTTCTCTTCCAAATCGTGGCTAAACCTTAGTTCCGTATCACTCTGGTATACGTAATCACTAAAATTGGAATAAAAAACACTGGCTCGGGCACTTACGCCATCAGTATCTGTCGACTCATATGCCCAGGTTAATTCGGCATTGAAAGAAGATTCCGTAGATAAGTCTGGATCGCCAATTTCATAAGTTCCAGTTGCAATGTGCTCGCCGTCAGAAAGCAATTCTTCAGCCACTGGGTTTCTTTCCGCGTGGGAAAAGATCAGACTGGCGCGGTGACCATTATTAAATGGAACCAGATAGCTGAGACTAAAATTATAGGCCTTGTGATCAATTCTGCCGCCGGCATAAGATAGTTGTTGGTCATCTACACGCATACCCATTTCTAGCGTGCTCTCGCCAAGACCGGTTTCCTCAATCAGATAGAGGCTGCTAACCTTGGTTTCCGAAGCGGGCGCAAAAGCTTCCGGACCAATGGCATCAAAATCGCGCTGGGAAAATTGCACTCCCCAAGCGCCTAGCCAGCGTCCAAAGTTGTCGTGAAGCAGCTCTGCACGCAACTCCTCACTCGTGACATCAAAGCGGGTTCCCGTTTCAGCGATACCTTCCTCTATTTCAAGTTCCTTATGACCGTAATCGGTCAGGCTGAAGTCGATGTCCAGCGAGCTAATGCCTGAAAATGGCCGGATGAATTGAAAAATACCCTGATATTGGGTTTGTTCCATATCGATGCGAGTAAGAATTTCTTCCTCGTGCGCATGTTCGTCATGCTCTTCTTCGTGCTCGTCATGGTGCTCATGGCTGTGAGCGCCCGGCACTAAGCCATAGTTATTATTGAGGCGGTTGGCACTAAAGCCTGCAATCAGGTTATCGCCGATCCAGGAAAGACCAATTCCCTGGGAGTCGGCTTCGCGGTCGGAGTTTTCGATAAAACCAAAGCTGGTCTCATTTGGGTCATCGAACTCGCTGGCAGCAAAACCTGGAATTTTTACGTTATCGGAGTTACGCGTAACGGCATCGGCGTGCAAACCCAGCCTGCCCAGCCCCGCATCAAAACGGCCGACAAAAACGGATTCATTATTGTTGGTGCTATGACGCAATTCTGCGGCGCCTTCGACACCACTAAAGGCAGTGGTATGTATGCGATTATCAATGACGTTGACTACACCGCCAATGGCTCCAGACCCATATCTCAGGGTCGCTGGACCTCGCAGTATTTCGATACGTTCGGCCATCAGGGCTTCAGTGGCCACAGCATGGTCAGAGCTCAGATCTGAGACATCGCCGACGGTGGTACTGTTTTGCAAAATCTCCACGCGTTTTCCACTTTGACCCCGAATAACCGGGACACCTACGCCGGGCCCAAATGACGAAGAGTTCACGCCAAGCTGGTTTTGCAGGCTTTCACCCAAAGTGGCGCTGGCTTCCTTGCGAAGGGTTTCCCCATCTAGGATGTTTATAGAACCGGCAATCTCTTGTTCGGATTTGCTGTGAGGAGACGCAGTGACAATGATTTCCTCATATCGTAAAGAGGTTTCCTGCGCGTTTATTGTCATGATCGGTAGAAAGATTCCGGCAGCAAGTGCCGGTAGAAAATAACGTTGCATAATTTTATTCCTAACAACTGCCTTGCCCAAATTTCTTCATGAGGGCAAGAGGAAAGTAAAAGTTGTGTGCTTTTGAGGTTAGGAAATAGAAGGAGGAGCTCGGCTGGGTGGTAGGTAGGTTTGCCGGGTGGAAGTGGATTGAACTACTAAATAATAGTGAGACTCACCGAGTGCGGTCGCGAAAATGGGGTTATGCACTGAAGCTGACTGTTGGTGGTCAGCAACATGGTAAGCAGCACAGTGTTCGAATTGGCTTTGGCCAAGCCCGCTTTCATGGTCATGTAAATGAGAAGCCGTCAGGACAGAACTGCTGAGCAGCAAAAGCACCAGACACCCGACGAGTCGGATGGTCAAGCGTTTGGTGAATCTTTTTGTTGCTGACAACATTCTTTTGAGGCTGTAATTAATTTACTTGCAGAGCGTATATTGTTTGGGCAGTCATCACGAAGTCAAGTTACCAAGAGTTACTTTTTTGTGGGGGTACAATAAGAGCCATAGACAATAAGTTTACAGGATTCAAATGAGCAGATTAGAGCAGGTGTTGATTAGTATTGATGCGCTTAATGCAGATGACCCAAACATCGAGCGGGTTGAAGGGAAGGACGTGCCCAGAGAGCAGCTTTATTGACGTCGGATGACCGATCAGCTGAGCCTTTTTCGACCGGAGGCTTCGGATGAATTGAGAATAGCCGCTCATGCCCAGCATGTGAGACGTTGGGCATCCCCTAGAAGTAACTACCCTGAGGGGAAGGCCGGTTATTATCGATGGCGCACAGAGCTGGGCCGAATGCATGCGGACCTTGCAGTAGAGGTGATGGCTGACGCTGGCTGTTCAACTGAATCGCAGGAGCGGGTGAGAAAGTTATTGACCAAACAGGGCATTAAGCAGGATGAGGAAGTGCAAGCCCTGGAAGATGTGATCTGCTTGGTTTTTCTGCAATTCTATTTTCTGCCATTTGCCGAACAACATGCTGAAGAAAAAGTGATCGATATTTTAAAAAAGACCTGGGCGAAAATGTCTTCCGAAGGACAGCAGGCAGCACAGGAATTGGCATTGGATCCAAAGACGCGCGACTTGGTGCTTAAGGCCTTGAAATAAACCATATGTGCATTGGTCGCGTAGACGCTTGTGAGCGTGGGTTTTCAATTTTTTAAATTAGGTGACAGATCAACATATTAGCGTTAGTCTAGATCGTAATTTCAATAGCTATATTTCCTTTTGGGGGGAATATGAAAAGACACTTTTACCTGAGTTCTGATCTGGATGATCTGGAGCTAATTGAAGCTGAGCTAGAACAGCAGGGCTTATCCATGCCTCAGATACATGTCATCAGTAAAGACGAAGCAGGGCTTGATCATCACCGTCTAAATCAGGTGCATCAATGGTTCCAGACTGATGTAGTGCACTCGACTTTGAAAGGGGCTTTGGTTGGAGTGCTTGTCGCCTCGGCAATTATTCTTGGGACGATCTTTGTGGGTGTAGAAGAGAGCATTGGTTTGGTTCCCTTTGTGTTTTTATCAATAATCTTGCTTGGATTCTGTACTTGGGAGGCGGGTTTTATCGGAACCCAATTACCAAACAGGCACTTTAAGCGATTCCAAAAGGCTCTGGATCACGGAAAACATCTTTTGATGGTGGATATTGAGCCGAAGGAAGAAAATATCCTCAAGCGTGTATGCGCTCGTCATCCCAAGCTGCATCATGCAGGCGAAGGAGGCGGCGCGCCCAAATGGACAATATTTGGTCAGAAAAAAGTGGCCGATTTTGTTGAATGGGCGCCCTAAGAAAAATATTTTAAGCATAAAAAAACCCGGCAAAAGCCGGGTTTTTTTATGCTTGTTAGCCAGTTGCTAATTAGGCAGCAACTTTTGCTGCATCAGCGGCCGCTTTCTTTACGGTCTCTTCAGCAGTTTTTGCGCCTTTTTCAAACCATACTTTAAATTCTTCACCAGCTTCCTGGAAAAGTGCAGACGTTGATTGAGCTGCGTCCGCAACTTTTGCGGTGGTTTCTTCAACGATAGCGGTTTGTTTTGCAACGTATTCTTTAGGCTCGGTGACAGAAGCGATGTCGAGTTGTTTCTCGCCAGCTTCGATCATCAGGCCAGCAAAGCCAATTTGCTTTTCAAGCAGTTTGTTTGCAAGCTCTGCATTGATAGCAAAAAGTTCTTTGGTGGCAGCAAAGGAATCTTTGCTATAAGAGCTAAATGAACTTAGAAAGTCAGTAGCGTTAGTCATAATTTGAATCCTCAGGTTTCAAAGATAATGGATTTAACCGTTTTTGCCTTTTGGGCAATGCACAATATGTGGTCACTATAAGAGGTTTCAAGTCAAAGTCAAGAAATAATTTGTGCTTTGCACAAAATAAATCCACTGCCTATTTTGGTCGACTATTACCGGGGTTGAGTCATAGTCAAAGGCTGGTGGCGATATTCAGTAGAATGAGTTTCGCGGCTCGACGCGGGGTTAGTAAAAAGCTAGTAATTCTTTGAGTTGAACGAGTCTTTTGCATGAGGCTTCAATATTTGTCCTGAAAGATGAGTGGTATAACGTTTACCCTAATCCGCTGAGAACGGGAAAGATTCGATTGCTTCTTGGGGTCGAAGACTCTACCCGAGTCAGCACGGAAGGCTTTTTCGGTAATCCGGGAGTTTATGAGGGACCACATCCAGTTAGCTGGTGTCACTAATATGATCGTGGCCGTGCCTGGCTGACTACCCTGGGTCACAGCGAAGAAATTTTCCGAGAAAAAAAATGTCTGACCCATATTTTTGGAGGAGTAGAAAGCGCCATGGGGCGCCAACCATTCTGCGCGGATCCTTGGGAAAGAAGGTGTTTCTGATTGTCGCAATTTGTAAACACTGGCACTATAGGTTTATAAAGACCGGATAAAAATAATTGGTCGCAAAAGGCCGGAAATATTCTGGAGGGAAATACGTGGAGAATAACGATAACGATCACAGGTATCACCACGAGGGAGGTAACCCGCCCAAACATGACGAGGTTGAGCAGCCTTCCATTGATCACAAAATCATTGATGCTTACTGGAAAGCCAATCTCCGGTTGCTTGCTGTCCTTTTAAGCATATGGGCTCTGGTGTCTTTTGGCTGCAGCGTACTGTTTGTCGATACCCTAAACCAGATTACCTTCTTCGGTTTTCCGCTGGGATTTTGGTTTGCCCAGCAGGGCTCTATTATATGTTTTGTTCTTCTGATCTTTGTCTATTCCCATTTGATGGGCAAAATGGAAGATCGTTTCAATGTCGACGATGACGAAGTGGCCTGAGCATGGATGCGCAAACGCTTAGTTATCTCTTCGTCGGACTGTCGTTCGCCCTTTATATCGGTATTGCTATCTGGGCCCGCGCCGGTTCAACCAATGAATTTTATGTTGCGGGTGGTGGTGTTTCCCCTGTTCTAAATGGCATGGCCACGGCGGCGGACTGGATGAGTGCGGCTTCGTTTATTTCCATGGCGGGCATTATTGCCTTCTCTGGCTATGACGGTTCGGTGTACCTGATGGGCTGGACGGGGGGCTTCGTGCTACTGGCATTGCTGCTTGCCCCCTACCTGAGAAAGTTTGGCCAGTTCACCGTGCCGGATTTTATTGGCGAGCGGTATTACTCCCGAACGGCTCGTTTGGTTGCCGTTGTCTGTTTGATCTTTATCTCCTTTACCTACATTGCCGGTCAAATGCGCGGTGTGGGTATCGTCTTCTCCCGATTTCTGGAAGTCGACATCAATACCGGCGTGATCATTGGTATGGGTATCGTGTTCTTTTATGCTGTCATGGGTGGTATGAAAGGTATTACCTACACCCAGGTGGCGCAGTACTGTGTGCTAATGTTTGCTTACTTTGTGCCCGCGGTGTTTATTTCCATCCTGATTACCGATAACCCCATTCCCCAGCTGGGATTGGGTTCCACGGTGAACGATGGCAGTGGCATGTCGGTATTGGAGAAGCTGGATAGCACACTGCTGGAATTGGGGTTTTCCGCCTATACACAAGGGCAAAGAGCCACGGTTGATGTCCTGGCCATTACGATGGCGTTGATGGTGGGCACAGCGGGGCTGCCGCATGTGATTGTGCGCTTTTTTACCGTTCCCAAGGTCTCGGATGCCCGTAAATCTGCGGGATACGCATTGCTGTTTATTGCCCTGCTATACACCACGGCACCCAGCGTGGCGGCCTTTGCCCGAATCAACTTCATTGACACTATCCATGACACCTCCTACAGCGAGGTGCCAGCCTGGTTCAAGACTTGGGAGAATGTGGGATTGTATGCCTGGAGTGATAAGAACAATGACGGCAATATTCAATACGGCCCCGGAGCGCCCTTTGAAGGCCTGCCTGAATTTGCCGAAGAGCGTGGTGAGCTGGGCGAGCGGATTATTACCAACCAGCTGACCGCCAACAACAACGAAGTTTATATCGACCGGGACACAATTGTGCTGGCCAATCCCGAGATTGCCCAGTTGCCCAATTGGGTGATTGCCCTGGTGGCGGCCGGTGCGGTAGCGGCCGCACTCTCTACGGCGGCAGGCCTGTTACTGGTGATTTCTACGGCAGTCTCCCACGACCTGATGAAGAAAACCCTGATGCCGGGGATCACGGACAAACAGGAACTCACCTATGCCCGTATGGCGGCCACGGTGGCGATCCTTATTGCCGGTTATTTTGGGATTAATCCGCCGGGATTTGTGGCGCAGGTGGTGGCCTTTGCCTTTGGGCTGGCGGCAGCCAGCCTGTTCCCGGCGATCTTTATGGGGATCTTTTTTAAGTGGATGAACCGCGAGGGCGCGATTGCAGGAATGGTAACAGGCTTTTTGGTGGCCTTTGGTTATATCGTGTTTTTCAAGTTTATCGCGCCAGAGCTCAATACCAGCGAGTACTGGTTTTTGGGAATCTCGCCTGAGGGCATAGGCGCCATTGGCATGTTGGTTAACTTTGCTGTTGCCGCAGGCGTAGCCAGGTTTACGTCACCGACGCCATGTGAAGTCCGCAATATGATCGATGACATCCGCATACCAGCAAGTCGGGACATAACGGTTGACTAAAGTTTCGGCAGACTAACAGCTGGCTAGAGCTAAGCTGTTAGTCTGAAAGTGTGTCCGTTAGTTTTTTGGAAGAACTTCGTAGTTTGTCATGAATGCTGGTCTCTTGTACCAGAAAGTCCGGCAAGTCTTTGACCGACGCACAGCCCAGCTGGTTCATCACTTGCTCCAGCTGGATTCGCAAACTATTAATTGTGTGCACACCACCTTTTTTGCCCAGAGCGCCCACTCCGTAAACAAAAGGGCGACCAAGAAAAGTGAAGTCAGCACCGCAAGCCAATGCGGCGGCAATATTCGATCCCGACCTCAGACCACTATCCATGAAGATTTTTAGGTCCTTATGGTATTTTTTTGAAATACGTTTCAGGGGTTCTACTGGGGCTTCACCATTGTCCAGTTGCCGAGCGCCGTGATTGGAAATCACCACTCCATCAGCACCCAAGCTGATCGCGTCTTTGACATCCTCTTCATTAATCAGACCCTTAATGACCAGAGGGCCTTTCCAAAAATCCCGAATAGGCTTCAAACCTTCTATATCAACACGACCCATCACGGTCTTGTTCATAAAATCCATAAGATCATCAACTGGCATGCCCGGTGACATGTAGGGTTTTAATGTCTGCATTTCCGGTTTGCCTGTCAGGGCTGTTTCCCACAACCATTGGGGACTGGATGCCATCTGTAGAATATTTTTCAGAGTCATTTTGGGCGGCATGGATAGCCCATTTTTCATATCCCTGGGGCGAAAACCAAAGGTGGGCACGTCAACCGTGACCACAAGTACTTTATATCCTGCGGTCTGGATTCTTTGCAGCAAGTCTTGCCGGATATCATCGTCGGTTGGGTTGTATAGTTGGTACCAAGCCTGACCTTCAGAAATCTCGGCAATTTGCTCAAGCCCTGCCGATGAAACCGTGCTGAGAATGTAAGGAACGTTTAACTCCTTTGCGGCATGGGCCAGGATCTCAGGTGCCTTTGGCCAAACCAGACCCTGCAAGCCAATAGGTGCTATGCCGAAAGGAGCGCTATAGGTATGACCAAAAATTTCTGTGCTGGGGTCACTTTTTACGCTGGGCTGTAAAAAACGGCTGCGAAGCTGAACGGACTGTATGGCAGCAAGATTTCGATCAAGCCCTGTCTCTTCATTGCAGCCGTTTTCAAGATATTCAAAGGCAAACTTGGGAATACGCTTTTGAGCATGCTGCCTAAGTGACTCAATGTCGGGAAGTTTCTTGTTGAAATAGTCTTTCATGTATTTTTCCAGTTCTGGTTATTCAGCCGTCCAGCCGCCGTCGACCACTGTGCTGCTGCCGGTCATCAGGGCCGAAGCTTCAGACGCCAGAAAGACGATTGGTCCCATCAGGTCTTCTACCTGACCCAGCCTCCCAAGTTTAATGTTTTTTAGAATGCGTTCGAGAAACACCTTGTCTTCAAAATAGGGTTTAGTCAAAGGTGTTTCGATATACGTCGGACAAACTGTGTTGCTGCGTATGCCATGAGGAGCCAGTTCCAATGCCAATGCTTTACTAAAACCTTCAAGACCCCACTTGGACGCACAATAAAGTGAGCGCCCTGAGCTGCCCACAAGCCCCAGCTGTGAGCTTAGATGAATAATTGAGCCCAGTACTTTTTCTTCGATCATTTGTTTGGCGCAAGCCTGTGTGACAAAGATAGCGCTTTTAAGGTTGAGATCCAGCACGGTATCGTAATCGTCTTCAGTAACCTCTGTTAGGGGTTTGGGGCGATTGGTTCCGGCATTATTCACTAAAATATTAAATGCAGGCTGATTCGTAAAAAACGCCTTTACCTTTTCCAGCTGAGTCACATCCAATTTTTCATAATGGGCGTTACCACCTGCGCTGTTAATTGCCTCGGCAGCTTGCTGGATTCCATCTTGGCTGCGAGCGACCAGAGTGACTTCGGCGCCAGCCTGAGCCAAGGCTGCCGCTGCTGCCAAACCAATCCCGCGGCTTGCGCCAGTGATTAGGGCACGTTTTCCTTTGAGTTCGAAGCTGGGTGTCTTGGGTAGATCTGTCATTGCGCTCTGTATTATTTAAAAAAAGAGACAGCCGTGTTGTAGCTTTTTGGCGAGATTATACTAAGCTGTCCGGAGCATACTAGCTTATGCCACTAGAAACTAAACAGGGGAAGAAATTGAACTCGAATAATAAAAAAAAGTTGCGTTTTCTGATTAATGGAGCGAGCTCATATATAGCCTGTTTGCTTGTTGGTATTGGCCTAAGTTCGAATCTTCATGCTTCGGAGATGATTGATTGCCCCTCTAGGGAATCACCATTTTCCCTGGATTCACCTTTTTTTCATATTCTGGTGAGCCCCAAAGCCAGGCAGGCGGTGAACGAGCAGTTGCCGGGTTTTCTGGATAGTCTTCAAGGCGACTACAAGCGAGTAGATCCCCCCACCCCCGAGCTAAGATCTACTTATAGTCTTACTCGATCTGTGGCGATGGTGGGTAGGAGTAATCAGCTTTCTGATGTCCAGTTACAGGACCTCAACCGGGTGCTTTCTTCGCTCAACATAACTGACGCTGATCGCAAGGCGCGCTGTGCTACCTATGATGCCAATTTGACTGAGCTGGATATTCCCGAAGCAGATAACCGTATTTTGGTTTTTAACAAGGTCGTAGGTTTTCACCATGGTCCCGTGGTTGGTGCAGGTACCGAGGCAATCCAGAAAATCGCCAATGAACTTGGTTGGGGGGTGACTGTTACTTCATCCGCCGGGGTTTTTACGCCAGAGATACTTGGCCAGTATGATCTGGTCGTCTGGAATAATAACTATGGCGATGCGCTCACTTTGAGCCAAAGGGAAGCGTTTAAAGAATATATTTCCCTGGGTGGTGGTTATTTGGGTATTCATGCCGCCGGGAATTACTGGTTCAATATTTGGCCCTGGTACAATGAAGTGTTGCTTGGTGGTGCCCGATCAATTGGACATCCAATGGAACAGCACCAATTTCAGGAAGCATATGTAGAGGTAGAGTCCACTGCGGGAAGTATAGGCCATGAACAAATGCCAGGCTGGACCCTATTGGAAGAATGGTACTCCTTTGCTACTAGCCCGCGGGCTAATGGGGTCACAGTTATTGCTAATCTAGATGAGTCTACTTACCAGCCGCTTAGATGGGCAATGGGAGAGGATCACCCCATAGTCTGGTCGAGTTGCGTAGGTGATGGTCGTGCACTTTACACGGCAATAGGCCATCTGCCTGAGGTCTATTCGGACCCGAATTACTCAGCCTTGTTTAAAGACGCCATAGTCTGGACTGCAAACCCTGAAAGCACGCAATGCCAACCATAGTAGCGCAGGTTTTAGCTCCGTTCAGTTAACAGGGTCTTCTTCCAGAGCACTTCATTGGCCGCATTCAAATGAGTAACGGTCAGAGACTGATCGTCTGGGTTGATATCGGCCAGTCCGTAAAACTGAAAGCCCTCTGCAGGTGAACGGTTGGGCGCCATGCCTTCAGGAATACCGCGGAAAACTTCCTCGGGGCCGAAGGTGTTATCGAGAATTCCGGGGCCAAAAGTACCCGCATGCAGTGGCCCGCTGACAAACTCCCAGAAAGGCGTAAATTCCTTAAACACAGCTTTTTTCGGAGAGTAGTAATGGGATGCACAGTAATGAACGTCCGCTGTAATAAAGTGGACGTTGTCAATCCCTTGCCTATGCACAAAGCTCAATAAATCGGCTATTTCAAACTCGCGTCCAAGCGGGGGGCCGTCGCCGTTAGCACCGTTTTCGAACATCTCTGGTCCATCGGCCACAATCAACCCGACTGGCATGTCGGAGCAAATAATTTTCCAGGTGGCAGTGGAGCTGGAAAGCGCCTGTTTTAACCATCGCAGCTGTCGGTCGCCCATAAAAGCGGTTTCCGGTGTCTGCTGTGTTTGGCGATTTCGAGAGTTTGGCCCTCGGTAAGATCGGAGGTCCAGAAAGAAAAGTTCAAGTAATGGGCCGTAAGAGACCTTTCTGTAAATACGATCAGGGCGCACGGCGCTGTTTGCAACAGGGTTGCATTCGAACATGGCTCGCTGTGCGCGGGCGGCCAGAAGGGATGCGCTTTTTATCGAGTAACGGTCATCCTCCAGAATTTCACCCGGATACCAGTTATTTAACACCTCATGATCATCCCACTGGTAGTAAACTGGAACTTCAGCATGAAAACGGCTGAAGTGATCGTCCAGATAGTTGTAGTAATAATTATCACGGAAATCCTGGGAAGATTCCGCCACGCGGGTTTTGGCCTCAATCAACTCATTTCTCCAAAGGCTACCATCGTCCAGGGTAACGGTTTCCTGAATGGGGCCGTCGGCATAAATTTGGTCGCCGCTATGAACAAAAAAGTCTGGTTTTTGGCTGAGCATGGCTTGGTAAATCTTCATGCCGTCGCGCGCTCTATCGATTCCCCAGCCTTGGCCTGCCGTGTCTCCGGACCAGCAAAAACGAATCGGCTTATCAGAAGACATTGAAGTACTGCGAAAGCTGCCCGACATAGTTTCGCTCAGGAGGCCCGGAGATTCCAGACTTTCTGCCTGAAGGCGATAATAGTACTGGGTTTCCGGTTTTAAACCGTCGATAACCGCCTTGGTATTAAAATCATTTTCTGGCAAGCCGAATCCGCCGGGATAGGTCAAACTGTTTTTGAATTCAGGATTGTCAGCAAAAGTAACTCGCAGTTGCGCGGGGCGATCAGTACGAGTCCAGAGCACGGCGTTAGCATTCGTGACATCTCCACTCGCACAGCCAGTATTTAACTGTGGTCGGCTGGCTGCCCTGCTGATGGATGGCGCGGTCATGCTAGTGGAAGCTAGCAGACTGGCGCCCGTATTTTTGAGAAATTTGCGGCGTGACCGCGCTTTTATATCTGACATGCTGTCTCCCCAGTTTGGCGAAGTGAGAATCTTTTTTTTAAAGCACAGACTGTTGGGAATCTTATTCCCAATTTCACAGGAAAGCATCTTTGTGTAGATCGCTCTGCAAACTGGTGCTAAACCCGCTTTTCCTAATTGCTAGATATCATCCATATCATTGAGGAAGCTATTGGATTCAGCAATGAGAGTCGC
>Ga0182095_1160739_pt1 | contig 13064 bp, 8 predicted proteins | sample 041ome_19_FD_127784 | JGI IMG/M metagenome (GOLD analysis project Ga0182095, IMG submission 127784) | Metatranscriptome of coastal salt marsh microbial communities from the Groves Creek Marsh, Georgia, USA - 041412BS metaT (Metagenome... | ecosystem: Environmental > Aquatic > Marine > Intertidal...
ATGCGTTCGATGTCGATGGGAACAAGTACGTCGACTACGTCGGCTCATGGGGTCCGGCCATTTGCGGTCACGCCAATGACCAAGTCAACGCGGCGTTGATCAAGCAACTCGAAAAAGGTACCTCCTTCGGCGCGCCGTGCGAGTTAGAAAACACTTTGGCGAAGATGGTCATCGACAGAGTTCCGTCCGTGGAAATGGTTAGATTTTGCAACTCTGGCACCGAAGCGTGCTTGTCCGTGTTGAGAGTCATGCGTGCGCACACCGGTCGCGAGAAGATTATCAAGTTTGAGGGGTGCTACCACGGTCACGCGGATCCGTTTTTGGTCCAAGCCGGTTCCGGCGTCATGACTTTGGGTTTACCGGATTCCCCGGGTGTCCCGAAAGGTGCTACTGGCACGACTTTGTGCGCGTCTTACAACGACATCGAGTCCGTCAAGAAGATCTTTGCGGAAAACAAGGATGAAATTGCGGGCGTCATTCTTGAGCCAGTCGTCGGTAACTCTGGCTTCATCGTCCCGGACAAGAGCTTTCTCGAAGGCTTGAGAACCGAATGCGACGCCAACGGCGCGTTGTTGTGCTTCGACGAAGTCATGACTGGATTCCGTGTCGATAAAGGATGCGCGCAAGCGTACTTTGGTGTCACTCCGGATTTGACCACGATGGGTAAGGTTATCGGTGGCGGTTTACCAGTTGGCGCCTACGGCGGTAAGAGAGAAATCATGGAAATCGTCGCTCCTGCTGGTCCGATGTACCAAGCGGGTACCTTGTCTGGTAACCCGTTGGCGATGACTGCGGGTATCGAAACTTTGAACATCTTATCTCAACCGGGTGCGTACGAAGAGATGGACAGAAAGACGAAGACTTTGATTGAAGGCATCTTGAAAGCCGGTAAGGACAACGGCCACGCCGTCTGCGGGGGCAACATCAGAGGCATGTTCGGCTTCTTCTTCTGCGAAGGACCGGTGAAGAGCTTCCAAGACGCGACCAAGTCGGACTTGGACAAGTTTGGTAGATGGCACAGAGGTATGTTAGAGAGAGGCGTGTACTTGGCTCCGTCTCAATACGAGGCTGGTTTCACCGGTATGCAACACTCGGACGAAGACATCGCGTACACCATCAAAATGGCGAACGAAGTCATGGCTACGCTCTAAATAATATACAATGATAAAACTGCATTTATCGCGTCGTTTATATTATTATTCTTTTCCATATAAATTCACTACGTGCACTAGTCATAACAATTACACGCATGGTATACAAACTTTCCTTCTTTCTACTATCAACGCGAGTACTACTTCTACAACTACTTTTATTTAAACTACGCGAACTACTACTACTAGTGTAAACCAATACTCGGTATTTTTTCTACTTTTGGTCGTTGGAAACAGAAGAGATGTGTTCAAGAATGTTCATCGCCATCGGCCGCGCTTCGTAATTCTTCCCGTAGAACGCGACAAAATCACCTTTTTTATCGATCAAATACATGATGATCGAATGGTCGACGAGATAATCTTTGGATGACTCGTTCGTCTTGTGATAATACACGCGATACGCTCTCGCCGCTTTCGCGCATTGCTCTTTCGATCCGGTTAAACCGATAAGTTTCGGATGAAACTCTTTCACGTATTCCTTGACAACTTTGGTCGTGTCTCTCTCTGGATCTATGGAAATGAACACCGGCACGAGCGGTGGTATTTTATTTGCAGACGACGGGGTATTACTACTGTTATCTTTTTTCTCCGTTTCCTTCTCGACGATATCAATCACCTCGGACATTTTTTCCAGCTCGTCTGGACATATGTCTGGACACGTCGTGAACCCAAAGTAAATCAAACAAAAGTTTCCGAGTAAATCTTTATCCGTGAACTTTTTGTTCGTCGCCGCGTTGATGAGTTCAAACGGCCCACCCACCGCCGCTTTCCCGACGCCTTTTTGGTTTTCTGCGATGGATTTCATCCGTCGTTTCTTTTCGTTTTCAAAGAAAAACAAAACTCCCGAACCCGTCAAGACGAGCAAGAGCAACGACTTCCAACCGACTGGACTGTTGTTATTGTTACTACCACTACCACTACTCGTTGAATACATCATTCTGCGAAGATACTGATCATGTTGTTGTTTGTGAGAATGGTGACGACGACGAAGGAAAAAGGAAGGAGGAGGAGACGTGAAAGATTTGTGTGTCGTCGTCGACGTGCTCGCGCATCTTCTCTCCAACGAAGCCGCGAAAAGTCTTCTCATGGACATCACCATCGTGGTTTCATCGTTGGTAGTATGCATAGCACTCATCCACGCTTTCGCATTTCGCGAAGCCACGCGCCGTAAAGCGAGCGAGGAAGAAAAAAACATTCTTGATTGTCTCCTCGTTTACGTCTGGTCGAGTGAAAAGAGTGAAAGCTTTTTGAGGAAGAAGAAATTTCGACTTGTCGAGGAAACAAAAGCGAGGAGAATTTTTTTCACAACAACAAACAAAAAGCAAAACAAAAAACTCTTTCCCACAAAAAAAACCAGAGAGGAAAAAAAACACTTCCACTAACTTTCTTTTTACTGACATTTAAACGCGACCGAAAGCAACAAGATGCCGCGCGACATGACTGGTACGCGCGCGAAAGAGGAGACCGATCATTTTATGTCATCGCTCATAACCGACTCCTTTCTTTAAACCTTTTTTTTTATTGTCCTCCCTCCCCGCATGATCGAACAAATCACATTTTGATTTGTTTTGATTTGATTTGAAGAAGAAGCGTTACGAAGAAAAAAAAACACACCTCGAGGACGCCATGGTTTATACGCGCGGATAATGCGCGCACGCATTCTGAAACCTCATTAAGGACTTAAACGCATTGTCCACTGACATTTATATTCTTCTTCTTGCGAACAAATCATCATCAACAACACAACAGGAGCCGGGAGGTATCCTCCACAGCCAAAGTTTCAACCCTTTGCGTTTTATTCGTGTTTCCGTCTCGGAGATCCCGAACAAGCCGAATTGATTATGGAGACCGATCCGTATTTTTGGACCCAAGATAACGGTGCGGGAGGACCAATTCACTTCGCCACGACGTACAAACAGCTCGACATGGTGCACCACATCGTGAGAAACGTTCCGTCATGCGTCAATCAAAGGGACGGTAAGGGGTACACTCCGTTACATCGAGCGGCGTATCTCGCGCAATACGACGGGTACCTCGAACTTTTTGAGTATTTACTCTCGGAAGGCGCCGATCCTACGATCACCACCAACGACTACGACCCATATTTGGACCCTGGTTTGAAAACTCCGCTTCAAGTCGCGATTCAAGACGACGACGTGAGAGATCGTTTGCAGTTTCTCATCGACAAGTACGCCGACGTCCCGAAAAAGCCAAGATGCCATCCGGATCTTGGCTGCTGGTGGACGCTTTACGATTACGGCTTGGACGTCGTGCAAACTTGGGCGCACGACTACAAACCGGACTATCCCGAAAGCCGCAGACGTCAAAAAGCGTTGGAGGAAAAGCGCCTGTTCAAAGAGCAACGTCGCAAGAAGCGTCAAGAGCTGGAGGCGCAAATCGAGCTCGAAATCGCCGAGGCGAAAGGCGAACTCAAAAACATCACGATAAAAGACGGGAAGACGGACGATTCCGTCATCGATCCATCGACGATGAACAACTCTCCGATTGCGTTTCTTTTCCCCGGTCAAGGCTCGCAAAGCGTTGGCATGTTGAAAAGTTGCCAAGACATCCCGAAGGTGAAGGAGATGTGCGAAAAAGCGAAAGAAATTCTCGGATACGACATCTTGGACGTTTGCATCAACGGGCCGAAAGAAAAGCTCGACGAAACCGTGTACGCGCAGCCGGCGTTGTATCTCTCGGAACTCGCCGCGGTGGAAAAGTTAAAACTCGACGATCCTTCGTTCGATGAGTCGAAAGTGAGCGCCGTCGCCGGTTTATCCTTGGGCGAGTATTGCGCTTTGGTCTTCGCGAAAGCGATTTCTTTCGAAGACGGTTTAAAAGTCGTCAAAGTTCGCGCCGAGTCTATGGCCGCCGCCGCGAAAGTGGGTGATCACGGCATGCTTACCGTTGTCGGCTTGAAAGACGAGCAGTTGGAGGAGATTGTCAAAAACGTCAAGAGCGAAGGAAAGAAAGACGAAGTCCTCGAAATCGCAAACTACCTCTTCCCGCAAGGAAGAGTCGTCTCTGGCGACAAATCCGCGCTCGCGAGAGTAGAAAAGAAGGCACAAGACGAGGGTGCGTTGAAAGTTGCGTATCTGGCCGTTTCGGGTGCGTTTCATACCTCGCGCATGGACTCCGCCGCCGAAAATCTCAAAAACGTCCTGGAGACGATTGAGATTTCGAAACCAGAGATTCCCATTTTCATGAACGTTCTGGGCACTCGTCTCGCGTTATCGGAAATGAACAAGGAATCCATCGTTCGCATGCTCACGAAACAACTCGTCTCGCCGGTTTTGTGGGAAGCGACGTTGAAGAACTTAGTAAGCGAGGGCAAAACGAAGTTGTACGAGCTCGGACCAAACTCGCAAATCAAGTCCATGACCAAACGCGTATCTTTAGACGTCTGGAAAGAGTTTACGAACATCGATGTCGCCAAATAAATGGTGGAGAAGGATTTTTTCTTTTTGAATGCGGTTAAGTCTGGGACGCCTTACCGCGGCGTTCGGTACCGTACAATGCATGTGTTATACTTTGCTTTTTTTGTTGACGTGTAATACAACAATGCTACTTTGTTTATATTGGTGTCGCTATCGAGCACAATTACGGCGCTCGCGCTAACTCTTTTTGTTTACTTTTTCTCTCCGCCTTTCTTTTGGGACAACTTCATGTCGTTCACCAAGTTTGTCATTTCCTCTGAATCTAAAAAGGACAGACTCAACTGATTCTCGAGACTGCGCGCCGACGGTAACGTACTATCGTTCACTGCGCCCAATTCTTGAGCAATTCTGTCGCTCGAGAGACCACTATTTGTTCTCTCCAAGATGCTCGAAAGGAACGCCTGTTGGTCTTTACCAACTTCCTCCTCTTTCGACATGCCTTCAACCATTTGTCGCAAGCTCTCAGTGGACGTATCCGATGGAGTATTTGCTTCCATGATCTCTTGCCACGTAAACTGCGCCAAACCAGTGTCCTTGTCCGGTGTCGGGACGAGCGCGAAGTTGCCGTTCGGGAACATCTTGGGACTCGGTTCTCTCTCTTGTTCGTCTATAATTTCTTGCAAACGCAAGTGATTCGCGTGATTCGTGCTCGTTTCGAGGAGCATTTGCGATTCATGGTCGCTGTTTCCATTATTATTGTTATGGTTGCCATTAATCGTGTTTCCCTCGTTCCTCTCACCTCCTCCTAACAACGGAATGGATTGTCGACGTTTTCGCGGAGCAAATCTCGAAACGTTGTTCAATTGCTCTCCAAACTCCATAGCGAGCTTTGGATTCTGCTGAAGCGTTTCCAGAAGCGAACGCATTTGCGCGCTAAATTGTTCATTTTGTTGTACTCTTTGCTCCATCATGCGCATCTGCGTTGCCGTGTCGTCTTGTTCTAATCGCAAACGCATGACTTCTTTCAACAAAACCATTCGATCGCGTTTAAGCTGATCGACTTCCTCGGTCAAATTTCCAAACGCGCCGAGTTCAAGAGCCGTGTGACCACCACTTGGGGCGCCCTTCTCTCTTCCACTACCTCTTCTTCCGGTCGTTGTCGTTGTTCGTTCTTCTCCTCCAGCTTCATTCGAATCTGGTAGCGCTCGTCCTTGTCGTGGCGACGTCGTCGGTGTCGCTTTCATGATCGATGTTTTCGATTCTTTCTTTTTTGTATCTTTCGCGAACTCTGTTTTCGATTTCATTCGCGGCGCTTCGTTTCTTTTTAGCGTCGTCAACAGCTCCGGCTTATTCTTCTCAAACCCAGTGACGCCAAATTCGAATCTATCCGAGTGACACTTGCGAAAACCATAGTTGTTCAGCTGTCGAACAAAACTTGCAAAATTTGAGTGCTTGAACGTTTCCGGCAAATATTTCTCCTCTAACAAATCTGGTTTCCACACCGTAAACGTTCTTCCGTTCGCCGTCCACGAGATGACGTCGTCGTTTGCAGGGTTCGACACCAAGTTCCACGTTTTCCTGTTGATTTTATTATTGATGATGATATTGATGAGAAGAGAAATATTCATTCATTAGTATCGAGCGCGCGCGCAGTTTTTGTTAAAAGAGAGAATTTAGGAGGAGGGAAAAGAAGGAGAAAAGGCACCCCCACGATGAAGATGAAAAGTCACACGCAAGACGAGTGCGACGAGAACGAGAAGAATAAGAATAAGACGTAAGAAAACCTACCATAAGAACGGCGAGACGTTGATTGTGGCGAACGCGCCTCCTCCGGCAGCGGCGGACATTGGTGGAAGCGACCCAGGTTGCGCCGAGACCTTTTCATCCGTGTCCATCTTTGTTTTTACTCTCCTCCACAAGTCTCTCTATGGATGACGGAAGCAATGCTTCTTCTCCTGCGCGCGCTCGATGACTGCTGCTTCTCGTACCACCACCACTACTGAGTATGATTATCGCGCGATGCACGATACGTAGTGGTATCGATTTAAAGTGGTACGTGTGCAAGTTCCAAATGAGGAGTGCGCCGCGCACGAAGTGTTCTTTCTGTATCTCTCTCACTCTCTCTCGTTGTTATTTTCTTACTTGTGGTGTTTGTTTTTTTTCCAAATTTTTGATCTTTTTTCTCTTTTTAGTTTGTCACTTTTCCTTTTGTGTGACTGATTAAAAATTAAAGAAGAGTCAATCAATCGAAGTCGTCACTTCTCACCACCACCACCACCACCACCACTACCACAACAACAACGCACGATGGCTGCTGCTGGTACATCCACTCGTGCGGCGCGTTCGTCGAGTCGTAGCAGAACGGGAGCGGGGAAAAAGTCGTCGAGGAAGTCTCCGTCACCGACGCCGAAGAGCCGAAAGAATAAAGGAATAAAAAAGCCATCGACGACGACGACGACGACGAAAAAGAAGAAGAAGAAGAACGCGCAAGAGCAACATTGGGGCTCTGGCGGCGATGCCGACAAGTACGGCGCCTTCATCAACGCAGCCGGTATCATCTTGTTAATCGCAACGACGCCGTTCTTAGCGGTGATGATTTGGGACGTGTTCGTCAACAGAAACGGAAGCGTTTCAAACCTCGTTTCGAGTATATCGAGGAAAACATTCAAAGGATACTTAAAAGACATGCTTCCGTGGCCGACAAAAGACGCAATCGTGCATTTACTTTCCTACGCCACGTTCGAAGCGTTATTGCAGTTGTATTTACCTGGGAAAAAGCATTTCGGTCCAGTTACTGCAAACGGGAACATTCCCGAATACAAAGCGAACGGCGTGTTGTCTTTGATTACGACTTACGCGGGATTCTTCGCCGCTTGGCATTTCGGATTAACCTCGCCAAAGATTGTGTACGATTTGTTCGGAGAAATGTTATTCGCGATGTCCATGTTTGCCATATTTTTCTGTCTCTTCCTCACGTTTAAAGGTTTGTATTTCCCGACGGACTCTGACTCGGGAAGCAACGGTTCGTTTCTGTACGACTTCTATTGGGGCACGGAATTATATCCAAAGTTCGGTCCTCTCAACGTCAAGCAATTCACGAACTGCAGATTTGGTATGATGGCCTGGGCTCTTTTACCCGTCGTGTTTGCGTGCTATCAATACGAACGCGACGGATTCCTCGCCGACTCGGTGTTGGCTTGCGTCATTCTCATGTGCTCGTACAACGCGAAATTCTTCTACTGGGAAACTGGATACTTCAATTCCATGGATATCATGCACGACAGAGCAGGGTATTACATTTGCTGGGGTTGTTTGGTGTGGGTGCCTTCTTTGTATGTATCTCCGGCGTTGTATATTTCTTCAATCAAACCGGCGGTACAGCTCGGAACGACGAAATTTTGCGCCATCGTCGTCGCGGGCTTGTTATCCATTTGGATTAATTACGATTCCGATCGTCAGCGACAAGAAGCGAGGCGAACCAAAGGTAACATGCTCGTTTGGGGCAAAAAACCACGAATGATCAAGGCGAAGTACGAAACTATCGAAGGCGAATCGAAAACGTCTTTGTTATTAGCTTCCGGGTGGTGGTCAATTTCGAGGCACTTCCACTACTTGCCGGAGATAGCGGCATCGTTCTTTTGGACTTTGCCGGCTGGATTCGATAAAGTCGTGCCGTACTCCTACGTCATCTTTTTGACGATACTATTGTTTGATCGATCCGTTCGCGACGACCGAAGGTGCGCTGCGAAGTACGGAACGTACTGGAAACAATATTGCTCTATAGTGCCGTATAAAGTCATCCCGGGTATTTTTTGAAGAAGAAGAAGAAGAATGCTCAGGTTTTGTTTGAATTGTTGTTTTGGTTTAGAATGATAATTAGATAACTGGTAGACCATCGTTTCATTAATATGAATTAATTTTGTACATATCGCGTCAAGAAATCTTGGACAACTTGCGTAAACTTTTCTGGTTCATCCTCCTGAATCGCATGCCCGCTGTTTGGAAACACAACCATCTGGAATTTGCCTTGCATCTGCGCTATCGTTAAAGGCGTATCCAATCGGTCGGTCCCTGCCAGAAGGAGCGCTTTCGAAGTTTTCGCGCTCAAAAATCTCTCACTCATACCCAAATACCATTCCTTCCAATACGGCTCCGTCTTCACAACGTCGCATCGAAAAGTAAAGGGAGACGACGCGTCCTCTCGTTCGCTATTGCTATCACTAAAACTACTGCTGTTGCCGTTACTTTTCTGGTGCAACTGCGAAGGGAACGATATCCGGGCTGATTCTACGCTCTTCGTGCTCCCTCCAAATCCCAAACACCAACGGAATGCGTCTCTCATCGTTCGGAAGGAAGTGGGCCGATTCAATAGCTGTAAAGACATCATCGGCAAAGCCTTTAGTGCCGACCCTTCGACGACATCGACGACGATCAGACCAGCTAACGATGTTTTATTTTTATCATTTACGTTTTTCGTCCACATGTCTTCTCGTAGCGCGAGAGAGCTCGCTACAGAAGCACCCATCGAGTGGCCGATGAGAACACACTTTCGATCTATTTCTGTTTGCGAAAATAAGTGCTTTAAAATCATCGCGACATCTTCTACCATTCTTCCTAAACTAAAGTCGCTCCCGCCGTCGCGCATCGATATCGATTCTCCGTGATGTCTCAAATCGATGGCGTATATCTCAACCTTTGTTTGCGTTTTACATTTGTTTCTGAACTCTTTCACGAACGGCGCCCACGAAAGCGAGGAGTACGGGCACCCGTGCAAACACACCAACGTTGTTGTTGTTACTGTTTTTCCATCACCATCAGGTATAATCCCAATATCTGCAGCGCGATAGACGCAAAATGCTTCTTCTCTTTCGTTTTCAACTGTAAATTTCTCGTCGAAATACCCGTCGTCGTTCCAAACCTCTGGCGTAATTATAGCGCGCGCGGGAGGTGGTGGCATATCTGCGCTAGCATTTCTTGGCGGTTTTCTTCCATTGATAGCATTCGTGATGGTTCGTGTATCTGATAAAGTCGAGGTAGGGGTTAACATTGAATCTTCTTCTCTCAAGGCCCCTAAGCGCGATGTTTTTGTTCCTGACGTTTTCGGTGCTGACGTTTTCGGTTGATGCAATCCACCGAAACGCGTCCAGTTTGGATTGGGCGTTTTCGCCGTACTCGACGCATCTACGTGAGAATCTTCTCTTCGCTCCTCGTCCTCCATCATCTCCATGATACATTAAAGATCTTGGTGCGCCTCGTGTGCAAGCTGAGTTTTCCTTTCCTCTTTCTTTCAAAAAAATGAAGATGAGTAATTAGGTAAAATTGAAAAAAGAAACGCTTAACGCTAGGGTGCCTATTAGTTCTTAATCAGGAGGGCTAAACGATATAACGTCCCTACAATCCTAAAACTACACTCGATACGAAGTTCGCGCGAGACTCTGCTTCTTTACTCGTCGTGCTTCCCATGCTGATTTGTTTCTCTAATTCTACGTGCGCTGCGACGAGCTTTTGCTTTTTCCTCGAATCGTCATTGTTTTCGAGAAGGACTTTCGAACTCGAAGAGACGAGGTTGACGAGGTTGAAGAGTTTATCTTTTACAGCACCCCTCGTTTCTTTGTAATTCTCACACAGTAACGTCCCCAATTCATCCACTAGCTCGACTTTATCGTCCTTCGAAAACGCCGGGAACTTATCTCGCGCGATATTTGTTCCGATCCTCGACGTATCCACTTTTTCCATCATACATCGTCGAAACATCTCTAACTTTACGTCATCGCTTCCAAGGGAACGCAGATAATTTGCCGCAAACTTGTAGCCGCCATATTTATTCTTGTTGGCTTCAACTAGAACAACGTCCTTGATCGCGTCAAATACATTGTCTTCCATCCTATCGAACACACTCTTGCGCGCAGTTACGGACGCACCAAGCGGCGATAAAGACGCGCTCGATTCACGTTGTTGCGATAATGCAAATTTTGACAATGCAATATTTGCCTCCTTCAAATCCCATACCGATGATAACAGCGTATTCATGATGGAAGCAGCAGATTTAGAAAGCTCTTTTGTCGAGGCGTCGATGCGTTTGAAGCGTGCCAACTCCTCCGGCGTCGTTTTCTTCGCTCCTCCTCCGATTAATTTTTCTAAACTATCCTCGTCTTCGACGCATCCACGCATCACAGCATGCGCGAGCTTTCTTAAAACGTCAGTCTGATCTGCTTCAATGCTGAATAATCTGTATACCAAAGAGTGCTTGAAAATATCAAAAACGTTTTCGAGCGCTTTTCTTGTATTCTTTTTACGTTCCGTAATCGCGTACGCCTTTCGCACGGTCAAATCGTATTCCAGCACATACGCCACGTGCCCCAACAAAAGCGTCGATCCAAAGCACTGATCGTACGAACACGTCGTTTTCGCCTCTTCTTCTTCTTCTTCTTTTTCGTTCTGTTCTTTGTCTTTTTCATCTCCTCTCCTGGATTTTCGCAAAGCAGTCGCCGCGCGGGAAGAACGATTCATCTTCTCAATTTGCTCTGGCGTGTACATGCTCTCTTCTATGAGCGAAACGAAGGACTTCCAATCCTCTCTCGGACCGGTATTTCGATGATGCGTGGAAACGAAGAAAGTCGCGTTCTTCAGCGTTTCTCGCTCTTCGGTATCTCGGAAACCGCCGATGCCGCGAGAAGCACCAACGGAACCACCCAAGTTGAACGTTTTATCTCTTGGAGACATCAACGATGCATTCATGCTATCATTCGCTCGTCTTTCTTCGCTATCTAAAGGCGTCCACGCGTGAATATTCGTCGTCAGCTCTTTCTTCCGTGAGTTCCAGATGATGTTAGGCGCAACATCGAACAAATCTCTCATTATGTTCACCGCTTGCCGTATGCAATTCATATCGTCTAGCGGCTGTTCGCTCCCCGAACGATCGCGTCTGATGATATCCAAAAGCCACACGTAGAACTTGTGCTGCGGCACTTCGCGCATTTTGTGTCTTCTCGCGACATGGGAGAAAGAGAAGAGGAAATTTAATTCCGCTTTTAACTTCTCGCTCGAACTCTTTTGCTCGAAAGAGTGCACGTTCCAAGACGCGTTTGAAAGAAAGTTCGCAACGTACGATGAGTAGACGTTCACATCCTCAGATTCTTTGGCTACGCTACCTGCGGTGGCAAAACCCATAGCGTCTCCGTAAAATATCGTTTGAGGAGGTTTGAGTTGTGGTGTAAGTTGAGGAGAACATTCAAATTTTCTGCAAAAAAAGCTTTGCTTTTCTTTTTTTCGAATTTGCTCCAAACAAATAAAGAAGAGATGAAGAACAACAACAACAACAACAACGACGACGACAAGGAGGAGGACGAGGAACATCCGAGCATGAAACTCACGGACGCTCAAGCGGAGATGTACGATCGTCAATTGAGAGTTTGGGGAGTGTCTACGCAGTTGAAGATTGCCAAAGCACGCGTGCTCATACTTGGAGTAGAATCGCCAACGCTTTTAGAATGTGCTAAAAATATCGTGCTCGCGGGCGTATCTAAAGTTATTTTGTGCCGAGGAAAGGCAAAAGAAGAAGAAGAAGAAGAGACACTAAGCTTCCTAGTTTCCGTGGAAGACAGAGCGAAAAAGATATCCGTCGCAGAAGCAGCGGCGAAATCGTTGCAAGAGATGAATCCTTTCGGTGAAGTTTCTGCTGCTGATTTCAAATTTGAAGACTTAGAAGAAGACAAATACGCAGCCAGCGCAATCTTAGGAGAGAACTACGACGTCGTCATTTGCTGTGGACGAAGAGTGCACGCAAATACCGTTAAACATTTGAACGAGGTATGTCGCGAACGAAAAATAGCCTTCTTCTTGACGGAAAGTAGTTCGAACCATGGATATTTCTTTAGCGACCTCGGTGACGCGTTCGAGTTCATGGAACGGAAAAAACACGACAGCGATAACAACGAGGATGGAAAAGAATCAGCTCTTTTGACGAAACCTTTCGAATCGTTCGGCAGTGCGATTCAGAAGACGTCATTTGCAAACTTCAAACCGAAAAGGAGTTGTAAATTCACACCCATTTTTTGCGCGTTGAAACGGCTGCAGTTGATGGAGAACCTCAAGCCGACCCTCGAGGAAGTACGCGAGCACATCTCAAAGCTTCCAGATGGAGATAAAGTCGTTGATGGTGTATCTTTGGAAGACTTAGCGCTCTTTTTAGATAATAGGATAGAAATGCCCGCTATAGCGGCTATCGTTGGCGGATTACTCGCCAATGAAGTCATCAAATCAATTTCGCACGCCGAAGAGCCGGTGTGTAACTTTTTTTGCTTCGATGTCCTTTCCGGGAAAGGTGCTGTCGAAAAACTCGGTTGAAATTGAATGTCAAATAATCACATACCCAAAGTACCTAGGTACTGTGTAGCACAGTACGATATATATTACAAAGTATAGGGTTTAGGGTTTAGGGTTTAGGGTTTAGGGTTTAGGGTTTAGGGTTTAGGGTTTAGGGTTTAGGGTTTAGGGTTTAGGGTTTAGGGTTTAGGGTTTAGGGTTTAGGGTTTAG
>Ga0182095_1270177_pt1 | contig 13012 bp, 9 predicted proteins | sample 041ome_19_FD_127784 | JGI IMG/M metagenome (GOLD analysis project Ga0182095, IMG submission 127784) | Metatranscriptome of coastal salt marsh microbial communities from the Groves Creek Marsh, Georgia, USA - 041412BS metaT (Metagenome... | ecosystem: Environmental > Aquatic > Marine > Intertidal...
AGAAGAAGATCTGTTCATTATTTTCTCGTTGGAATGAAGCAAAATGGATAAAAAAACAGAGACGGAACGAGACCCGCATAAAATTTTCTCCTCTCTCTCTCTCTATTAAAAGGTATATAGTAGTTCTTCGCCCCATCGCTTCTTCTCTCTTCTCAGAGACAGAACAACTTTTCTTCTTCTTCTTATTGTATACGAAAGCTTCTTCCTTAATTTAATACAAAGAACTTGCCGCCACGAACAGTGCGAGGATGCCAAACTCCGTGACAACAGCGGACGGACTGGAAAGACCACCTAACGGAACGATATCAACTCTCAAAATATTCTCGACGCCGCCGCCGACGAGGCACCCGATGGTGAGCATCGCCACGGTGATACCAACCGCTCTCGAAAGGACGACGTTTCTTTTGTTCATCAAGAAAATTGACGCACACACCGCGATGGCTGTTTGTAAACCGGGCGGATTATCAAATCCTGGTGGATTGGAAACGCCTTGGGCCAACACCCAAAGGAACAAAGCGCCAAACACGACGCCAGATTGCGTCAAAATATCTTTGGATCCAACTTCAAACACCGGCATGCCTGGAAGCGCGCTCGACGCGTCCTTCACGCCTTGCGGAATGTTTCTTTTAATCTCTTGAATCGGCGTCAAGACGTCCGCATACTTTACTTTCTCGTCCACGCCTTGTCCACTCGTCCGCTTCGTGAACGATCTCAAGAGTAAAACATCGTACGCGGCGTCCACCTGTTGTCTCTTCTCTTCGTCGTCCGGGAACTGCGCCAAAACGTCGTTCTTCGCTTTCACGATTTCCTCCGAAGTCGCCTCCGGTTTTAAACCGAGAAATAACAGCGCACCTTCGTAATCGTACGGAGTGGAAGACTCGGCTGGAGATTTCTCCCCTCCTTCGCCCATTTCGCTTTGAATGGGAGTCACAATAAGTCGGTTTTTTCTTCTATTATTATTCTGTTTTTGTTGTTGGTGGTATCTTCCTCTCGAAAAGCTTCTGCAGGAAAAGTTGTTCGTCGTTTTAAACATTTTGTCTCTAGAGGACGTGGAGGTGGCATTCACACGCGTTGAGGAGTACGCTCTCGACGTAAACGACGACGATGGTTTTGATGATGAAGCGACGACGAAAGTCCTCATCGTTGAAGGAGTTCCAGTTGTAGTCGTAAACATTATTATTTTTACTGTTGTTAAAAAAAGAAATCGATCGTGACGTGATGATGATTTTGGATTCCTTCCTGAAAACGATGAATTCAAAAACAACAACAACAACAACAACAACGACAGGTTTAAGTCCGTAAAAGAATCTCAAATCGTACTCTTCCTCCTACTCCTACTGTTTTGCGCAGATGATGATGAAGATCGACAAAAGACTTTTTCGTCGTGTGGTTGTTTATGTGATGATATATAGAAGACGCACAACAACAAACAGAGTCGAAAAAGGTCTCTGATACTTTGAGAGGAGATATTTTTGAAGAGGAGAGAGTCTGCGTGCTGACGAGAAAAAGAGAGCTCTCGAGAATATCTTTTCATGCGTGCATGGAAAATAAACTTTTTTCTCACTTTTTCCTGGTCATTTCTGTTCTCTGGCAAATACTACGACTGCTTGAATGATGATGAACAGGAGTAGGAAACAGAGAATACAAAGAGAATAAGAAAGAGAGAGAAAATGAGGCCCACGACGACGACCACCGCCCCTTTTCCTTCTTCCTCTGGCGGCGAAAACGTGATGAAGACGACGGCTTCGTCGTTGGGGGACGACGATGACAAACGAGAAGAAAATGTAGATTTGTTTCCAGTCGTCACCAAACAAGTGCGAGCAGCCTGTCGATATTCCTCGACTGCTGATGCTCGTGATGCGAATAATAGGAACGAGAATCAGCTTTTGATTTCCGCGTCAAACGTGGACGAGCTCATCTCCTCGGACGAGAAGTTTTTAGTTCTCAAAAGAACTTTGAAACACTCAGACGAGAGAGTGTTGAAGCATTCGCACGACTTGATGTTTGAGACGTATTTACGAGATAAGAGAAACATCGAGACGAGAATGAAAACGTGCGGGATTATACGGAAACTGAGCGTACAATCGAAACTGTTTCGAGAACTCACCATGGAAAGACTGAACGAGTTCCTTCGGTTCGGTTTGGGCGTAGGGACGTGCGGCAGGAACGGAGCGAAACGAAGCGCCATGTTGAGCGAAACCAACTTACCGGGGAACGACAAGGCGAAGAAAGAGACGCTTCGCCAGATTGGATACGAAACGTTAGAAAAATGGGGTGTTAAATTCGGGGCGCAGTTCCCACAGATTGAAATTGCGAAGAGATTTGTGACGGAAAATCTCGGCGACGAGGCTCCCGAAGTGAAGGCGAAGAAGGCAAAGGAGGAAGAAGCGCGAAGAGAACGGGAGGTGCAAGAGCGCTTGTTACAAAAATGGGAAGAGGTGAAAAATGACGTACCGTCGCTCGTGGAGGATTCTCACGAGGTTGTCTTTGGTGCCAAGGCGTGCTTTGAAATCTTATTCGGTGCATCGACCGGGAAAGGAAACAATAAACTTGAAAACGACGAAGACGAAGAAACAGAGTGGGAAGACGTAGAAGACGAAGAGCACGCAAACCTCGATGGACATAAAAATGACGACGCTTCGACTCCAAAGAAGAAGAACGAGAATAATGATAAAAATTATGACCACAATAACGCCGACGATAATGATAACGGAATTTACTTGTGCGAAACAGAAGACAACGCGGCTGTCTTGGAAGACTTGAGAGGATTTTACGTTTCCGCTCGGCTACAACTATTGCCGAAGTTTTCGTCTCACTTGGCCTTTCTTGGTCGTTTCACCAATCACTCGTTACAGGACGAACGGGCAAGATGTATCAACAAACTTGGTGAGGTGAAAAAGAAGATTGTTGATATCATCGAGCGCTGCGACGCGTTGAATTTAATACCACTCGAAAAGAGAAAACAGTTGAAACAAGTTGCAAGCGGTAATGAGAATTGCAAAGAAGAAGAGGAAGAGGAGGAAGGAGAAGAAAATTCAATCGTCCAATCGGGATTGATGCCCAATTTACAAGGCGAAAACGCCTTGCGTCAATCTTCGAACATCAACGAACTTCTCGAGAGAGCGCACCGGCGAAGGAGACGAGCGTACCAGCCTCCTCCGAAGAGGCAGAACGTATCAGCTCTTGCCGTCGAAAGAGCGGCGAAAACGGTCGTCGCGCAAGAAGTTCGAGACCACAACGAAGAAATGCTCGCTATTGCCGGAACGAGAGCGGAAATGGGGATTTGTGAGGAAAATGCGGAACAAATCCTAGAGCAAGAAAGGTTAGCGACGCGACTTCAAGAGGAGGAAGTCCGCGAGTACAAAGAGACGAAAAAACGAAAGAAAGGATCGGTTAAGGATCGAATCACGCAAAAGCTTCGAATGTTGAAACGTTCTAAGAGAGCGGGAGGACGATAGAAATGGAGGCAAAAGTATAGATAGATAGATAGATAGATAGATAGATGTGTAGTGTTCGAAAGATTGTAAGATATAGAGGTGTTGTTCTATAAGTAAAGACAACGCTAAAAAAATGTGCGCTTATATCACGCTTTCTTCGTCTTTAACTTCCGTCGTCTCTGATGGAACATGTAAAAATACAGTTGCGCGAACATGAACGGATACACCACCAACACGAGATACAAGAACCACGAATAATCAAACGCAAAGTTTAAAACGTTTGGCATGTGCACGTAATACATCTCCACGCGTTTGACGAAACCGATGGAATCGTACATCAGTTTCATTTCCGAGGCTGCCCCTAAAGGATACAACGGAATGAAAAGCGTGTACCGTAAATAGAGCAACCACTTTGGAGTGGCATTCAAAATCCCCAACGCATAGCACGGGTACCTCACGCACTCAGTTATAGCCCAACATAAAATCAACACTCCCGCGGCGGTTGTTTTTTGCAAGGGCATAACAGAATCGGTCACGCACATTAAAACGTGCGTCCTACCCATCCATTGCAAGACGCTCGGAAGTACCGGCGATCGAACAAAACCAAATACAGCGTGCAAAGTTTCCATCAGAGATAAAATCTGGAACGGTTTGACGAACATCGACGAGTGGTCGTACACCGTCGTCAATCTCTCCTGCCAATTGGTGGTGCGTCCAAAATTTGATGAGGCGGGCAACAAAACTGCTCTGAGTGCGCTCGCTAAAACTGCGGTCCATCCGAGCGATTGTATCAAGTTGTACAGTAACAGGTACCCGTGTATCAATCCCTTCTTTCTGCTAAAAGTGTTACTATTTCTATTATTAGTATTAGTATTATTATTATTATTACTATTCGTCCCCATTGTTGGTTTTGCCTCTGTTCGCTTTTTTGGCGTGTTAAAAAATTTTTGAGGAAAGATGAAAGAGGAAACATTTTTGTTGCGATTTTTAGGTCGGAGGAGGTCACAGGCGACAGGAGGGCAGGAGATGGTGTTGGAAAAAAAAGTTGCCTTTTAAAAAAATTGCGCTTGTAGTAATTGAGAGGAGATGAAGAAGCGAGGAGGAGGAGGAGGCTTCGGGAGCAAGCAACCGGCTCTGACGATGGTTGAGAACATCCCGTTGGTTTCTTTTCCCGCGTCATCGTCATCATCGAACGAAGATGATGAAACAGAAGTTGAAGAAAAACGATTGGCTGATGGACCATCATCGATGATGAATCCAACGACAAGAACAACAGTTACGAGAAGACTACAACAGATCATTCGGTTACACGTGAGAGGAATGACGTGTTCAGCGTGTTCTGGAACCGTCGAAGGTGTTTTGAGTTCTATACACGGGGTCGAGAAAGCGGCGGTGAGTTTAACAACCGGACGAGCCGTCGTTGAGTTCGCGAGTTCACTCAAACAAAATATCTCCGACTTTGAGGCGCTTTTAGTGTCCTCCTTAGAAGACGTCGGTTTTGAAGCCGAAGTAGAGAAAGAGACGTCGATCGCGAACATATTTCTATCCGTAGAGGGAATGACTTGTTCGGCGTGCACGTCGGCAGTTGAACACGCCTTGAACGATACGCCGGGCGTCTTGAGCGCTTCGGTCGCGTTGTTGCCTCGAGGGTCGGCAAAAGTTTCTTTCGATTCAACCGCGACTGGACCGAGAACGATTATAAGTGCCGTCGAAGATTGTGGGTTTGAGTGTAATTTGTTATTCGTCGGCGATGGTAAAGAAGGCGGGTCGAAGAAGCGGAAATCGGAAGCCGAGGAGTACTGGTCTTTGTTGATTTCGGCGTTGATGTATACGGTGCCCATAATTTTAATCAACATTGCGTTTACTCACGCCGATTTGCTTAAAAATTTCATCAAGACGCAGATTCTCGACGTGAAAATATCGACGTACATGCAGTGGGCTTTAGCGACTCCCGTGCAATTCGTCGTTGGACGACGGTTTTATACCGGAGCGTACAAATCGCTCCGACACGGCAGCGCAAACATGGACGTGTTAGTCGCCATGGCGACAAATGTGGCGTATTTTGCCTCGGTGTTTACGATATTTCATTGCATTACGATTGGGCACAACTACGGGAAAACGTTTTTCGATACGAGCTCGATGCTCATTACGTTTATTTTGCTCGGAAAGTATTTAGAGTCCTCGGCGAAGAAGAAAACTTCAGATGCGGTTACTAAACTACTCCAACTCGTGCCTTCGGAAACTATCTTATTGACTTTGAACAAAGATGGAACGTCGTACTCCGAGAAAGTCATTTCTGCAACGTTAATCCACAGGGGCGATATATTGAAAGTAATGCCTGGAGCTCGCATCGCCGCAGATGGCGTTTTATTAGATTCCGAGTTGGCCTACGTGGACGAGTCGATGTTATCGGGAGAAAGCATGCCGATAAAGAAATGCGGAAAAGATACCATCACTGGAGGTACGCTCAACGCAGGAGCGGCGTTTCTCATGCGCGCGGATAAGATCGGCTCAGAGACGTCGTTGTTTCAAATCGTAACGCTCGTTGAAAACGCACAGCTTGCAAAAGCACCGATTCAAGCGGCGGCGGATTCCATCTCGAATGTCTTTGTTCCGTTCGTGATCATCGTGTCCGCTTTCACGTTCTTTATGTGGTATTACGCTGGCGCGCAAAATAAATACCCAGAAAGCTGGCTTCCCGAAAACGAATCAAGATTTATCTTTGCCATGCTCTTTGGTATCTCTGTCCTCGTGACTGCGTGCCCGTGCGCTTTAGGGCTAGCAACACCGACCGCGGTAATGGTTGGCACTGGCGTCGGTGCAAGTAACGGTATTTTGATCAAAGGTGCAGACGGTTTGGAACGCGCGGCAAAAGTGAACAAAGTGTTGTTCGATAAAACCGGAACGCTCACGCAAGGCAAGCCGAAAGTCTTGGAGTTGAGAGTCTTTAGTAGTACTTATTCGCAACAACAACTTGCTGAAATAGTGGCCGTTGCAGAGAAAGATAGCGAACACCCGCTTGCGCATTCGTTCGTGAAGTATGCGGATGAAACGACAAAAAGCAACGACGAACCAAATAAAGATAAAGTTATCTCGTCGCAAGTTATTCCAGGAGAAGGTTTAAGGTGTGTCATGGAAAGTGGAATTTCTGTGCACATAGGAAACGAAAAGCTCGTCGGTGGTGCCGAGAACATACCTCACGAAGCGCGGAAATTCGCAGGGGAACACCAAAGCGAGGCGCATACGGTCGTTTTCGTCTCGATTAACAACGCCGTGGAAGGTGTTTTTGCAGTTTCAGATCCAATCAAACCCGAAGCGGCTGGTGTTGTTGCCATGCTAGCTAGAATGCACATAGAATGCGCGATTGTCACCGGAGATAACATCGAAACCGCGAAAGCAATCGCGAGCGAATGCGGCATTCAGAACGTTTACGCTCGAATGTCCCCGAAAGATAAGGCCGAAAAGATTGCCGAAATGAAGAATACCAATCCTGACGCTGTCATAGCAATGGTTGGAGATGGTATCAATGATGCTCCAGCGTTAGCTTCGGCGGATGTTGGAATAGCGATAGGTTGCGGCACAGAAGTTGCCATTGAGGCGGCTGATTTTGTATTGATGAAGAGCGATTTAGAAGATGTCGCGGTGAGTTTGGATATTGCTCGAGAAACGTTTCGAAAAATAAAAATGAATTACATCTGGGCCCTGGGATATAACATCATCGCCATTCCATGGGCCGCTGGTGCTTTCTATTCGAGAACTATGTTTCAATTACCGCCGTGGGCAGCCGCCGCGTTGATGGCGTTGAGTTCAGTTTCAGTCGTGTATTCGAGTTTGAGTTTGCGAAGTTACAAGCGCCCAATCGCGACGTCTCTGAGTGCGATCCGAATTAGCGGCAAAAGTATCGAGCTAGATTCAATCTCTTCCGACTATCAGTAGTTATATATTTCTGTGCAAGTTAATGATTTTTGTGTATGTATTTAGAGCGATATTTAGAGATTATAGTGGTAGTGTATGCAAGCAGTTAGTACTCGTATATTTATATTTTATTCTTCTTCTTCCCTACTTTTTGTTTCAAATCAAGCAAGCCAGGAGGAGGGGTGATTTCAATCAGCCCTTGGTCGACATCTACAACAGGCACGATATCTTTCACGAACGGTATATACACGTAATACTCCACGACGTCGATTTCGACTTCTCCGTTTTTATTCGTCTTCGTTTCCATCTCTGGTTGCATGAGCACCTTCATCAAATCCTTCTCGCCGGCGCCGCGATATATGTCTTCAACCACACCTACAACTTCCCTCTCGCCTTCGTGCATAATCACCGTTAAACCCTCCAAGTCTTGGCAGTAGAACGCATCCTCTTCCTCGATTTCCGCTCGACTTTCTGCCCCGATGTATATGCGTCTTCCAATCATCGCCTCCGCCGTCGTGCGGTCCGAGCATCCTTTAAACTTTACAATCGGTTCTGTTCTTCCTTTACTCGTCACCCATCGTCCGTTGGCGATGCGCATGAACTTCCCCTCCGCTATGGGTCGATCGTATCCGTCGTTTTTCGACGATCTTCCTTGCGCAACATTTTCCACGTACAACTCCACCCCCGGGTTCATAAAACGTTCCTCGATAAAGTCCGTCAGAGGTAAAACTCTGACTTCGCCTTTCAAACCGTGCGCGGCGACGACGGCGCCGACTTGGATTAACGCACCCCTCGCGTCTGCGATTTCCTCGTTAATCTTTTGAGAGATTTCTTCAGCCATGGTTTCTTTGATATCTTCTGAAGATGTTCCCAAGCTGTTCATCAAAAGTGTTCTCTCTCGCGTTTGTTTTTTCCTCCTCCCGTTTCTCGTCGTCTGAATCGTCGTCGTCGTTTTCAAAGTGGGTGGTGGTGGTGATGAAAACGAAGACGAGGACGCGAAGCGATTGGAGTGCGCTCTCTGTTCACACGTTGGTCGAAAACAGACGGCGAAAGATTGCATCATCGCGTCGTGTGCACTCTGCGGGTTTGTGTGTAACGCTGAATTTTCCAACGAACGTGCGGGTGGCGGCGAAAGGGAAAAGTGACGTTTTGAGACCAAAATTCTGCATTACACATCACTCGCAAAAGCGGATATTCACTGATGATAAATCATCATCGACGATGACTTATAGACGATGATGATGTCGATGGCTACTGGAGGAGGAAGAGAAAGAGACGTCGAGAAGAAGACAAAGAAGAAGAAGACAAAGAAGACAAAGAAGCACAAAGAAGAAGACAAAGAAGAAACGATGCTTTCGGAGGAACTTTCCGGAACTGTCGTGTTACTCCACGCGAAGAAGAAGAAGTCGACGACATCCAAAGAACCTCCACCTCTTCCGGAAAAGAAACTCTCGAAATCGCAAAAGCGGAAACTTTTGAAGGTGGAAGAGGACAAGAGGAAACGCGCGGGAAGGGAAGCCGTGCTCGAGTCGTTGAAGAAAAACACTCTCAAAGAGGAGGAGATGTATTACTTTGAGAAGTCCTCGACGCTTGGAAACAAAGAGACGAGGAAAGAGAAACTGACGAAACAAATGAAAGCAGAGCGAATGGGGATATCGAGTTATTTACCCGGGCAGAGAGAAGAGCAGGAGAGATTGGCGAAACGGGCGAAAACTGCCAACGAGAAAGACGCGGCGGAGTCTTCCGAGGAAGAGGAGGACGAGGCGCGAGAGGAAGACCGCGCAAAAGCGAAGGAAGAAGAAGAGCCATCGAAGGAGTTAACTGAACAAGAAAAGGTAGATTTAGAAGCACTAGGTGATGTGGACATCATCGAACGGTCTAAGATTGGCGTACAAACGCTCGATGGAGCCACGCGAGCGTTAGTTTCAGCTTTGAGAGAAAAATACAAGCTGAAAGAAGACGCCGCCGACGAACTTGCGCTGCAACCGCAGCAGAAATCAGAATATCACGAAGTCTTCTTCGGCAGCGCGTACGCCGTTCCCGTAGAAAGAGATGAAAAAATACAAGAAGGACGCCTTCAGTTGCCCATTTTAGGCGAAGAGCACGAGATTATGAACGCGATTAATACAAATCCAATAAGTGTGATTTGCGGACAAACCGGATGCGGTAAAACGACACAGGTTCCGCAATTCCTATACGAAGCCGGGTATGGAGATCCAGGTTGTGTGGACCATCCGGGAGCCGTATGCGTGACACAACCGAGACGAGTAGCCGTGACGTCGACAGCGAAAAGAATAGCCGAAGAATTGAACGTGAAATTAGGAGGTGATGTCGGGTACCAAGTCCGTCACGATAAACGCGTCGGCGATACGCCTCGGATTAAATTCTGTACCGATGGTATTTTACTTCGAGAAATTCAAGCAGATTTGTTGTTGCGCAAGTATTCAGTCGTCATAGTCGACGAAGCGCACGAGAGATCGGTAAACACGGATATTTTGCTGGGTTTACTGTCGAGAATTGTGCCTTTACGGGCGGCTCTGACGAAAGAGAAGAATAATAAAAACGTCATCACGCCTTTACGTCTTGTCGTCATGTCTGCGACTCTGCGCGTCGAAGAGTTTGTGAAGAATAAAAAATTGTGTCCAATACCACCGGTTGTTATGAACGTTGCGGCGAGACAGTTTCCCGTGACGATACATTTCTCGCGAAGAACGGAAATGGTAGATTACGTCTCCGAAGCGTTGCGTAAAACGCTCGCGATTCACCGCAAACTACCTCCGGGAGATGTTCTCGTGTTTTTGACCGGTCAGAAAGAAGTCGAAGACTTTTGCAAACGGTTAAGAGGGAATTATCCCTTGAAGAAAAAAGTAAAGAAGAAGAAGAAACAGACGGCACATAGGATAACGTCGGAGCAAGGAGACGAGGACAACGACAATCAAGATGATGATGATGGTGAAGAGGAAGAGGAAGAGGAAGAGGAAGAAGAAGAAGAAGAAGAAGAGGAGGAAGAAGAGGACGATGCGATAGGTGATGCGTATGATGTAGATGCCGCCGATGCTGCTGGAGAAGTTTTGAATGATTTCAACGAAGACACGTTCAAAGATGACTTTGACGACGACGACGATGACCGCTCAGATATTTCCGAGGAAGATGAAGTTGTCGTAATGGGCGACGCGCTGACCGAAGAAGAGACAAAAATAGCCGAGGCAGATTGGGCACGAAAATACGCACCGACTGCCAACTTCAAAGTCATCACTGATGATAATACCGATGGCAAAAAGAAAGAAGAAGGAGGTACTGATGAGAGTAACAATCGTGAAAATGACGATGATGGTCCTGGGCCGTTGAACGTTTTACCTTTGTATGCCATGCTTCCGCCTCAAGCGCAAGCGCGCGTGTTTGCGAAAACACCAAAAGGGTATAAAAGAAACGTCATAGTATCCACAAACGTAGCCGAAACATCGCTTACAATCCCTGGAGTTCGATATGTCGTCGATGCTGGACGTCAAAAGGAGAGAAAGTACGAAAAAACTTCTGGCATGTCTCGATTCGAAGTTGGATGGATTTCAAAAGCATCGGCTGAACAGCGCGCTGGTCGTGCTGGAAGAACTGCGCCTGGACACTGCTATCGCCTGTTTTCGTCTTCGCACTACGTAAACGATTTGAACGAGTTTGCTGCCCCGGCAATAACGACTGCACCGGTCGATGGAGTCGTTTTGAGCATGCGCTATTTAGGCATCGACAAAGTGTTGAATTTCCCATTCATCACGCCGCCGGATTTCGAGCAAGTTCGACTGGCTACGCGTACTCTGGAAATTCTAGGAGCAACTAACCAAATAGGCGAGCTTTCGGATATTGGTCGAGGAATGGCACAAATTCCAGTCAGTCCGAGACAAGCAAGAATGCTAATAGCCGCTTCTGTATCGGGCGTAAAAAACTGTTTGATTTACGCGATAGCGGTGTGCGCCGGTCTCGGTATGGATTCACCGTTTTTAAAACACGTCGAAGCAAACGATAGCGAAGATAGAAACGATAGAAACGACGACGACGACGAAGAAAAGGAGATGAAAGAAGGGAAAAAATCGAACGCGCCGCCGCCGCACGTCAAGTTTCATCACGTGAACTCAGACGCCTTGACAGTTGCGCAGTGCTTGTTGGCGTACAACCAGTTTGTAGAGGCAAATGGTCCATCGAAAGCGCACGTGTTTTGCCAAGAAAATCGTTTGCATGAACGCACTATGCGTGAAATGTCAGATTTACGCAAACAGTTGTTCCGGGTATTATCTCGAATAGGTTTGATTGAAGAGGATGAAGTCGCTGAGAAAGTCAGTGTTAGCAAGATTGTTATTAAACCGAATTCGGATTTAGATAAAGCGCTACGAAAGGCTTTGTGTTGCGGATGGATCGATCAAGTCGCTCGACGTTCGAAACAGAAAGAGCTCGAACAGTATGCTCGAGATGCAGAAATCAGAGGCGAAAATCTGGACTCGATGTCGCGAAGCACGAAAGTGTTGCGATACAAGCCGGCGTTTGATTCTTCGAGCAACGGTGGTCTCGATGACAACAGACCAGTTTTCTTGCACCCATCCTCCGCGTTGCACAAAACTGCGTCTGAGTTCATTGTCTACAACGACTTAATCCAAACGCAGAAGCGACCGTATGTGGTTGGTGCGACGACAGTTGAACCGAGTTGGTTGTTGCAAAGTGAGTGTTTATTAGAAGGCATGGATAGAGTATTAGACGACCCGATACCGAGATACGCGCCAAATCGCGATCAAGTCGTGTGTTGGGTAGCACCTCGGTTTGGACCGCACCTTTGGGAGTTACCTCTGAAAGCGATGAACGTGACTGAACTCGAGAAAGCAGTCGGTCCGTTTGCGACGGCGTTGCTTCTCGGAAATGTCTTCCAGTGTTTCGCGGAGATCAAAGACAAGTACGCGGCTAAGCCAATTCTGTGTTCGCGAATTGAAGGTAGAAGTCAACCGAGAGTTCAAAACTTACTGTACGAGTTGAAGAAAAAAGGCGTGTGCACAAAGGAAAAGTTGGCGCGAGAGTTGGCGCGAAACCGCGACTATTTGCGCAAAGAAATCAGCGCTTGGTTGAAAGCCGGTAAAACGCACACTCTAGATAACATTTGGGGGAGATGGAAATAGAATTATAACATAGTCCCCGTTAGAATTGCAAACGAATTGTAATAGTAGTATTATACATTATCAGTAGTGATTTGTTGTACGGCTTTATTAGTCTTCGAAGAAAATTACTACTTTTATACTTTCCTCGTTCGAGAGGTGTACTGATTTAGGAAGAAGAAAGGGGATACTAAAATTATGTGGTACTCTCTCTTGAATTTGAATTTTGAAAACGATAAGAAGGCGTTAAGTGTGAATAATGATTAATCTTATATAGCGCAACGAGGCACTTTATTGTGTACTTATGGTGAAGATAAGAATCTTCAATTTGTTTGTTTGATGGTTGTTTCAAAGGCACAGCGTTAGTTAATAACTTACGCACGTTCACCTCTGATTCTTCTCGCCAATTGGACATCCTTCGGCATGATGGTGACTCTCTTGGCGTGGATCGCGCACAAGTTGGTGTCTTCGAACAAGCCAACCAAGTACGCTTCGGACGCTTCTTGCAAGGCCAAGACCGCGGAGGATTGG
>Ga0182095_1620556_pt1 | contig 12899 bp, 9 predicted proteins | sample 041ome_19_FD_127784 | JGI IMG/M metagenome (GOLD analysis project Ga0182095, IMG submission 127784) | Metatranscriptome of coastal salt marsh microbial communities from the Groves Creek Marsh, Georgia, USA - 041412BS metaT (Metagenome... | ecosystem: Environmental > Aquatic > Marine > Intertidal...
CAGGCGTTGTTAAGGCGAATCGCAGAGTTGACCGTGGATTATTCTCACGGAGGAGGAGAAAAAACGACAGAGAACGATTTCGGGACGATGCATAACATCACGAACAACGCGACGACAATGACGGGAACAACAGCATCGACGATGAACACGAGAGCGAGCAGACGAGAGTATGGCGGTGTTAATAACAGCAACGATGCTCTCGCGTTGCGTGATGGCAACATCAACAACGATAGAGACCATCATCACCTCAACGACGGCGGCTCCGCGTCTCGCTTATACATCGTCGTGCACAACATCGACGGCGTCGCCATGCGCAACGCGGAAACGCAATCGATTCTAGGCGAACTGTCTTCTTTCCCCCGGGTGCACCTGATCGCCTCCGTCGATCACGTCAACGCCCCTTTGTTGTGGTCCAAACGAGAAGCCGCCAAGTTCAACTGGATTTACCAAAAAGCAGTCACCTTCGCGCCGTACGCCATGGAAACCGCCAACGACCCGCAACTCTTGGCGAGCAAAGGCGAAGAACGACACGTCCGAGGCGCCGCGAACGTTCTCAAATCCTTGACGAGAAACGCCCGCATCATCTACCGCATCATCGCCGAAGCGCAAATCGCCGAAAACGGTCAAGGACTCACTTTCCCGCAGCTCTTCCAAGCTTCTCGAGAGAGTTTCCTCGTCACCGCCGAGCTCGCGCTGCGCGGCGTTCTCACCGAGTTCACCGATCACGAGTTGATTAGAATTAAGAAAGTTTCCGACGGAGGCGAGGATTTGATCACCGTACCGATGGATAACAACGCGTTGGAGCAGTTGATCGAGGACGAGTGCGAAGAGATTAACAACTTCTTTTAGAAAAATGTGTGTGTAACGATAGTAGTTTTAAAAGCACGCGATGCCGTGATGACACTCGTTTTCGTTCCTCATTCATCATTTTTCTCATCGACAAGAACAACAACAGTACGTAAAAAGTAAACAAAAAAAGTATCGCGATGATGATGACCCCTGCGTCAGCTTCTCCTCGTTCTGGTCTCCTCTTCTCGACGCCGTCGTCGTCGTTGAAGTCGTTGAAATCGTCTTCTTCGACGCGGCGTTCCCGATCTTCTTCTTCTTTTACTTCTTCTTCTTCTTCTCGTGCGATGAAGATGACGACGAACGCGTCGTTAGTAGGTGACGACGACGATTTCGACGACGAGGATAAAAAAGAGAAGAACTTTGATACCATCGCCGCGAAGAGCAGCAGTAGACGAAGAAATCTCATCAGCTTATCCGCGGCTACGTTAGCGATGGTCGTTCCGTCTTCGTCTACTGGTAATAATAACAACATCAAAGCGAACGCGGCGGAAGCGAGCGAATTCGCAGACGCGAAATCCATGGCCGTGTTACAACGAGAAGGCGAGTTTAAGCTCTCGGACGCCGAGTGGCAAGAGCGGTTAAAATCCGCGGACGATCCGTTCGCGTACCAAGTTTTGAGAAAGGCAGCGACTGAACGACCGCTGTCGTCGCCGTTGTACACGGAGAAAAGAGTGGGCACGTACGTGTGCGCTGGATGCGGGAACCCGTTGTTTAGTTCGGAAACGAAATACGACAGCGGGACCGGGTGGCCGTCGTTTTACGATCATTTGCCGGACGCGGTGACGGAAGTGCCGGATTTTAGCATCATGTTTTTACCGAGGACAGAGACGAGGTGTAAGAGATGTCAGGGGCATTTGGGGCACTCGTTCGAAGATGGGCCGAAACCGACTGGGATTCGATATTGCATGAACGGCGCGGCGTTGAAGTTCATACCGAAAGAGGTTTAAATGGCGCGCAAGCGCTAGCTACGTTGCCTATGCTTCCTATTATTATTGCTGCTGTTGTTGTAATTTCTATTCACGCTAAATTCCTAATTCTAAAAATTACTGTTCTAAAAACGCGTCCGGACTTTCTACTTCGCATTCGTATTTATCGACAAACTGTAACCATTTTTGCCATAACGGATCCGACGAGAGCGTGTTTCGATGGCCGAGAACGATCAACCCTCTTTTCGCTCTCGTAATCGCGACGTTTAATCGTCTCGGATCGGAGACGAACCCGAGTTGGTTTCTCGGGTTGTTTCGCACCGTGCACAAAACGATGACTTCTTTCTCTCTGCCCTGGAAACCATCCACGGAGCGGATTTCGAGTTCGTTTTTGGCGCTTTCCGGGTCGTCCGCTCCGTTGTCATTTGATGCTCCGACGTCCTCAACTATGGACGTGTTTTTCAGCTTGACGTCATTGATACCGCCGCTCGATACTTTTCGATTCCACTCTTCGCTAATCGCTCGGACTTGCGCGGCGTACGGCGCGATGATGCCAATATCACCCGCGTTTTTCACGTCTCCAGAGAGTAAGAGCTTTTGTACCACTCTCACGCACTCTTCCGCTTCTTGGACGTTAAAGATGGAGTTTCCATCCGGCGCTCGCATCTCTTCGCCTTTCACCTCGATGAACGCTAACGGAACCATTTTACTCGGCCAGTTGACTCCTTTCGGCGCCACGCGTTCGCTCGATTTCGGCACCGACTTCAATCGTCGATCGTAAAATCGAACCGATGAAAACGCCGCCAAGCCCGGATGCATTCTGTATTGTTCTTCGAGCAAGTAAGGTTCGACGCCTAACATTTCGAGTCGTTCGATTAAACTTCTCTGCAAACCAATCGCAACGGCATCTCGACTGACCACTGTAGGCGGTAACTGTTTCGTATCGCCGACTAACACGCCCGACAACGCTTTCGTCAAAGGGATGAGAGTATGCGGTTCCACGCACTGCGCGGCTTCGTCTACAAAGGCGTAGCGAAAGACGCGGTCGGCGAGTAAATCGTCACCGGCACCTACACACGTGGCTAAAATCACATCAGAAGTGTTAATCACTTGAATCGCCGCTTCTCTGTCCAGCTGCTGCGCTTGTTTTCTCGCTTTCGCGGCTTCCAAGGAAGTGACGCCACGAAATCTTTCTCGAATGCTATTTGCTTCTTTCCCTTTCGGATGCAACGCGACTTTATAACTCAGCGTGGACTCTAACAACCACGGTTGAACTCTAGCGGGCGAACCTAAGCGTAAGATATTCATGGAGCGATCCATTTTTTCTTTGAGTAACGCGTCCAAAATGTTATCGACGGCGACGTTTGATGCCGCGCACGCTAAAACTTTCGGTCCTCTCCACGACGCTTTCTCCTGCACGTTTGCATAATTCACCACAGATGCGATTAAAGCGACCAGAGTTCTCGTTTTACCCGTTCCAGGCGGTCCTCGCCATAATGTCAGCGTATTTCGCATGGCTGCTTTGACCGCTTTCTGTTGCGAAGGATTCAAATTTTTCGCGTATTGCAACATCGCCTGGTCGATTTTCTGGTCGTTCTTCCAGCTGATTGGGGTAGACGCTAACTCGTTCACCGAGGACGAGGAAACGAACCCGAGTAAACTCCTTTGGAACGTTTGATACGCCGTTTGAGAGAGCTTGTTACTTTCCCCACCGCCTTTCTTTTTACTGCTATTATCATTCACTTTGGAGCGTTCTAATCCTGGCATGCCGCCTGGCTCGCTAAAGGCTTCCAACGCAGAAATCGCGCGATCGTACGCCACCGTGTTTGCGGAGAGATCTATTCGTAACCGTCGTCCATTCTCACCGTCCCTCAACACGTCTCCTAAATCGTCTTCTGGAATCGCAATGGTTAAGTAAAACATTTGCCTGCTCGCGACGATGCCGACGATGGCATTCGACGACGAAGAAGAAGAAGCACTCCCTTCGCCTCCGTATATATCGATATCCTCTAGAGTCACTCTCTCGACTTCGTTATCGGATAAAACCACCATATCACCGACCGATATGCGATGAAATGGCAACTCCTCTCCTAACGGCGTATTCTTCGGTAAATCTCTTCTCGGTCGCAGAACTCTTACCAAAGCGTCTCTCCCGATTGTCCCTTCGTACCTCGCTCGCATATCCGTCAAGCAATACCCTTCGTTTTTCAATCTCGCCAGCGGCCACGATTCCAACCGTTCCTTGAATTGCTCGCGCTCTTCCTCGAACTCGCACGTGATCGCTTTCGAGTACCTCTCCTTGTGCGCTTTGTACGCCCCGCGAATATCTTCTCTCGATTGGCCTCGAGATCTCGTCGTCTTTTTCTTCTTCTTTTCCTCGTCTTTCTCGCCGCTTCTACGCGTTGCCGCCGCCGTCCCTCGTCTCTTGGTGCCATCACCGAACAAGTACCCGTACTTATCCTCCGCGCTCTTCGCTGCGTTACCTCCTTTTGCTCTGGCCCACATCTTTTCTCTCTCTTCGCTCGCGTTCGCGTCTAATCCTTCGATTTTCCTCGCCCGTTTAATCGTCGGCGGTCTTCTTTGATTTTTTGCAGTTTTGTCCATCAAATCCGCAACCGTCCTCCTCTTCTTCTCTTTCGCCGGGCGGATGTTAGTATTGTTGTTGATGTTATCATTACTATCATCGCGCCTCCTCGCCTCGTCGTAAAAATCCTTCCTATTCTTCGCGTAGTCGTTCTTATACTTGTTGTATTTCCTCTCTTCCTCGTATTCGGACTCTTTGTTAAAGTTCACGTGCGACGACGTTTCGACTTTGACGACGCTTCTTCTTCGACGCGATGACGACGAAGAAGAAGATATTCTCTTTCCGTTCTTCGTGCCGTCATCGCGACGATGAAAGAGAGACAGACGAGAGAAGGAGAAGGAGACGCTCATTTTGTTCTTCTCTCTCTCTCTCTCTTGAATCGAGTCCGGTGGTAGTTTACTTACGCGCGCGGTGCGTTTTTTGTGCGCTTTCTGGATTTTTGAAATTTGTGGTCCTTCTGTCCTTTAGATTCGTTCGCGCGCGTACCTGTCTGTGTGTTTTTTTTCGTGCGTGCATGTGTATTACAAGATTTGCGTGTACTTTATGAAGTGTATAACGTTCCATCTTCGTAACGCCAACCACGTGGTAACGGACAGTTATTGTCGAGGAGGTATTGTAAACATTCTGGGTGATTGTTCAGGTGCGCCATTTGTACAGCCCCAAAGTACCATGGCGCTTTAGCGGTTTCGCGCAAGAACTTCAAACAGTCCAAGTGACCTTTCCAGGCCGCATACGTACACGCACTTTCGTCAAATTCATCGTATTTACGCTCAACGAGATATTCGAGGATGTGGAGATGACCATTTAAAGCCGCTCGTGCGCCACTATTCCAATTCCACGGCGCTTTGACTTCTTCGCGTAAGTATTTCAGTATCCCGAGATGACCGTTTTTGGCAGCAAGTGCACACGCACCCGAATCGATAGGACACTGATTTGCAACGCAATACTTTACCATTTCCAGATTACCTTGTTCTGCGGCTTCATCAATCGTCCACGCATTCCATGCGCACTTTTTTTCTTCGCGTATCCACTTGAGCAACTCGAGTTCGTTCGTTCGAGCAACTTTCCAGCAAAACCTTCTTTCGCAATCCAAGTTCCCCACCCAAAACAATCGATTTTCCCACGCGATTGCCAGAGTAGATATCGACGACAACTGATGAACTTTAAACGTCTTTTTCAATTCATCCTCCCGAGATGATCTCTTAATCAAAGCTCTCGTCTCCGTATTCACCTCGTACAAGAATTTGATATCGGTTTGATTCAATCTCGGCAAAATGTGCTCGAAACAAACGTCGTCGTTATTCACAATCACGTCCCACAAATCTCTCCGACCGATTCTTCGCCTCTTCTGCGCTCGCGTCGTCACTCCAGAAGACATCGTTGTTCGTTCGCCTTTTTCTTCGCTCTCTCTCGATCGCGCGCTCTTTGTGAAGTAAAAAAAAGTGCGCGTCTTCTTTTTATCTTCTCTTTCGCATGTGATTTGTGTCTTTTTTTCTTTTGTGCGTTTCTTTCTCTTTTCTTGGTGTTGGATAACGAACCCAAAACAGAATAAAAAAAACGCGCACTCTTCACATACATCTCTCTCTCCATCTATTCATCGCTCTCGAAGCTTCATCAAAACACCGAAGAAGAGAGAAGAAGAAACGCGATTGCCTTCTTTTTTTGCATCCAGAGATGACGTTACTCTCGGTATCATGTTCTTCTTCTTCTTCTCGCGCTTCTGCGACATCCTCCTCTGAGTCGTTTTTGGGGAAGAAGAATAAATCGTTAAATGTGCGCCGTCATCATCATCATCAGACGCGAAGAAGTATCAGAGCGCGAGCGGCGAGTGCGATGACGGCGGCGGTGAAGAAGCCATCTTTATCCTTATCCGCGTCGGTTCAATCATCGCATAACCTTAGTTTAAATAATAATGAGAATAAGAAACGAGGCGTCGCCGCCAAAGCAGCTGTTTTGGACGGAGACAGAGAAGACGACGAGAGGGAAAAAGAAGGACTCGTACTCGAGTCCTTAGTACCACCAACGACAACTGTTTCGAAGAAGAGATCGAACAAACTTCTCTTCTTCGCCTCGATGTTCGTACTCGCGATGACAGCATCGGCGGTGCTCTTCCCGGAGACTGCTCTGGCGAAATCGAAAGCGGTCGTGGCGGAGCAATCTTCCGGATTCTCGGTGAAACTCATCGTCGATTGGATTTTACATTTGGATAAACACTTGGTGGAATTATTCGCGTCGAGCGGGAGGATGGCGTACGGCGTTTTGTTCGCGATTATCTTCGCGGAGACTGGGTTTGTGGTGACGCCATTTTTACCTGGGGACTCTTTGTTGTTCGCGTGTGGTGCTTTAGGCGCTTTAGGGGTGTTGAATTTCCCGTTGGTGTACGGCTTGCTGTTCGTAGCGGCGGTTTTAGGGGATACGGTGAACTACATGTGCGGCTCGTTCTTCGGGCAAGTCGCCATAGAGAAGAACCCGGCAATTTTTAAACCGGATTACATCGCCAAGACGAGAACGTTTTACGATAAGTACGGGGGCAGAACGGTCGTTCTCGCTCGTTTTTTTGTCATCGTGAGAACGTTCGCGCCGTTTATCGCCGGCGTTGCGAAGATGAACTATTCCAAGTTTGCGTTGTACAACGTCATGGGCGCCGGCGTTTGGATTACCTCCTTCATGGGACTCGGGTACTTTTTCGGGAACGTTCCCGTAGTTAAAGAAAACTTTGCGACGACTATCGTCGTGATCATTTTGTTGTCTTTGTTGCCGATTGTTTTGGAAATCGTGAACCACAAGAAGGATTCGTCCTCGGCGGCGTCGGCTTGAGATTCTCGCCACATTTTATCATAATAAAAATAATAATAAAAACAGTCGCGACGACCCGGGGCAAACACAAAAAGTATACTATTTTATATCATCAATATTCTACCACTACTATAATTAAAATAACATAGGATGAATCTCTTCCTTCCTCTTCTCTCGCGCCATAACTGCTGCTACTACTGCTGCTATCTCTCTTTGTCTATTTTATTATTTATCACCTCACCTGCCGTTATTGACGTCGATACCATCGTCGTCTTCTAACGCAATCGCCACCATCTCAGATGCATTTCCTTTCTTTGAAACGGTATCTGTACTCACGCTTATGCGATACGCTTCTAGCGGATCTTCTAAATCTTCTCCGGCGGTGTTATTATTATTGTACGTGGTGGTGGTGGTATTCGTCGTCGTTTCACCTCCTCCTCTTCTTCTTCTTCTCTCTTCTTCTTCTTCGTTTTCATCGTCGTCTTCCTTCTCAGGGACTTGATAATTCCTCCCGATGACGTTGAAAAACGTTTCATCTTTCGGCGCTAACGTCCATCCACCTTTCCAACAACACAAGCAACACACCGCTAGAGAGAATATCTGAACCGTTTGATAATACGTCGGAACACCTAATGCTAACCCGACCGCGTCGCACGTCTCCTCCGTACTTTCTCCGCCGCAATATTTGGGATCGTCGGAAAACGAATTTAAAATCACCGCCAACGGTATCGCCGTGTTTTGATAACACACCTCGATCGCTACGGCTAAACAGGACGGTCTTTTCAGTTTCAACATCCTCGCTGTGCCTAAGGAAATCACCAACCCTAAAACGCACGGTAAAGTCACGCCGACGTAGAACTTCCAATCTCTGTCCCAAATCGGCGACGAGGAGTTTGAACTCAAAAAGAATCCCATCAAAACTAACGCGACGCCGCATACGTTCCCAACCGCGTTCAACTTTTGCGTGTATCTCGGATAATTCTTTCCAAAAAACAACCCGCTAAATATTGCCACGATAACGATCGATATCGTCGTAAACATGCCTTCCCAGCTCAACTTCACTTGCGTCTCTTTCGGAAACGCGAGTTCGGTGTACAACAAAATATTCGCCGGCAGCGTCAACGCGCTCATCAAACTCGACGCCGTCGTCATCGCCATCGAGAGCGGTAAATCCGCGTTAAAAATAGAGCACCACCAGTTGCTGTAACTCCCTCCCGGAGACGACGCGGTTGCAATCAGAGGAATCCCGTACAGCGGTTCGTCCGGAAAGAACAACACGCAACACACAAACCCGAGCAAAGGCAAAATCACAAACTGACAGCTCAACCCGATGATTAAAGGAAGCGGTTTCTTGAACCTTCTCTTAAACGCGATCGGATCGACCGTCACCGCGAGGCCAAAGACGAGGAAGAAGAGCAAGACGTTCGACGCGACTTGCTTCCCGACCGTTTCTTCTTCTCCTTTCTTCGACATTCTTCTTCTTTCTCTGTGCTAGTATATAAGATTGATTTTTAGCGCGACATCATTTTTGAGGAAGAAGAAGAAGAAGAAGAAGAACCCCCACGTCGCATCGTTCTCTCTCTCTCTCTTCCTCTCTCTGTCTCTGTCTCTGTCTCTGTCTCGACAAAACTCGTTATTTATGCACGTATTATTATATATTAGTATTCGTGTTACTAATAAAATCCTATCTCTCTTCTCTCTCTTCTGTTTTTTTTTGTGTGGGGTACGACTCGTAAAGAAGAAAAGAAGAAAAGACAAAAACGGTAAAAAGAGTCTGCAAATCTCCAAAACTTGGAGGAGGAGGTCTTCAACTCGATGACGACGACGATAACGACGACGATAACGACGAAGAGAGAGCGAAAGGTACCGCAGAAACTGCGCTCACCAATCCCCTCGGCGCCTCCGAAGAAGAAGAAGAAGCGCGGCGAGACGAATCAGAAAAGTCATCGTCGTCGCCAATTTTTGAAAAACAATAACAAACGAGAAGAAGAAGAAGATGTTGAAGAAGTTCAACTGCTCTTCTCGTCGGATGCGACGACGACGACGACGACAACGAACGACGAGGAAACGAACGGAGAGAAGAACGAGAAGACGAAGAAGCGCGCCGTCGATGCCACGACGGGAAGAAGAAGAAGAATGAGTGGTAAAAATAACGAAACGACTTCAAAAGCACGTTCGAGCAACGTTGACGACGACGGAGACGAAGAAGAACGAAAGAAATTAATAAAGAAGAGAAAGAGGACGACGGGGAAAAAGGAGAAGAACAACAACGCGGAAGAAGAAGGCTTCGAGGAGGGAAGGAATTTGCTCGGGTTCTTGGTGGAAGCCACGGATTGCGCGAGTCCGATGACGACGATAACGACGACGACGGCGAACAACAACAACGACAGTAAGAAGAAGAGAAAAATTCAAAATTCAAAAAGCGGAGAAGAAGAAGAAGAAGCTGGCGAGAAGACGGCGAGCACACCGCGACCGCAAAAAGTACCATCGATAGAAGAAGAAGAAGAAAAAAAAGAAGAAGAAAAAGAAGCGCAAACGACGACGACAACAGTAACAACAACTCCCAGACGAATGATAGACGAAAAAGAAGAAGAAAAGCAAACGGAAGCGAGAGACGACGAAGAAGCGCTCGACGAAGAAGTCGACTTCCTCCTCAGAGACGAGGAGGAGAAGAGAGTCATTCTCGAATCAATCGCGAAAATTTCGCCGCAGCGAGGCTTGAGCATGTTCGTCGAATGGCTCGACGTGCTCGTGTTTGACTTGAAATCTCGCGTGGCGACGTTGAAACGATCGAAGAAGAGAGCGCAAAAAGCGTTCTTGAGAGTGCACAAGGAGGAGAAAAAATCGATGTCCTCGGCGGCAGCCGCGGGCGCTTCGGCGAAGAAAGCGACGAACAAACGAGATTTGAAAATGTTACGCGCGTTGGAAGACTTTTGGGGCGTGGAGTTAAACGAGACCGAGAAATCGCTCGAACGAGCGCGAGCGACGTTGAAGGCGCACAAGCTGATGCTGACGGATGACGAGAATAAAGGAGAAGATGAAGAAAAAGGAGAGACGAATCACCTAAAAAGTAAAGCAGGAGAAGAAGAAACGACGCCAAAAGAAACCACCAAAGAAGCCGCGAATAATAATAATAATAATAATAAAGAAGAAGCGACCACCGAAAGTAGCAGCAAACAGCGAGAGCAGACCATTTTTGCCTCCGCGGTGGCGTTTTATCGAACCTCGCTTGGTTTAGCGACGCCGGTGAGACATCGAGAGGCATAGAAGATCAGCCCGAGCGCAATATGAAATAATACTATGTGAGTGTATTTTTGAAGAAAAAACCGCACGCATCGCACGAAAAATCACCTAAACAAAACACGCAAAAGGCACATGAGCGGAAAGAACAATCCCTCTTCTTCTTCTTCTTCTCATCGAGACGATGAAGAGAATAAACCGGTGGGGATAACCGTCGTCACCGGGTTCCTCGGTTCTGGGAAAACCACGCTGGTCAATCACGTTTTAACGTCCAATCACGGGTACAAAATAGCCGTCATTTTGAACGAATTCGGAACGGATTTAGGTATTGAAAAGATGTTGGTCACATCGAACGATAACAATGATAACGGTGAAGAGGGCGAGAAGAAAGAGATTGATAATAATAATAATAATACTAATAACGCTTTAGTCGAAGAGTGGGTGGAACTCGATAACGGGTGCGTCTGTTGTACCGTGAAAGGGTCGCTGATACAAACCATCGAAAAACTCATGGAGAAGAAAAAATTGAAAGAAAAAGGAGCAGGCGCAAAAACGGCGGCGTTTGATTACATTTTACTCGAAACGACCGGATTAGCGAATCCAGGACCGATATGCGGAGAATTGTGGGTGGACGATGCTTTGTTGGAAGACTCGGAAAACGCGGCGGTGTTAGATTCGGTCGTTTGCGTCGTGGACGCGAAATACATCGAGACGCAGTTGGCGGAAAACGTCGAGGCGCAAGAACAGATTGCGTACGCGGATACGATTGTTATGAATAAAGCCGATTTAGTCGAGACGGATGAGGAGATGCGAAGAATACGAGAGAAAATGGAGAGTATAAATGCAGACGCCAAGTTGGTCGTGAGTGAACGGTCGAAAGTGGATTTGTCTTTAGTGTTAGATCAGAAGAGTTATAAAGGAAACGTAAAGAGTCGATTGATGGAGACCGGCGGCGGCGGCCAGAGTCAAAAGTTTTTCGCGAAAGGCGCGAGAGATTTAGCCATGCAAATCAATGCGAGTAAGAGTAGTAGTAACGTAAGTAAACACGACGAAACGATCTCGACAGTGTGCCTGACCGCGAAAGGTATCGTCGTCAAGGAAAAGTTTGAAAACTGGATCGAGGATTTGCTTTGGGAGAAGAGGAACGAACCAAACGGCGCCGACGTTTTGAGGTGTAAAGGCATATTAAAAAGTAGCAATACTAGTAAAAATAGTAATATCGGTAGCCGCGGCGATAGTAAAGAACCACCACCACTCGTTTTGCAAGGCGTGCGAGACGTCTACGAAATAACGGACGGTTTCGACGGGTTAGAACTCCAAGAAGACGGGTTGAGTAAAGTCGTCCTCATCGGACGGAGGTTGCGTTTGGACGAGTTACGCGTAGGATTCGAGAGTTGTTTTGTTGTCTAGGTTGAGATCTGTTGTGCGTTTGCCTGTGTGCATGCGGGGTCTAATAAACTAAAACTCTAAAGTCTATCTCTGTCTCTCTTTCTCTTCATTTGTTTCTACTTTTCATTCACCTTTTTCTTCTCTCTCTCTGTCTCTTCCTGCGCGACTCTCGCTTGCTCTAAAAATTTTTACATTGATCTCAAAACCCCTCGCAACCTTTCCGGAACGCCTATTTTCTCGTTATCGACCGCGTTAACGTTCGCACCTAGTTTCGCCAACAGAATCGCGCACTCGTCTTGACCAGCCTCCGCGGCCACCAACAACGGCGTCTGTCCTTGGTTATCTCTCGCGTCTATCTTCGTTCCTAATTCTTCGTTTTCAAACAACGCTTTCAACGCCGCCATCCGCCCTTGACTCGCCGCTCGATGCGCCGGCGTATTTCCTGCCAAATCTCTCGCGTTCACGTCGGCACCCGCTTCGATCAACTTTTTTGCGACGTCCGCGAAACCTTTCGAACACGCGTAGTGCAACGGCGTCAAATCTCTCTCCGTCTTTGCGTTCGCGTTCGCTCCCGCGGTGAGCAACACGGATACGCATTCCAAGTGCCCGCCGGCTGACGCCGAGTGTATCGGTGCGCCTCCCCACTCTCCTCTCTCCGGTTGGTTTATCAACGCCTCCGCTTTCTTCTGGTCTTTTGTTTTCGAGAGAAACAGCTCGAGCAACTCCGCGCGACCGTGCGCCGCGCACACGTGCACCAAACTTCGTTCTTCTTCTTCTTCTTCTCCTAAAAAAGTGTCGTTAACTTTTTCTCCTCCTCCTTCTTTCGCGGAAGACGAAGAAGAGGAAGAAAAGAACAGCGCCTCTAACTCTTCCTCGGAGAGTTCCTCGAACAGAGCGAACAGCGCGTTATTTGTCGTCCTCGTCGTCGTCGTCGTCGTCGCGTTTCCTCCTTCTCTGACCGCGTCGTAATATTTTTTCTTCTTTTTTGCCGACATCATCGAAAGAAGAAAATGGACGACGACGACGAATCTTCTTCCTTTCGCACGAAAGAGAGAGAGAGAGAGAGAGAGAGAGAGAAACGATGCCGTCTTCATCTAAACCGCAACCGATTGTTC
>Ga0182095_1198808_pt1 | contig 12869 bp, 8 predicted proteins | sample 041ome_19_FD_127784 | JGI IMG/M metagenome (GOLD analysis project Ga0182095, IMG submission 127784) | Metatranscriptome of coastal salt marsh microbial communities from the Groves Creek Marsh, Georgia, USA - 041412BS metaT (Metagenome... | ecosystem: Environmental > Aquatic > Marine > Intertidal...
ATTTCTCGTCTTGGCTCTTCTTCTCCACCCCGGCGACTTTCGCGTAGTGATCCGTCACGATGTTAATATCGCACCCGTACTGTGCGTAGCACGCCTCTAACTTTTTGCCTTCCAATCCTTCGCACTCTTTGATCGCGTTCTTAATCTCCTCGACGTCGCAGTAGCCTCTCGCACCGCCACCACCAGCCGTAAAATCCTCCGCTTTCTTCAATTTCGGTTTCGCCGGTTCCGCGCGAGCGATGATCAGAGAAGACGCTCTTCCTTTTTTTCGTTCGATTATTCGAGACGTGGTAGCGGCACTCCCCAAAGTCGTCGTCTTTTGAGCAATAATGGTAAACATTTTTATTTATCGTGATGGTGTTTTCTTCAAAATGAAGAGAGTTGTCTCTCGCTTTTATTTTTTTTATCTCTCGTTCCGCGAAAAGTCAAAAAAAAAAGCGACAAGCTCGTACTTTAAAAAAAAGAAAGCTCTCTCTCGCGCGAGCGCGTTTATTACCATTATAAATGAAGGAAGATGGCTTCGCGGAAGAAGAAGAGTTTGAAACCGAAGACGCGACTTTGTCGCCACCGGCTCAGAGGAGAAGAAGAGGAAGAAGAAGTTCTTCGACGTCGAGCCCGTCGTTCATCGTGAGAGAGCGACTGAATAAATTGGTACAGACGACGGCGAGAAACTCGTGGTCGTTGGTGCAACACCTGAGGAAGAGAAAAGAAGAGGAAGAGGAGGAGGAGGAGGACGACGACAACGACGGTGGGCGAGAAGAGAGCGGAGAAGAGAACGCGACCGGGAGACAGAGGAGGAAGAAGAGCGCGGCGGCGCGGCGCGGTGGGAACGACGAAGAACGCTCGGTGCCGAAAAAGCTCACGAGATATTTCAGAATGGACAGACGGAGAACGTTGACTTTCTTGACTTTCTTGAGCGCGTTTCCGCCGACGCTGAGGACTACCGTGGACGTTTCAGGGACGAGAATTTTAGATTACGTGGTGACGACGATTTCTACCGTGGTGGTTTTGTTGTCCATGTCTTTATACGCGTGGGAGCGAGAAGTGTATCCGGCGCTGAAGATGCTTTTGTTCGCCGCGGTGGTGGTCGTGCAGTTGTTGGCGGAAAACGTGTGCGTGGCGTTGATTACGCATCTGGACGAGAATAAGTTTGTGTACGAGTCGTTGCAAGATAACTTATATCAGTGGTTGCATCGCGGGTGCGAAACGTCCAGAGCTATGTCGGCGTTGTTTTGTGGGAGATTTCCCGGTTGGACGACGTTGCATTTTGGCGCGTGGATAATTTTAGGCGTGTTGGGACCGACGCTCGGCGGCGAAGGGCGCGAAGGTTTGATCGGGGGGATGTTCTTTAAAAAGAAAAACAATCATCATGATCAAGGCGAGAAAAAGCCACTCTCGAGAGACGAGAGACCGGTGCATGCTGTTAGTGATCGCAGTCGTAGTAACGAAAGAGACGAAGAGCTCGGAGAAAAACGCGAAGGAGGATTTGTGGAAGGAAAATCACCTAATTTTAGTAATAGTTTTAGTAGCGAAAGAAGTGTGTTTGGGATTGCGGCCCGCACGTGCGCGACGATTGCATTAGCGCGTGCCATTCGCGTGGTATCGTTCATGCTCACGGTGTTACCAAATCCAAAGCCAGGGTGTTACAACCGTCAATTCTCGGACGCGCCGAAACACTACGAAGACGGTTGGCATCTTATCGAATACGGTTCGAGTCGAATCCGCGGGAGCGGCGGGTGCAACGATCTCATCTTTTCCGGACACGGTGTCATATACATGTCTGGCTTCTTGTGCATAGCAACGCACGGTGTATCGCTGGGTAGCTTCGTCGTATTTTTGGCCGTGTTACACGTATCGTGTAAAGAAGCACTCGATCAAACGCATTACGGCGTGGATATGTTTTTAGCCATCGCGGTAACGGCGCTGAGTTGGCGCGAGTGTCATACCGTCGAGAAGTGGGTGACCGGGAAATCCAAAGATCGCGAAGGAGTAAGAAAGGAAGATGAAGTTGAAGGAGGTAGCGGAAGAGACAGAAAACAATTGAGCAGGCGAGCAACGCGCGCGGTGAGCTTTAGTTTGCCTTTTCTCATAATAGCGCTCGTCATCGCTGGCGCGACTGTGTTCATCACCAGTGACGCCTAGGTGAAAGGACAGAGAGAGAGAGATAAATGAGGAAAGAGATGAAATTTGCATGCTTTTACTAGTACATGTCGCACTTTATTACAACAGAGCCGTCTGTGTATTTTTACAATCCACCAGCGGAGGTTCGCCTTTTTTCTCGATGAGCACCGCGCTTATTTCGTCGCTCTTCAAATATTCCATCGTTTCATCTTCGTTCTCGAAACCTAACGTATTCGTAAGAAACGACACCGGAAGCGTTGGGCGGTGACTTGAGCACAACGCTAACAACGCGTGTCCGCGCATTCGATTCGCGTGCTTTTGCATCAATTTCCAATTATAGTTCGGTGCCGTTTTGCGAAGCTTGAAAAATTTAACAATGTCCGAAGCTTTCACCGAAACAATCGCTTCGAGAGCGTGTTTAACAAATTCGTGTTCGACGTTCTCTTCGGTCAAATCAATCATCTCCGTGAAAAGTTGGCGACCGCTCCTGGATGTTTCATCTGCGATTAACGCGTAGAGTAATCTATACGCCGCAAACTCTCCTCGAGCGTCTTTGAACTTTTCTTCGTTGATGTACCTCTCGTGCAACGTTTTCAAAACAGTTTGACACTGATTATACTCCGCTAAATCGTCGTGCTCTAAAGCTACTCTCGCGTGCGTCTCGTACGCAGAAACTGCCAACGGACCCTTCGCGTGTTGAACAGTCAAATCCTGTCGAATCGACTTTAATTGCTCTTTCAACTGGTCGTACGTCCACTCGCGACTCTTCCATTTTTCTTCCACTAACGCCAAGGCTTTTTTCAGAACTGCCGGCGGTCGAATGTCCGAAGCTTTCGGATCCGAGGTCAAACGCATGTACGCTTTGGTCAGCGATTGATTCGTTCCCACCGCGCGTTTGTTTCCGGTTTTTAATTCAGCCATGGTCACCTCTCCTTTCGGTGAATCCGTTCGCGTGACTGACCTCGGTCGCTCGATCTCTTCACCGTACTGTTCGTTACTGTTAAATCTCTGCTCGCGTTTCTTCTTGTTTTGTTTCGAGTACAAATCTTCATCCATCGCTATTCCTCCGCGGCCTCTTTTTCTATTACCATCACCTGGCGTCAATCTACTTTCTAACGCAGATGATGTACCAAATCGCAACGGCTGTTGTTCCTGAAATTGTTGCAACGGCGGAGGTGGAGGCGGATACTGCGCTTGTCCGCTTATGACGCTCATCGGCGGCATCCCGAGAGGCTGCCTCGTCATGACCGGTGGCGGCATTTGATACCCGCTCATTCCTATCGGATACGCCTGGTACTGCTGATATTGACCATAAAACGCTTGTTGTTGTTGCAGTTGCTGCTGTTGCATCTGGTACGGTGGCATCATCATCATCATTTGATGTTGTTGTTGTTGTTGCGGCTGAAGTCCCGGCGGAACGCCAGCAGCCAAAGGCGGCGGTGGCGGCGGTACCGCGCTCGAGCCCGCACCCGCACCCACACCCACTTGATCAAACCGGCTCGGTTTCTTCACTCTGGCTCTTTTCAACTCCATCGATATCGACTTTCTCGCCTCCTCTTTCCTCTCCAACTCCTCTATCTTCTTCTGTTTTCTGTTTTTGTTCTCCTCTTCCGCTTCTTCTTCTTCTCGAGGTAACTGTCCGCCTTCCTCCTGATTGCGTCGAGCAACATCATCAAAACCAACCTGACTCTCTTCCAACCCGCCGTAAAAATACTGCAAACACTTCTTCCTCAGCAGCTGCGTCGGTTTCTCCGCCTCTTTCGCGCGTTTCGCTTTCGTTAAATGTCTCACGTCGTCGTAAATGTCCAGTAACTTTTCCCGTCTCGATTTCCTCAATTCGGAGGTGAATTTTTCCTCGTTCGCTTCGAAATCTATTCGCGCCAAAACGCAAATCTCTCGGAACTTTTCGACGTCTCGTTTCTTCTTCTTCGACGAGGAGGAAACGGACGATGATTTACCGCCGTCGTCGCCCATTTTTTTTCGTTTTTGTCTCGCACAAGCGCCGCCTTGCGTGTCTGTTTATTCCATGCGTATGTGTTTCTTCTTCTTATTTGACTTGTTACTTTTTACGAGTTTTTTTGTGTCGTCTCTCGCTCTTTTTTTGTCATTTTTCAGCTGTAAAAAGCCACCACACACGTAAGTAAACGCACGCACGCGCGCGCGTGCGCAGGGGAACAAACTCTGAGAGCGGGAGAGAGAGAGAGACGCAGAGAGAGAGAGAGAGGGCAATAGCGAAGAGGAGCGTAAAACAAAGCGTTTTAAAAAGGCATTCAAAATAAAAAGAAGCACATCTTCTCGTGAATTTGTGGATTATATAGACGTCGCGAAGAAACGTAAAGAGAGAGAGAGATACGATGATGCGTCGCGCGCTCTTCTTCTTTATTGTTCTTCATCTTCTTCTTCTCCTCGCGACTTTGTTCGCCCCGGTGGAAGTGAGAGCTCAGCAGCAGCAAAGAGGAAATGGAGCGGGTCAGCGTAGATCTTCGAGGAAGTTTGCGCCTCGATCGCCACCTCCTTCGCCGCCGTCGCCTCCGCCACCGGACCCGTACAAGTATTCGAACAGACGCGAAGAGCGGTTCGATTTGGATTTTGAATCGGACTGGTCGTTGAAATCGTCCGCGACGGCGCAAAATGCGCTCATACACGGTGGGATCACGTGTAATGGGAAAGTGAAACCGTACGCTTGGAATCGATCGGTGAAGATAGAGGATGAGGTGCCCGGAGATGTGACGACGATTGGCGGTTCGTGCCACGCGGGATACGCGGACGGGTACGGCGCGGTGTCGAGATTTTCAAATCCGTTGTACATAGCAGCGACTGAGGACAAGGTTTTCGTAATTGATGGTAAGAATAGGAAGGTGAGAGCGATTGATATCGCGAAAGAGACGAAACACGCGGTGAGAACGATAGAGTTTAAGTTTGTCGGGGAGAGAGACGAGGAAGGGGATTTGCTGCTCGGCGGCGGCGGAGAAGAACTCACAAATCACAAGAAAAAGAATGGGAAGAAAAGTAGCAGATATAGTAACGACATCATTCAAATTCCAGGGCCGATTACAGCAACTTCGGATGGACAGACGATATTTATCGTGGATAAACTCGACGAAAGCATCTATCGCGTAGCGGGACACCGAGGCGCGATGTACGAGGCAAACACGAGAGATTTATCAGAGGAGCAAATCGCCCGGAATAATCGAGAGAAGAATTATTTTGGAACTAGAAAGAATAGCTTTGATAGTAGTGGTGGTAGCGGGATCAGCAACGGTAATAGATACGCGGCGGCAACTTTGGAGACAACGAAAGTGCTTCAGAACGGGTTAGGTGTGAGAGACGTGAGCGGTATCGCCGTCCACACGGATGAGTCCACGCATCAATTAAAAGGTGTATACTTTGCGTGTAAGAAACGAAACGCAATTTTCGCGCTAGTGAGTAAACATAACAAAGGATCTTCCGCGTATGAATTGACGGAAGAGTGGATCGCCGGTGAAGGCGGGGACGACAACAACGACGAAAACTTCTCGCACAAAGGGAACGTGAACAGGTACTCCAAAGGCGGATTTCGAGACAGCAGAGACAAATCAAAAGTTTTATTTAACGAACCGACCGGGATTGCTCCATCGCCGGACGGTAAGATTTTGTACGTCGCAGATACAAGAAACAATCGCATTCGTGCCGTAGTCATAGCTACTGGGGAAACATACACGATTGCCGGTAATGGGAAACCAAAAACGATTGATTGTCATCGAACCGGAAGCAATCCAAACATCGGTTACGGGAACAGTAATAGACGATACAGCGGCAACGGGAAGAACCAGTGGGACACGAAGATAATAAACTTGGATGAGTGCGCGTTTGACCACCCCGTAGGGATCGCAGTCCATCCAGATGGTTTGTACCTCTTTGTATCGGAATTACACGGACAGACTATTCGCGTCGTCAGTTTATCTAAAGTGCAGGAGGAAATTGCTTCATCCACCACCGCCACCACCACAAAATTGACGGATCGCTCCGCGCACTACCGCATCGAAGCGACGAGAGTTTCCACGCTCGTCACAAACGATGGTTGTAAATTAGCCACTCAGTTAGCGTCCACATCTATGGGTTTTGGCATTAAAAACACCTTCCCTGACGGATTAGGATTCCGAGCGTGTCTCGGCGCGCCAAACGACGTAGCCTTAGCGCCGTCAGGCGGCTCGCTTTTCGTCGTAGACTCTTTCGCGTCGCGCGTGAGACGCGTGGCAGCGTTAACTCCTCGAGAAAAACACCTCGCGGATCGCATCAAACGAAGAGAGAAGGAAGATGCGGATCCTTTGAGATATCCCAAAGGCCAAGCGGTTGGATGGTTGCGATTGAAGAAACCGGCGAAAGGATCCTCGTCGGCGTATCCGATCTATCCGTCCAGATACTTCACCGTTTTGTGCGAATTCGATCAAGAAATAACAGAGGAGTCTGGTTTCGATATCAGAACAGCTATTCGAACCAGCAACGCGTTTGTCATGCGAGTCAACCAAGAGCCAACTTCCGAGGATTGTTTCGTCGACGACGACGATTTAGATCGCGATGTTAGTTTTCACAACGATAACAACAAATGCGGTCCAACGTATAGCATCACGTTGAAAGCGCACGAACCTCACAAAAAGGTTGAGATTGGACTGACGTCCAAAATCATGAAACTTTCGCCCGGGAACGGCGTGAATTTCCACGGCGGTTGGCGCTCCGAGCCGAAAATGATGGTGACTGTTCCCATCGGCGGAGAACGCGAAGATTTAGAGTTTTGGAGGTACCTCTTATATTTTCCTTTACACGCGGCATCGGGTGTGGTTAACTTTGCTTTCTTTTGCGTGTTAGGCGCGCTTTTCTTGGTCGCTTTGAGCGTCATGGCACGTCGGCAAGACCAGTTTCCGAGAGTTAAACGTCTCGTGAACAAGAAGTGGTTTCCGAAGCCGCCAAAGATCTCGGTGGACGCATTCGAGAAGGCTATCGAAAAAGTGTTCGGCGTAAAGTCGCTGTTAGATTTGAGAGGAAAATCGAATTAGAAGCGAATAGTTTGTATTTTTTGTCATAGTATTGTGCTATTCTACGCGCTCAAATTTCGAATTAATGCGATGTGTGTTGTGTTCAAACCACTTGTTTGACGAGTCTCGTAAACTCGTCTTCTACATCCACGCGCGACTTCTCCTCCATTTTTGCCGTCGCAATAATCCATTTTCTAATATCTTCTAAAGTATCTATATCGCACAAGGGATCGCACGCTTCTTCTACGCACGGAATCATACCAATTTTCTTTGCCGCATCTTTGGCATCTTCCAACGTGTGATTTGTGCTCCACCGAACCGATTTCTCCTCTTCGCTCCCGAATAAACTCTCGCTGAGTCTACCCGTCGTCGACATGTGCCAAAAACCGCCATCCTCGGCTTTCCCGAAACCAATTTTGATCGAATAATGATCTCTACCACCCTCCATCGTCTTTGTGCTCTCTTTTAACCGTTCCCACGAGGCGTCTGGATAATCTGTCCCGACCACGTGAAAAATGGTGTGACTCTCGCTGTCTGGACCGGAACCATTCTCTGGAGAAGACGAAGAAGAAGATATTTCATCGTTCAGAGCTCGTATCATTCTCAATCCTAAATCGCTCGTCCTATCGTCCTGCGCTTTGACTTCAATTTTTGTCGAGGAAGAAATCGGTGGTCCTTCTTCTTCTTCTTCTTCTTCGTCTCCGACTGACACCTTTGGCGAACACAGACTTTCCTTCAACCACGCTCGCACTTGTTCAACCTCTTCCTTTTCCGCGACGTAAAACACCAATCGAAACGAACAACGCGAAGAAAAAGACTTCGCGCCGTCACCGTTGATAACGCAATCGTCGACAGTTTCTCTCCGAAATCTTTTCAAAACTCTCTCCGCGCACGACTTGTACAGTCTCGCCGCGAGCGTCTCGTCTCGCACGTCTCTCGCCAATCTCGTTTTACACTTCCCGGGCGTCGGAAGACGCCCAAAAAAGAGTATCACGTGACGGAATGATTCTTCTTCTTCTTCTTCTTCTTTTTCACGCGTCATCGTCGCGGTATCTCGTCGTCGTCGTCGATAAAATCGCCGCGAGACGCTAAAGTCTCTCTCTCTCTCCCCTGTGTAAGTCGTTTGTATATAACGAACTCCTTTCAGAGGAGGAGAATTTTGGATTCGGAATGTAAAACCCTAAACTTTTAGAAAAAGAGAAAAATGGTGTTGAGATGGATTTTGCTCCATTCACAAAAAGTTTTCCTCGTCGTTTTGAAAGCGTTCAACATGTTCGGAATGGGCCAATACGAGAAGGTCGGGGACACCGCAAAGGTAACTTTTACATCGTCTCTGTTGTTGTTGTTGTTGTTGTTGTTGTTTTTACCTCTCTCTCTCTTTCTGTCGTTCTTTTTTCTCTTCGTGGTGTCCCAATTCTCTCTCTCTCTCTCGCTTTCGGAAAGAGAGAGGACGCGTCTCTCTCTCTCTCTCTTCATTTTATTTACGAATTTCCGACACCCGTTTTCTCGTCGTCATCAAACAGATCCCGGGCCGAAACGACGATAAATCGACGTTCCAAGACATCAAGGAAACGTTGAACAACACGGTTGGTTCCGCGGCGGCATCCGCGTACCAAAAAATTACCGGAAATGAATACGGGAAAACGCTCACGGAGAGTGAGTTGGCGATGCAAAACGCAAAAAAATTGCAAGAGCACCATCGACCGCCGGCGCCGGATTGGAACCAGGCGAAGAAAGATTCTGCCGCTGGTAACGGACAAACGGTGGATAAAGATGGGAAATTTTTGACCGTCATTGGTGCCATGAAGTCTGGGGGCGGGTACGACACCGATCCGGTGCAAGGTGACGCGTCGCTCGAGAATAAGATGAAAGGATTAGGCGTGGAAAATCCGAGCGAGAAGAAGAGTTTCGCGTGGAACGATCCTCCTCCGCCGAAGAAGAAAGAGAAGAAGAAGAAGAAGAAGAACAGTTCGGATTCGGATTCGAGCGGGAGCGAGGAAGACAGCAGCGACGAGGAAGACGAAAAGGAGAAGGAACCGGTGGAGGACTTTGGGATGGATTGCGAGCCAAAGGATAAGTTCCGCAAGAAGAGGCTTCAAAAGTTGAAGAAAGAGATGCACCCAATTTTAGACGCGGTGCGCGTGGACGACCCGATGGAGTTAAAAGCGTTGCTAGAACTCGGGGGAAACGCGAATGAAGTCATCACCGAAGACAGAGTGAAGGATGAATACGACCAACTCGGATGGACGCCTTTGTTAGAGGCTGCGAATAAAGGCAGAGTGGATTGCATGCGCGCTTTGTTGAAGTTCAAAGCCGATCCGAACGTTGGGTGCAAAGAAAACGATGAAAAACCGTTACATTACGCCGCTCGAGGTGGTCACGCGCAGGCGCTGACTAAACTGTTCAAAGAGAGCAAAATCGACGCGTTCGCGCGTAATCGCAAAGGGGCGACTTGTTTACACTCCGCGGCGAAGAAAGGTCGCATCGAGAGTTTACAAATCATCTTGAAACAGTTTAGAAAAATACAGGAGGAAATGAGTAGCACGGCGGATACGCAAAGCTCGAGATTCGAGGACGCGATTGATTTCGTCGACAATTCCGGGCAAACCGCTTTGCACGTCGCGGCTGGCGCCGGGTACGAAGACGCCGTGTCTGTTTTAGTCAAAGCCGGCGCGGATGCTTCGTTGGTCGATAATAAAGGCCGCACGCCGAAAAAAGTTGCCTCGAAAAAAGGCTACGAGGACTTGTCGAAAGTCTTGCGAAAAGCAGAAAAAGAGAGCGAAAGTCGAAAAGAGAAGATGGGCAACATGCAAATCCCGGGCAACGCGTTTGCGAACTGCGAAGGCAAACACACCGAGGTTGCGTTCAGTCCAACGTACGAAAAGGGAGAGGAGAACGAAAAGTTATTCAAAGACGCGGCGCGGATAGAAACGGCTGGTGGTTTGTAATAAAATAATAAGAAATCGATGATATATATATAATACTAATTAATGACTCCGTGGCATGCGGTACGCGTTACGTATCACTTCCACGCGAGACTAAAGTGTGCGCTTCTATTTCAAATTGTTGACATCTAAAAAATCTATCTACATCAAACTATTTCTTCTCTTCTTCTTCTCCTTCGTCGTCGTCGTCTTCGTTCAAAAACGCTCTCTGGTTACTGTTACTCACGTCTAAATTCTCCGTCGCGAAGTGCATCATGCTGTTGCTCAACCCTCTCAGCGCCGCTTCTCTCGCCGCGCGAATCTCATTCGCATCGATCAAGAATTGATTCTTCCTCCAAACTTGTCGCACCTGTTCTCTCAGCGCAAATCTCGGCACGGATTGTTTGAACGCCAAATAATCCGCCAAACGCAAACAGTCTCGGTACAGTTTCAAAGGTTGGTTCAACAGAAACTCCGCCGGGTGTGGTGGGATCGACGACGACGACGTCGATTCGTCCTCGTCACCACTCGTCGTCGTCGTTGCAGAGGAAGAAGAAGAAGAAGAAGAAAAAGAGGCGGCGAAAATGCGACGATTGCCACCGTCGAAGGAATAACACTTCACGCAGCACCTGTTGCTGTTATTCGAGGCGGAGGAAGAGTAAGAGGAAGAGGAAGAGGAGGAGGAGAGGAAAATCCTCCTCGCCAGTCTGTCCGCTCGACGCAACATCTTTTTTTATCGCGCGTTGTGTGCGTGAGAGAGTTTTTTTTCCCCAAAAATCGAACGACGCGAAGAGAAAAATTTTTCTTCATTTTTTTCACGTCGTCAACAAAAGAAAAATATGTATCTCATGTACTACCTGAACGAGGACGGGAAGCGCGTGTACACGCTCAAGGTGAGACACTCTTTTGACCGCTCGCTTTCGATCGAAGCTCTCTCTCTCTCTCTCTCTCTCTCTCGTTTACTCGCTCTTGTTTTCGCTGTTTCATAAACAAAGTTTCGCGGATCGAATTACGTTCTCTGACGCAATTTTCTTCTCTCTTCTCTCTCCGCCGCCCCCCCTCCACACACAAATTGAATTCAGAAAACCGCTCCGGATGGGAAGCCGACGCTTTCCGCGCACCCGGCGAGATTCTCCCCGGACGATAAGTTTTCGAAGCAGAGAATCGCGTGTAAGAAAAGGTTTGGTTTACTCCCCACGCAGCAGCCGGAGAAACAGTTTTAAACCAAACGCAGGCGGCATTTTCGAAAAGAAACCTAAGTACCAGTAAGTATAATTATTAGAAGAAGAATGTAACAACAAAGTTTAAAGTTCAAGATGAAACAATAATACGAGACGCGCTCTACATATTACACAAAACTCTAAGGCTTCTTTCTGAAGCAACTAAAACAGCTAAAACACTTCTTCTTGATCTCCTTCTCGCCTTTCGTCCACCAGTGCTCTTCGCTCGCGTCGAAGAACTCCTCGTCGTCAAACTGTTCCAGCTCTTCTTTCCTCTTCTCGAGAACGGATTGAGACGGATACAACGGTTGGTTTTTCGCGCGCAGGTTTTCTCTGACGTGATCTTGAGATAATTTGTGAGCGGATTCGAATCCTAATTTGCGCTCGACGATGCCGATGTCTTTGAATTTCGATTGGACCATCTCCGCCGTGACCAAAGAGTTTGGGCCGAGTTTTTTCGACAGTTGATCGAAGACGTGTTTACCGTGACCCATGATGTGAACTTTGTTCCTCGTTTTCGCGTCTAGGAAGAGTTTAATGACAGACCAGATGACGGTGAATATGGTAGGGGCGTTGATGATGTACGACTGGTAGAGACTTTCCGGGTAATTGTCCTGGGTTAACTGCATGGCTTTTTTTGTCACCGCTTTGATTTCGCTCGTGAATGAGCCCAAAGTTATCCCTCGCAAGTTCCAAATGTTGATCACTTGCGTGATCGGATACCCGACGCGCACTGACGCTGGCTTGAACACAAACTCTTGCTGCCATTCCATGGTTTGAATTTGCGTTCGAAGAAACGTGTCCACGTCGTCGAATTCGCTCAGTATCTCCTTCCACGGCATATTCGTCACGTTGTCGAAATAAATCGGGTGCCCAAACTTCCCGTGACCGACGTAAAAAGAGTTTTGCGAGCACACTATATCGTATATCTTCTCGTTCTCTAAGAACGACCGCTCTAAACACTCGTCCACGTGCCATTTTTCTCTCCATTTTAAAGTGTTCCGTAACATTTCCCACGCCAACTCTTTACCTTTTGTCCTCGCTCGAACGAATCTCAACAGCGTTCGTTCCTCGCCTCCCAACTCCGGTATCGTCATCGTTTTCGGCAACTCCATATCGTGTTTCTCCAGCTGCTCTCTTAAATACTCCATCCGCTTTCGCTCTTCCTCGTTCGGTTCCGCGTATTTCCCGCTCTCTCTCCCGCGATATTTTTTTTCTCCGCTCGTTTCGCTCCCGAATTCGCTCTCTCCTTCGTTGGTCTCCTCCCCATCTCTGCTCGTTCGAGCGAACCGATCGCGAAAGGAGGATTTATAAACGACGACGCCGTCTTCGCTCGACCGTCGGAAGCTAAATCTTCTGCTTCCGCCGCCACCTCCCGACTGAGACGTCGTCGGAGTCGCGACGCCTTCTTCCTTGTCGTTGTCGGAACCGACCGGCGGCATCATCATCGGCTGCTTCATCGACAGCGGTGGACGGCGGGTTGAACTCATCATCGTCATTAATATTCGACGACGATGATGTTTGTAACGGAAATTTTTATTCTCTCTCTCGCTCTTCTCAAAGAGCTCTCTCTCTCTCTCTCTCTCTCGCTG
>Ga0182095_1627231_pt1 | contig 12865 bp, 11 predicted proteins | sample 041ome_19_FD_127784 | JGI IMG/M metagenome (GOLD analysis project Ga0182095, IMG submission 127784) | Metatranscriptome of coastal salt marsh microbial communities from the Groves Creek Marsh, Georgia, USA - 041412BS metaT (Metagenome... | ecosystem: Environmental > Aquatic > Marine > Intertidal...
GCCTGAGCCACCTGCCGCAAGGTTGCCCCGGCTTTCTCCAGCTAGCGGGACTCTCGCGAGGCAATAGGGCACCGGCTCACCGTTGATCATCAAAATCCGCTTATCCCCCTCGGCGATTTCGGGCAGATAGTGTTGAGCCATGATCGTCTGTTGCCCCGACCCTGTTAGTGTCTCGAGAATCACACTCAGGTTGGGGTCGTCTTCACGTACACGGAAGATTGCGCTGCCCCCCATACCGTCGAGGGGCTTGTAGATCACGTCTTTGTGCTTGGCATGAAAAGCTCTGAGTGTGCTCATGTCACGACTGACAACGAGCGGTGGGCAGCATTCGGGAAATACTGTGGCAAATAATTTCTCATTGCAGTCGCGCAGACTCTGGCATCGATTGACAACCAGCGTGCCGTGCTGTTCAGCGCGCTCCAGAAGATAAGTCGCGTAGATGTATTCCAGATCGAAAGGTGGATCCTTGCGCATCAAGATGACATCGAGCTCGCTCAGCACCGTTTCTGTCTCGTCTTCAAGTTCGTACCAGCGCCCCGGATCTCGATGAACGGCCAGCGGTCGCCCTCTGGCCATGGGTGTGCCGCCGTCAAGGAACAAGCCACTCGGCTCAATGTAGAACAATGCCCAGCCGCGTTCCTGCGCAGCCCACAACAGCGCTAGAGTAGTATCTTTTTTGTAGTTGATGGACCCGATGGGATCCATCACGACACCGAGCTTGCGGCTCATGGCAGGCTTCTCATTTGTACGGCTGGATATCTTGCGATCCAGAGCAAACCGCCGCAAGCTCTCTACGCCCTAAAAGCGGGGTATTTTGGAACCCTTTGGAAGCGCTCATGGAAACTCTTTTTGTTGTGGTGGCGGGGATGAGCCTTCTCTGCGCGATCACCGTTATGCTGCGAGTCCGCCAAATTGGTTGGGCGGTCTGGCTGTGGTTTTTTTCGGGATGGATTACCGGAGAGCTGGCAGCGTGGTGTCTGGGTGCACAGATTGCCTTCGTGGCACTGTGGGTCATGTGCTTTGGAACGGGCACCGCGGGCTTTGCGCTGGGGCTAACCCTATTCCTTGCCACTTGGGCATTGCTTCTATTGGCACTCAGAGACGGATTTGATGCGGGCGCGGCATTCAGTCGCGCAATGAAAATGGCACTGGGCCCAGATTTTATGGAGCAAATTCCATTGTGCCGGCGCGCACAGCTCGAGCAGCAGATCCACAGCCGGGAATGGCTGTGGCCTTTTCGATTTAGACGCCCCGCGGTTCGCTACGTGCGCAACATTTCCTATTCGTCTGCAGGCAAAAGAGGCTTGCTGGATATTTATTTGCCGGTCACCCAGGGAGAGCAGCGGCCAGTGCTGCTTCAGGTTCACGGCGGAGCGTGGATGGTGGGCCATAAATCGCAACAGGCTCAGCCGCTGTTGCACAGGATGGTTGAATTGGGGTGGGTGGGCGTATCCATTAACTACCGGCTAGCGCCCCGAGATGCTTACCCCGCGCAGATTATCGACGTAAAAAAAGCAATTGCCTGGGTGAGAGAAAACATTGCCGAGCACGGCGGCGACCCGAACTTCATTGTCATCACCGGTGGTTCGGCAGGCGGTCACTTGTCGCTCCTCGCCGGCCTGTCTAGCGGCCACCGGGATTGGCAAGAGGGCTTTGAAGCGGCAGATACCGGTGTGCAGGGCGTGTTGGCGCTCTATCCTGTTGTGGACCTGACCAATCGTCACGGTATTCGTCAACAAGACCGCATGGACGGCTTTATTACCCGCCGCATTATTCAGAGAACGCGACAAGAGGCGCCGGAAGTATTTGAGGATGGCTCACCGATTTCCTGGGTCCATCGCCCGGATGTCGCATCGGGGTTACCGCCGTTCTGTATTGTGCAAGGCACCCACGATTCGTTGGTATGGGTAGAAGAGGTGCGTCGGTTCGTCGCCGAATTGGCGCCGGTCATCCCGTCACCATTGGTCTATGCGGAGCTCCCCAGTGCGCAGCATGCGTTCGAGATCTTTCACTCGCCCAGAACCAGCCATTACCTGAATGCGGCCTCCTGCTGGTTGGAGTGGGCCTATGCGCAACATCGAGTGCACCGCACAACATCCGAACCGTCGCGATGTGAGGAAGCTCGCCATGATTGACGCGGGGATACAGCACCCGACTGCGTGCCACGCCGCGGATCCGATGTTCTCGACACTGTGGCGTTGGGCCAAGTCAGACCTTGCCGACAACGGCAGATGTGTGTCCGGCTTGTAGCGCCTAGGGCTGTATCTCTCCCCACGTGGCCGCCAAAGCGGCCAGCGCTGCCACCGGCGCCGTTTCTGTCCGTAAAACACGCGGACCCAATTGCAACAGCTTGAAGCCCTGATTCAGGGCAAGGTCGACCTCGTCCTGTGAGAGCCCACCCTCGGGTCCGATCAACAGCGCCGCCGTGTCAGGCACCGAGCGCCCTGACGAAGCCACGGATGGGCCGCAGTGCAAAACCCACTTTTGGTCCGCTGTGACGTCTTGAACCCAATGATTCAGTGTCTGCGGGAGTGTGACCGGGGGCACCTGGACGCGCCCGCACTGCTCGCAGGCGCTGGTGACAATTTGCTGCCAGTGCGATCGACGCTTTTCGATACGTTCTGGAGGGATGGTAAAGTCGACCCGCTCGCTCAGCAGGGGCACCACTTTGCCGACGCCCATCTCTGTGGCTTTTTGTATGGCCCAGTCAAAGCGATCGCCCTTGCTCAGGCACAGGCCTATCTCGGTCTTTGTGGTGGACTCGGTGCTTGGTCTAGACGCCTCGCCAATCTCAGCAACAATGGACTGCTTGCTGACTTCCCGAATGCGCGCTGTGAACTCGCGGCCATCGCCGTTAAACAGCGCGACGCTCTCGCCGACTCGGGCCCGCAGCGCCCGTCCAAGATGGCGTGCTGTGTCGCCTTCCAACAACACAGACGCACCGGTCGTCAGCGGCTGGTCAGTGAATAGCCGCGTGATTCGCACGTTGACCCTCCCTAGCAGAGGGCAGTGTATGACGATTCATGCGCGACTTTCGAGCCGCTGGGCAGGGTCAGTACTTGTAAGAGTCGGTTTTGAAGGGACCTTCTACGCCGACACCAATGTAATCAGCCTGCTTCGGCGTCAGTTTGGTCATCACTCCGCCAAACCCTCTCACCATATAGGCGGCTACCTGCTCGTCAAGGTGCTTGGGAAGCACTTCAACCGTGATCGCGTCCGCGCGCTGGTCGGCGGGCAGGTCGGCGAATTTCTTATCAAAGAGGTGGATTTGCGCTAATACTTGGTTAGCGAAGGAGCCATCCATGATGCGAGAAGGATGACCCGTCGCATTCCCCAAGTTGACTAAGCGGCCCTCCGAAAGGAGCAGCAGGTGGTCATTGCTGGCTGCATCGCGAACGACTTTGTGCACTTGGGGTTTGATCTCTTCCCACTGCCAGGCGTCGCGCATGTAAGCGGTATCAATTTCGTTATCGAAGTGACCGATGTTGCAGACCACAGCCCCGGACTTAAGTGCGCGGAGCATCGCTGCTGTACAAACATTGAAATTGCCAGTCGCAGTGACCAACAGGTCGGTGGTCGACAACAAGTCGGTATTGAGGCAGTTTTCCGTGCCGTCGTCTACGCCATCAATAAACTGCGATACCACCTCAAATCCGTCCATGCAGGCCTGCATCGCGCAAATGGGGTCACACTCGGTGACTCTGACAATCATGCCTTCCTGCCGCAATGATTGTGCGGAACCTTTGCCGACATCACCGTAGCCAATCACCAGCGCTCGCTTGCCGGCCAGCAGGTGGTCTAGCCCGCGTTTAATCGCGTCGTTCAAGCTGTGTCGGCAGCCGTATTTGTTGTCGTTCTTGGACTTGGTGACGGCATCGTTCACGTTGATGGCCGGGACCTTGAGCTCGCCGTTGGCCAGCATGTCGTAGAGGCGGTGTACGCCGGTGGTGGTCTCCTCGGTAATGCCGTGAATTCGCTCGAGCATCTCTGGATACTGCTCGTGCAACATGGCCGTGAGGTCTCCGCCATCGTCGAGAATCATATTGGCATCCCAGGGCTTGCCGTCGGCAAGAATGGTTTGCTCAATGCACCACTCGTACTCTTCCTCGGTTTCGCCCTTCCAGGCAAAAACCGGTATGCCCGCCGCCGCGATCGCCGCCGCCGCGTGGTCCTGCGTAGAGAAAATATTGCAGGAAGACCAGCGAACCTCAGCCCCCAGTGCGATCAGAGTTTCAATCAGCACACCGGTCTGAATGGTCATATGAATGCACCCGAGAATTTTTGCGCCCGCCAGAGGCTGGGCATCGCGGTAATGCTCTCTGAGTGCCATCAGAGCAGGCATCTCGCTCTCGGCGATCTCAAGTTCACGGCGACCCCAGTCGGCCAGATTAATGTCTGCAACTTTGTAGTCAGCGAAAACGCTTTGCTCAACAGCAGTGTTCATAATGTTTTCTCTTTTCAGATGTCAGGGTTAGAGGCCAGCTGCCGCACGGAGGGCATCGGCTTTGTCAGTGCGCTCCCAGGTGAAGCTGTCGCCGGAGCGGCCGAAGTGTCCATAAGCTGCCGTAGTACGATAAATCGGGCGCTTCAGATCGAGCATATTGATAAGGCCTTTTGGGCGCAGATCAAAGTGCTCGCGAATCAGCACAACAATGGCGTCATCGGCCAGGGTGGCCGTGCCAAACGTATTGACTGATATCGAGGTGGGTTCGGCGACGCCAATGGCATAGGACACCTGAACCTCGCAGCGACGGGCGAGCCCTGCTGCCACAATATTTTTTGCGACGTAGCGACCCGCGTAAGCTGCGGACCGGTCGACTTTTGAGGGATCCTTGCCCGAGAACGCACCGCCGCCGTGGCGCGCCATGCCGCCGTAGGTGTCGACAATAATCTTTCTGCCGGTTAAGCCGCAGTCACCTTGGGGCCCACCAATTACAAAGTTACCGGTTGGGTTGATGTGAAACAGTGTGTCGGCATGCAGCCATTCTGCAGGCAGCGTGGGTTCAATGATGTCTTTGCGTACCGCCGCGCGCAGTTCATCCTGAGAGACATTGGGGCTGTGCTGGGTCGATAGCACAATGGCCTCGACTCGCTCGGGCTTGCCGTCCGCGCCGTAGCGCATGGTTATCTGGCTTTTCGCATCGGGCCGCAGCCAAGGCAACGCGCCTGATTTTCGCAGCTCTGCTTGTTTCTCCACCAAACGGTGCGAGTAATGAATGGGTGCGGGCATCAAAACATCCGTCTCATCCGATGCATAACCAAACATTAAACCCTGATCGCCGGCACCTTGATTGGCTTCATCGGCCTCATGTGTGCCCAATGCGATATCAGCAGACTGTTGTCCGATGGCGTTGATCACTGCGCAGGTGTTGCCGTCGAAGCAGACGTCTGAGGAATCGAAGCCGATATCGAGCACCGTTTGCCGAATGACCTCTTCCAACTCACCTGTGGTCACGTTGCCTGAGGTCGTGACTTCCCCGGCGACAACGACCATGCCGGTCTTGACCAGTGTTTCAACGGCGACCCGGGCGTCAGGGTCTTTGGCCAGATAGGTGTCGAGAATGGCGTCCGATATTTGATCGGACATCTTGTCTGGATGCCCCTCGGAGACAGATTCAGACGTAAAAAGGGAGTAGTCGCTCATAAGAAGAGATTCCTAAAAAATGCTTAGGTGCGGTTGAATTGCTGCACCTGTGCCTGAAAACCATTGCGCTGGGCCAGAAAGACGCTGGCCGTCAGTTCGAGGCCGGCATGATTTGCCCACCGCTCGAGCTCTTCATGCTGAAAACCTAACCAGAGGTCTCCGCAATGTTCTCGAGCCCAGATCTGATCGTGCGCACAGAGCTCACTGACAATCAGTTTGCCGCCATTATTCAGTAGCGCCGCGGCTTCACTCACAATGCGCTGCGGGTCCGGCGTGTGGTGCAATACCATGTTGATAATGACCACGTCGGCGCGGACTTGACGCACGAGCAGTCTGTCAGTGCTACCTCTGACAAATTCGATATTGCTCAGTTCGGCGGCATGTTCTCGTGCCAGTTCAAGCATGCGCTCTGACAAATCCAGTGCCACTACTGCGTGCGCCCGCTCATGCAATGCTGGTAGTAACCATCCCTCGCCGACACCGACCTCGACCACGGTCTGCAGCGGTTGCCCGGGCAAGCGGTCGAGTAACTGCAGCGTGACCTCGCTGTAGTCGTGCCAGGGGGCAATCAGTTCCTGTTGCTGTCTGAAGCGATCGATATGGTCTTTGAAAAAGGCTACCGAGTTTTCCTCGCGCTGTGCTTGAACCCTGTCGATGCCGGCTTCAACTGCTGGTGTAACCGGCTCACTGTCGATGTGCTTCAGAACTTGCGATTGAAGTATGGATAAACTGCCGCCCGGGAGCGCGCGACGGTAAAAAGTGGCGGTTCCTTCTTTTTTGCGGCTGAGCAGGCCAGCGTCGCTCAAAATTTTGAGGTGATGACTGAGAGCGCTCTGCCGGACGGCAAAAATGGTGCAGAGCTCAGAGACGCTAAATGAATCCTGAGCAAGGGCGCGCAGGATGTGCAGGCGCAGATCATCTGCGACCGCCTTAAGAAAGGTGGCCAATGACGTGTGATCGCGCGATTCAGCGAGATCGATAATCTGAGCGGAAGATGCCATCGGCGCGCATGCTAACAGCGGCCGAGCGCTTTATCAAAATATTTTGATGTATGGCTTGGTGCGCTACTCGGTGCGCTAAGAGCTCAGTGTGATCACTCCGCCGGCAGTACCCAGTAGCAGCGTATCGGCAGGGCGCAGGGCAAACAGTCCGTTGCACACGACCCCCGTCATATCATTGATGCGCCGCTCGGTGTCGATGGGCTGATCAATGTGCAGGCCGTGAACGTCCAGAATCACGTTGCCGTTGTCGGTGATGACCCCCTCGCGCCAGACCGGCTGCCCTCCTAGCGCCAGGAGCTCCCGCGCGACATGACTGCGAGCCATCGGCACGACTTCAACCGGGAGTGGGAATGCGCCCAACGTCGTGACGCGTTTGCTCTCGTCGGCGATGCAAATAAAGCGCTCAGCTACCGCTGCGACAATCTTTTCCCGCGTTAATGCGGCGCCCCCGCCCTTGATGAGCTGTAATTGATCATTAGCCTCGTCCGCGCCATCGATATAAAGGTCGACGCGATCGACTGAGTTGAGGTCACTGACCGGGATACCCATTTCCCTAAGCAAGGCCGCCGAACGTTCAGAGCTCGAGACGGTGGTATCAATGCGATGTCGGATACGCTCCAAACCACGAATGAAGCGTTCCGCTGTGCTGCCCGTGCCAATCCCCAGCACCAGCAAGTCATCCGGGTGCTCGACGACGCAATCGATGGCTGCCTCCGCTACTTGCTGTTTCAAACTGTCTTGATCCATTGCGGAGACCTCGCGGACGGGAAAACGTTTGGTGAGAGTACGGCGGCAGTGCCACAGATACCAGCGATTAGAGGGTCAGGGCATTGTCGGCGCGGCAGATTTCATGTCACACCCCATTTCATACCGCTTCTATTTTGTCTCAAACCGCTCCCGGTTCCGCGATTGCGGCTTGCAAACCGGTCGGCGATTGCGCATCGTGATGTTATTCGGGTATCCGGCTAGCCCAAAGGGCTGAAAATGGCGCTTTTCGCCTAAATGACACCTAACTGTCGCCTCTATGACGTGGTCGTTTTCTTATCGATTTGCTCCAATCTTGGCTGAAAAGTAGCAGGGGTAATCCAAAGTGATCAAGAAGTTGCGTAAGCAGCACCATTACTCGCAAGAGCAGTTGGCAATTCTTGCGGGTGTGAGTCTCCGAACAATTCAGCGAATTGAATCGGGTCACTCCGCCAGTCTTGAAACTCTGAAATCTCTCGCTGCTGTGTTCGAGATCGAAATAGAGCTTCTGACAGGAGAGATCGGTGTGATTGATAAAAATACTGAGGAATGGGCGAGTGCACCGCTATGGGTTCGGCTCGGGTTTTGGGGTATTCGTGACAGAAAGGTGGCTCTTCGCTTCGAAATATTAAGCCTCACTTTGGGCGCAATCGGTGTTTTTGCGGGTTTCGCTGACAACGTCGTATATTTCCTGTTGGGCGCCGGTTGTTTTGGTGCCGCCTACGCGTATGCAATACAAATTCGCTGGGTCGATAACAAAGGTATTTGGAAGTAAGCAGTAGCTAAGGAGACGTAAAGCATATGCTTTCGCTAAATGGAGTGACACACGTTTATCCCAATGGAACCCGCGCGCTGGACGACATTAATCTTGTGATTCCTAAAGGCATGTTCGGGCTCTTGGGGCCAAACAAGGGAGGGAGAGCGGCATGGCGAGCAGGCACGTGACAGCAAGGGACTGGTTTAAACAGGGGCGGATAGCGTTGATTTGTGCGCTCAGCTTTGCGCTGTCTGCGCACCTGTTGGCGGAGGACGCACCTTCGGTACCGACCTACGAACAGCTCGCCGCGAAACCTGAGTTCAGGCAGGCGGAAATCTCTCCTGATGGCAAATATCTGGCCGTCGATGTAGTCCATGAAGGGCGACGCGCGCTGGCGGTGCTGGCCACTGAAGATCTCGAAGTCATCAAGGTGTCAGGGTTTTACGATGCCGAGGTGGGGGGGTTTGGATGGATCAATGACGAACGCATCGTCATGACCATTGTCCGCAAGCGCTACGGCCGCGAAGCGCCGGGCTCGTATGGTGAGATTTATGCGGTTAACGCTGACGGCAGCGCGCCCAAGTATCTCTACGGCATTAACGCCGACGAGCGAGTTCTGGCCTACGGTGACGTATTGGGCAAAATTGATGACCGCCACATCCTGATTCAGAGCTACCCCTATGGGGTCAAAGACGGTATCCCGGAAGCGCTCAAGGTCAACATTTATAGTGGCCGAATCAGCCGTGAGGCGCGATCTCGATTGCGCGGTGCCGCTTTTGTTGCCGACGAAAATATGGCACCGCGTTTCGTGCAGGGTGTCGATGACGATAACGAGCAGGTATTTTCCTACCGTCCCCGGGAGTCGCGGGATTGGCAGGACCTGGAGATGCCCTTCGGAGATAGAGCGCAGGTTCTAGGCTTTGAGCCTGGCAGCGATGTGTTGCGCGTGATCGGCTCGTACGAAGGTGATAAAGGGATTCGAGGTCTCTACCACTTTGATCCCGCTTCCGGAAAGACAGAGCGGGTTTACGCCGCCGCCGATACCGATGTCGAGTGGGCCTACACGGATGACGACGACGCAGTCTACGGCGTGCAAATCAATCGCCATTACCGCGAGTTTGTGCCGCTGAACACAGATCATCCACTCACAAAAATTAAGCTGGCGTTACAGAGCAATTTCCCCAGCCATAACGTGTCACTGGTCTCCAAGACCGATGACAACCAGCAGTTCGTCATTGCATTGTCGGCGCCGAATGACCCGCCCAGCTTTTATCTTTTTAACCTGGGATCAGGATCGCTCCGCTTTCTGATGCATGTTTTCCCTGAAGTGGAGGGTAAGTTGCTGGCTCAGACCGACGGCATCAGTTTTGCCGCGCGGGATGGTCAGATCATTCACGGCTATCTCACTACGCCACCCACCGGTGAGGCGCCCTTTCCGATGATTGTGCATCCCCACGGTGGCCCGCACGCGCGCGACAGTTGGCGTTATGACAGTTACGTACAGTCCATGGCCACCCGGGGCTATGCGGTATTACAGGTGAACTTCCGGGGCTCTACTGGCTTTGGCGATGCCTTCATGGAGGCCGGTTATGGGGAATGGGGCCGGGTCACTCAGCAGGATATTGTCGATGGCACCCGCTGGGCCATTGCTGACGGCGTTGCGGATCCGGCGAGAATCGGCATTTACGGTGCCAGTTTCGGTGGCTATTCGGCGTTTCAGGCGCCTCTGGTCGCACCGGGTTTATTCCGCGCGGCTATTGGCTACGTGGGTGTTTATGACCTCGACCTGCTCTACACCTCGGGTGACATTACGACAACCCGATGGGGCGGTGCTTATCTCGATACCACTTTGCCCAGTGACCCCAAAGAACGCGAGGCCCAGAGCCCTGCGAAGCGTGCCGACGAGCTAAATCTGCCGCTGTTTATCGTGCACGGCAAAGATGATTACCGTGCCGCTTATGAGCATGCCGAGGTCATGAGGGACGCTCTCGAAGAGGCCGGTAAGTCTTTCGAGTGGCTGGTGAAGGATAAGGAAGAGCACGGCTTCTATACGCCCGAGAACACCGTGGAACTGTTTGAGCGCGTAGAGGCCTTTTTTAACCAGCACCTAAGCGCTACCGCTGCGGAGGATTGGTCCCTCGAATGACGGCAGACGCGCTGGATCAAGCGATTGCCGAGGGCTTCCGATCTTTATCAGCAGGCCAGCCCCGCGCCGCGCTGGATGCGGTGGCGACGATCGATCACGCGCAGCACCCGCGCGCGAGCCTGCTGACGGGGCATGCCCAAAAGGCCTTGGGGGATCACGTTGCCGCTGAGCACGCCTACCGGCATTTGACTGAGAGTGACGACCGCCGGCATGCGGCAACGGGCTGGTGGAGCTTGGCCGGATTAAAGACCGCGCAGTTCACGGCTGCTGATGCGGCGGGTCTGGACCGACTGATCGAGGGGCAGGAGCCCGATGGTTATCTGGGGCTGATGCACCTGGCCCGCGCAGAAATCTGGCATCAGTCGGGCCTGCCCGATATGGCTTTTCCCCATCTCAAAGCCGGCAATGATTTGGTGGCGGGCGCGCGGCCTTTCAACGGTGACGCATACCGCCGGCTCGTCGACGAGTTGCTAACCATTAAGGCTGAGCTAACAGACGCGTCAAGCACCGAAGCACCCCAACCGATTTTCATTATCGGCCAGCCGCGCTCGGGAACGACGCTTGTCGAACAGATTTTGGCGTCTCATCCAGACGTGGATGCGACGGACGAGTTGCCATTTATGGGACATCGCGGCGCCGATCTGCAGCGTGAGGGCGGTTACGCCGAACAGCTAGCTGTGTTGTCCGAGGATCGCCGTCAGACCTATCGACAGCAATATCTGAAAGTCGTGGAGCCTTATCGTGCCAAGGCAGGCAAGGCCTTTATCGATAAAGCTCCCGAGAACTTCCTGCACGTTGCGCTGATCCTTAGAATACTGCCGAACGCGCGCTTCGTGCATGTGGTGCGCGACCCGCTCGGCAATATTGTGTCGCAGTATCGGCACTTTTTTCCTGAGGGGCGAGAATACAGCAATAGCCTTGAAGGGCTCATTTTCTACTGGCAGGGTTATTTGATGCTCATGCGCCACTGGTCAGCGCTGTTCCCGGAGCGCATTTATCATCAGCACTATGCCTCACTGGTTGGGTCCCCCGAGCCACAGATTGAGGCGTTGCTGGCGTTCTGTTCGCTTCCGGCAGCCAGTGAGTGTTTCACACCCCATGCCACCGAGCGTCCGGTCATGACCCCCAGCGCGGCACAGGTCCGGCAGCCGATTAATACCGCAGGTATTGACTCCGGGCTGGCCTACGGGGAGGGCATGAAGGACTGGTTGAAAGAGATCGGCAAGCTGAAAGAAGCGTCTGTCAGCTTATTCGGCAACAGCTGATCACCGTTCTTTGACTTTGATCCGTACCCCTTTTTCCGTCACCAGAAAAATCGCACCAAAGAAGCCGTCCTCTATCGAAACCCGTTCTCCCGGTTTGATGGTGACTCGGGTATCGGCAATTTTCTTGAACAGTCGACCATCATCGGCGACGAAAATGGTTTCCCGGCGCTGGGTGTAGAGCACGTCTTTGATGATAAAGGTAATTTGCTCGGGTACTTCTTCGACGATCACCGGTGCTTCTTCTTCACCGAAGACAATCGCCGCCACTTCGGCGTTGCGCTGCTCTTGTCGTTGCTCACTGGACCCGACCTGGGGCTTCTCCAGAGAAGCCTTTATCGCATCGGCTGCGGCGTCATAGCAGCTGAGGCGCTCAGCATCGAGCTCAATTTCTGAGCACTCCATAAAGGATTGTGCACTAGCTGCGGTGCTGAAACATGCTGAGCAGATCAGCGCTAAACAGAGGCGGTAAGTGTCCATCCGATGATGTCTTCCTTGTTGATCAATTCTTGATACTTTACTCCAGACCAGCCGATCGATTGCATCGCGTCTGCTAAATACTGCATCTCTTCAGCGGTCTTTGCGACCGACAACATTTGTTGATGGCGCTCCTTCGCGGCGCTCGCCTCTTGCCCGAGCTCGTCAATGAAGTGCGAGCGCTCTTCTGCGCGGTGGCCCAACAGTTTAAAGAAGCGCAGAGCGGCTAATACGTGGTCTGCCATAAAGGCATTCCCGGTATCCATGGTCGCGCCTCTGATGTACTTATTGCCCATGCCATTCATAAACTTCCTGGCTTCTTCTGCCTGTTGATCTGCTTTGAGCATCTCGATACTGCCTGATGTGATCAAGACGCGATCAATGGTGGTCAAAGCCTGACGAATCGCCTCGATATCCGCCTCGTCATACTCAGCGACGGCCCGCGCCGACATTTTCGCGACGATCGACTCACTATGGTGCATCAGCGCAAATAGTTGGCCCTGTGGTGCCATGCGATAGTGAAGGCCCGCCAATGCCTCCTCAAGACGGCTGTACTCCATACCATAGATAGATAAAGCCATAGAGACTGCCTGAATACTTTCTGGCAACGATTCGATGGGAGTATCGCCCAGCAGCGAAACGGAGCCGGTCGCGAGCTTCATGCCATCCTGAAGCTTATCGGGTAGTGCCACCTTTGCCGCATCGACGCCGGTGTAGTCAAAGGGACGCTCGAGAGAGAACAGAAAGGGCAGCAAGGAACCATTGCCGCAGCATAGCTCCAGCACGTTGAGGGGTCCGTCGGCCCATCGTATTTGCTCGGGCAGGCTGTCCAAC
>Ga0182095_1224513_pt1 | contig 12838 bp, 6 predicted proteins | sample 041ome_19_FD_127784 | JGI IMG/M metagenome (GOLD analysis project Ga0182095, IMG submission 127784) | Metatranscriptome of coastal salt marsh microbial communities from the Groves Creek Marsh, Georgia, USA - 041412BS metaT (Metagenome... | ecosystem: Environmental > Aquatic > Marine > Intertidal...
AGCCCAAACATCTTGCCTACATTTTCAAAACGTTAAAAAAGTGCTCACAACGCTCCTCCAACGTGTTTTTTGCAAAAAGTGTTCTGAACCACAAAAAAAAAAATTTCAAACGTTTCTCATCTCTTCTTTTTCTTTCTATTCTTCTTTTCTTCGCGAACAACACAACGAACAAAAGTAACGAGATGACGACGACTTTGACGAATACAACAACACAGAAGAAAAAGAAGAGCTCTTCCGTGTTGATGGTGTTGTTCTCGATCTTACGAACGTGCGCTCTCGCGCTGATCACGTTTCCGATCGCGTTTGTTTTGCACGTTTTCGCGGTTTTTCTTTTGCCGTGGGAGATTACGAAAGCAACCGCGAGTGAGATTTTTTCTCATCGTTATTCGATGAAGAAGACAAAGACGAAGACGAACGACGATTCAGATGATTCAGACGACGACGACGACGAATGCGTGGAAAGGGAGACGAAAAGAGCGGTCACGATATCGCGCGCGTTTCGACGCATCCTCGAGAACGGGAATGGTTTTACCATCAAAGCTTTGTTTTTAGATGATGCGTCAAAACCACCAACGTCGAATACGACGCATACGTCCTTGAAGTTCTTTCAAGAGCAACATAAATACGTCGTCGAGGAGTTGAAATTTCAAGTGGAGGAAGCGGAATCACGCTTTCGAGCGAGCGTGCAAAAGATACGCGAGAGCGAGATACAGCGAGTGAAACTGAACGAAAAGTTACAGGAGACGGCGAGGAAGTTAGCGAGAGCGAGCGGGAAAGACGTGAGAGTGAGTCAGTCGTCGAAGACGCACTACGGTAGTGGGAGTAAGCGAGAATACGAGGACGATAGGAATAGCAGTCACGGGGGGAGTTCTAGCGCGGAGATGTTCGCGACGGGATGTTTGTGCGCGTATTATTTGTACTGCTTTTACGACGTGGAGGATCCGTTCAAATTCGACCGAAAAATGGCGACGCTGGTGCCTTTGTTTTGGGTGGCGTGTTTGGCGGTGAATTCGAATGGGGTTAATAAGTTGGCGACGGTCGCGAACCTTATTTTGACCGGGTATTTTGGCGCTTTGGTATATACGAATCAAAGAACGATGACGCAATGAACACACGAAGTGACGACAGTATATTATACTCCACACTAAACCAGCTACATCTATTACTACTACTACTATATATATAAGCTTGTAACAAAAATGAGATCGATATTACGCTGTACACATTTTAATCGACCTACACTTGACCGCTCTTACCCGGCAACGGCGACGCGTCGGTATTCGACGTCATCATCATGCTCTTCTTCAACTCTCGCGAACCCCACACTCTGGAGACGTACGACAATACCCAAGGAGCTAACGTCTTATTACTCGGATCCCTCGCGTTTTCCTCGTAATATTTTGCCCATAATCCAGGATTATATTCTTTTATATTCGACGAGCTTCCGGAAAACGCATTCGTCCGAGAGTCGTATAGAAGTAAAGGCGAGTTCCCTGGCGCGTTTGAAAAAAACTCGCCTACGACTAAACTCCGCGGACGTCTCACCCACTCTTTCGGTGTAGCTAACGCAGCTTGGACGTAACGCACGTTATTCTCCAAAACTAAGTTCCATCCAAAATGGGTGTGACCAAAAGCGTGAGTATGCGAGTCCTTCCCCGATTTCTCGAGATGTAATATTTCTGTAACGCGCTCTATGCGTTCGTTTAAGATATTCGAGCCAACCGCTTGCGTCAACTTCGGATAGAGCAAGAAGCGCTTCTCTGGGATTAACTCAATCCTCGGAAGAAAATGCGAAAACGTAATCACCGTCACGTCTTTGCCTTCCTCTTTCGCTCGCTTCACGTTTTCTAAAAATCGTTCAAATTTGCCATCCGCGTCGTTCAAAGCGTCAATTTTCTTCGAAATGTAATAATCGTCTGACTTTATCGTCGTCGTCTTCGTGATCTCTTTTTTCCACGCGTCGAGTTTCGGCCACTTGCATAAACGATAATCCGTCATAACCCTCTCGACGCCGGGAATGTTCACGCCCTCGGGCGCTTCCACCTCTTCTTCCGTATCGAACTCCCGCTCGTACCAGCTATGCACGGGAGCTATGAATACCCTCCTTTTTGCGTCGTCGTTCGGGCCACCAATCCCTTCTCCCGATGATGGATCCGTTTTCACCCCTATTCTCTCGCACAGCTTAAACACCGATTGAATCTTCTCCAGCGAACATTTTTCCTCTTTCGAGGCACACCACAGGTCGTGATTGCCAAAAGTATAAAAAACGCAATCAAACTTCTTCAAACACGTGCGAAAGCACCGCTCTAAATCGCTCAACTTTTCCGCGACGTCGCCGGCGATGATGAGTATCGAATAGCAGTCGTCATCTTTGTTGTTGTTACTGTTCGAGGAGGATGGCATCTGCTCGATGAATCTCTCGTTTTCCTTCGCGTCAAAGTGGACGTCGGAAATGAGAAAAACTTTGATGTTTCCCTCGCGATGATGATGATGATGAGAATGATGATTATGATGCGTTACTTTTGGATTGGCTCCCATGACGTTGGGACTCCTTTTTGTCAATTTGGTATTAGAAGCAGCGTTCGCATGAGCAGCACATCGCGGTGACGATAACGCCATGAGGTAAAAGAATGAAGAGCGAAAATCACCTAAGAACGGTTACTCTTTTTGCGCACATACGAATACTGTGAATAACAAACATCAACGAGGAAGTTCCAACACCTCACGACGCGGTATCATCGCTCGAAGTACTACTCACCGCGTCTAAGAAATCTTGCGGCTGTAAATTGGTCACGTACCCTTGTCCAATCTGACAACTGGCGCCGTTCAACTTGACGCCGCGCAACACGTTCTCGACCAACAGTTCCGGCATCAACTCTTCGATTTTCTTTTGCACTTGAATTCTCGTCGTGGAGGACGTTTCGTCTAATAAATTACACGCGATTTCAATTTCCATTTTGTTGTTTTGACGCGATGGTGATGGTGTTGATGGTGTTGTTGTTGTTCGCATCAGCGCCATGCTTTGGACGTTCGGTAACCCGTCGATTTCGTTTCGTTGACTGACGCGTTTCGCAATCTGTTTTCCCAAATCGAGCGCGAGTTTCTCTTGACTCTCGTCGCTCAGTTCGCATATCATTGGCACGTTGTAATTCACCACAAACGGCACTGCACCGACGCAACACACGCCTTTTTCTTCCACGTCGCTTTTCTCGCTCGAGCCAAAATCCGGCTTCACCTCCCACTTCTGCATTCGGTCGTACACGTCGGAAGCACCGACCCACGTCTCGTTTTCCCCGTTGGCGGAGAAGTACCCTAATTTTCGTCTAATTTCAGCTAATTCTCTCCGCTCGCGGTTACTCTCAGTATCCTTCTCTCTAGCACTATTCGCGCTGGCCTCACCACCTATGCCATCATCACCACCTTTTACCATCGTCGCGTGCCCGTACATGTACGCGTTCACCCCTAACTCGTCCCCGAATCGCCTCCCGACTGCTCTCGCCGCTTCCTTCGCCGCGTCCATATCGCACGTCCCAATCGGGTGCACCGAAACGTGGTCCACAATCCCAAGCCTCGGGTGCGTCGCCGAGTGTTTCTTAAACGAGCCAATTTCCATAAACGCCGACGTGGCGACTTCGTGGACTCTGTTCGCGATGAGACGCGAGACCTTCTTCTTCCGCCGCTCGTTCTTCGCTTTCCCGTCCAACACCACCAACGCACTGTTGTCACCACCATTCACGGCATCATCAAAATCATCATCCGTTCTCACCGCAAAGGTAAACCCGGTTCGGTTATACGGTTCATCGATGAATGTTTTCACCAATTTAACCGCGTTGTTGTTGTAGGTCTCGTCGTCGTCGTCTCTTTTCGTCTTCGTATCATTCGGCTTCGTGGTAATCCGTTTTGATAAAGCGACGGATTCGATGGCTTTCAGCACGTCCATTCGTCTCCCTTCGGAGACGTACACCACGCACGCCAACGCGCCTCGAGCAGCACCAGTTCGAGCAGCAGCTAAAGGCGATGCCGATGCTGTTGCCGCTGCTGCCGCTGCTACTGCTGATGCAACCATGGTGTGTTGTTTACTTATTATGAGGATAAAATCTCCATTATATCTTTCTTTTGATGAAACAATTTACCCCTACAACAACGCTTTACAGTAAAAGACGTTCATAAATGTCCTCCTCCTCTTCCTCCGGGCGACAAAGACGACGGCGAGCGATTGTTTTCTGTTTTTGTGCCGTCCTTTTCGTCTCGTTTCTTTTTAGCGCGCTCTTTTCATCACGCGATGATGTTTTTCATGGTGATGATGATTTCGCGGGGAAATCATCATCATCAACTTCGGTCGATGATGATGCGTTAAACGAGGATGATGCCACGAGGATGATGCAAAAGAAACAGCAGCAGCTTTTAATACACAGAGCGAACAACCGACACGCGCGATCGTCCACGGTTTCCTCGTCGATTGTTCTCGAAAAAACGGAAGAATACGCGGAAAAAATCGAGGACGTGTTGGAACCGTATTACAGGCAAGTGTTTGGGAAGTTTGCACAGATGAGCGGGTTTGGCGCGAGCGCGGGTGAAGAGGAGCAAGAGGCTTTAAAGAAGAAAGAGGAGGAAGATTTAGATGAAGTGGACATGGGAACTCCGTTAATCGAGGACGACGCGTTGGAGCAAGAGAATCAGGATTTAGAGAGAGTAAACACGGAGGAAGAGGACGGTACCGAACCGATACCGGCGGAATCCGTCAAGATTAAATACAAAGACAAGGAGAAACGAGAGACGTGCGAACGGGAAGACGTGGCGATACGGACGAAGAGTTTAAATAGAAACGAACGGAATCGGATTCAGCAGATTAAGCCGAGGAAGTTTTGGGTGGCGAGAGATGAAGCCGCGAACGGAAGGAAGTATTCGCACATGGCGACTATCGGGAGGTGGAACGTGAACGCGACGAAGAAAGGGTTCGCCGTGGCGTGGCAATCGAGTAGCGGCATCGAAGGCATACGAGGCCAGTCGATTTTGATTTCCTACGCGGAGGATGTCGATCAACCGTGGTCGAAACCGAAGAGAGTGTCGAGCATGCAGAACGTGAAAACGGCGGTGTGGTCGCCGGTGCTTTTTAACCCGCCAAACGAGGAGAACGGTTTGTGGTTATTTTACACCGAGTCGCAAAACTGTTTGAGACCGGCAAGGGAGAACAAGAGCGGATCGAAAATCCCTCCGAGATTTTCACCAGGAGGAGACGTGAAAGTGACAAAATCGAGAGATGGTGGGAAGACGTGGTCGGAACCGCAAGAAGTGCACGCGCAAAGTAAAGAAGATTCACCAGGGATGCCGAAAGTGATTGCGAATAGAATCACCGTGCACACGCAGACCGGGAATTGGGTTTTGCCGTATTGGAAGGAGAAAGCGGAATCGAACGCGTGCAGGCAACCAAAATCGCCCGCTTCGCACGGCGTTTTAGTTTCTAAAGACCAAGGGAAGAGTTGGCAACCGAAAGGGAAGATTAGAGTGGGCGGGACGTGGTTGATTGAAGGCGCGGTTGTAGAAAGGAGAGATTATTCGCTGCAACTGTTTTTTCGAACGAGTAAAGGAAAAGTGTACACCGCGTTTTCCTGGGACGGTGGAGATACGTGGACCGGGGCAAACCCGACGACGGTACCAAATCCGGATTCGAAAATGGACGCGACCTCATTTCCCGATACGAGAGAGATTGTCGTCGCCTTTAACGATGCCACCGATAAGAATAAGATCAACAAAGGCCGGTGTCGATTACGCGTTTCGATTTCCTGCGACGGCGGCGTTGGGTTTAAAACCATCACCGAACTCGAAGAAGGGAGCTTGAAGATGTACATACACTACCCAACGGTCATTACCGACGGAGATCGCGCTATTGTGGCGTACTCGTTGATGGGCCACCCGCACTTGCGTCAAGGGGATATTGGAGGGATCAAAATCGCCGAGGTGAAATTCAATCCGAAGAGTTTCGAAAGGAAGAAATACGAGCCGAAAGTTCAACAGGTGGAAGAAGAGAAGATCTCGTCGTCGTTATCATCATCTTCTACATCATCAGAGGAAGGAGGAAGGGTAGAAGAAGGGGATATAGCCGTGAAAACGACGCTTTCGTACGAGCTGGACGGCCTCTGAGTGAAGATGAAGTAAGTTTTGTCCTTTTTTAGTTTCTAGATTTTAGCCGCTACAATTACCTTACAAGGAAGGTGTTGTTTCTAAATGAATATGAGGATCGTCTATTGTAGTATCTTAGCCCCATCCGGTGATACCACCACCGCGCATACCAAAACCACCGTCGTTATTGTCGTTGTTGTCGTCCGAATCGTCGTCGTCGGATTCGTCGATATCGGATGGTTCGAACTCTTCCATGATTGCTGCCGCGCCGTAGCCTCCGCCGTCGTTGCCTTCTTCGCCGTCATCGTCGTAATAGTCATCGTCGTCGTCGGTACCGTCCGAGTCTGAAGCGACTTCGTAGTTTCGAATATCTCGAGAACGTTTACGACCGACGGCACCGGACCGTTGCAGTGCCGATTGTTGTTCGCGCCGCTTAGAAGATGCTGACATTTTCACGCGTCCGCCTCGATTAATCCTGCGTTTCCGTCGAAGTCTTCTCGCATCAAAGCTTCTAGAAATGTCCATCTTCTTCTCTTTAGTACTCCCATCATTGTTGACGGCGGGCGCTATAGTAGTGGGTGCGGTAGTTGTAGTTGTTGTATTCGCTTGCGATATCATTTCTTCAGCGGAAAGCGCCGAAGTGCGTTTTGCGGCAGCCGTTGCGGCGTCGAGTAGCGCCTTACATCGTCGAGGCGAGGCGTACACAGCCTTGCAATCAATCAAGGCATCGATTCCTTGAATGCACATCTCCAGCATGTTCTTTCGTCTGGCAATATCTTGCAAGTTCTGGTTGCTGAATTTTGCAAAGACGACCGATAACGACAACAGAGTGGACGCGGACGCCATCGCGAGTCTCCCAGCCATCACCGGTCCGGGCACTTCGAGTTCACACACAACACGAACGGCTCGTAAACCGTCCAAAAACAGCAAACACACCATTTCTGCATCAGCTATGGTGGTGCTTTGATCTTTGCTTTGTTGTTGATCTCCGCTTTCGCACTTTCTAATTTCGTCCGATAAGGCTTCGATTGTTTCAGACGCGACGAGGACGACCGCGCCGGGAGAAAGCGCCCCGCGATCGTTGACAATAGTTCTGGCATCTGGGTCGAGATTTCCTCCACCTTTACCTTCATCGAGTATCGACGAATCGGCAGAAGCCGCGGATGCTAAGCAAAAGTGCATCGCCGTTTTGTATAAGGACAACAAATTTTGCGAAGAGAAAGCTTTCTTCTTGAAGTGAGAGAATCCGCGCGAGACGAGTTCAGCTCTCCCTCGAAGACTCGCAAAGGTTGCTCTGGCGTTATTGCTGGCCTCATCTTCGTCTTCGTTGGTAAAAATTGTTAGGAAAGATGCCATTTGATTGTGCGTGTGCGTGTTCGAGGACGACGAACGCGCAAATGCGGCATCTCTCGAGATGGCAGAGATGGCATGTAGAACGTCATCTTCTTTGACCGCGTAGTTTTCTCTATCCATAGAGGCTTCATCATCGACACCGTTCGACCACGCCGCGGCGACGACATGTGCAATGGCAACATTCCTCGAAGTTTGAATCGAAATTTGACGCTGCTCTTCCTCATCGACGTTTTTCAAGTTGAACGTGGAACGACCAAGCATCAACGAAGTATCGTCGTCGAGCGCCGCTGCAAATCGCAGCGCCGGGTTGATTGCCCGAAGATCGTTCCATTCATTCGCGCGTTCGAGAGCCCATTTCGTTGCGAGTACACGTCCTGAAGTAGCGAACATTGCATCCCAAATACTTTGTCTCGCGTAGGTGTTCGCCGGTAAAAGATAGGCGCAGTTCAAAAGGGATATGCACGCTCCGACCATAGCCGCGCGAGACTCTTTCGGCAAGCTCAAGAAGCTTATTTCGTCGTCATCATCGTCGTCGTTTTTCATCACTCGCGGCGTAGATTTAGCACCGCTTGCTGGTGTGGTGATCAATTTACCGCCGGCAAGGCTCGAGGCAACTTCCGAGCATAAACGCAAGCATTTCGACGTAACCAACATGTGCGCGATATTATCGGGCGGCATGGAGGAAGAGCCATTGCTCGCCGCTTTGGCGATGGCCTGTGCGGCACGCTTTGTAATTGAAACTCGTCGTTCAGCAATCATGCGCTCGCTATAACTATCGTTGTGCTTATCGTCGTCGTCGATTATGGAATTGCCGCTTTGCATTTTGTTCAAAAGTGGCTCTGAATTTTTTAGACATCGAGAACAAGCGGCGACCCATTTAGAGGCTGGAATTCTGCACAACTCCAGGTCTGCTTTTTGACGTGTCCTCGCATCTAGGCACGCTTCGACATCAACGAGCGCGAGGAGTCGACGAAATGAATCGTCTTCAGACGCTTTTCTATCGATGACACATATTCTCAACGCTGCTGCGGTCGCGAACAAACTCGAAGTGTTATACGCGACTTCGTCCGAAATGTGCACATCCACCGTCTCGCTCTTTTTGTCGGCGTTTACGTTCACGCTCCGGTTAAAATTGTCTACGTTTTGAGAAAGTTCTTCGAGAAAACTTGAAAGTTCGAGCGAGGCTCGAACGAGCGCAAAGCCAGCCGAGGAGGTGAGACGGTCGGATTTTGGAATCATCGCAAACGCCATCGCATCTAATTGCTTCTTACCGAGGAAGTATGAAAAGTCATCGTTCCTGTTCTTTCCATCCTCGTCGTTGTTATTGTTGTTTTTGTCGTTTTCGTTCGCTACATCTCCTCCGAGGTGTAATTTTTGGCTCTTTAATCGAGGCTCTAGCCACGATTTCAGCACCGCTTGCACGGACACTGAGTCTAATTTCACGGCAAGCGCGCGAAGCGCATCCATGCCAACATTCACGATGCAATCGCTTCGCTTTTGGTGATGATCAGAATTTTCATCAGTCTCTTCTTCCTCTTCGTCGTCACCGTCGTCATCGTCATCGTCTCCGTCGTCATCCATGACGATTCTAGTATTTGCTATACATTTCAAGATATCGTGTGCGAGAATGATCCCTTGCGAAGGCTCCAAGAAGAATATTTCATTTCGATATCCATTCCAGGCTTCGTCTTTCTCTTTCTCTTCTTTGCCTTTCAGGAACATTCCTTCAACGACAGCCAACGCGACCAATCTGCTATCAATACTACCTCGCATCTTACGTTCCAGAAGGTCAAACTCTTTCGCACGAATCGGGTCGTCTTTGTCCTCCAAAGCCTCCATGCACTTTCGGAGCGCGAATCCGCACGCGTTTGCCCACACTCTGTTCGCGTCCAATCCGTTTGCGAATGAGTCAAAACTATCTATGCGTTCAGGAATGCACGCGTTAATTTCTTCAATCAGCGCGTGTATTTCCTTTTGAAATACAATATCATCTTCTGGCAATGACCATCCCCCTTCATTCCCTAGGATCTCGGATCCATGTTCATGCATCCATCGTAATTGTATTTGTTCGAATATGGCTGCAAACGCCCTCGCGCTCGAAGCGCACCGGTTGTTTTCCAAATTTTTATACCCTGCCCGATATTGTTCGACGCGCTCGTCTTCTTCCAGTTCTTCGTCCGTTTTATTCTTTACTTTATTTCTCTCGTTATCGTCGTCGTCGTCGTTTCCATCTCCTCCGTGTTCGCCTTCTCCTCTATTTTCATGCGCGCGTCGGTCCGCGGTAGTCGTCGCACCATCGATCTCATCGCCACCACTACCACCAGCAAACGACGCCGCCGAAGACATCAACAACAACGTGTTCGGATGTGCCGCTAACCTCAGAGACTTTACCATGCTCCTCACCGTTTCCATATAATTCCAAACGTTGTAATCATCATCGGACCTCAATATCCAGAACTTCTTCTCGCCGTCCTCGCCGTCGGTTTCGCTTTTTTCCTCGCCGGGTTCTCCCCCGCGTCTTCTGTGTTCAAAATTTTCCACCAACGCTTCTATGAAACGTTCCACACTTTTCTCGCCAATCACCCACGCTCGAGGTGACTCTCGCATCGCATAGAGCAATTTCAATACCGTGGACATTTTTTCATCCATCCGTTCTGTTTTCCATGTAGACTTTTCCTTGTTCGTTCCTTTCAAAACGTGCAAAATATCTCTCACCTCAATCGCGTCTGCGTTTGCCATTTTTCTCAAATGATTGAATAACGTCGCTCTCGTTTCCTCGCTCAGCGTCAACACCTTATGACGTTCCTCCAGCAGTTTCAAGGATTTGTGCGCCTCGCAGACGGAAGAAGAGCCATTATTCGTGGACATCAAAAACGCGTGCAAAACGATTTCAATTTGCTCTCTCGGAGTGAATTCCGAATTCAATTTTCGCTTCGATATTGATGTCGACGACGACGACGGTAAAGACGAGACGAACGCGTCGCACGCGTCTTCCCTCCGCTTCCTCCTCTTGCTCTCCCAATTTGAGCTTCTCGACCCGTCGTCGTCGTTTTCATCGTCGTCGTCCATGGGTGAAGAAATCCTTTTTTTTTGAAGAAATTTTCGAAAGTTTTCTCGATTTTGAGCGATGGGCGAAGCATGTGTATACTATTATTATGTTGAAAGTTTTTACAATAAATACAATGATGCGAATACCTCTTCGCGTGAACGTTGCGTATTTTCACCACCGCGAAAATGATGAAGTTCTCTCTTCTTCTTCTTCTTTGAATTCTCACTTTGTTTTCTTGGGTTCGTCCCCGTCGGACTCTTCTACTTTCGCCGCCCTCTCGTCTTCGCCGCTGGACTTTGCCGAACTGTCGTCTTCGCTGGACGTGTCGAACTTACCCTCTCTTTGATACTGCAACGCGAACGAGAAGCACAAGACGAATAAGATCAACGCGATGACGAGCAACCACCAATACGTGGCTAATCGTTGCACCGGGGAGGAGGAGTTGGAGAATCTAAACGTCGCTCTGTGGTGGATGTTTTTCAATTTACCTAAAAGAGGCATAGACGGGAGGAAATTCGGGAGTCGTTTGATATCCACGAAGTTCATGTCGACGAAAACGGCGAGCGACTCTTCGATGGTATTACCCCTGGTTTCCCATTTTCGGTCGTACCAACTCCGGTGGGTTTTTTTGTGGTATCCTAAACAGAGAGGGAAGGAGGATTCGAGAGGGCCGAAAGCCATTTCCTTATCGAGCCAAGGGCCTAACTCGTCGCCGTCGACGCGAACGAAGGATATTTTGCGGTGTTTCAGCGCGAGTTTGTAAGCATTCTTCGCGAACGCTTCTATTTTAGCATCGCCTCCCGATTCGACCAGGAATACCGACGGGCTATCTAAATCGAGGATGTTGTTGAAGACGGATTGATCGAGTTTGGCTAACGGGGCGACGATTCTGGTGCGCACAAACGCAGACACGTTGCACGGATTTTCATACCCACTCGTCTCGCTCATATCGGCGTCGTTCGCGCGATAACTCTTCTTCTTCTTCTTTTTCTCCTCCTCCTCCTCCTCTTTCTCCTCCGCTACTCTACACAATACAACCTCGGTCGTAAACGCCTTATAATTCTCACCATCCGATACTAAGGAATCGTCGTCTTCATCTCCGGGCACTCTCGGGTGCACTGCTAACAAAACCGAATAACTTTCGTCTTTGCTTTGGATATCCTTCCACGGAAATTGCTTCGCGTGAAACGCGTCTAAAAACGCATTCGTTTCCTCAAACGTCTTTGGCGCGTCGCTTTCTCCGAACCACGCCTGTAAATTCTCCCTCTTCTTCGCCTCCGAGTCGAACGCTTTCTTAATCTTTAAACTCCCTCCATTCACCATTAAGTGAAAAAACATCGCGTTCGACTCGGTCGCTCTCAATTTCCCGTATTCTCGCGCCTCGCGCCAGTCTTTGAACGTCGCGACGTCCGACGCGCTCGCGCGACGGAGATAGTTCAACAGCGCGGCTTGACTCCGACTGCCTTTGTATTGTTTCGCCACGAACAATTCTTCTTCTTCTTCTTCTTCTTCTTCTTCTTCACTCCTACTCCTACCACTCCTACTACTCTCATCGTCGCTCTTCTTTTCTAGCAGTAATAAAGTCGGATATCCCTTCACCCCGTACTTTTTCTTAAACGCTTTCCTCGCCTCCGTTTCTCTCTGCTCCATTTCCTCTCGAATTGGATATTTCCTCAAGTCTCCGTTCATTTTCACCACGTCCACGACGGTCTCGTCCGTGCCATCTACTTCTCGCACTATTTTCAGCGCGGAGACAAGTTCCGGTTCGAGCACTTTACAGTGCCCACACCACGGCGCGTACACGGAAACGATGAGTTTAAACCTCGGATTTTTCTTCACGCGCTCGGAGAAGCGCGAGAAAATCGAGGACGGTAACAGGTCGACGAGTTTTTTCTGTTCTCCTTCTCTTTCTCCTTCGTTCTCTTTCGCCGTCGAAAAGAACTCTTTTCCGAAAGACGAGAGGAGAAAGAGGAGGAGAAAGAGGAGGAAAGGGTTTCGAAGCCGTTTAGGCTTCGCTCTCCTCCTCGTCTTCTTCTTCTTCATCACCGTTTGTGGTTGTAATGGTTGTTGTTCTTGTTGTCGTTGAATTTTGTGTCGAAAAAGGCACCAAAGCGGTACGTGACCTTTGGTGCAACAGAAGAAAAAAAGGTACGCGCTTTCACGGAGTCGTAGAACACTACCACTTCGAGAGACGATGATATCTGTTTAAGAAGATGAGACAAAACGATAAATGAAGAATAAAGAGCAGCGCTGTTGTTTCTCTCTCTTCGTCTTCTTCGTCTTCTTCTTCTTTGTCTTCCTCCTCCTCTGTTTGTG
>Ga0182095_1299529_pt1 | contig 12834 bp, 9 predicted proteins | sample 041ome_19_FD_127784 | JGI IMG/M metagenome (GOLD analysis project Ga0182095, IMG submission 127784) | Metatranscriptome of coastal salt marsh microbial communities from the Groves Creek Marsh, Georgia, USA - 041412BS metaT (Metagenome... | ecosystem: Environmental > Aquatic > Marine > Intertidal...
ACCACTGCCATCACAATCCGTCCGTAAGATCTCCAGAATTGCTGAAGCGCGTCTAATTGTTCCTGCTCATCTAAGTCAAAAGTTGCCATATTGATTACCTAAAATTTCCATATTCGTTATTGTAATTCTAAACCCCATCTTCACAAATTCGCTTGATGGCTTCCTTAACACTAAGCTCTTGCTGTTGGCTAGCGCCGTCATCCCTGACCGCACGAAGAGGCTTAAGGGTAATAGTTTTTTTAGCCACCTCGTCGTCGCCGACGATAATAGCAAATTTAGCTCCGCTGTTATCAGCCTTTTTCATTTGTGACTTTAGCGAACCCCCACCACAATGAAGCACCACTTTCAAAGTGTTATCACGCAACACTTGAGCCACATCCCAAGCATAGAGCTGAGCAGTTTCGTTTGAGGAAACCACATAAACATCGGGGTTTAATTTAGGGATCTGAACCTTATAACTACTGAGAGTCGCAAGGACTCTCTCTAAACCCAAGGCAAATCCGCAAGCAGGAATGGGTTTTCCACCAATTTGCTCTGCTAATACGTCGTATCGGCCACCTGCACAGATGGTACCTTGGGCGCCTAAGAAGTCGGTCTTCCATTCGTACACAACATCATTGTAATAATCCAAACCTCGCACAAGATTCGAATTTAATTTATACGCAATTTCAGAGCGATCGAGAAACTGTTTAAACCGCTCCATCTTATCAATTGATTCACTGGATAAGAAATCCGGCAACTTTGGTGCGGAAGCGACAATTTCTCTCGTTTGGGCGTTTTTGCTATCTAAAACTCTCAGCGGATTTGTATCGATACGTCTGCGCGAGTCTTCATCCAGACTCTGCTCACGCCCTTTTAAAAAAGTGACTAAAGACTCTCGATATTTTTTTCGATCATCTTTACTGCCTAATGAATTCACCTCCAAACGCACCCCTTCACCAGCTATACCCAATTTATTCCACAGTTCAGATGCCATCATCACGTGTTCTGCATCAATATCTGGGCCCTCAAAACCAAGCGCCTCTATACCGACTTGAAAAAACTGCCTGAATCGACCTTTTTGGGGCCGTTCGTGCCGGAACATTGGTCCGCAGTAATACAATCGTCTCGGGGTTCCGTAAGTCATATTGTGCTCAATCGCTGCACGAACAACGGAAGCAGTACCCTCTGGCCGCAATGTTAATGAATCTCCATTCAAGGAATCGACAAAGGTATACATTTCTTTTTCAACTATATCGGTTGCCGTTCCTATTGACCGTACAAATAAGTCTGTACTCTCTAGTATTGGCGTTCGGATGTTTTGGTATCCAAACGTTGCTAACCATTCCCGGATAACAGACTCAATCCATTCCCACTGGTAACTCTCTTCAGGAAGAACATCGTTCATTCCTCGAATTGCTTGAATTTTACTCATCAACTTCATCATCCATAAAGCTATTCAATAAGGTCTCGCATTCATTCAAGATATACAATTCAGCCACCATACGTTTCACGCACATACTCATTAACAATATTTTCAAATTCTCGAGCAATCCCTGCACCCTTTAGTGTTTTAACTCTAACTCCATCTACATAAACAGGTGCAACAGGATTCTCACCAGAGCCAGGTAAGCTGATACCGATATTTGCATTCTTGCTTTCTCCAGGACCGTTTACCACGCATCCCATCACAGCAACCTTCATATCCTCCACACCCTTAAACTGGTTCTTCCAGGAGGGCATCTCTTTTCTGAGGAATGTCTGGATATCCTGTGCGAGTACTTGAAAAAAATCGCTCGATGTACGGCCGCAGCCTGGACACGATATAACAAGCGGTGTAAACGCTCGAATACCCATAGTTTGAAGCAACTCTTGAGCAACATACACTTCTTCCACACGTTGTCCGCCAGGTTCCGGTGTAAGTGAAATTCGCACAGTATCCCCGATCCCGTTTTGCAATAACACTGCCAATGCGGCGCTCGACGAAACAATACCTTTGCTACCCATACCAGCCTCGGTAAGACCAAGGTGAAGTGGGTAGCTTGATCGCGCACTCAATTCACGATACACGGTAATTAGTTCCTGCACATCACTCACTTTGCATGACACGATAATTTTGTCATGCTCTAAGCCAATCGTCTCAGCTAATTCGGCACTACTCATGGCTGATGAGATAAGAGCTTCACGCACAAGGGCTTCATTACTTAAAGGCTCAATTCTCCGCGCATTTTCATCCATCAAGCGCCTTAACTGATCTTGATCCAAGCTACCCCAATTCGCGCCAATTCGAACCGGCTTCCCGTATTCACAGGCATACTCGATGATAGATGAAAATTGACTATCTTTTTTACTTCCTCGACCAACATTTCCGGGATTGATTCGATACTTGTCCAGGTATTCTGCGCACTCAGGATGCTCTTTCAGAAGCCGATGACCGTTAAAGTGAAAATCACCTACCAGTGGGCACTCAATATTTTTTTTTGCTAACGCTTCTTTTATTCTTGGTACAGCAGCGGCAGCCTCTGTCGTATTAACGGTAACCCTAACAATTTCTGAGCCAGCCGAATATAAGTCAGCGATTTGAGATACCGTGGCATTAATATCTGCGGTATCCGTATCTGTCATAGACTGGACCACCACAGGATGATCACTGCCTACCAGAATCGAACCGACTGCAACCGTGTTCGTCTTTCGTCGTGTGATCTGAGTCATAAGTCCACTAACCTTTACTTCTTTAGGGTTGTCTTAAATAGTAGTCGACACAGAACGACTACTCCTACCTCGGGGTGTTCTGCGATTTTTTACTTGGCCGGCTAACTGGCCGCAAGCACCGGCTATGTCATCACCACGCGTCTTTCGCACCGTAGTGACCAAACCAGCATCAATGAGTATTTTCTGAAACTGCTCAACTGTTTTGTCAGAACTACGATCAAACCCAGACTCCTTGAATGGATTGAACGGGATAAGATTAAATTTACAAGGAACTCCGCGCGTGGTGTGTATTAGTTCTCGCGCGTGCTCCAACTGATCATTAATACCGGAGAGCATAATATATTCGAATGTCACGAAATCGCGAGGAGAACCTCGACGCTGCCATTTTTCACCCGAAACAGCATTACCTTGTGAACTATCCGTGTAACGTTTGCATGCCTCCATTAATTCTGCGATCGGGTATTTTTTGTTAATTGGAACGATCTCGCTCCTTAATTCATCATTCGGAGCATGGAGAGAAACCGCAAGTGAAACGGGGCAATCCTCTCTCAATCGATCGATGTTGGGAACAATACCAGAGGTCGAGACTGTTACGCGCCGACGCGACAACCCGTAAGCAAAATCATCGAGCATAATACGAACCGCGCGAACTACGTTGTCGTAGTTAGTTAACGGCTCCCCCATTCCCATCAACACAACATTCGATACCGTTCGAGATGGGGCGGAACCATCTAGTCTCGCGCCTGCTAGATCAGCTTCTGGAAATCGATTCTGCGCCAACCATAACTGTCCAATAATTTCTGAAACCTTGAGGTTACGATTAAAACCTTCCCGTCCAGTCGCACAAAATACACACTCTAATGCACACCCTGCTTGTGACGAGACACATAAGGTTCCCCTGCCCTTTTCAGGAATAAACACTGACTCCACAGAGTTCGCGTTATCAATTGGAAATAACCACTTCAGGGTTCCGTCATCAGACCGGCTCTGACTTTCAAACTCTGGCACGTTAATCGCCGCTAATTCACGCAGTTTCGACCTCAAAGACCGAGAAAGATCAGTCATCAAATCAAAATCCACGATCCCGCGCTGATGAATCCACTTAAACAACTGCTGAGCCCGAAACGCACTTTCTCCGATCCCCTTGAAAAACTCAGCGAGTTGAGCTCGATCGAAATCAAGGAGATTGGTTTTAGCACTCATCAGACTATTTCGAATACACGTTCATGCTGGGGAAAAAATAAGCAATTTCGATTGCTGCATTTTCAGCAGAATCTGATCCGTGGACTGCATTGGCGTCTATACTTTCAGCAAAATCAGCCCGAATAGTTCCTGTGTCAGCTTGCTTTGGATCAGTCGCTCCCATTAACTCTCTATTTTTCTTGATTGCGTCCTCCCCCTCAAGCACCTGAATACATACAGGTCCAGAAGTCATGAACTCTACCAAGTCGTTAAAAAAAGGCCGAGTTTTGTGAACAGCATAAAAGCCTGCCGCATCGTCTTTAGATAACAGTGCGAATCTCATAGCCGATATATTTAATCCAGCACCCTCAAAGCGGGACAGTATTTTGCCAATTACATTCTTTTTCACTGCATCAGGCTTAATAATCGACAGCGTTCTCTCTATTGCCATTGTTTCTCCATCAGATTGTGTAAGTTAATAAAACGTCGGTATGTTACCACGCGTGCTGCCCATTAAAGCGCCGCTTATAGAACGTAGAAGCCAGCTCAACAAGTTGGACACCACGTAATACTTATCCCTGGTTCATTTTTTTGAGCGTCACAGTGTCCCGATACACCAAGATTACCCACAAAAAGCGCCTCTGAGCCCAAAAAAACCACCGGAACGTTCGACCTTAACCAAGGGGGGATTCCCTCTGTCTGCCATATTTTTCGAAGCTCTCTTCTTGGCCGATTTGCCGCTAAAGAAAAACGTTTATTACCCGAACCCAGTTGGATAGTTAGCAATTCACCCGCAATATATTTTTTCGAGATACCTCGTCCTATCACCTCTTCAAACTGAAGATGTCCTAAATTTCCTGGTAAATCGATCAGCGGCTCACCGCTCCAAACGCTTGACCATCCTATCGTCACCAAATCGCTTTTATCGACGAGGTACGCACGTTTGCGGTATCGCTTGACGCTAATATTTTTCTTATCCACGGAAACAGTAGCGCTTACTCGCGCATGCTTACATTGACGTAAGACCTCCATCATCCAGGTGCGTCCAGGCGCAGCGACACCGCGGCGGCGAAATAGCTCTCTGAACATATTGATCGCACGAGCTTCGGACAAATTATTCAAATCATCAACATCAACACCACCACATGGAGAACTTAGAAGATCAATATCCTGAGTCGCTAACTCTCTTAATAAGTCGCTGGCATCTTCCAAATTTTTAATAACATTAAGTATGGACTCCGCGTACGCAGGAAACCTGCTTCTCAATTGAGGAAGGATTTCATGCCTGAGGTAATTTCTTGAGAAAATACTCTCATCGTTAGATGGATCTTCAACCCATTGTAGACCTCGTTGCCTCGCATAATTGATAATTTCTTCACGTTGAACTTCAAGCATGGGCCGAAAGATTTTTTTATTTGTACTGTAGTCATTTCGAATCGCTAACATACCCGAAAGACCATCCGCACCAGAACCCCGGAGGGCCTGCAAGAAAAAAGTCTCTATTTGATCGTCCCTGTGGTGGGCGAGCAATATATACGGTAAATCGTGATTCAACAGAGCCTCGTATCGCGCTTGACGTGCAGCGCCCTCGACCCCCAAAGGAGATTGCCTCGGCACTCGAATATCAAAGATCTTTAGAGGAATCGCATAGGATGTACATATCTTAGAACAGAAATCGGCCCATTCTGCAGATTTTGAGTGCATATGGTGATTCACATGGGCTGCTTCAACGTTGAGCCCCAACGAGGTAACTAAACGGGACAAGACATCCAGTAAAACTACAGAATCCACTCCTCCACTCAAGGCAACAACAACACTCTGCCCTCTGAGTTTCTGGAGCTCAAACTGTTTCTTAACTTTCTTTTCTAAGTCAGTCACGATTACGCACGATAAGTAGCGATAAATCTTTCGAAGACAAAAATGGGACCAACTAACTTTTACTCAGCTTCAACGAACTTTCCATAACTCATGATGCGAGCTAGCCTTTTTTCGACAAGCTTATCTGGCGAAAGATCAATGATGCTAGCCAGTGAATCTTCCAAGCTTTTTTTCAAGGTCTGGCACATCGCAGCTTGATCGCGATGCGCCCCACCCAAAGGCTCAGACACAATCTTATCAATTAAACCTAACGTTTTCAGGCGGCTCGCCGTAATGCCTAAGGCCTCTGCCGCTACCGAGGCTTTCTCTGCACTTTTCCACAAAATAGAAGCGCATCCTTCTGGCGAGATTACAGAGTAAATAGAATATTGTAGGCTCTGGACTATATCTCCGACGGCGATTGCCAACGCACCGCCTGATCCCCCTTCTCCTACAATAGTGGTAACTATAGGCACCCGCAATCGGGCCATTGCATACAAGTTTCGGCCTATAGCTTCCGACTGACCACGTTCTTCAGCACCAACACCAGGATAAGCTCCGGGAGTATCTACAAACGTGAATACAGGCATTTTGAATTTTTCCGCCAACTCCATAAGTCGCAGAGCTTTTCTATAACCCTCAGGTTTTGGCATACCAAAATTACGGTGTAATTTCTCTTTGGTATCCCGGCCCTTTTGATGTCCGATTACAACTACAGAGCTGTCGTTGAATCGCGCTATTCCACCAATCACGGAAGGATCATCTGCAAAAAGCCGATCCCCGTGAATCTCCTCGAACCCTGAGAACAAAGATTCGATATAGTCCATCGTGTATGGTCTTTGCGGATGTCTCGCTACTTGAGAAATTTGCCACGCACTTAGCTTTGCGTATATCTCCTTAGTTACCGAATCACTCTTTTTTCGTAGCCGACGGATTTCCTCAGAAATATCCACCGCAGAATCATCCTGAACAAATCTCAAATCCTCTATTTTGGACTCGAGTTCTGCAACTGGTTGCTCAAAATCAAGAAAAGTTGTTTTCATGGCTAAATTCTAAACGCTTTTATTGCTTAATACACGAGTGATTTAAAGCAGCGACTAGATCTCGCCGCACTAAAACACAACTCCTTCTAGACCTCTTGGGTCATTCAAAACCGAACACTTTGTTTGAGATACATCGCAATGAACAGCTTGCATGTTGCCCCATTTTCGGTGATAAACCTGCACATCATGCCCTTTGCGTCTTAGTTCAAAAATCCAAGCCTCATCGAAACCATTTGGCTCAACCTGCACCCTATCAGGCAAGTATTGATGATGGTATCGCGCTAGCGACACAACTGCGCTCGGATCAACGTCAATTGGATCCAGGTACTCAAGAATAGATAACATAACCATGCTAATGATTCTTGACCCACCAGGCGTACCAATCGCTAAAACACCTTTTTCACTCTCAACAAAGGTAGGAGACATTGAAGAAAGGGGCCTTTTGCCTGGCTCGATTCCATTAGCTCTGTTTCCCACCAATTCATAAGCATTTCCTGATCCGATACCAATGGAAAAATCATCCATATGATTGTTCAGCAGTATTCCCGTATTCCCAGCAACCATTCCTGAGCCGAAGGGTCCATTGATCGACAAAGTCGCGGCAACCCGATTACCATCATCGTCTACAATTGAAAAATGAGTGGTCTCCTCTCCCTCCAAAGAAAGATCAAAAACTGTTGGAAGGCTATCGCTGTCCGTCGCGGAATCAAGCGAAATTGACTGCCCTCTCTTTCGAGCATATTCGAGACTCATCAATTGCTTAACCGGTGCATTAGAGAACCCTGGATCGCCCATAAACCTCGCTCGATCATTGTAACCACGCCGCATAGCTTCAACCATCAGATGAGAACGGGCTATATTATCGTGATTGTAATAAGACCAATCCTCCAAAATATTGAACACCTGGGCCATCACCAAACCACCAGATGACGGTAAAGGTGCGGTGATTATTTTTGCACCGCTGAAATCAATATTTACAGCCTCTCGTTCCTTAACTTCGTAGTTCTGTAAGTCTTTGCGCGTCCAATTCCCGCCGGAGGAGATCACGTGATTCACCATTTCCTCTGCTATCTCACCGTGATAAAAGGAGTCCAAATCCTCAGCCATTACTTCTAACGTTTCCGCAAGTTCAGGTTGCCTTAATATCTCGCCCACTTTGTAGAGCTCACCTTGATTAAAAAATATACGCTCTGCCAGGGCAAATTTTCTAATTCGTTTTTCAACCCATCCAACTGCACGCACATACCTAGGATCAACTGAAAACCCATTACGAGCTAGCATAATTGCTGGCTGCAAATCAAACGCCACGGGCAATTTCGCGTAGTATTTTGATAAATGCTTAATTGCAGCAGGGATACCCGGAATCGCAGCCGCTAAGGGTCCTTCTCGAGACCGCTGAGGTACCGCCTTTCCAGCCGCGTTCAGATACATACTTTCGGATACTCGCTCAGGAGCTACCTCTCGTGCATCGATGAAAACATCTCGATCAGAGTCAGCAACATGCAGCAAATAGAAGCCCCCCCCGCCTAACCCAGAGGAATATGGCTCCACTACACTCAAAGCCGCAGTAACAGCGATAGCTGCGTCAAAAGCATTGCCTCCATCACGCAAGACCTTGCACCCAGCAGCTGTAGCCTCGGGGTGTGCTGTAGCAATTGCGCAATCGTCTCCCGCAAGGGCCTGCTGAGACACCAAAGAAAAAAAGAATATAAACGAATAAGAGATCAAAACTTTCACTAGTAACCCCACCCTAACCAACCAAATTTTTTCGCTGTACGCGCAGACACAAAATCTCTGTGGCTAATTACTCAATTTCTATATTCAACCATCAGATTTTGTAAGCACCAATAACTAAAATCTCTAGTCATAATTGAGAGTCACTGCAGTGATTAAATTTTAGAGAAAACTGCTGCGACTATTGCACAAATAAATCATTAATGACTACTAAATCAGCCTCTATGAGTCGGCCAGTAACCGCTTGGAGTTGAAACTTTGCAAGTATAGAGTCATTGATCGCCCCTAACATAGATTTTCGCGCCTCGGCCAATAGCTTCTCAGCATCCAAAACATCTACGGCTGTACGCACCCCGACCTCTAAACCCAGTTTCGTAGATTCCAACTGAAGTTTAGTGGAGAGCAATGCCTGCTCTAAAGCTTCAATTCGCGCAATTCCAGTCGTATAGTCAAGGTAAGCGACTCGAGCATCTTGCGCTACCTTACGCCTCACATACTCAAGGTCAAGCGAGGATTTATCATATTGAGATATCGCCTCTCTAGTCTCTGAATTTACCTTACCACCCTCAAATAGGGGCATTTTAAAGCGTAACCCAACAATACCCGCTGTCGACTCAGCCCCAGCCCCGAAGGTACTATTTCCTGCATAGGTGTCAACAATCGAACCCACCAAATCCAAGGTGGGTGCCGCACCCAAGCGATTAAAATGCACCCGAGCCTCTGCAATACTCAATTCATGTTGAGCAAGTACCATCTCGAGCGATTGTTCGGTGGCACGTTTGACCCACACATTGATATCACTAGGAACAGGGGATTCTAATTTTACCGGCATCTTCAAAGGAGCCAGACTCTCTAAAACAGGGCTGCCAACAAGCTCTTGGAGCGCTTCCTTTGAAACTCTCAGATCATTTTGAGCAGCCAACTCCTCCGCTAACACAACGTCGAAACTCGCTTTAGCCTCACGTTGATCAGTTATCGTCGCGGTACCCACAGAAAAATTTCTTTTGGCTAACTCTAACTGCTCTGATACAGCTATTTTTTGCGCACGTACAGTGGCCAAATTTGTCCGCGCGACTAAAACATCGGAGTACGCGCGCAATGTACGCAACATAAGATTTTGATTAGCAATGTCCAACTGGGTGCTAGCTTTGATAATTTCTAATTGAGCTAAGTCAACTGCGGCATCGTTTTGCTTACGATATAAAGGCTGAGAGGCTATGACTCCGTATTCGTAAGAGCCAAAGTCACTATGCCCACTACTAAAGGCAGTTTCTGCGTCGATACTGTTGTAATCGTAACCCGCCTCAAGGTTGATTTTAGGCAACCTACTCGCCTGCGCCTGAGGAAGACGTTCTTGCACTGACAAGAACTGGGCTTTAGCAGCAGCATATCGAGCGTCGTTACGCGCCGCCTCATTGTACAAGTCGAGGAAATCGACCGCTTGAGCCGAGCCAAATAGTGCCGAGATCAAAAATGCAGCTAACCGAATCATTTATGTTTTTACCTCAATACAAAAGAATACTTTAGTATACCTTAGGGGTGACAATATACCTTCAAACCTTTTTATTCGCAGGACTACTAACCCTAACCGATCATTTCGGCTGCTCGAATTGTGTTCTCCAAAAGCATTGTGATCGTCATCGGTCCTACGCCACCCGGAACTGGGGTCACGAATCCCGCGACGCTACGCACTGAATCGTAATCTACGTCACCTGCTAAGGACCCATCTTGTAACCGGTTAATACCGACGTCAATGACAGCGGCGCCTTGCTTAATCATTCCACCATCGAGTACATTCGTTCTTCCAACCGCAGCAACAACAATGTCCGCCTGTCTAGTAAATATCGATAGATCAGGCGTTTTAGAGTTACAAATCGATACAGTCGCCCCGCGCTCGAGTAACATTAATGCCATTGGCTTACCCACAATATTGCTACGGCCAATAACTACAGCATGCCGCCCTTCAATAGGAATGTTGTAAAAGTCCAGCAACTTCATGACACCATGAGGTGTACATGGATAAAAATTAGCATTTCCCGTGACCATCGCCCCGACATTTATCTTGTGGAATCCGTCTACATCCTTTTCAGGTCGAATTGTTTCCAGAATTTTGTTCTCGTCAATATGATCGGGCAAAGGGAGCTGAACTAAGATCCCGTTAATACTCGCATCAGTGTTTAATCGTGATAACTCTTCTAAAACTAATTGCTCCGAACTATCCTCACCCATTCTTTTGACAGTCGAGTGAACACCAATAGAGTCACACGCGAGAGCTTTGTTGCGAACATATACTTGAGATGCTGGATTGTCGCCCACCAAAATAACTGCTAAACCCGGTTTGATTCCCTTCAACTTTAAACTTTGTACTCTGTCTTTCATTCGCATTCTCAACTCCTGAGAAACGAACTTTCCATCCATAACCTCTGCGCTCATTTATTACCCAATACCATAATTTACAGTGTTAAAAGCAGAGACCAACAAACCGCTATCGGCCTAAGATTTAAGCCAGACTCGCGTCTGCCTTCTCGATCTCCGCAAGGGTCGAGTAGTATACAGGACCTCGCCCCATATCTGCCTCTCTTTGGCTTGTAAGAGCATTAAGATTAAATCCATTTTTCATCTTTGACCCTTGTAATTGCTTAGGAGCCCCCAACACCCCAGGTCTCAGTCCTTTCACAATATGCGCATGACCGAAAACTTCTCCACGATCGTTAAATAATCGACAATAATCGCCCTCAGCAATTGAACGCTTATTCGCGTCCTGAGGGCTCAGCTCAAAGGTGGGGCGGGACAGCATATTTTGTAAGTGCTCCACATGCTGGAAAGTAGAGCCTATAAAGTAGTGTGTCGCCGCACTAAAAACCTGTAAAGGATATGGACTTGATTCATCTACTCCTGACAGACCCTCAACCTCTGGAACATGAACAGGCATTGGATCAAGCCCTAGCTCTGACAATTGTTGCGAATAAATTTCTATTTTTCCTGAGGGCGTCGGCCAAATGCCAGAATTGATACCTTTCCGACGCGGAGAATCCACCGCACCTTTTGCCCACCCTTGCTGCTTTAGCAAATCTAGAGTAACGCCCTCAAAGAGGGGATTAAATTCAGGGTCTATAATTTCTTCAATCATTTCTTCATCGGTCTGGGAAAAGCAATCCTCCGTGTACCCCATTTTCTCCGCAAGTCTTCGGAACATCTCGCTGTTGTCTAGACTCTCACCTACTTTCTCTATGGCGGGCATTGATAAGCCATAATAATAAGCCCCATAGCCTGCCAGAATATCCATTCGTTCCAAAGCTGTATCTGCAGGCAATAAAATATCTGCATAAAGAGCCGAATCGGTATAGAACGTATCGTGTACAACCGTAAATAAATCACTTCTTGATAGCCCTTGTCGGGCGGCCTTTGTGTCGGGAACACAGTTCGCCGGATCAGCATTCCAGACAAAGAGTGCTTTAACCTTAGGGTCCGCCTTATTAAGCGCATCCCCCAATTGGATCATATTGAATACTCTAGGATTTCTGCCCTTCAACAGTTCACTTCTAAAAAACCGGTCCTCATTGAAGACTCTAAGCTCCCCCCCAGTTGAGACACAAACGCCGCCATCACCTCCAGTCGCTCCGGTCACAGTGGGGAGTAACTTAATTGCACGCATCATCGCTCCACCATTCTCGTGTCTTTGTATTCCCCAATTGCAACGAATAAAAGAGTTTTTGGTAGAGGCATACAAATCAGCTAATCGTAAGATATCGGACTCTTCCAAGCCGGTTATTAAAGAGACTTTTTTCAAGCTGTATTCGTGTAATCGCTCATCAACGAACTGACCCCAGCCAACAGTATTCTTATTAAGAAAATCCTCATCATGCAGACCCTTATCTACAATCAACTTCATCATTCCGAGTGCCAACGCCGCATCAGTCCCAGGTTTAGGTGCTAAATGCCAATCCGCAAACTCGGTGGTTCGGGTAACTCTCGGATCAATAGCAATAATTTGAGCTCCATTTTTCCTCGCTTGCTCCAAGAAAGGCATCGCGTGTACCCCCGTACTAACAATGTTAGTGCCCCAAAGCAAGATGACATCCATCTTCGGAAGATTCTCAATATTGGCGTCGCCAACACGCCCAAACGTGTACTGCTCTGCCGCAGCACCAGCTGCAGTGCAGATTGTGCGCTCCAAGCGACAGGCACCCATCCTGTTAAAGAAACGTTGACCCATCCCTAGAAATCCAGTCATACCCATAGTTCCAGAATATGAAAAGGGCAAGACCGCCTCCGCGCCGTCTATATCAATAATTGTCTTGAGTCGATGAGCGATCTCATTCAAGGC
>Ga0182095_1512398_pt1 | contig 12808 bp, 13 predicted proteins | sample 041ome_19_FD_127784 | JGI IMG/M metagenome (GOLD analysis project Ga0182095, IMG submission 127784) | Metatranscriptome of coastal salt marsh microbial communities from the Groves Creek Marsh, Georgia, USA - 041412BS metaT (Metagenome... | ecosystem: Environmental > Aquatic > Marine > Intertidal...
CTAACTTTTAAGAGTTAGTTCCTTCTGTTACTGTAACAGTCGCACTTGCCATACCATCAAATGGGTCAGCAGAAGTAGGCGCAGATACAAAGTTAGCAGGTTTCAATTCTTGTGCGGATAGTGTAAGGGTATAACCTGAAAGGTCGCCCATAGCTGCACCCGTTACAATAGTTCCCCCTGTTACCTCTGCTCCGTGTTCCAATCCCATAATAAACACATTACCGTTGTAATCTTCAACAGCAACGTGTGGTCTACCATAGGCTAATAGTTTCAATTCTTTGTTATCTTCCTTAGATAGTTTTTTAAGGGTAAGATTTAAAGTTTGCTCGAAGAATGTAGTACCATTCTCACGTGAAGCAGTAATAGTTTGTTCAAAACTACTATTACCCTTTAGTTCGTATTTAAAGGCAGTAAAAGTACCTGATAAATCTGTTATTTCGTCATCCGTTTGGGTTACTGTTCCGTAATCACCGAAATCAGTAAAATATACCGCACGAATACCGCCTACAACGTCTTTACAAGGCTCTTTTCTACCCAATGTCAAATCACAAGCCATATTATTTTAAATTAAAAAAGGGTAGGCAGATTTTAAACCACCCACCCTTTATTGTTAGTTAATTAGTTCTTAGTTAGCAGCGTTGGTAATTCCGTAGGTTACAATATCAGAAGCGATACCATACTCAACACCAGCGGTAAACCTCATCACTACTCTTACGTTTTGCGAACCGTCAAGGTCAGCCATATCAATAACTTTTACTTCGTTGTGGTCAGACAATAGTCCAGTACCAAAGTACAAGTTAGATTTTTCAGCAGCCATAGCAACGTTGTTAGCAAGACCATTAGCAACAAATAGTTTTACACCATCAAAGCTAAGACCACCACCATTGTACCATTGAGTACCTTTGTTGTCAGTACCAGCATTTGAAGTAGCAGCGACTGAAAATCCGCCCAATGCTCTTACATAGGCTCTTGCAATGTTTTGCGAAACATAGATATACAAATCCTCACTACCGTAAAGGGTAGAAGGAATAGCATCTACTACTTTTCCAAGTTCAGTAATAACGTTAGAAGAAGTAACAGTAGTTCCAGCTACCTCTTGGCCTGAAGGTAAGTTAGCATCTAAAGCAATTTTAGTAGTAAGACCGTCAAACTGTCCACTTGTAGCGGTTGTACCTTCCCAAATTGATTGTTCAGTTCTTTGAGCAACCTTAGCAGCTACGTGAGCAATAAGGAAATCAGAGAATTTAGTAGGAAGTGAATCGTGAGCAGAAAAGCCCATAGATAAAGCTTCCCAATCGTCTTGGAAGTCAGCCTTACAAAGTTGTAGGTTTACTTGTTGAAATTCGGGAGTAAGTGTTCTCTCATCCAATGTAATAGTAGAAGTAGCGGTAAAATCGCAACTTGCATCTTTTACGATGTCATCGGTGCTTACAGTTTTAATAACGTGTTGATACTTTACGTTAGGCTTTACAGTAATACCACCGTTCTCAATAGTGTTTGCTGATAAAAGGGCAGCAGAGATGTATTCTCCTGCAAACTCCCCATTATAAGCTACACTTGCGTTTTGTGTTGTAGTTGTTGGCATTTTTTAAAATTTATTTGTTTTTAATATTTGAAATTCTTGCAAATACTCTATCGGCAGTTGTCATTTCTCTTTTCTGTCCGTAGAGTTTCATTTCTTTTTGTGATTCGGCTTCGGGATTGTGTTTTACTTTTTCAAGTTCTACTTCAACCTTAGAAAGTTCTTCTTTAACCTCTTGCTCGGCGATTTCTTTGTCAGCTTCTTCTACTTCTTCTGACATTTCCTCTTTGTCTTTAATCATTGCCTTGATTTCTTCAATCATAGACTTGACCTCTGCAAGTTCTTCTTTGGTTGCATATCCCATCTCTTCTTTTTCTTCCTCAGCAGCTTCTACTTCTTCTTCTGCTTCAGGAGCTTCTTCGGGTTTTCCTATTTTAGCAATAACACCTTCTTCTTCTACAATAAGCATTTCGCCATCTTCTAAAGTGTATTCGCCTACAGGTAGTGCTACCTTTTCATCGTCTGTTACAATAAAAACTTCACTACCAATAGCAAAATCTTCACTTTCTATAACAGTTCCGTTTTCCAAAGTAGCTTGCGCTAATTTTACTTCTTGGACTTCCTCTTCAAGTTGAACCCCAACAAGCTCTTTTACTTTGTTTAACATATCTGTTGCTTTCATAAATAATATTTATATATATACAATAACTTTTTTATTTTGTTGTTATATTTTTATTCTGTTCCTGTAACATTACCTACCCCTTGCGCTCTATGGTCATCCCCATCGCAACAATCTCTTGAATAAGTATTAGTTTCCCAACACAGACAACCCCTTCGGTCATCATTAGGAACTGGCGGTTTTACTTTGTGTTGTTTCATTAGCTAAAATCTGCGTTTTGTGTTCTTTGTATAAAAAATATAATATCCCAAATTTTTGCAGTTCCTCCGTTTGCGGTAATCCTCCATTCTGAACCATTAGTTACAAAATCTGCATCTGCATAATATTGGAAAATTCCGTGAAAATCGTGTGATACATCATTACCTTTTGGAAAATTTACATCGCTTCGTATTCTGTCGTATGGAGTTCCATTACCCCCCTCAAAATGTAAACTTAAATATGTTTGATTAGCATTCGCTGCTGAACACCTAAATACTACGGTCATCTGATATACGTCATTTTCGTTTACTGCGGTTACTTTAGTTCCGTTGTAAAACGATATTGATGGATGGCTTCTGTAAATACTTGATGCGTTATTAGGTAATACAACTTCTATACCATCTAATAAAGACAGTTTACTTGATGAAGTATATTGACTGTCATCGTATCTTGCCCATCCTCCTATTGTGGTTACGTCTTGCGGATATACGACAACGTTTTGAGAGTTGTGTCCCATATAAAGGGCAGAATCTGTCCTAAGCATTGCACCGTTTTCAATATTTACATTATCGACTACGGATTGTGATACATCTTCAACGTGTACTCTGTATGCTGTGTTTTTTGCCATTATTCTATACCAAGTTCTTTTAGTTTAGCACCTGCCCATCGTAATCCTGCTTTACCACCCCACAATAAGTAGGATATAGTGCCACAAGCTTCGTTATTACCCTCGTCATAATATTCCTCTGCTCTTGATAGGTAACTAAACATTCTTTTTATGGTTTCTACAGTTATAGCTTCGCCCTTTGCTAATTGTTGCGCTCGTACTTTACCTACTTGGGTTGCGCATTTGTTGTTTACTTTTTCGTTTAGTTCTATTCCCCTTTTTGCGTTATTACTTACCGCATCAGGATAATCCGCATAACTTTCAAATTCTTGCTCGTTGTCAAATAGGTTTGTAAGTTGGTCTAATATATGTTGTGCTTCTTCTTCTTCAATCTCAGAAAGTTCGTCTTTTATAGACTTGTCTTGTGGTCTGTTTAATTTGTCCGCAAAATAACCCTCTATTGAAAACCCTTTTACCTTTCCAGTTTTTACATAGTTATCCCATACATCGTCATTGTGTACTTTCATAGATACCATCCAAGTTCCAATAGGCACATTTAAATCGTAATGTCTTGTCTTATCTTTTTCACCTTCTACTATCCAACTTTCAACCGCAGTAAGGCCCGTCAATGGCATATTGTGTTCTAAAGTTGAATTGTTTTGGTTGCCCCTTATAAAAAATAGTTCACTTGCTTTTCTTACGGTTTCCTTAGAAAAATAAATATAGTATTCATCTTCTCCATTTCTTCTATAAATGGGTTTGTTAGGTACAAGTGCTGCACCCATTAAGATGCGCTTTTCCTTATCTACCTCTGCAAGTTTAAATTCTTGGGTTTTTAGTGCAATAAAATCTTCTTCTATTGCAGGACTTTCTACAACGCTTATAGCTTCAATTCCTGAAACGTCATCGTTTTCGTCAATTACAAGTTCTACGATATTCATATTATAACAATATTATTTTTTAACTTTTGTTTTATTTTACCCAAGTGAGGCACTACTTTCAATGTTTCTATCTAATGCTTGTTGCGATGACACCTCTTGCGATACTACAAACGCTTTTACTGGCTTTTGTTCTTGTTGTCCTATCGTTTGTGCTAATTGGTTTTCAGGTGCTGCTCCTACCACGTTAAACGATGGTGCTGATGGTGTTGATGGAGCAGAACCTCCACCACCTCCACCACCTCCACCCATAGACGGGGTGCTTATAATAGATTGTATTTGTTTAGCACTAAACGCTGCCGCTAATCCTGCTTGCACAAAAGGATACGCTGGGAAAACTGTTGTAATAGGACTTTTTGAAGCGGTAGTAAATGCGTTTTGTACACCCTCAATACCACTAATTGTTGCACTTGCTACCGCTACTGCTTTTCCTATTGCACTTCCTTGTCCTGCTAATTGTGCAATTTGGTCAAGTGTACTTTTTGCATCATTTCTTTTAGCTTGTGAAACCGCCCTTGCTAACTCTATTTCTTTTTGCCCATAAAAGTCTAATATTTTTTGTTTTTCTTCTTCGGTAGCATTTAACAATTCAAGTTCATCAAGGGCAGATTGTCTATCTCTTTCTATTTTTTGTTGAGCGGTTAGTTCTTCAAGGTTTGTTAGTTCCTGTATTCGGTCTAATCTTTCTTGTTCTTTTTCGTTAGCTTCGGTTAACTGGTCAATGCGCTCTCTTTCAAGTGAATTTATATTTACTAATTGTTCACTTCTTAATCCTTCTATTTGTGCAAGTATGCCTTCCTTTTCTGCTCGTGCATCTAATAAGGCAATATAGTTCTCATCGTTTTGGTTTTTATCGTATTGTGCCTGTGTCGAAGCTATCACCGCATCTGCATTGGCCAACATTAATCTTTCCTGTTCGTCTAATACTTCTGCAAGTTTATTATTGGCTGCAATTCTTTCGGATATGGTTTTGCTTTCGTCATCCCTAATTTGTCTTAGTTTTTCCGCCTCCCTGTCTTTTTGTTCTAAGATAATTCGGTACTGTGCGATTCCTACTTCCGCTGCTCTGTTTAGTTCTACGGTTTCTTGAGCCGCTTTTAATGTACTTTTACCATATTCAGTAATTCCTTTAATAACAGAAGGCGCAACCTCTACGATTTTATCGAAAGTATCAGGTACTCCTGTAATCACATCTACCGCTTCTTTTCCTGCACTTTTAACCGCTTCTAATGCACCTGCAAAATCCCCTTCAAATACTTTTTTAACAGCACTTGCTAAAAACCCTAACGTGTCTAATAAACTATTAAATCTTTCTGTAAGATTTTCATAAATAGCAGTAGCAAAATCATAAACCGCTTGTTTTGGGTCGCTAAATATGTTTTTAAAGTACCCTACTATCGTTCCAACATTGTCATTTATAAACTTAAAGAAGTCGTTAAAGGCCAAACTTAAAGCCTCCATTCCTGTATTAAAGATATTTACAACTTGTTGGTTTTGACCAAAAGTTTCTTTTAATATATCAAAAGCCTTTACAACTAAATAAACTATTCCTGTTTTTTTACCTATATTTTGTATAGAAGCACCAAAATCTTTAAGACCTTTAGAGGATTTATCTGTGCTTTTCTTTAAGTCATCAAGATTGCCTTGAAGATTTTTTATTTCTTCGCCTTGTTGATTTACAATTTTGCCTAATTCGGTAGCATTTTTTGCTGCCTCCTTATACTTTAATTCAAAATCAACTACTACTTTTTTGTATGCCATAACTCTTGCTTAAATATGTTATACGCTTCCCTTAAACTTTCAGGAAATTTGTTTTTACCTAATGCTATTGAGGTATAATGCCCTGACGTTTTTTGGTTCTTTGCTATCTCTAATAAATTAAATATATTTTCTATCATAGTGTTGTACTTGTTTTCTTATCTGAAAAAACATCTGCGGTTTTGTATAAAGGGTCTGTGTTAGTTCTTGCGTAGAACCTCCAATAAATTGTTTCTCCACTTGACAAACCTCCCACTTTTGCAATTACATTTCCTGGGTTTATCGTAAAGTTATATTGAGTAGTTTCAAAATGTATATTTGTAACGTTTACATTTGCCTTTAATGTATCTACATTCGTACTATCTAAATCACTTGAAGTTGATGAATAGAAAAATCCGTATTCGTCTATTTGTGAAATGACACCTACAAGTCATAATGCATTTATTGTATGGGCTAAATATATTTCACTACTTGTAACCGTTATTGGTGTATAATCCGCAAGTAAAGCAGGTGAAACCTGAATAGCCTCATTTACTTCTGTGTACTTTGGAATGTTAGACGTATCAAGTGCATCAGGCACTAAATCAGTAGTCGCAGTAATCAAGAAACCATCCGCCTCACAGAATGAATCTATAGTATAAGCGTAAAGTTCAGATATGTCGGTCATATCGTCTACCTTTAAACATTTATCCTCAATAGTAAACCTTGTTGGTGTAGTCGCTGGTACGGATATAAGTTCTCCAAAGGTTTCTTTACTGTTTATTAATTCTAAATCAGATTGTAAACTTTCAAAGTTTGTAGTAATCTTGTTTATTCTATACAAGTCGTTAAATATCCTAACCTTGTCGGCAAGGGTAAACTGACTTAGCATAGACAAAGGCAAAAATGCTTTCGTTTTTAGTAGTCTTTTCTGTGGGTCAAATATTTCAGAAACGTAGTTTTTATAATAAGTATCAAATATTGTACTATTAAATGGTACTTGTGCATATTCGTTGTACTCAGCACCAAAGTTTATATTAAATGAATCCGTTAAACTTACTGAATTTGATGGCACATAGGCGGTTGTTTTTTGTGATACAGCACCTCCTAAGTCTAATATACCTATATTAAGGGTTTGTTTTATTGGATAGAACAACAAAGGCTCTCCTACATTTGCATCCTGCTTTACATCTGCACTCCAACCCCAAAGTATATCGGTAGCTGTACCACCATTTACATCATATAGCCTCTCGTATTTAAAATGTTCAAATGGTAATTCTATTTTGTAAATTTTACCATCAAACTTTTCCGATACATTATATTTAAGTTCACCCCAATTTACTTTAAATTGTTCAGCGTGTGATTTTGCAAAAAAGTTCTTTGTGCCCTTGAATGAAAAATCTACTTGCTTATACGGGAGTATTGTATTTACGCTTTGTTGGTTTTTGTCTATGTACGGGGTTACATCCCAAATACTTGTACTATCCGCATAGAAGTCGTCTAATGTTTTTACAATTACATCTCCTGCATCATCAACGTAAGCCGTAAGGTTAAACATCTTAAATAACCCCGTAAGAAAGTCTATTATTTTCATATCGGGCATATAAGTTGTACTTATAACCTCTACGTTTGTTCCTACCGAAGCACTTGCACTTAGTCTTGTTTCCCTTCCTCTACTCATTCGGACTGCAATCCTAAAGTTGAAGTTGTTTGGTGTTTCGCTTTCAATAGCAATTGAGTATGTTCCTAATACCTGACCCTCAATATCCCCGTTGTTTTGAACCCTTAAACTCCATTCCGTGTCATTGGTATAATTTAAATTTACGTTATCCCAACGTTTAAACTCTAACCCATCCTTGTAAATAACTACATTAAAAGGGTTGTTGGTATCAGGTACTACTACCACGTTTATTGCTTTCGCTGGCGCACCATAAAGCTCAAATGCTCCTGATTTAATTCTTACATATCCATCGTTTTTAGTTTTAGCATAATTTGTGGCAAATCCTACGGGTATCTCCCCTGTTCCAAACGCTCCCGTTTTGTTATGTAACCACAAATAAAGTTTATTGTAAACGTCATTAGTAGTGGTAAAAAAGTCATCACTAAAGTTTATTCCATACTTTTGCTCTATTGCCCTAATAATTGCGTGGACTTTGATAGCAGGTTTAAGTTGTGATATTTCTAAACCATAGTCAGTATTGTTCGTGTATGCAATATTGTTAGTTGTATTGGTATTTACATTGTCCGCAGTATGGTTGGAATCGTATATTAACCTCTTGGTGTGGGTAATAAGCGGAAAAACAATAGCTTCCTCATAGGTGTCCTCTCCTACGGTAACATCCAAACCATCGGACATATATGATTTGATATTGTCATTGTTATAGGTAAAGGAAAAATACTCACTTATGTATGACAAACTATTTAACTTGTCCTCCCCAAGCAAATCATTTAAGGTAATCGTACTTCCAAAAAATGTTAATTTATATGTATGTGCCTTGTTGTCTTTTTTTGTTGCTCCCTCTAATTTTATTTTACCCTTTTTAAATAACTTATAGTTTAGGTGTAATTCAGCATCTTTTTTATACCGTGCATCAAATCCTATAATATAAGGGTCGTGAAAATGTTTAAATATTTTATTGTTGGTCTTTGAAGCAGGCACATTAAAAGTTCGTGAAAAATCTGTAAATACCTTTTCAATGTCCATTACATCCTGAATAGACTGCGTAAGGGTTACCGATTCATCATCAAATAGGTCTATCTCCTGACCCTCTACATATAACTGTAAGTTTAACATTAACGAACGTTGTTTATTTTGTTAAATGCAAAATCAAATTCTACCGTATAGTTTGCCAACTTATCGTTTAGACTTGTTTTTAATGTTAGTGATTTCGTCTTAGGTATGATTGGCAAAGTCTGAGAACCGTATCGAATCCAAACGTTATCAGATAAAAATAGTTCTTCAATCGTTGAATTATTATCCTCATTTATAAATCCTGTATTTAAACTAATAGTTTTAGTTGCATTTGTGTTATATCTTTCTTTTTGTCCTTTGTAGGTTGCTTAATTTACAGAGCTATTTGTTGTAACAGTATTTCTTTTAAAGGTTTCATCTGTTACGTTAAATGTTTCTGTGGATTTTTTAAAGAAGTACAAATCCTGATATACTCCATACTTATTTACAAAGGTTACTTTAAAGGGTGTGTATTTTGGTTCGCATACATTGTAAACCGTTATAGTTCTTAATAGGGTTGAATCGTCCGTATCGTAAACTTGTATTGTACTACTATTTGCTGGAATAGTTACATATTGTAGTTTTTGGTTTGTATTACCGTTGTCTGTTATTTCGGTATCTACTGAATCAATAGTTACTTTGCCAACACCTGCTGCATAAATAGGCAATACTCCTGTGGTATCTTCGGGCAAGTAAATACTATTTGCAGTCATTAAGGCATTACCTATCAAAGTTGGGTTTATCTCATCTTCAAAATAACCATAACCATCAACAGCTAAATAATTAGTTGATACTGGGCTACCATAAGTAAACACCACACCCTCATCGTCTATTAAGGTTGCAATAGTCGTAACCCAAACACACTTAGACAAATAATCGTTGTTAAAGGTTTGGTCTATGTAATCCCTTACAAGTTCGGATATTTCAAACACTACCTCTGTATCTTCTCCAATAATACTTTTTTGTATATTATATTTTAAGTCGGTTGAAGTATATGACCCCTCCGTTCCCTCGTATATATAAATATTTAAATCTACTGTCTTAAATGCCATTATGCTAATTTTGTAAAGGTTCTATTAACTAAATCTACATTCCAAACCTCTGATATTCTAAAATTTGATTCAACCTTAATAAAATAAAAAGGTGTATAGTTGGCTTGTACATAGGTTGCTGTTTTTGCACTACTTCCCTCCCTTGCTTTATTTACCCTAAAATATAAACCGCCAGTTGGATTAATTCTTGACGCACTATAAACGTCATCAAATATTACAGATAAGAAGTTCGGTATATTAGATGTCGTGTCATAAATACCACTACCAATATTGTTTAATATATTAGCATCATTTAGTTTTATTTCGGTTCGGGCTGTATTTATACCTGCCGAAGTACCATTTTTTTCTAAATAACCTTCTAATGTATCTAAAACTGTAGCATAGTAATCTGTATAGGAAAATCCAACAGAAGTTAATGTATATGTATATTCTGCGCTTTCTAATTGCGCTCGTGTCAAAAAGTCGTAGTTTGTTTGTGATATGTACCAAGTTTCCGTTCCTATTGCTGGCGGTTCAGGAGCTGGTTGTATCATTGTTACATCACAAGATATATCACTACCTCCACTATTTGCATATCCACTTGCAGGGGGTGTAATATAAAAAGTAACCGTTCTTTCCGTGTCGGTAGTTACAGTAGGAAATGACAAAGGTGATATTGGTGTGGTGGTTGAGAAGGTTCCCTTGTTTACGGTTCCGTATTTAATAGTTCCATTTAATGCTACTGCTTGACCTGTTAGTCCAGCCACCCTACACGTAAATTGTTCGAGTGTTGTAGAAGATTGAGTAAAGGTTTTTGAACACTCTACCGTTGCTCCTGCGTTTGTATAACCATAACCTGATGGCACTGTAATATCAAAAAACAAAGTAACTTCTCTTGCACTACCCGTATTGTTAGCTGAATAGCTGGTTATAGGTGTACCGCCTTCTGTTAGTTTTATATCTCCGACCGTACCGTTTGCCGTTGGCTTCGTAATTGTACCATCGTTTGCTATACTACCACCAACAAAGAAAGCATAATTACAATCGTAGGTAATTGCATCAGAAACGGTAATACTTATTGATTGGGTTGCATTACAAGTTGCTTCATTACTGTCGTAAGCTTCCACAAATATAGTTGCACTTCCAGCCCTATTAATTGAAAATATTTTTAGTGTTTCGTTACTTAATGAAGTAGATACTATATTGGTATAACTATTGGTTATATTATATCCCTCTATTGGGTCAGTTCCTGCGGTAAAATAACTTGTTAAGTCTATTTCTACTGAATCGCCGCCTGTATCTAATGATTGACTTGGAATGCTACCGCTTGTCGTTACTCCTCCTGTACAAACAAATGCAGGTTGGGTAAAGGGAACATCACAATCTATTGTTTCATCTCCTGCATTGCTGAAATTAACAGGTATAGATATTGTAAAAGTTACCGTTCTGGGAGTAGCTGATACTACCGTGTCAAACTTTCCATTTGCAAAATCCACATCCGAAGATGTATAGCTAATAATAGTTCCATAGTCCAAGTCGGGTAAGGTTACATTACCAAATTGGTCAATGGACATATTTTGTAAATTAATCAAATCACAGTCCAAAGCAACACTTGGTAATGCTGGTTCGTCATACCTTAAATAAAATGGACTTCTAATATTTATTTTTGTCATCTTGTAAACTCTATAAATTCGTCAATGTCTAATGCAAACTTTTCTATTAGTTCTTCGGGTAGTTTTAAATATGCATTTTCAAAAGGTTTTGTAAAAAACATAGAAGCCCTTAATCCTTTTTTGTATATGCTTCTTGCTATTACGTATGTAAGACTTTTAACATCTCCCTCTAAACCTTTTTGTTTTATCCATTTGCCAATAGACTTTTTTGCCTGTGCATTTAAAGGCATTTTCTTATATTGAAATCTACTATTTTGGCTTTGTCTATAAGTACTCTCCGCCCCCTTTACACCTTCGTCTTGGAATATACCATAGTCTGCCATATAAAACTCTAATGCGAAACTATTAGGGCTTACTTTTAAATCATATCCCAAACTACCTTCTAAGTCGCCACTCGCTGAACCTGTAATGAATTTGTTGTTACGGTGTCTGCGTAGGTTTCCCTTTGATTGTTTTATTACAGTATTAGCAAATACCTCTAAGGCTTTTTTTGTTTGTGCAAAAGTCATTAGCAAACTGTCATATCGTTTTGTACTATTACATCAAATGTAGCTGACCACCCAGCTAACTTGTTTTCAAACCTATCAACAAAAGGCTCACAAGTTACATTAGCATCAACCTGATATTTGTCGGTGTAACTATCCCCCCTTTGTAGTTCGTTTATTATCCTTGTAAGTAATGCAAGTTGTGTGTTTAGAACATCCTGCTCGTTATCGTTTCCTACAAACGTATCGGTAACCTCATCGGTAGATATATCTACTATGTCCATTGCAAGAATCGATATATTAAAAGTTGTAGTCCTTGTACCCACAACAGCATTGTTTACTATAATATGCGATAAGGGAAAAATACCCTGTTTATCTAAATCTACATCGTCAATACTACCAAAAGAAACGGTATTTACAAATGGCTCTGCATTTAGAAGTGTTTTTATTTTGTCTGTTACTTGGTAAAAACCTTTCATCTTTTTTTAATCATTGATTTTTCTAACTCTATTTTTTCTTTTTCAAATGCTAAGTAAATAAATGACTTATGAACATTTAATTTTGTAACGGTGTCAAACTTGGTAACATCCCCCTTAGCCAATCCATAGATTGATTGATACCAACCCCACTTCCGTCCAAAATTTGACGTTGCTGTAAGGTCAGGTTCTCCTCCATCTCTTTCGCTAAATATTTCAGGGTAATTTGTAACAACTCGCTGCTTAAACTCCAAAAAAAAACAAGACTACCCATTACTACGTCTAAGGGCATATCTTTAAACTTCTCAGCATCTTCCGTTCCCGTATATTCTTCTATTTGGTATCTATGGTCTTTTTTGTATTTAACAGGTCTGTAAAGCACAGCCATAGCTTTGTGCATCGTATTCCAATCAGACAGGTTGCTATCAAGGTCTATGTACTCCCCTAATGTAATGTCATCTAACTTTGGTACAAAGCCATATTCTATACCTTGCATATTAAACGTAGGTATTAAGTCTGTCTTTGTGTTAAATATTTCGTTTAGGTCTGATACTATGCTATTAACATATTGGTATTTGATTCTTGCTATATCTTTTAAGTCAAGCCTACAAAATATCTCTACCATCTTATGCAGTAGGAAACTACTGTTTTGGTTTTCTTTCGTGTTTAGTTTTGCAAACTTTTGATATTGCTCCAACGTAATATCAGATAATTTATCGGGTATGTAAATC
>Ga0182095_1156365_pt1 | contig 12804 bp, 12 predicted proteins | sample 041ome_19_FD_127784 | JGI IMG/M metagenome (GOLD analysis project Ga0182095, IMG submission 127784) | Metatranscriptome of coastal salt marsh microbial communities from the Groves Creek Marsh, Georgia, USA - 041412BS metaT (Metagenome... | ecosystem: Environmental > Aquatic > Marine > Intertidal...
CACGCACACACGCACAGACGATACATAACCTTTGTTTGTTCTCGAACGTTCAAAGTTATACACATCGTACCTTTTTTAAACAACTTTTAATAACACTAAACAAAATGTTACGTCACGCCAGCAAACGCGCTTTGCGTCACTCTGCTTTGTCCGGGACGAAGGCCACGTCGATGACGCCGATGATTTCTGCAAACGTCGTCGGGCAACAACACGTTCCTACTGTCGCGCAACCCTCTTCAGCGAACGCGAGACGATCGAAACACGAGGAGGCAAAATCGAGAGACCCGAGATGCCAACACGATTGGACGAAACCGTTCCACGCGAGTCCGTTACCCTTGGACGCGGCGGGTGGGCTTTTGGAGTACTCCGTGGTGTACACGGACCGGTCGATGAACCACATGTCGAAGCCGTTTTGCGACATCATGAAAAATTTGAACGAAAGTTTGAAAGAGGCGTACAACGCGGCGTCGGTAATCATCATGCCAGGGTCCGGGACGTACGGGATGGAAGCGGTGGCGAGACAGTGGTGCACCGGGAAGAAGGCGTTGGTTTTGCGCAACGGGTATTTCTCGTACAGGTGGACCGATATCTTCGAGCAAACGAACATCCCGAGCGAAACTATCGTGATGAGAGGACAACCGGTGGATCCGGAGAACGCGCAGCCGCACTTTGCGCCGGCGCCGATTGAAGAGGTCGTGAAGACGATCATGGCGGAGAAACCGGCGGTGGTTTTTGCGCCGCACGTGGAGACGTCAACCGGTATCATCTTGCCGGACGACTACATCAAGCAAGTCGCGAGCGCGGTGCACGCGCACGGGGGTTTGTTTGTTTTGGATTGCATCGCGAGTGGTCACGTGTGGGTTGACATGAAAGAAACCGGCGTGGACGCTATTTTGTCCGCCCCGCAAAAAGGTTGGACCGGGCCGGCGTGTTCGAGTGTGATTATGCTCGGGGAAAGAGGCACGCACGCGACGAGAAACACGACGAGCACGTCGATGGTCATCAACATGAGAAAGTGGTTGGAAGTCATGGATTCGTACGTCAACGGCGGGTTTGCGTACTACACGACCATGCCGACGGACGCGTTGTCCTTGTTTAACGGAGCCGCGAACGAAACGAAGAAGATTGGTTTTGAGAAAGTCAAACAAATGGCGTGGGATTTAGGCATGGGCACGAGAAAGATGATGGAATCGAAAGGCTTGAAATCCGTCGCCGCGCCTGGTTTCCAAGCGCCCGGTGTGGTCGTCTCTTACACCCCGGAACCGAACATGTTTAACATCTTCAAGGGTAAAGGGATGCAAATCGCCGCGGGCGTGCCGTTTATGATCAACGAGCCCGCCGGTAACTTCACCTTCCGCATCGGTTTGTTCGGTTTGGACAAGGTTGTCAACAAAGACCGAACGATTAGCATCTTGGAAGAAAAGTTGGACGAAATCCTGCCGGAAATCGAGAAAGCTGAAGCCGAGAAGACGGCTTAAATATATTTTATAACGTGTGCGTGTAAATGGCGAAGACAAAGAAGAAGACCAAGAAGAGATTTGAGGAAAAAGAAATAAAGCGAGGAGAGAAGAGAAAAGCGAACCGCGGGAAAGAAAGAAGAGATACTACAGTTGTACAATACATCAGAGAACGAATCAATATCGAAAACAACACATTAAATATATAAATATATATAGAGCAGTTGTATTAAAATTACTATTATAACTACTATACGTACTGAATCCTTCCTCCTTTCGATCCCGTCGGGACCGCGCGTACGAGTCGTTGTCGTCAAAAAGGCACCTCCAATGCTTTGAAGAATAAGTCGTTACAAGAAAAAAACGTCCTCATACACAAAAGAAACATGACCGGCTGCTTGAACTCCTATTATTCGCGAGGTCTGTCGCCGCTCGTGACAAAACACATGCATTCCCCTATTAGGAGCATCATCCGTGGTGGTAGTCATCGCGCACCCGTCGTCGTTGTCCTCGGGGAAATTCAACAACGTCGAGGTGGCGGCTCCTCTTCTTCTTCATCTGGAGGCGGCCGAGGTCAAGGCGGCCGGGGAGACCGACGACGATCTTCTGAGGAGGATTACAAGATAACTTTACGTTCTATACGCAAAAATTCAAAAAGGTTCGACACGGACGAGCAAGTTTCCGAGATGTACGCGCGCTCGGCGTTGTTAAAAAAAGCGCACGAATCTGGCATGCCAGCGGTGCAATTGGCGAGCGGGAAGGCGAACATTTTCATGGACGGGAATCCAATCGTGTACGGAGGTGCGATTGATCGTATGGAGAACGACCCGAAAGATGGACAAGTTGTCGGAGTGTTCGATCATAATCAACGACCGATCGGGTGGGGAACGTTTAATTCGAGCAGCATGTTTCGCGTGCGGATGATGGAGTTGGCGAAGGAGACGGAGTCGCCGATTTTGATTAAGCGGGTGGTGAAGAAGAGGATCGAGGAAGCGAAGATGTTGAGAGATAAAGTTTTAGATCTTAAAAATGGAAAAACGAATGCGTATAGGTTGGTGAATAGCGAAGGCGATCGGCTTTCAGGGATAATTATCGATAAGTACGGGAACGACAACCATTTCGTCGTTTCTTCGTCGGCAGGTTGGGTGGAAGCGCAAAGAGGCGATATCATCGAGGCGTTGAGAGAGGTGATGTTGAAAGAAAACGAAAACATGACGGTTGTGTGGAGAAGAGACGTAGAAATGTACGCTTTAGAAGGTGTCGGGGTGACCGAAAAGGTATCCGTGTACGATAAGAACGGCGACGACGCGTCGGCTTCGTTGCCGAGCGAGATTGAAATCACTGAGAACGGGGTGAAATATTTGGTCAATCTGACCGAAGGGCACAAAACGGGGTTTTACGTCGACCAACGCGACAATCGAGCGTTTATCGGTGAGTTGAGTAAAACGAGTAACGATAACAGTGATTTCAGCGTCTTGGATTGCTGCACGTACACCGGCGGCTTCGCCATCAACGCCGCCGTGGCGGGATGCAAAAACGTCACCGCCGTCGACTCCTCCAAAATAGTCCTCTCCATCGCCGCAAGGAACGCCGAACTGAACAACGTCCAGGATCAAATCAACTTTGTTCCCTCCGACGCCTTCGACTACCTCGACGACTGCATCGCCAACAACCACCAATACGACGTTCTCGTGCTCGATCCTCCCAAGTTCGCGCCTACGGTCAAATCTTTATCCAAATCGCTCTTAAAATACATCGGATTAAACGCTCGCGCCATGCGATGCGTCAAACCAGGCGGTATTTTAATATCCTGCAGTTGCTCCGGAGCAGTCACGCAGCGAAAACTGTTACCATCCATCGTCTTTGAAGCTTCCCAAGCGGCGAACCGAAGGATCGCGAAAGTCCGCGACGGCGGATGCGGCGCCGATCAACCGATCGACCCCATGTTCCCAGAGGGTGAATATTTGAGCGTTTTAGCCGTGCGCGTGATGTAAGGAGTACATTTCCTCTGGCCGTTACATAAAACCACACGATAGTGATGATGATAGAAATTTTGTATTTGTTTTGCGAAAGTGTTGCTGTTTATATACATGCGCTTACTCCTTAAAGGTCGAATAAAAACAACTCCACAAAAAAAAGGTAATCCATCTTTTGCAAAGCATTACGTTTTATTAGTCGTGGGGGGTGTTGTGTGTTTGGCACGATGGGCCTGGACTTGGACTCGTGCATAGAGCGGGTATGTTTTTTCGTTGTGAAACTCTTTACATTCTCTCTTTGCGCGTCTCTGCAAGTAGTATTATTTCCGTTTCATCCATTTCTCTTCTTTAGGTCTCGCCGTCGTCTTGTACTCACGAACCTCTCTCTCTCTCTCTCTCTTTCTTCTGTGAATGAAACGCTAAATGACAAAACATAAAACAGATTAAACGGTGCGAATCTCTGACCGAACCGGAACTCGAACAGCTCTGTTTAAAATGCAAAGACGTGCTCGTGGAAGAGTCGAACGTGCAACCGGTGTCCTCCCCGGTGACGGTCTGTGGGGACATCCACGGGCAATTTCACGACCTGTTGAAGCTGTTCCAAACCGGAGGGGAAGTGCCCGAGACGAACTACGTCTTCATGGGGGACTTCGTCGATAGAGGATATAACAGTTTAGAAGTGTTCACGCTGTTGATGTTGCTCAAGGTGAAATATCCGGCGCACGTGACGCTGTTGCGGGGGAATCACGAGAGTCGACAGATTACGCAAGTGTACGGGTTTTTCGACGAGTGCACGAGGAAGTACGGGAACGCGAACGCGTGGAGGTGGTGCACGGACGTTTTTGATTACTTGACGTTAGCGGCGGTGATTGAAGGGCGCGTTTTGTGCGTCCACGGGGGGTTAAGTCCGGATGTTCGGTCGATTGATCAAATTCGGACCGTGGATCGCGTGTGCGAAATTCCTCACGAAGGCGCGTTTTGCGATTTGATGTGGTCTGACCCCGAGGATATCGAACGGTGGGCGATTTCGCCGAGAGGCGGGGATGGTTGTTCGGGCGAAAAGTTGTAGAGGAGTTTAACCACGGGAACGGGTTAGAGTTAATCGCGCGCGCGCATCAGCTCGTCCAAGAAGGCTTGAAATACCAGTTCCCGGAGAGGAGTTTAGTCACCGTCTGGTCTGCCCCGAACTACTGTTATCGGTGCGGCAACGTAGCCTCGATGTTAAGTTTTGATAGCGAAATGGATAGGTCGGTGAAATATTTCACGGAAACGAGCGAGAATGCAAACATGTCCGCGCCGAGAAACATAGCCGCCGGGTATTTCTTATAATAAGAGAGAGAGCGAAGGAGTTTAGAATATAAAAGTAGCGAGATAGCAGAGAACATTATGGGTATAGCACAGCAGAATGACCGAAACCAGCGCGTATATTGTAATATAGATACAATTATATACTACGTATGTACTAGGTATTCGTTTCTCTCTTTCTCTATTCTATTCCGCCGCCGGCTCTCTATTATTATAAATACGCGTGTTAATACATCAAGTGTGTGTTTTGCTGCTGCGTTTTCGGCGGCGGCACATTCTTTTGCAGCAGCAGCAGCACATCTCTTTCGTCTCTCTCTCACCAAAATTAATTCTTCTTGTTCATTTTCAAGCTCATCTTCGCTCGCAATCGTTTCAGCTCTTTCTTCTTTCCTTTCACTTCCAAAGGCGTCTTCGCGTCCGTCCAATTCGAAAGCTCTTCTTTTTCCAACTTCGCGATCGACGCGTTCAATTGTTCCCGTTTTTTATAATCCATATTCCGGTCGTGCGGATTGATTCTCTTCGCGGGCGTTCGCGATTTCGAGCGGTGCGTTTTACCCAATATTCCGAGCGTGCCTCGGTTGCCGCGTTTAATCACCGGTTGGCGTTTGATTTTGCCCGCCATTTTGGATGTGTGTTTGTTGTGAGGAGGAAAGGTGTGTGATGAGGAAACTCGCATCAAAGAGTCGGACGATGATTCGTGTACATTTTTTTTTGCATTTTGATTACACCCCATTATTACAGTCTCTTCTTGAGTAGCACTAGTTTTACAGTTTTTGTTGTGCGTGTTCTGGGGTACTTTACAGTTCTCGATGTTTAAGATATTTGCGTTCCGCTCCGCCCGCGGATTCTTTGATGATAGCGTACAAGATTCCGGATTCTTAAGCAAACGCTCGCGACCGAAGGTGGTTCCACGCTTCTCTTCTCGCGCTCACGCGTGCGCCTCGGTGTTTCTGTACACCTCGTACGCCTCGCCGTCTTCAAAGATGATCAGCTGTCCCGGTTGTACCTTCGTCTTCTGTTTTCGTTGCACTTTCCTCGTCTGTCCTTTCGTGGACAACAGAAACGAGCCGTGCACGGCGGAAACTTCCAACTCTCGGTCATCCTTCCCGGAAACAGAGAACTGGATCGCGTTCTTATCCACTTGAAGGACACCTCCGGACGATTTTACCAGACGGTTCACGTCGATGGCTTCGATCGGACAGTGGCGTGGTGCGGACGACACGCGGTCCAGCCCGTGGTCGCCCGTTCGTGATTTTTCGCAATCCGGGGCATCCAACACCCACTTTTTATTTGTGATATTTTATCGAATGTTGTATTCGTCGAGGATGAGAAGGATGTGAGGAGAACACGCAAAAAAGGTGAGTAGTCGCGAGGAAAAGAGCGCAGAGTGTTTAAGAGTAAGAGTATAAGAGTAGTACAGAGGAGCACTTCCGCGCTTCTCGATACTCGTTAAAGATGTGAGAAAAAAATATCTAACAACAGAAAAGAATTGGAAAGAAGATCTCTCGTTTACCTTGGTCACGTTCGTGACCACCAAACTTCTTCTCCCGTTTTGCTCGGTGCGGTGAGCGACCGCCGAGATGCTCGTTGCAAAACGTGTCGTCGTCGTCGTAAACATTATTTTATCTTTCGCAGTAAAAGTGTGTCGTTGTTCCTCCTGATGTGGTCTTCAATACTATGAAGAGAATTCAGAGCAAAAAGGGAGAAAAGAAAAGAAAAAATGCTGAGCTGGCAAGAATTTAATTGACTAAATAATGGAGAGTCGCAAAAAGCTTGCTTCAGATATAAAGAACACGAGAAAGGATGACGATGCTGTCGAGAACTCCGGTGGTCGTTTCTTCGCCCTCTTCTTCTTCGTCGAAGAAGAAGAGGCGCGAACGACTTTGTCGCGCGAAGGCGACGTCATCAAAACCGAATGAATCGTCGACCACAAAAACGCCAGTTCCCGCGACAAAGAAAACGGATGTGATGATGATGATGTCAGGGAAAACGCAGCGACGGAGAGACGTGTTCGCCGTGGGGGTTCTTTTCCTCTCTCTGGGTGCTTCTTCTTCGAAGGAAAGCGCGTTTGCCTACGGCACGGGAGGATGGAAAGATTGCGAACCGATCTGCGACTCCTTGAAAGGCGGCTTCGCCGCGCAGCAAAAGTTGCAAGAGGAGATGATGCGACAGTCGATGGGTGGTGACGACACCGGTGCTGAAGCGAAAGAGGAAAGCAAAGGCAAAAAAGCCGCGGTATCGGAGAGGGAAAAGAGGAAGAAGAACTTGAGATAGATGGAGAGAGAGAGAGAGAGTTTGGTGTCGTTATGAATGCGAATAGTATAACACCCAGATTCGTTCGTTTGTTTGCGCCGCGCTCGCGGTAGTAGTATTAAGTTATTATTATTCCTTTAGCGTATTCAATCCGCTCGTTCCGAGTAACTCCAACTTCTCGAACGCGTTTTTGAAATCCGCGAAGAACTTTTTCTGATCTTTCGCGTACACGTCCACGTATTTTTTAAAGTTTTCGTCTTCCAATAAGACGATATCGGACGGTAACATCATGAGCTGCCCGCTCGGATCTTCGTATTGGAATTTTTTCGTCTTTGTATTCTCGGTCCATTTGAGGCCTTTCAATAAGCCGTAATAGGAGTTATTGAACAACAAAGGCGTGGAGGACCACGGGCCGACGTAACCACTGGCATCGGCGTGACACCTTCCCAAGGCGTGCGCACCAGATAACGCGACAATCTCCTGGTCGTCGAATCCCATTCGATAAAAGACGTCTCTCAAACCTTGCGTCGTTTTTGGTCCGGCGTGATCGCCTTTATCCGCATCAGGTAAGCGCCCATTCGGAGTCACTTTCGACGGGTCCATCTCGTCCACTCTTCCGTATTTAAACTCCATGGTTGGCCCGCCCATTTCTTCGATGGCGACTTTCCCCGCGTACGCGTACATATCCGCGTACGAAATTTTTGGATTTCGCTCCTTGATCGGTTCCAAAGCCGCCACCATCTTGTCCAACCCGGCATTGCCGCCGTGCGCGAGTTCTTCCTTAAACCGAATAGTTCCACCAGATGAACCCCCGGTTTGTGTCATTTTATCGTACGTGCCTGATGAATGCCACGCTAATCGTACCAAAGTCGGCCCTAAGTTTGCGTCTTTTTCCATCAAAGCTTTCACGTCTTTTCTCAATTGTTTAAAATCTTTTTCCGAGTCAGCCGCCTTGTTGAGAGAGGATTCCCCGTTGGATGCTCGAGCAAACGGCGGGGCGGATCCTTGCACGACTGTACTCATCCCTACCATACCCACGATGCCTACGAGTGCTCGAAACACGTCTCTTTTCGTTAACGAGAGGTGAATGAGGTCTTCGTCTGATTTGAGGACGCAGTATTCAATCATGTCTTCTTCTTCTTCCTCGATTGGATTAGGAGTCGAATTCATTAATAATTTACCCTCGTCCGATGAGAATGATTTTGATCGAAAAGTGCCGATTGATTTTTTCTGCTTTTGTTGTTGTTCCTTGTTAAAGGAAGAAAAACCACCACCACGAGCGACGCATCTGTTGCTGTGCGTATGAGTATCACTACCACCCGACGTCAACGAAGAAGAGCAGCGGATTTTGCTCGTCGTCGGCATCATCTTAATCATCATCATATGTACTAAGAATAAAAAGGGTAATGATACGAAAAAGCGTCGTTTGAAATGAAGCACTTTTTAAGATATTTTTCCTTTTTGGCGGCAATTTTTCAAATCTTTTTTTCAGCCTCACTAAAAGAGAGTGTTTTATGTTGCGCTTAATATTACGCGAGTTCAAGAACAGAGTAATAATATTACAAAGGAGCAAAGAGTATAGTAGCTTTTTTCAAAGTGTGCGAGAAGAATTCACTAAAAAAAGTTTACTCGTCCCAGTCTTCTATGACGGTTCCGACGCCGGCGTCGACGTCGCCGAACTTTTCGGGCGCTTTTGAACCGCCTAAAAGCTTCGCGACGAAACCTTTTTTCTCTTTTTTCACCTCGACCGGAGCGCAGACGCCGTCGTTATTAAAGACGACTTCGGGAGTTGATTTACACTGCCCATCGCACGTGCAACTCAAGAAGCCGTTTTCTTTGATCATTTCGTGGAACGGGTCGTTTTTACGCACCGCGAGCATGGCTAACGTTCTCGTTTTCGATTTGGTTTGCTTAAAAATTTCTTCCAACGCCGGCGAGTAGGTGTAGTCGTCGATTAATAAGAACGAGGGTTTGACCGCGGTGAACAAACCAGCGCCGAGAGAATCCGAAATGTCTTCGTTTTGGTTCGCGTTAAACTCCGCGTCGACTTTCTCTTCGTCGATGGTGTTCGCTTTGATCGCGTTACTGCCGCCGTTACCCGCGCCGGCGACGTAGACCAGAAATTCCGGGAACTCTCTCGAAAACGCGGCGGCTTTGTCGAACGAGGTCGCGGTGAACGAAACCGCTTTCACGAACGCCGAGTTCATGGCGTCTCGCAGTTTCGGTCGCAAATCTTTGAAAAACACGTCGCCGTCAAACGCAAAGACGGTTGGAATTTCCACGTTTTCGCCGTGGTACAAGTTGCTCACGCTCAACGCGTATTGTAAACTGACCGCCGGTTCAATGGTGTGTTTCCCGAACGCCGAGCGACGCTTGACGAATAAGTCGTTCGCGGATTTAATATTACCGGCTTTTTCACCCCAAACGTGCGCGTTGACTAAAGCGGCGACGACGTTGTCTTCTCTCGATAGGTGTAAATTTTGATCCTTTTGCGCCCAGTTTTGTTCCAAAGCGGTGAATACATTCGAATTGCCTTCCCAGACTCGAACGACGCCGGATAAATGCGCCGCGTTCATTAACCGTTTCGCGACGTGCGCGAATGGACCTAAACTCGCGCCTAAAAACGTCGCCGAAAAATACGGCGCGTATTTCGATTGCCCGGTCGTTTCGTTCATCCAGTTTGGCGATTTCGGACCTCGGTATTCGAACTCGATAAACGGCGGCTGCGGCGGCGGCGGCGGAGATGTGTTGATTTTTTCCACGTGCTCTTTCTTTCTCTTCTTCTCGCGATCTTTGAACGATTTCTTCTTCGCGTCGGACTCTTTTTGTTTCTTAACGTCTTCCAAGTGTTTCTTGGATAAGAGCATGCGCCGGTTCAACGAGGATTCTCCTCCTATAAATTCGCCGCCGCCGTTCACGCCGGATTCAATTTCACCGTCTTCAGAGGACATCTGCACGGGGTCCGTTAACTCTCTCGACTTCAACTTTTCCGTCGGCTCTAACAACCCCGGCCGTCGTAACCTTTCCTTACCAATCGCCGCCCGTCGCGCTCGAATGCCGATTTCGCTATTACTCAACGCCTGGAAATACGTCGCCAATAAAACCTCCGGTAACGTTCTCATGCTCATCGATTGGCCTTTCACTTTACGTTCGAACGGATTCACCGTTTCCACAGTCGCGGAATCGAATTTGCAGTAATTCTTACTGAAAAAATCAATCTGCGCGTCCTTCAACAAGTTTTGCCTGCACGACGTGGAAAGATGATGCGACAACGGCGGCGGCGACGGTTGACTCGGCGGCGGTGGCGGTGGCGAAGGCGCATCTGGTATCTCGTAATTCGATCGTTCTCTCACTAAACTCGCCTCGGCCGCGGTTAATCGCGCCTGTAAAAACAGGTCGTCGCCGTCGTCTACACTCGAGTCGCCTCCTTCTTCGTTTAAAGCCGCCGCGCTACTCTCGTCCTCGCTCTTCGTATCTTCTTCTTCTACTCCACCACCACCAAAGTGCGCCTTCGGATTAAACGGCTTTTCGTTGGCGTTTTCAAACACATTCTCCCCAATAACACCGCCACTCCTCTCAGACACGCGCGAACTTTCTTCACCAGAAGGACGACTATTCGCCACCATCGCCGCGAGCGCGTACTCCTCTCTCAAATTTTCCTCGTACTTCTCCTTATTCGCCTTTTCAAAATCGTACGCCGTGTACGCCCGAAACGCCTCTCTCGCGCGTCTCGCGTGGTCTTTAACTTTCACTTTCGCTTTATTTCTTCCGTTTTGTATAGTTCGGTGAATGTATACGTCTTTCGGTGCGAACTGTTCGACGAGGAAGATGAGCGCGAACGCTATCGCTATCAAGACCAAAAGGCACCGGCAGATTGAAAATTCGTGCTGACTTGTGTGCGAAGAATAAAACTTCTTCTTCTTCTTGTGCTGGTACGCGCGAGCGACGTTCGTTGATTTCGAAGAGGACGACGACGAGAGATTTTGTCCTTTTCTCTTCTGGTTGTTGTTGTTCCCTCTTCCGTCGTCGTCTGAATCGTCGTCGCTTCTTTGATGATCATTTTCATCTTCGTCCCCGTCGGAATCAATCGTAAACGTCTTTGAATGTTGTCTCTGTGATGATTGTCCTCGATGATGCTTCGTTTGTTTCCCGCTCGTCCATAACTTGGCCAAACCGACGCCTTTAGCATTAGGAGGCATTTTGAACGCGAAAACAAGTCGTCGCGATGGCGCGTCTTTATCCAGAGTGTGTTGTTTAATACTCTACTACTACTACTAATGACGATATCTTCTTTCCACGGAGTGGATTCTCCACTTTTCGCGCATCACAGAGAGAGTAGTGTTGATATAAAGTCTCCTCTTTATCGGGGTTCAAACGCTCCTCTCGAGCAGCCGGAAGAAGAAGAAGAAGAAGAAGAGAGAGAGAGAGAAACGTTTGCGGAAGAGCGAGAGCGCGCGAGGCGGGCGAGTCGAGAAGAGGTGCTCTTTTGCGCGCGTCAGAAGCAGCTTTGTCGTCATCAATCAAAATCTAAATTGGAGATTCACAATGACGCCTACGTCTCATTCAGCGCAAGGGGAGAATACTAAGAAACGCGCGGCGACGATAATCTGCACGCTTTTACTTTTGAGCGCTTTGCTGGCACTCTCGTCCGTCGTTCTCGTCGCGGAGAGAAGGAATTATTATAACACTCTCGAGAAGGGTAGTGGTCGTAAAAGTGCGTTTCGATTCCTCGATTCCGTGAAGGGAAAGAAGAAGGAGAGTGTGAAGAAAAGGTTCGTCGACGTCGTCGAAGACGATCAGATGGGCGATTTGATCGTCGTGAAAGAAGACAACCAAGAAGAGGAAGGGTTGTAGTAAAGAGCTCAGAAGAAGTAGTCGTGTAGTAGCGCTGTATTGTTATTAGTAGTAGTATTAGTATTCACCCGACGACGAATAAGGAGAAGCCGGCGCACGGAGCGAGTCTTCTCGCGTGCGTTTTGTTGTCCTCGATACTCTCGTCCTCGATATCGTCCTCGATATCATCGTCTACTTTCGAAGATGATGAAGGCACAAAGTGTACCTTGAAATTGTCCACGCGAAACGCGCCCGGTTTGAACACCAATAACGAGGCGTCAAAGGTAACCGACGCGCCCGGAGGAACGCGTCTGATGGTTTTCCGAGTTTCGCGGATCCATACGAAAGGCGAGAGTGTACCCTTTTCGCGAAGGAGTACCTTTTTCAGGTGCTGCTGCTGACTGGTGCTATTATTATCACCGTCTTGTTCTTTGTTGATGTCGAGTCGCGTCAACGACGAGGCGATATCAGTCGCGGTCGTCCACGCGTTCCTCGCCGAGTTGTTTTCTTCGTCTTCGTTCATATCGGTGGCGTCGAACGTCACGTCCACGCGTTCACGGCTTCCGTTGAAACACGTGATTGTTACCGGGACAATTTTGGTCTTTTGAGGCGAAGGAAGCGAAACCACGCCGTTTGGAAATGTTTTCGCATCCGAGATCTTCGCCACGGCTGAAACGCTGGTTTGCGAATAAAACTCGAAATTTGTAGCAACAGCGTTTTCATCCTCGTCCATCTCCGCCGGTGAATCGTTTGAATTTTTCCAGATATCGGTTGCGAAACATCGAGAAGAGCCGTTGAAAGCTCCATCTCCAACACCTGCCGAGTGCGTTTTCCATTGCAAGCTGACGCACATCTTCCGCGAAGTTGGAGCGCACAGCGTTCTCGAGATGGATTTGTATTCTTCGCTTTTATCCTCCTCACCGTCGAGGATAAGATCCTTTTTATCGTTACCGTTACTATCGCCGTTCGTATTTATATCA
>Ga0182095_1104885_pt1 | contig 12740 bp, 7 predicted proteins | sample 041ome_19_FD_127784 | JGI IMG/M metagenome (GOLD analysis project Ga0182095, IMG submission 127784) | Metatranscriptome of coastal salt marsh microbial communities from the Groves Creek Marsh, Georgia, USA - 041412BS metaT (Metagenome... | ecosystem: Environmental > Aquatic > Marine > Intertidal...
CGCCAATCCAATGTCGGAGTAATCAGAAACAACAAGTGCAGAGGCGTGGCTAAGACTAAAGCCTTCCTGGCTAACAACAAATCTTGTTCGACGCGTCGAATCGATTCGACTTTGACCATCCCAGATTGCGCCGCGGCGTTTCCTAAATTTGAGGCTGAATACGTGTGCGTTTTCGGACACCATTTCAATAACGCTTCGTCTTGCAACCACTTCAACGCCTCGACGGCGATGGATTGCACGTAATCGTCAAAATCGTTCAACGCGGATAATAGAGTTTTCTGCGCGTAGCGTTTGACTTCTCTCGCGTGTCGGACTAAACCTGAAGCACATCCCTCCAACATGACACGCCGCATGCCAGCTTGTGCCAACGCAGATTCCAACTCGGGTAAATCCCCTTCGAGCATGTCGCGCACTTCCTCGATTTTCTTCTCGAGGACTTTCTCCGGAACGTCTTGACCGACGAAAACGTAAGCGCTGCCTCGATCGTCTAAGCCAGCTCTTCCAGCGCGACCGATCATTTGCTGCAGATTTCTCGGTTCCAGTTTTTGCGTTCCACCGACGAGCAAGTCGCGAACGATAACTCTTCGCGCGGGCATGTTCACGCCCGCCGCGAGCGTGGACGTGGCGCATACGATGCGAACCAAGCCACGTTTATATGCAACTTCAATCGCTTGACGTTCTTCTACTTGCATGCCAGCGTGATGGAACGCAATACCTGAAATGATGTACTTGGCGATATTGGAAATCGAACCATCTTTATCGTTCCTCGGTAAAGCGTCGTAGGCGAATTGTTCTCTCGCCTCGACCGAGTTCCCGATACCTAAATTAACATCAACAAATTTCATTTTCGCCAACTGATCTGCGAGTACTCGACATTTATCTCGCGTGCCGCAAAAGACAAGAACCTGGCCATTTTCCTGTAACGTTTCCATGCACAGTTTACCTACGTGTACCACATCGTTTCCTTGCTCTAACGTACGAACGACTTCGCCCGACGCACTGTCGATAATATTATTTCTCGATTTGACGAAGACTTCCAACGTCACCGGTCGATAGTTACTAATGCTACAAGACGCGTCCAGCCATTCCGCCAGCGCATTTACGTTCGGTAACGTCGCGGACATGCCAACAATCTGTATCGGTCTTTGGTTATTCATTGTATTTTCACCTTCTTTAGACGGTGGCGAGAAGATGGAGTACCCGCCGTCCGAGGACGAGTATTGCGACACGTCGCCCAATACCGTGTTTGTATTTGCGGCATCTCCAGGCGCGCCACTCCCATTCTCTTCAGTCGCGTACACTAACTTCGTCAACAAACACTCCAAAGTCGCACCTCGCCCTGGTTCTTGAACCATGTGTAACTCGTCGACCACCACGCACTTCAAATCTTTCAATCTGTGTTGTTCAATCATCTTCGTCACCAGAGCGTTGGCTTTCTCCGGCGTGCACACAATCAAGTACGTTTGCCCAGTTCCAGATTTCGGTATACCGCCGCCACTCCCACCAAAGTGACGCAACACGCGCAATCGGTGTATGCTCGACAATAAAATCTCCAAGTCTCTCGCTCTTTCCACGCATAAGGACACGAATGGCAACACCAACAAACATATGCACCCTTTGTATTGCGTCAATCTTCTCGCTAACAAAATATCCGCGACTAAGGATTTCCCACCGGACGTGGGCGCGCAATACACGATATTTTGCCCGTGCGTTAACACACCAGGGGTGTTTAGCACGTCCGATTGCCAATCGTACAACTTCTTGATCCCTTTCCTGTGTAAATATTTCACGAACGATTCCGGCAAGTGCAACGAGTGCAACGGAATAGTCTCCGCCGTCGTCGTCTCCGCGAGCTGTTTCTTCTTCTGCTCTTTCTTGAGTAGCGTCGGGGAATCAATCGGAGGTAGCGAGGCTAAAAAACTCTTGGAATGTTGTTGTATTGGAAGAGGAGCAACTGCGTTTTGTTGCTGTTGTTCATTCTCTCCCAGCGCGGCGGCGGTAAAATCTAAAGACCTTCGTCTTCGCTTTGAAGTTTTCAACGAATCTCTCCTCGTCCCGACTGGACCAACGTTCAGCATCAAAAATTGCGCGTCGTCATTTTCGTTCTCCTCCTCCTCCTCTGAGAAGAACCGCGGCGAAGACAACATCACATCCTCGTCGTGCATTGTCGTCATCTCCTTTTCGATGTCTCTTTCAATCTGATCGTTTGTTTTCGCCGGAGAAATGTCTCGCGTGACGTTCTTCATCATCTCTCTTTATTCTTTTTTCCCCAACAAAAAGAAAGAATTGTTGGCACGCACTCAAAAATTATATCTCGAAGACATCACTGCGAGTGCGTGGCGACATTTGCGACAAAACGCGGGCTTAACGGTTTACTCTGAGAGTAATAGCAGTGGAGTAGTAATGGTGATATGAAAACAAGAGCGACAGCAAGAGCAACGAGTGGTGTGTGGTTGCGTCGTGCAGGGTAAAAAATGAGGATTTCTTTTTTTCCAATTTTTTTCTTCCCCTTTTTTTTCAAGCAATCGAAGAATTCTCTTTCTTCTTTGGATCGAAAAGTCGAGCGAGTGCCCAGATTCGATGCGATGAATAAATTCGAAAAGTTAAGTTCTATCAACAACAGTATCTATCATCTCCTCGCAGCGCGCGCGGCGAGGGCTACATACATAGTCTGCTGAAATTAAACAACGCATGTAATAATAATAATACTAATAGTTTCTTCTAATAGATGCTAATAATAATACTAGTTTACTCATTTCTTATCGTTTAACAATTGATAGGCGATAATCGCGGCGTCTGGGAAACGAGTGACAAAATACAACGCGACGAGGCGTTCGAGTTTGACGTATTCGTCTTCGCCAGGTTTTTCCACAAACGGCGCGCCATTAGCGGAGAGCCAGCTTTTCATTTCGCGCTGAATTCGAAAGGCTTCTCCTCCGTGCCCCATGGGTGGATGGGTATAGATGTTACGAATGCAAAGGACTAAACCTGCAAAATCGTTCGAGTACGCGCCGGCGCTGAGTTGTTCTTGCTTTTTGTCCTCTGGTATTTCGGTTTCCAGTGACTCTAACGAAGCCGAAGATACCTTTAGAGTTTCCATTTTATCTCCTTGGATATCTTCTTCGCTATCGTTGGTGTCATCGGGGGCAATAACTCTCTCTTTCTGACGTCGTTCTCGGGCCGCTCGCCGTTTCTGGGATCTCGTCAGTGGTCTCGCGTTGTTGCTGCCGCTGCTGCCACTATCTTCCGCTCTTCTTCGTTCTGACCTTTGTAATAAACTCGACAGGATGTGATCTTTCCAGTTGTTGATATTATCCGTCACTCTCCTCACGTCGGCTTTTCGACCAACCCATGCTCTCTCGACTAAATTTTGTGTGGTTTGATCTCCGATTAAACTCTTCGCTCTGCCGACTTTGCCCGGGTTGGATCTATCGGCAACATCCTCTATCTGCTCCATACAAAACTCTGGATCACACAGTTGCATCATTGACACGAACTCCGCAGAAGTTGGGCGTTTTTTTGGATTTTGATGCAGCGTCTTTCCAATCAGATAGTTGGAGACGACTTGGACGTGCCGAGGTAAATTCGCGACTTGTAAAAGAGTGTTCAAATTTTCGTACCTTCCTTCTCTTTTCTTGTGATTCATCCTCGTAATCGCGGCGACATCGTCCTCTTTGATTTCCACCGAAGAATAAGGAGACCACGCCCCGGTGAGCACTTGAAAAGCCAAGCACCCGAGATCCCAGACGTCTCTCTTCGGAGTGAGTTGCACCACCCCAGATCCGTCCCAGGAGAGCTCTTCAGGGGGTTTTCTCAACGGGTTTTGCATACTTCCAGTGCCCACAGTGGAAGGACCCATGCCATACTGCGACGTGAAACTTTGTGCCTTTCTTTGAGTTCCTTCGAACGATTGGAAGCGATCGTCGAATTCTTTCGCGAGGCCAAAATCCGAAATTTTAAAGATTTTCGTTGGTTCTTCTCCTTCTTCTTCGAATATCTCGTCATTCCTACTTTTCAAACAATTATCAGCCTTGATGTCGTTATGCGCGACTCCAGAGGCGTGTATTTCCTTCAAAGCGACGGCTATTTGCTTCACAACTTTAACACGTTCCTCCCACGGGATTTCTTTAACGCTTTGACGAGCTTTCTTAAAATCTGTATCTTTTTTCTTGAGCGCAACCCCGCCGTTGACTAACCAGGATGTAAGCGTCTCGCCGCATAATTCCGTTGCCACGTATGCGGCTTTGTTTGAGTCATCATCGTCTTCGTGTACATTTAACTCTGCGCCGAATAAACGAGTGATTCTTCTCGATGCTATTTTTCGGTGAACCTCAAACTCTCTTCGGAGTAATTGTCTTCGCTCGTCCGCATTTTTGCTATCCGCATCGAGCGGGATTCTTTTAATCGCCGCATCGTGCGGTTTGATTTTGCCTGTTGTCGGATGTTTCTCGTCATAATACCCTTCATAGACGACAACTCCAAGTGAACCCGTGCCTAAAACCTTTTTCCTGTCGTACCAAATCGATTTCCCAGCGTTTACCTCACCCTCGTACCGTTGCATGTACGCGCTCATCCCTCTTTTCACTCTCGTATCTTTGAGATACTGCGCGTACGCTTTTTGAAGTTCTTTCTGACGCAGTATTGCTTTCTCAATCACCGAGTTCGGAAGGTTCGCTTCGGTAATTTTATTTTTCAACGCAAAGTGGTCATTTTCATCCATCGCGCGAAAGAGTTCTTTACAATCCTTGAGCTTTTGCAATCGATTGGCCATCATTTGCATGAGTTCGGTAAACTCATTTGATCTCGAGTTAATATCAGCGAAGGAAATACCTTTACCAACGTAGTCCTTCCATTCCGGAAGGAGAGATAACTTATCCCTCTCTTGAAAATACGCGAATCGTTTGCTCGCTTCCTCGTTCGCTTTGATCACGCGATGTATGAGAGTGTCGATTTCCTCCTCATCTTGCGCGAGAATAGGCGACGCTTCGTCGTCGCACAAAAATCTCAACTCGTTCAGTTTTTCCTTCATGTCTTCTAGATTCTGTTCTTCAAACGTCATGATTTTCTCGTACGCTTCGACATTTCCCATTACTTTGATGAAATACGGATCTTTCCTCGATAAACCGGCTCGATCGAGTTCATCGATACATTTTTTAATTTTCGATTCATAGACGTATCGAAGTACTCCTACGGGGATTACCGAATCGCTCGCCCACCACACTAAATTATAGGTCAAAAAATCCGAAACCGTTTCTTTCGCTTTTGCTACGTTATAAGCACGTCTAAATCTTCGCAAAACATCCTCGACTTGTGTCAAAGGCGGGAATATTTCTAAATCTGAAGAAGAGAGTGTCTCGACTTTTGCTCTTCGCGATGCTTCTCTGCTTGTTATATCGCCTTCCGTCATCTCCCCGTTCAAAAATTTCTTGGTATCCAAGATGGCAACTTTCGCTCGAGTGCCAAAGTTCTCAAACTGTAGCAACTCGTCGGTGCGTGTGTTATCAAATCCCAGCTGTACGAAAAATCGAATCGCGCGACCGAGATACCCGTCCTTCTTCTTGTCTTCCACTTCTTCCGTTTTTGCAAACGTCCACGCGATATCATCAAACTTCTCTTTCGCTTTGCTCGAGGGACACTGACCTGCTTTCAAGGCTTCTATAGTCGCATCTAAATCTAAATCAGCATCAATAAACGCTCTCTCCTGATCCATAATTTTATTCCCTATTCGGTTTTCCCATTCGATTAAGCATGCCTCTCGAGTCAATCTCACGGTTTCGTTTTGTAAGGATCGCCATTTATCGTACGTATTGTCGAGGGACGACATACTCTTATTATCTTCCACTTGTAATCCACAAACGGCAACGTCCACGTTGGTTTCTCGCGCGAATCTGAAAATGTCCGACAGCTCTTCCACCGCTTTCTCATTTCTTGCTTTCGCCGGCAAAACGAAGGCGACGACTAACGGATTATTACTCGCCTCTTTGTTAAAAAATGGAAACGGGAAATACGTCGGCGCGACGACGTGCGGATCCACCAACTCTTTCATCTGATGCGTAGATACCCATTGCGCCGAGTTGTTCTTATTATTACTAGTTTTTACCTTCTTCCGAATAACCAAATCGCGCTCTCTCGAGTCTGGTCTCGAAGCTGTGCCGACTGTCCCTAAAAACGTCTTCTTTAACTTTTTCGAAAACGTCCAATCGGTCGCGTACACGAAACTCGCGTCCCTAACCATTTGATTATGTAAACCCTCGTGCATTAACAAACTTTCCTCTTTCGGTAGCCCGACGATGGTTAACCATAACTGTCTCCTCTTCTTCAGCGACATCTTCAAAGGCCATTTGGACCACCAGTCGTTCCCGGATTGCGAACTGTAATACAACAAACTATTCGCGCTCATATAGTCTAACAACTGATTACCTTGTACGGTCATCTCCATCGTGTTTTTCGCTTTCAACTGATAATACTTGGTTAATTTCTTCGGTGTTCCGCTAAATGGAGGTGGTTTCCTTTTCGTTTCTCCTTCGCCGATGACGTGCGCCAACACCGGCACTTGCGTCGGGAACCACGACTCCATCGACGTCGCCTGCCTCAGCCACATCCACATCCACGGGAAGTTATTATTACTCAATAGATTCTCCTCGTCGTACTCTTTCTTCGGTAAGTGCCCTCTGTACCCACTCAATATCTTATACACAAACGTAGGAAAGTACGAGTTTATCGCGCCAAATGAAGAATCCCGTTGCACTCGCAAAACGTAATCTGTTCTCGTCTTCTTTTTAGAATGAGTAACAACATCTGTTTTATTCTTAACGACGACGATCGGGTCCCAGAAGTACTTGTAGCACCACCACGCGTTTTCCGGTGCAGGTTTCCCTAATTCAATCGCTCTCGCGTATTCTTGTTGCGTTTGGAAGTTTTTTAAGTGCACTAAAGACGAAGACGAAGATGAAGAAGACGAGCTGTTGTTGTTGTTGTTGTTCGCCGTCGTTGCCGATGATGATTTTTTCAAAGAAGAAGAATTCGAAGTCGACGCTAACGAGCGGTGACTCCTCGCTCTTCGTTCTCGCGAAGACGACGACGACAGCGAGGAGAGCAGTAACTGCACTCCGCGACGACGAGTGTTTGTCGTCATCTCTCTTCTTCTTCACTCATCGGGGTTGTTTCATGTGAAGTACATACATTATATATATAATTTGCGAGAAAAATTTTGAGGAACAAAATTGTAATGCGGGAAAGCGTTTTTCATCTGCGGAAGAAAGAAAATCGCTCGTCTTTCTGAAATTTTTGGTCTTTTGTGGGACAGAAGAGAGCGAAAAAAACTTTCTCTCTTTTTTGTGTTGTTCTCTCGAACACTCTCTCTCTCGGGTGTTTTGAGTGATCGTCTCTTTCAAAGAATAAATCAAATCTCTTTACACTCATACTCTCTCGCAAGAGTATCGCTCTCTTTCATAAAGGAGTGTTTATATATCAGAACGCTGTTATCTCTGTCATACTACTCTCATCAAGGCACAGAAGAGAGAGAGAGAGAGCAGAAAGCGCAAGTACTCTCTCTCTTAAAAAAAGAGATCGAGGATTAAACCCAGTCGACCACAAAAGCACAATCAAAGAGAGGGCGTGTGTGTGCGATCATCATCGTCTCGAGAGAGAATATATTTCCCTAATTTGAGAGAAGGCACCTCTTATAATTCTCTCTCCGTAATTTCAGTCTTCTCTCTCTCTCGAGGAGTAGTAGCGACGAGAGAATGGTCGCGGCGGCGCTGAATAACAACAACAACAACAACACTTCCTCCGAGGAGGAGCGAAACGCGGGGACTATTTCTCGTAATCATCATTCTCACGAAGAAAAAGCTTCATCATTATCGTTGTTCGAATTGGTGAAGGCCGACGGGATGACGATGACGGTGAAAATGTCGAAGAATCCATCTCTCGATGCTCGAAAGGAACAACAACACGAACAACAAGAACAAAAACAATTGCTATTAAAAAACACCGCGGCGGGACCACACGTTCTCTCTTCATCGGAGACTCCAACGAGTATCGGCGACGAGACTTTATTCTCGCAACAACAGAGGTTAAAGAGGAAAGCTGGGGAACTGCCCATCAAGACGAAATTCGTGAGCGCGTCGACGCTTCGAGCAGAAGGCGACGGATCCGAGGCGAAGACGACAGCAACAACAACAACAACAACAATAGTAACACCTACTATTGTTGCCGCAGAATTCGACGAGAATGGTATTCGCAAATCGAAAAGGTCCGTCAAGCCAAAGATTTTGTTCGACGATACCGAAGACTACGAACGCATCAACACGTACGAACGACCGGGATCGTCGAATAAGAAAAACAAGAGAGGAAATAGCAAAGGAAACAGTAATAATAATAACAAAGAAAACGGCAGCACTAAAAAACGAAAAATGGAATCAGCCGCGGCGGATAAATCGAACGCAGGCGCCGCCGCCGCCGTGGTCAAAATAGACTTTGAAGAGTTGAGGGCGAAGAGAGCGTATATCGGCAAGAAAGTTGAAGTTTTTTGGATCGGCGAACAAGTGTATCATCGAGGAACGATCGTAAACTACGACCAAGTGGTGAAAAGACACTGCGTGAAGTACGACATGGTGAAAAGAGAGAACGAAGGGGTGTTGGATTATATCGACATCGAGGCGGATACGCTCGAATGGTGCGACGCCGACGACGAAAAAGATGAAAACAAAAATAACACGACGAAAACAAAGAAATCAAAGAGTAAAGTCACGTTACCGGCGCAAGGTAAAATGTCTGAGATTGTCGCGCAGATGTCCGAGAGCTGGCCGAAAGTTGGTGCGCACGTTTGGGGACGCGTGAAAGGTCACGGATGGTGGCCAGGCGTCTGTAAAGGCAAAGAATCATCCGCGACAAGAACGATCGCGTTCTTCGACGATTCCACGGCTAAATGTTTGCGCGCTGATCTCGTACCGTACAACACCTTTTTTGATGTGTTGAAGAAATCGAAGGCGTCTAAATCATACGAAAACGCGGTGAAACGATCGATGGAATCTGCGGAAAAGAACTTCACGGAAAGGTTGAAGAAACGCGTGGCGAGAAAGCAAGAAGAGTTTGCGGAGATTCGAAAGAAATACGCCGCTTTGACAAAGAAGCGACAAGAACAGCAGACAACAACAACAACAAAACCAACAGCAGCAAAGAATAAATCAACGCACAACACCAAGAGCAAAAAAGCAAAAACGAAGCATAACATTAACGCGAACAACAAAGTTATCAAGAACGACGCGGATTTATTGGCAAACGTTGATCTGAATGGAAACTCCTCCGCCGCGAGACTCGCTCGTTTGGGTAAGCATTTCGACGCGCTGAAAGATCGCGTCGCGCCATTGGCGATAGCCGCTTCGCAGCACTTGCGCGTGCAGCTGCAACTTCAAGAACACACCGGAGGCGAGAACAGAATGGCTCAAATGACTGAACGCGAACGGGTCATTCTCTTGGAAGAGCTCGAATCGTTGAAGTCTTTCTTGGTTACTACTGGAAGACATTTGGAAGTAATTAACGCAGAGAACCCGGAAGATGTTGCCATGTTTGGCTACGACGACGACTTTGACAACCAGATCGCAAACGCGACGTTCATGACTGTTGGTGGCGACGACGTCGTCGGTAAAACCGGAGAAGAGGAAAATTTGGACGATCCCGACGAGGTTGAAGACGGCGTCGACGACGACGACGACGTCATCGTCGACGACGATATGATTACCGATTTGGGGTTAAGTGGCGATGATATCGTAGATAAGGATGATAATGGCGACGACGAGAAGACGGTTAAGCCAGAAGAGGCAACGAACATTGCAGACGCGCTTGACCCGACGCCTCTCGACGCGCTTCTCTTTCAAGAAGAAGAAGAAGAAGAAGAAGAAGATGCAAGAGGAGAGCAGCCGAAAACGCCTCATTACCCGACCCAAGATGAGGAAGAAAATGAATTGAAGCACACGTCCAGCGACGACCGAACGGAGAGAAACGACAGCGACGACAACGACGCGTCTTTGCCGTTGAATGAAAATTCCAAATCCATCGGCGGCGACGCCAAAGACTGCCAAGAAGAAGAAGTTCGCAACACCGCTTCCAAAGTCGCAATCTAATCATCAGCATTAAACATAATAAAGAAACACGTTTTGTACTACCTATGTTATACATTTAAGTATTATTGTTTTATTAAACTACTACGTGCTCTCGTATTTGAACTCCAAAACGGAAAACGAACCGTCGCCACAAAACTTCACAACAAAAACAAAAATGTCACACAAACCTCCTCCGAAATGGCTCCCGTTGGAATCCAACCCATCCGTTCTGAACGATTTCAGCTACGCGTTGGGTCTTTCCACCGCGTACGCGTGGTCGGACATTTTCGGTTTCGACGACGAGTTATTGGCGATGGTGCCGCCAAACTGTCGAGCGGTCGTGTTGTTGTTTCCAATCACGGACAAGTCCGAACGATTTCAAAAAGAAGAGCGAGAAGATATTGAGAACGGGAAAAGGGCAAACGAAGTCTCTTCGAACGTGTATTACATGAAACAAACGGTTGGAAACGCGTGCGGGACGATCGGAGTGTTCCACGCGATCATGAACAATCGAGAGGACGTTTTGACAAACCAAAACGAAGAAGACGAAGAAGAAAACAAAAATTACTTTCGAAGATTTTTCGAAAAGACCAAGGACATGACCCCGGACGAACGCGCGAAATTCGTAGAAACAGACACGGATTTAGAGTCGTATCACGCGACAGCGGTGAACGCGGGAGATACGGAAGTGCCTTCTCTGGATGCGAAGATTGATTTACATTTCATCGCGTTGGTCGAGCGAGACGGGAGATTGTACGAGCTGGACGGGAGGAAGCAAAGCGCCATCGACCACGGGGAAATCGAGAGAGGAGATTTGTTGAAACAAAGCGTGGAGAGGGTGATTAAAGGATTCATGGAGAGAGCGGATGGGAGCATTCACTTTGGCGCGTGCGCGTTGGCCGAAAATAGCGAGTTATTTTGAATTCATTTTGTACTAGGAGGTTTTAGATGTAATAGAATAAAAAACACAACGCTTGAAAGAAAGACGACGAAGGAAAAGAAACGCTTTAGTATTATAAAAGTTGATATTGTGTTGTTATTAACTACAAATTTCTTCTTGCTCGCTGCTAGTGTGATTATATATATTATAATATATATGTATATCAAAACTCCGTTCCTTCCTCTGGTTGCGGTAACTTTCTGTTCTCCGACCTCGCCATGGCGTGGAATATCGCCCCCAACACGTCGCTAATCGAATTCTGCGGCGTCCACCCTCTCGTCACCCCAATCTTTCCTAAATCAACTTTCCCTGTTCGCCCATCCACGCACGACGGTAAGTTAATTTTCGTTATGAATGTCACCGTCGGCGGTTGCATCGGGTACCCTTCCCCGGCTTCTATGCGTAAAGAGTAGATGCGATTTTCGTAAGACGATTGCATCGGGCCTAAGATGGTACCGTTCCAATATCGCAAGTCGTCGTTGTCATCTGTTGTTTTATCAATAGTAGTAGCATTATTGTAGAATTGTTAAATGTTAGGAAGAAAGAGAATGTGTTGTTCGCATAAATGAGTGGGTTTCGTTCTGCATCGAATACCGCGTTTTGCGAGTAAATCACACAAAAGCACAACGACGATCGATGACACGAGAGAAAAAAAGAAATCGCGCGCAAGAAGAAAAGACTAAATACTCCCTCTCGCGCCGGTTGGACGAAGAAGAAGAGTTAAAAGTAATAGTACCGTCGTCCGCTAACCCGAGCGAGCAATGGTGCGAGTTCACCCCGGTCCCTTTCTCCCCGGCTTCCAGTTCTTCCAAAAGCTTAAACGTTCTCGGGACGACGACTTTTTCTCCTCCTCCTCCTTTGTTCGTCGTCGTCGTCGTGGCGCTCGTCGTCGTGTTCGTGTTGCTGCTGTTGCGGTTGTGCGTTCCACCACCACCGAAAAACATGATTGATGTGGCGTCTCTTTCTCTTTAAACGCTCTCAACTGTGTGTGTGCGTGTTGTGCGTATCAACGCTCTGCTAAAAGAGAATCCTCTCTGATTATTCTGTCGTTGTTTTCACACGACGACTGGCGGTTTTACTAACGAAGAGACATTTTTACATTCTTTCTCGTCAAAATACTCTGCACGCTTTAAAAAAAAAGAAGGAAAATTAAATTTAGCGTTACGAGTTTCCCCCAACATTGGATTATACAAAACACATTGTATTTGGCCGGACCAGAGAGTGTAACGGCGCACAAGCGATAAACTCACTGTGGGTGCACGTACTACGAACCGAAGAGTAGTCATGGAAGAGTAACGCGCAAAATCGTTTATGTGCACTGAGTGGTGGAACATAATCAATCATCGCGAGACAAAACGAATACGAAAGAAGAATTTCAAGTGCGAAGCAGCTTTGTGAGAAGAAGCCGATGGGGATATCCGGGGCGCAGAAAAGGAAGAAGAAAAAGGAGAAAGAAGAGCTCGCGAAGGACATGGAGAGGTTGAAGCTTGGACCGACCAAGTTGTGGACCGGGTTGGTCCTGCATCACAAGGATGTGTTTGTCTCGCACGTCTTGTCGAAATTGAATAAGACTGATCGGTGGTTCTTTGCAAAAGCGAATACAGAGAGTCGGGGTGTGCTTGAGTACGCCGGGGTAAAGGTATCGGGATTAGATTGGGGTGTTCACGAATGTTCATCCATCTCGATGTTGAAATGGA
>Ga0182095_1332923_pt1 | contig 12737 bp, 6 predicted proteins | sample 041ome_19_FD_127784 | JGI IMG/M metagenome (GOLD analysis project Ga0182095, IMG submission 127784) | Metatranscriptome of coastal salt marsh microbial communities from the Groves Creek Marsh, Georgia, USA - 041412BS metaT (Metagenome... | ecosystem: Environmental > Aquatic > Marine > Intertidal...
AAAAAAGACAGAAGAGAGCCGCCATAAAAAATCATCATCATCGAAAGAGATACAGAAGATGATGGAACTGCACCGCGCGTCCTTCGTGGAGTGGCAACCGACACCAGTCGTTTCCGTAAAAGCGACGTCACATTTTTTCGGAGGCAAGTGCGTCGCATTAGCGCGAGAAAATGGAGATTTAGAGATGTACGACGCGCACTCTTGGCGTCTGATTGGACGAGTTCCCGGGAAAGACGGAGATTCCATCTCTCGCTTAGAGTGGGTGCAACCGTTTCGAGTGGACGGCGTTTCCGAGGAAGAGTACGAAGAGCTCGAAGAAGAAGAAGAAGAGGAATCGTTAATAAAATCGAGCGGTGTCGGGTCTTCCGAGAAGGCTCGCTTGGTTTCGGTGGCGTTAGACGGTACAGTCACCGAGTGGGATTTGAACCAGTTGAAGCCACACTCGACGTGCGAATCGCACGGCGGGTCGATTTGGGATTGCGCGAGCGAACCGATGGAGGCGGTGAAACCAGGACAACCGCAGCGATTAGCCATCGCGTGCGACGACGGGTGCGTGAGGTTGGTGATTTCCATGGCGAAGAGTGCCGTTGGAGGTGGCTTGAGGCATAAAGAAGCGTTGCCGAAGGTGAGCGGGAAAGTGTTGTCGGTGTGTTGGAACAAGGACGGGACGAGGATCGCGGCTGGGACGAGCGAAGGGAGGATTCACGTGTTTGACGTCGAATCGAAAAGAGAAATCGAATGCGTTTTGATTGGGAATCAACCTCCGAAACACGCGAATAAAGAGAGACACAGAAATCCGAATAGTTTGAAAAAGAAACGGAATCGAGGGGGATCGAACGTTTCCGCGAAAAACCACGATCCGACGTGCGTTTGGAAAATGCTCTATCTTCCGGATGACACTTTAGTCACCGCGGATTCAGATGGGAACGTCACGTTTCACGATTCGCGATTTTATACCGTCTTGAAACGATTCTCGTCGCACGATGCCGACGTGGTCGCTTTGGCGGTAGCCCCGGACGGGAAAATAGTCTTCGCCTCTGGCGTGGACCATAAAATAGTCGCGTATGAGAATTTAGACGACCTCAATCGAAACGATAAAGGATTCAACGAGTGGGTGCAAACATCCATGAAACGACCGCACACGCACGACGTAAAATGTTTAGAAATGGTTAGAAACTCGAAAGTTCCCGGCGGTGTATTGCTTTCCGCTGGAGTAGACGCGCAATTGTTAGCGCACCGCGCTGATGCGTTCGGTAAGAAACACCCGGTTCGGGTCGTCTCGGTGCCGAGGAAAACGCCGATCGCGGTGACATCTACCGCCATGCACACTTTCAACGAGAGCAGTTCGACGACCACGCCGGTTGGGACGCCTTCAAATGGCAATGACGTGTTGAGCGAGCGGTCCGCGGGGTTCAAGTTCCCGGATCCGCCTTTAGCCATGTGCGAACACGGAAGATACGTGGACGTCTGGAAACTCGGCGAGGCTTTAGGAACGACAACGACAACAACAAATAATAATAATAATAATAGCCAGAACCAACAGGAAAACCTGAACACTTCCAACGCGAGGAAGAAGCAACGCACAGAAAACACTCAGAATAAGAAGAATCGTCAACTTTTACGATCGGCGCCGGAATGCGTCCTGCGTCTTTTCGTCTCCGGTCGACACTCGATTCTCTGTTCAGCGATATCGCCAGACGGGTGTTGGGTCGTACTTTCTGATGCCGTTTCGCCACCACGAATATTTGCGATTCGTGAACCGAACAGTAAAGAGAAAGAAGACATGAACTCAGACGACGAGGAAGAGGAGGCGTTCTTTGACGGCGCGACGGATGTCAAACGCAAGTCTGGTTGGCGCGCGAAGAAAGTCGAGTTACCGGAGGAAATTACGCGACCGGCGGCGCACTTGTTGTTTACCGCGGATGCAAAGAGATTGATAATTGTTTCCATCAGGGGCCCGATTAAGATTATTGACCTTGAGAATTGGGAGGTTGTGGGTACTCTGAGAGCGCACATCGCGACGAAAACCGCGACGCAGCGAGCGTTCGCGAAAGAATCCGGAAGAAGACGATCACACAAGTCTCATACAAACGTCGGTGGATTTGAAGGAGGAGAATGCAATATGGTTACCGCCGATACGGTTGGATGCCCCGCGGTAACAAATATTTGTTGCAGCGGCGACTCGCAATGGCTCGCCGTCGCTTCCTGTCGCGCACCAAACGTCGTCAGCGATGCCGACAATGCGTTTTCTGCCAACGCCAACGTCGGCGGCGTCTTCATCTACTCAATGGATGCGATGAAACTCCACTCGCGTTTACCTCCACCGTTGAATATGGATTCTTGGTCGGCAATACACGCGATGGCGTTTAATGAAACCAGAGTATTAGCTATAGCGTGCGGCACGTCCAACTCCTTGTGGACGATTGACGTTGAAACCGGCGAACCGTTGCCGTGGAGTTTGAACTTGGCGAAAAGAAACGCGCACGCCCCGGATGCTTTATACAACACGCCCGGTCAAATTTGCGGTTTATCGTTCGCCATTGGCGGTGGTAGCGAAAAAGGGATAGTTTCTTCCAAGCGGGGAAAATCTGCATCCTCAAGAAAGTCAACCGCCGCCGCGAACAAAGACGCCGGTCTACCCGAGCTCGTCCTCTTCGCGCACACCCCGAACGCCATCGCTCGCATCAATCTCCGCTCTAAAATCACCGACGACTGCGTCCTCTCCAAACTCGGCAAATCGAAAGTCTTGACCGGTACGGCCAAGAAAAAACGCCGCCAGCGCGAAAAACAACTCAAGGAAAAGCAAGCCTCCCAACGCGTCGACGGCGCGATCGAACTTCCCGGCGGTGTCCGCGCGGTCATATTAAACGACCCGTGCTTATTTTTCGGAAACGTCGGAAAAGATAAGGCACTGTTAGTCGAGCGACCGTGGGTGGACGTGTTGCGGAAGATGCAAAAGCCGCTCTACAGGCACAGATTCGGTACTTGATATACGTTTTCACGGAAATACATTTGCCGCGCCGCTGCGGCACGGAAAAATAGTAGTAGTCACGATGATGACGATGATGATGATGATAGAGATGAAAGAGAGAAGTTGTTATTATTAGTATCTAATACAAAAGACTACATTTTAATTTATATGCCGACGCCGCGTTTTTGCGCAAACGCCGGTTTTGTGGCGAATGAAATGAATGAACTCGTTGTTGTCGTCGCATCGCGAATACAGTTTTTCTACGGGTTCACGCCAATCAACATGTTACTTCCGTTCCCGCCCGGCAAATACACGATGTTCTTACTCCCGCTCAACGTCTTCGCCACCTCTCTCGCGGCTTCGATCCTTCTCAATTCAATCAACGCCGGCCCGGCGCTTCTCGTGGCCTGCGAAATCAACTTCGCGGACTCGGATTCCCCCTCCGCTCTAATCACCGCCGCCTCTCTCTCTTGCTCGGATTTCATGACTTCAAATTTCGCCCTCTCCGCGTCTTGCTGCGCCACCTGTTTCGCCTCAATCGCTCGCGAATACTCGTGGCTAAAACTCAAATGCGTCAACGCCACGTCCTCCAACAAAATCCCAAAATCATCCGCGCGTTTCCTCAAACTCTTCGCGATTTGTTCCGTCACTTCCTGTCTTCTCGTCAATAACTCGTCCGCGTTGTATTGCGCCACGGTCGCTTTCAACACCTCGTTCCCGATCGACGGCAACACTCGATCGTCGTAATCGGGACCTAAGTTTAAGTGTATCGTCGATAACTGTTCCACGTTCGGCCGGCATAAAACTCTTAACGTCAAGTTCACCTGTTGTAAATCTTTCGTCCCGGTGACTGAACTCAAACTTTTCGGTCGCGTTCGTACGTCGTAGATGGTTGGCGATTGGATTATCGGCACCATGAAGTGCGTGCCTTCAGCGCTCGTGTCTTTCAAGACGCCTCGGAAACGGTCGAACATCACCGCGCGTTCGCCTCCATCCACTGTTAAAGTTGTCGTTAAAAAAGAAGAGTGAAAGTAGTGAAAGAGTTCAGGGTCAGTTCTCGCGTTTACGAACGACAGCAACACCGAAAGGTTTAATAAAAGGAGACGAGAGAGAGAAGAAGACCAAGAGATCGATCCGATCCGCTTCTCTCCCCGTGGAAAGAAATCCCCAAGCGAGAGAGTTGCGATGCGCAACGTACCGTCGTACATGGCGCTCGACACCGCGGTCGCGCCAATCCCCACGAACGCGCCTATTCTCGCCAACGCGCCCAACGCTTGCGCGGCCACTTGCGCCGAACTGGATGCCATTTTTAGATATAAAAGTGGTGCGTTTCTTAATCGAGCCGCCAGAGTGAGGCATTTCCTCGTGACGTGTTTCCCCAACGTTTCTTCACACATTCTCTTTTGCTTGATGTGACCAGTGAATGAACGTTGGACTGCGACGAGTCGGAGGAGGAGGAGGAGGAAGAGGTAGCAAAATTCACCATCGAACGGTGTTACCGGAATCGCGAGCGATGATGGAACCCGGGAGGTTCGGGCATACTCTGACGCGACTGATGGTGTTTCTCGTCGTCCTTTCGCTCGCGTTTGTTTTATACAAGTGCGCGGAGATTGCGACGACGAAGAAGCGAGAGAAGAGGAGGAAGAGTTTGAGAAGACACTTTGAGGAGGAAGAGGAAGAGAGGAGAGGAGAGGAGACGTTTGATGGAGGGTACGAGCAGTTTTTGAAGAGCGAGAGTTACGGGGATGCGGTGAAGTTGTTTTCTTCGAGCGGTAGGTAAAGAAGTAATGTAGAGAAGAAAGACGATGTGCAGTTGCGTTAGTTTTAGAGTACTTATAGATATTTAGTAGACTTATTATATTGAAAGAAAGAATGTATGCGTTGATGATGTTTGAGTGGTGAATATTCTCTCAACTTATATTACTTCGCCTCTTCCGACTTCTTCTCTTCCGTGGCTTCGCCTTCGGTCGTCGTGCCTTCGCCGGATTCCGAAGCGCCTCCGGAACTCGCGCCTTTGCTCAACGCCTCGCCGATTTTCATGACGGCTTTTTGCAAGTCACCGATTTTCTCTTTCAACGCTTCGTTATCGTCGCCTTCCATGGCCGTTCTCAACGCCATTTGCGCGTTTTGGATCTCGTCTTTGATTTCTTGCGGCAAGTTGGCGCCGTGTTCTTGGATGTTTTTGTCCGCGGAATAAATTAACGTATCCGCCTCGTTCTTCGCGTCGATCATTTCTTTTCGCTTTTTGTCGTCTTCGGCGTGGGATTCGGCGTCTCGGACCATTTGCTCGACTTGCGCGTCGGAGAGACCACCGGAGCTGGTGATGGCGACGGAGTTTTCTTTACCCGTGGCTTTGTCTTTCGCGGAAACGTTGACGATGCCGTTGGCGTCGATATCGAACGTGACTTCAATTTGCGGCACACCGCGCGGGGCCGGAGGAATACCCATCAAATCAAAGTTGCCTAAGATTTTGTTATCCGCCGCCATTTCTCTTTCACCTTGCAAAACCTTGATGCCGACTTGGGTTTGGGAATCCGCGGCGGTGGAAAAGACTTGGGACTTTTTGGTCGGAATCGTCGTGTTTCTGTTGATCAATCGCGTGAAAACGCCACCCAAGGTTTCAATACCTAAGGAAAGCGGAGTCACGTCCAACAAGAGAATATCTTTCACGTCGCCTCTCAAAACACCACCTTGAATAGCCGCACCCATGGCGACGACTTCGTCCGGGTTCACGCCTTTACTCGGGTCTCTCTTGAACAAGTCTTTCACGATGGAGTGCACTTTCGGCATTCTGGTCATACCTCCAACCAACAAGACTTCGCTCAACTCGCTCGGAGAAATCCCGGCGTCTTTCAACGCGTTCGTGCACGGCGCTTTCGTTCTTTCCAAGAGCGAACCGACCAACTCTTCCAATTTTGCCCGGGTCAAAGTCATCGCCAAGTGTTTCGGTCCGGTTGCATCCGCGGTGATAAACGGCAAGTTGATCTCCGTGGAAGTCGTGCTGGACAACTCAATCTTTGCCTTCTCCGCGGCTTCTCTCAAACGTTGCACGGCTAACTTGTCGCCTTTGAGATCGATCCCAGACTCTTTCTTAAACACGTTTTGCAATTCATTCATAACCACGGTATCGAAATCTTCGCCGCCTAAAAACGTGTCCCCGTTCGTCGCTTTGACTTCGAAAACGCCGCCGGAAATTTCCAAAATGGACACATCAAACGTCCCGCCACCTAAATCGTACACAGCGACGATGCCCTCTTTCTTATCCACGCCGTAACTCAACGCCGCCGCGGTCGGTTCGTTGATAATTCTCAAAACATCCAAACCGGCAATTTTCCCCGCGTCTTTCGTCGCCTGTCTCTGCGCGTCGTTAAAATACGCCGGCACCGTCACCACAGCTTGCGTCACCCCTCTACCTAAATACGATTCCGCGGTCTCTTTCATCTTTTGCAAAACGAACGCGCCGACTTGCGAAGGCGAGTACTCTTTCCCGCCCGCCTTGACCCACGCGTCGCCGTTGCTCGCCTTCACGATGTCATACGGCACGAGCTCTTGCTCCTTCTTCGTGTGCGGATCGTCGAATCGTCTCCCAATCAACCGTTTGCACGCATACAACGTGTTCGAAGGGTTCGTCACCGCTTGCCTCTTCGCCGGTTGCCCGATTAACCGTTCGCCTTTTTCCGTAAACGCCACCATCGAAGGCGTCGTCCTCGACCCTTCCGCGTTTTCGATGACTTTCGCGTTCTTGCCGTCCATGACTGCCACGCACGAGTTCGTCGTCCCTAAATCAATCCCGATGACGTCTTTGGAGTACGAGCGGATTTGATTCGCAGCGGATGAGAGACCGCCCGAGAGCGACGGAAGCATTTGTTTATGAATCAACATTGACGTCGATGACGACGCCGTCGCCGCCTGATTGATCTGAAATTTTATACAGAAGAAGAAGAAGAAGAAGAAGAAAGAAGGTGTATCATCATCAGTGAACGACCACTACAAAAGCGAAAAGAACAACAACAACACCACCACCACGGCGTCAAAAGGACAAAATATATTTTTCACGCCTCATCTTCTTCTCGTCGTCAGAGCGCGCGCGCGATTGCGCGTGTGACCAATCGAAAGAAAAAGAAGCGCAGCCGAAAGAATTGGAATCTCAATCGGACAACACAACAACGACGCTCGCTTCTTAAAGACGAGAGAGACAGAGAGACAGAGCACAAAAAACGCTGAACTTTGAGGGTAAACGACGCACCAGCGGATGACCATTCGGGGAAGACGCGTTCCCTCCTCGGGCGAACCTTCGCGCGACCACGCGAAGCATATTTATTTTTTATGAGTATGAGTGTACGAGCAAATCACACGAGTCGTATGGTAGGAGTGACGTTTCTCTCTCTCGCGTGTCTCTGAGGCAAAAAAAAAAATTTTGTTTGCTTTTCTGCAGACTTTTTCATGGGGTGCCCAGGTGGACCGGATTGACGGAGGAATGGATGAGCGACTTTTTCGTGGTGCGAATAAAAAGGATCCGAAACGACGAGCGACTGATTTTTGATGGCGTTGAGACATTTTCTTTCGCGTTGAAAAAAGACGACTGACTCTCTCGAGAATACCACGCGCACACAAAAAACGCGGGCTTTCGTTGGAGTTGTTCTGCGTGCTCTCTGTGAGAGAGTAGTATATAATAATAATAATAATAATGGGAGGCGCATCGGGGACGACGACGAAGAAGAAGACAAAATCGACGTCGAATAATGCGAACAACACTTCCTCGACCTCGTTGGTCCCGGCGACAATCCTCCAGCGCTTCTGGGACTTGGCGTCGACCGATGCGGAGACGAGATGCACCGCCGCCGCCTCTCTTTCGGAAGAACTGTTTTTGGTGCAAAACAATACCACGAGTAGTATTACGAATGACGATGATAAAAACAACGTTAAGCTCGACGCGGTGGTTGAATATTCCATGAAACGTTTAACGCGAGGTCTCGGGTCTGGACGCGCCGGGGCGAGGCAAGGGTTCGCGGTGGCGTTTACGAGCGCGATGACGCATCTGGATGCGATTTCCGTGGAAGATGGATTTCGATTTCTGAAGGAAGGATTGGAACCAATCACGAAGAGCACGAAAGGATCGGAAGCGAGAGATATTTTGATCGGACAATTATTCGGGAACGCGGCGCTGGCGAGAGCGCTGGTGGCCAAGGAAGTGTCCTTGGAAGCGAAGAAGAAGAAAAAGGAGATGATGAGTGGTAGTGGTAGTAGTAACAACAACAACAAGCGAAAAAAATGGACGACGCCGGAGGAAGAGCGAGAACGAATCGTCGATTTGAGTTCCCAATTGTTCGCGGAGATTTGTAGGATTAGCAACACGAAAGCGTATTTGAGCGAAAGCGCGGCGAAAGTTATGATTGAACTCGCGCTGAGTTTGAGTAAACAAGAGGAAGGGTTGCACGAGAAAGATCCGTTTCGATTGGCGAGGGAGGCGCTGGAGAAGTGTCCGCAAGCGCAGGCGTGGGTGAGTCGAGACGTGACAGACGTCGGAGAGCAGAGTGGGAAAACAACGATTGAAACCGTGTGGTTGGCGTATAGTTTGTACGAATGCTTACCGGCGAGGTGTAAGGAAGCGCAGAGCGTCGTGCCTAAATTTTCTTCCTCTTCATCTTCTGCGAAAGAGGATTCGTTTTTCGCGTACGAGAATTTGAAGAAAGTGAGTCACGCTTTGGCGGAGTGTCCGCACGCGCACCCGAGGGTGCACCCTATTTGGGAGATTTTATGCGAAGCGTGTAGAAGTAATAGCGATGACGATAAAAAAGGAGGAAACAAAGCGGGAGCGACGACGAAAATATCAGCAGGAAGCAACTTGACTCGATTGGAGGCGTTGTGGGAGACGTGTTGCGAGAACGGGTTGTTTACAGCGCCATCGCATCAGAGAAAGTACCTCGGGTTTCGCATATTTTCGATGCTGTTGCGAAACGCGACGGCATCGGAGACTGCGAAGTTGTTCACGTCGCCAAACTTTATTAAATGTTTAGTTTCGAACTGCGCCAAACCGGAGAATTATTTACACGCTTGCAGCACGGATTGCTTGAAAGCCATCGCGAGGTGCGCGAAACATTCAGAAACGAGCGCAAAGAAACGCGTGGCGATCGTGGCGGCGTTGAGAAAGGTTGGCATTCACAGATTTGAGAAGCAGTTGGCGAAATCGAGTGGGATTTCCACGTTATTGGCTGGATTAACGAGAGAGGAAGCGAAAGCGTATTGCGAAGAGTTGAGAGAAACAATCTTGGAGAAATCAGATTTGGCGACACAAGACGAGACTGACGACGAGAACGAAAACGATGATAACGACGAGGAAAAGAAAAAGAAAAACAGTCGCGATTTCAAACGGTTATGGGCGCTAGAACAAATGTGTTCGATTACGTCGGCATTATCGCCGAACGATCGTTTGGACGTTTTGCATTTTTGCTTGTTCCACGCGTTCTATTCCACGTCCAAGAAACAACTGCCAAAGACAGTCTTGGGTAAAAACATAGAAGATTGTCCCGATGTGCTCAGAAGAGCACTTTCGACGCGTTTACTTGGCATCTTATTGACGAACATTCGATCGCGCGGACGCACGCAACAGCAGAAAAAGCAACAAAGTCAAAATACTAAGAACGGTACAAATCATATAGATAAAGGCAACGAAGCAAACGAAGAGGACGAGGAAGAAGAAGAAAAATTCGATGCGCTCTCGGAAGCGTGCGAAGCGGTGTTAAAATTCGACGCCGACGCTTCGGTGACGGACGTTATTCCGAATAGCGCGCGAGCGAAAGAGGCCCGCAAAAATCTTGCGAATGCTTTGAAACTCTGCGAAAAAAAGCAAAAAGCCGACGAAAGCGGTGTCGCGACGTCGATTATTCCGCTGCTTAAAACTTTAATCGTTTTACACGCGTCTGATCCGAAGCAGTTCACGTCGATCGTCGAGGATATTCCTCGATGCGTCGAAGAGCTTCTCCAGCCGCCGAAGAAGAAAAAGACAACCAAGAAAAAATCGACGAAGAAAACACTGGAGGAGGACGAAGAGGAAGAGCACGATTTGGAGCCGATGGACGTTCTCAACGATTTATTGATTGCATTTCTCGCGCAACCGTCCGCGTTATTGCGCGACGTCACCGAACGTACTTTTAAAGGCGTGTCTGGGAAAATCACCGATCGAGGTATCGAAGATATTCTCAACGTCGTGGAGAACATGGGTGCCGGGAAGCGCGGCGACGAGAACGACGATGAGAATGACGATGAGGATGACGACTCCGACGATGAAGATATGCTCGAAGAAGAAGACGACTCTGACAACGACGACGACGACGATTCCTCGAGTAGCGATGATGATTCAGACGAAGACGACGATGAGAACGATTCAGACGCTGGTATGGACACGGAAGCGAACGAAGGCGCGATTGAAGCCATTCGCAAAGCCGCACTGAAAATTCAAGAAGATGACGACAACTCCGACGATTCCGACTCGGATGATTTTACGGACGAACAAATGTTTGCCACCGATAAACTTCTCGCCGACGCATTCAGAGCGAAAAGACAGGAGCTTTCGCGCAAGAAAGCTTTGAAAGTTGCCGCTGCAGATTTCAAGTTTCGAGCTTTATCGCTTCTCGAACTCTTTGCAAAGTCGCAGCCGAGCTCAAAGTTTCTTCCTGAAATCATCGTTCCACGGTTACTCAGCGCCTCTAGAAACGCTCGAATACGGTTTAAGAGTAACCCGATGGAAAAATCGTTCTTGGAACTCGCGCAAAGAATCGATAGCGTCTTGACGAAACACGCGTGCAAACACGCAGCGATGGTTACCGGTACGAGAAAAGATATTCACGAAATCTTGACACAGTTGATCGATGTCGCCGATAATGGCGCTGGGGCTGGACGCGATAGCGACGCGGCGAAAGGTTTTGCGAAGACTGCTGCCGTAGCGTGCGCATATATCGCCAAAGTCATGGAGAGTAACGGCGACGGCGAAAGCGCCGCTGAGATTTACAAAACGGCAATCACGGAAAAGTTTGAAAAGAAAACCAGTCGATTGCGCGCGCCGTTTTTTGCCGAGCTCATAAAGCTTTCTCCGAACGTGTTGGCATCGTCTTCCAAAGAACTCGCTTCGTTGTGCGATTTAGGCGATAGCGCTCGCGCGCAGTTCTTGCGGCAAGAGTCGTTACAACTGCTCTTTCAAATCTTTTCCTGTAAGCAAAGAGACCCGTCGATTCCTTCCGCGGAAGAAGTGAACTCGATGTGTGAGATATCGCTGGCGAACGCCGTCAAAGCAGACGTCGAAAACCAAAGTCGACGCGCAGACACTTCCAAGATGTGCGCAAACGTTTTCGAAGCGATTGGACGCCACGCCGAAGGTTTTGTGTTTTCACAAAAAGCCAAAGCGGCGATTGAGAACGCCATCGAAACGCAAAAAGAAAGAGCGCCGCAACCGAGTCAAAAGACTGTTCAAGCGTTAGAACGCATCGCGAAAGCGCTCGATGATGCGAAAAAAACGAACAGTAGTACTAACGATGAAGGCAAGAAGAAACGAAAAAGTTCCATCGCCGGGGATGATGATCACGACGAAAGAGAGAAAAAGAAGAAGAAAAAGAAGGCGCTCAAGAAGTGAACTTAAAGTAGCGCTGAAGTAAAAGTAAAATTGTACCATCAGCACATACGAATCCTCGCATAATTACAACAGCACAAGTGTCTTCTTATGTTCTATATATAAATCGCAAATAGCTTACTCATCAGCAGTTGCCGGCGCATCGCCACCGAAAGACGGCAAAGAGATCGACGGCAAAGAGATCGACGGCAAAGAGAAGCCGCCGCCAGACGACTCCTTCTTCGCCGGCTTCGGCGCTTCCTCTCTGACTGGCTTCACGAACTTCGGCTTCGGCGCAGCTTGCTTTCTTGAAAGATTAACGTCAACCGCTTGTCTTTGCGGCGATCTGACGCCAAAACCGTCTCGGCCCTTGGCGTAGGTGGCGGCGTACACGTCTTCGATGTCGTCCGCCAACGCGGCGCCGGAAGAAGAGATGGTGGCGATGGTCGCCGCCAACAACGCCGCGTTCTTCGCGACCGTGTTGTTGTTGTTCTTCGAGACAACCTTCTTCGCGGTGTTCTGTTTTGTGTTCGTCGTGCGATGGATGATGATGAAAATAAAGAGAGAGAGAGAGAGAGAGAGAGAAGAGCGTGAGTATTTTTTTCCTGAAACCCCAAACCTATCTTTTGCGCGTCTTCTTCCCGGTAAAAGTGGCAGACGGTGGGAGGATATCATCGCACGCCGCTTCATTTCGTCGAGAAAAGAGAATAAACGAGAAAAGGAGAAATCCTCCGCTGTCTCTGTCGCGAAGAGACGCGCGCGAAAAAGGAGAGGTAAAGGGGACGCGTGAAAGATCGCGCGATGACGATCCATACTTTTGCCACCTGGGATTCCCCTGCTTGGGAAAAATCAATCCGCGCGAGAGAGAGAAACAACACAAACCTTCGCAAAGCGAAGCGCTTCGAGGCAAAGAAAGCAAAAAAAGGAAAACAGAGAGAGAACGACGGGAACAGAATCTCATACCTTGTTCGCGCTGGACGCAGAAACGACGACAGGAGTGGCAGAGATGGAAAACATTTTTGAGCGATTATATCCGATGGAATGATTTTCGTGGATAAAAGTGAAGCGAAAGGAAGGAGGAAATCTTCCTTTTCGTGCGCTGCGCAGAACGAAGAACGCTTTCGTCGAAGCGAGAGCGAACGGCTTTCTGGTTTCTTTTTCGAT
>Ga0182095_1353195_pt1 | contig 12730 bp, 7 predicted proteins | sample 041ome_19_FD_127784 | JGI IMG/M metagenome (GOLD analysis project Ga0182095, IMG submission 127784) | Metatranscriptome of coastal salt marsh microbial communities from the Groves Creek Marsh, Georgia, USA - 041412BS metaT (Metagenome... | ecosystem: Environmental > Aquatic > Marine > Intertidal...
GATTGGAAGGCAGTCACCACATGGGTGGAACGGGAAAGGAGTGGGGTGTCGGCAACCCCTGAAGCTTGCCGTTGTACTTGGGCAAGTTTCTCCCTCAAATCTTTGGTCAGAAGGTAGGTGTTGGATCCATGGATAAAATGGTTTCTGCCTGTGGATAAGGCATGTTCAATCAATTCGATCGGAGCATCTCCCGCCTCAATTCTTGTTTCAATCTCAATGTGGTTATCCCCTTCCTTGGCTCGGACAGAAAGAGACGCACTTTTAATCTTGGCGGTATGTTTTTTGAAGTTTTCAGTGAAATGGGCGAGGTGATCGAGCTCCAATTCTTCCTGATGGTGAGCCAGGAAATCTAAGACTTTGGCAGAGTCCCTCAGCCACCACCAATGGCGGTGAGATCGGTCTCTGATAAAGGACCAATTTCTAAGAAGTCTGAGAACTTCTGCATAACTTGGATGCTCCGAACCGGGCAAAATAATGCGAAGGTACTCTGTGGAACCCTCAACCTCCATGGGGGGCCCTTCATATTCCGCTTCTGGTCTCGGGCGAGGTGGAGTTTCCTGCTCAGTTATTTCACTTACCTGCCTTATTTTTGGGGGAGGCTTGGGCATTTCCGGCTTTCCAATGTGTTCACTGACTCCAACGAGCCCGGATGGAGACCAGGAAAACGGTTGGTCGGGAGCGTTGGCAGGGAAAAAACACGCGACCTGGTCAAGCATTTTGAGCAGCTCCGCCGCTTGCTGCACATTGAGCTGTAAAAAAGAGGTCAGTTTGCCCCCACACCACTGCGATAAAGCAAAGAGGGCAGTCCTTTCAGCATTGGGCAAGTTGCCTAGGCTATCGAAGTCGCATTTTTCAGGGGGGATTCGAGCCCCAGAACCATCCTCGAGTTCAACTTTAGCAGGAATTGCATTTCGTTGGATCGAGCCAGCGAGGGTAGGGGGAAGCAAGATGCGAAGCTTCACGCAGGAGCTAGGAAACCAAGGAGTGCCTGGCAATCGCTTCAGCTACCCCTTTACCTGCCGCCCCTCCGCCCATTGCGAAGTCAGGCTTACCCCCTCCTTTTCCTCCAATTTGGAGGGAAAGTTCGCGAATAATTTCACCTGCCTTAAAGCCGCGGTCCATCGCATCGCTTGAGCAAATACAAACCAAAGAACACTTATCATCCTTCTCAGAGGCAAGGAGAACTACAGAGGGTTCAGTCCTTTTGTTCACTTGGCTTGCAAGACCGCGAAGTTCATTGGCGGAAACTCCATGCACAGATTGGGCAATGATCCTCACCCCTTGTTTTTCAATCGCGGATTGAATTAACTGATCGGCAAGTCCAGCCTGGTCTTTTTGCTCGATAGACCGGAGCTTTTTTTCCAATTGCTTGGAAGTGGTTTGAATTTGTTGAATTCGTGACTCCAACTCATCGGGTTTGCAGGAGAACTCTCGGACTAACTGGTTGAAGCGGTTTACCCGATTGCTCGCCCATTCATAGGCAGAAAAGCCTGCGACTGCCTCCAAGCGGCGGGTGCCGGATGAGATTGCAGATTCGGATACAACTCGAATCGATCCAATTTCTCCCCCTGAGCGCACATGGGTCCCCCCGCACAATTCCTGACTCCATCCACCGAGGTCAACCACCCGCACTACATCGCCATATTTTTCACCAAAAAAAGCAATCACACCATCCGGTTTTTCGGCAAATGGGACTTCATAAGAAAGCAATTCTTCATTAAGCAGCAGTTTTTCATTCGAGATTTTCTCTATGGTTTTTAACTGATCCTCGGACAGTGCCTCAAAATGGGAAAAATCAAACCTTAAGCGGTCGGGTTGAACCAAAGAGCCTGCCTGTCGTACATGATCTCCCAAAACCTCCCTCAGTGCCCAGTGCAAGACATGGGTGGCAGTGTGGTGCTGCTGAATGGTTCGTCTTCTTGAGAGGTTTACATCAAACTGGACTGATTTACCTACCCAATCTAAATCCTTGTCCCTCTTTTTTAGTTGGTGAAGGAACCTACCACTGGAATCTTTTACCACATTTTCAATCTCCAATACTGAACCTTCGATGCTTACCTTGCCGGTGTCGCCAACTTGTCCGCCCATTTCCGCATAAAATGGAGTTTGATCAGCCACAAGAAAGATATTCTCCCCGGATTGGACCAAGTCGGTGCAAGTGGCTGTAAAATTATTTAGGTTGGAGGTTTCGTATCCGCAAAATGTTGTGGCTTCGGTGTTTGCACTAGTTTTATTGACCAATATTTCGACCGATTTATGGGCTTCGCGGGCTCGATTTTTTTGGGCATCCATCTGGGATTTGAATTCCTCATGATTGACCGTCAATCCCGATTCACGTGCCATCAAATCAGTCAGGTCGAGGGGGAACCCAAAGGTATCGTATAATTTAAAAGCAAAGTCACCAGATACCACATCCCCTGGCGTCAGTTCTTTGGTTTCCCGGTTAAACAATTCAATCCCACGGTCCAAAGTTTTATTAAAAGATTCCTCTTCCGATTTCAGGGTCTTCTCAATTAATTCTGACCTTGCAATGAGTTCAGGGAACACATCACCCATTTGTTCAATCAAAACTGGAGCAAGCTTGGAAAAGAAGGGTTGGGTAAAACCTAAAGTTCTTCCGTACTTTATCGCTCTGCGCAGGATGCGACGGAGTACATAGTTTCGATCGTTGTTACCAGGGAGGATGCCATCTGCAATCGAGAAACTGAGGGCACGCAGGTGGTCGGCAATTACACGAAAAGCAATGTCTATTTGCTCCTGAGCATTCTTGGGTTTGCCCGCTTCTGGCAGGGTCGATTTGTATACCTTACCGGAGAGATCTTGAAGCTTTTCGAAGATTGGAGAAAAAAGATCGGTATCGTAGTTTGAGGCTGGCTTGGAAAAGTCGGTGAAATTTTGGGTGGACTGCATCACCGCAGCAACCCGCTCAAATCCCATCCCCGTATCTACATGCTTCGATTCAAGGGGAGAAAAGGTACCTTTTTTGTCCGCGTTAAACTGAATGAAAACTAAATTCCATATTTCTATACAAAGATGTGAGTCTTGATTGACCAGCTGGCCACGGCTATCTCCTTTTGCGGTCAGGTCCAAGTGCAGTTCTGAGCATGGGCCACAGGGACCCGTTTCTCCCATCATCCAAAAATTATCTTTTTTGCCACCGGTAACCACATGCACTTTGGGGTCGAGACCCGCAGAAAGAAAAATATTTTCCCACAGCTTGTGAGCCTCTTCATCAAAATCAGCAGGATCTCCTTCTTCCGGCTTGTATACTGTCGCATACAAACGATTGGCAGGGAATTTCCATCGGTCCACCAACAATTCCCATGCCCAGGCGATTGCATCTTTTTTGAAGTAGTCACCAAAAGACCAGTTTCCTAACATCTCAAAAAATGTATGATGATAAGTATCCAGCCCCACATCTTCCAGGTCGTTGTGTTTTCCCCCTGCTCGGATGCATTTTTGCGTATCAGTAGCTTTGGGGAAAGGCGCTTTTTGGTCCCCTAAAAAATAGGGGACAAATTGATTCATTCCAGCGTTGGTAAAGAGTAAATTTGGCGATTGGGGAAGCAAAGAAGCAGAGGATACGACATGATGATTCTTTTCGGCAAAGAAGTCTAAAAAAGAGCGCCTAATTTCTCGTGCTTTCATCAAGGCAATAACTTAGACAATTTTGGAAATAATCGCAGCACCCATTTCCGTCGTGGAAACGGAGGGCCCACCCATGGCAATATCCCCGGTCCGTAAACCAGACTGAATCGTCTCTTTCACCGCATTTTCGATAGAGAGTGCCGCTTCCTCCTGCCCAAAGCTGTACCGCAACATGAGTGCCGAACTCAGGATTTGGGCACAAGGGTTGGCCAAGCCTTTGCCGGCAATATCAGGTGCCGTTCCACCGGCTGGTTCGTACAACCCATAAGAATATCCCTGAGTGTTCGTTCCAGTGCCTAGACTCGCGGAGGCCAGCATGCCCAGTGACCCGCAAATGACCGCTAATTCATCCGACAAAATATCACCAAACATGTTTTCAGTAAGCAAAACATCGAATTGATTTGGATCGCGCACCAGTTGCATAGCCGCATTGTCCACATACATGTGGGTCAATTCGATCGATGGATCGAGTTTCTCGATGTATTCAGAGACTGTCTGACGCCAAAGAACTGAGGTTTCCAAAACATTTGCTTTATCGACTGAGCAGATTCGCTTTTCACGAAGTGCCGCTGCCTTTACCGCAACTTCTGCAATCCTTTCGATTTCACTGGTCCGGTAGACCATAGTGTCAATGGCCTCTTTTTGCCCATCTTCGAGGGTCCGGGTATCCTTGGGTTGTCCAAAATAGATGCCCCCGGTGAGTTCGCGGACGCACAGCACATCAATCCCTGCACCGGCAACATCTTTGCGGAGGGGAGAAAGATCCGCGAGTTCAGGAAAAAGGTTGCCGGGCCTAAGGTTTGCAAAAAGTTCAAATTCCTTGCGGAGTGGGAGCAGCGCAGCCCTTTCCGGTTGTTCTTTCGGAGGCAAGTTTTCCCACTTCGGACCCCCGACAGATCCAAAAAGAATGGCGTCCATCGATCGGCATGCATCAAGGGTGGAATCAGGAAGTGCTTTCCCGTGGTTATCAATTCCAATCCCACCCACATCGTGCTGGGATGTGACACACTCAAACCCAAAGATCTTACCCGCTTGGGTTAGAGCTTCCAAGGCTACAGACATTACTTCGGGCCCGATTCCATCTCCGGGTAGATTGGCAAAACGAATAGTTTTCATCAAAAAAAGGGTTCATTACTAATCGATCTGAAGTTTTCTGCAAAGAGGAAAAAAAAGTGATTTCAAGCCATCTATGTATTCGTTGACAAATTTTGTCTTACTGGTACTTTAAATTCTTTAATTACAGTCTAGTCCACAAGGGACGGGCATCTTGCTCGTCTTTTTTTTTACATCAATTAACCATTAAAATATCCAACCTATGAGCAGCGAAATACTCGCAGTCCTAGAATACATGGAAAAAGAGAAGGGGATCAGCCGCCCTGACATGATCGCTACGATCGAAAATGCTGTAAAGGCAGCCGCAGAACGTGGAGGGGCCAACTCTGAGCCCAGTGAGGTCAGGGTGGAGATTAATCCCAAAAATGGTTCCCTTCAGGCGTGGACCCTTCTTACAGTTGTGGAATCTGTTTCAGACACTGCCAAGGAAATTCATATCGATAAGGCCAGACTCTATGCAGATAATCCCCAAATTGGTGATACTGTAGAAAGAGAGATGGATCCCGCGTACCTTGGAAGAATAGCGGCAAAAACTGCGGAGCAGGCAATCAAGCAAAGACTGCGTCAATTTGAAAAAGAGCATATTTACGACGAATTTCGGGATCAAGTGGGTAACTTGGTAACCGGTACAGTTCGCCGCAAAGAGCGTGGCGATCTTATCGTCGAAGTTGGTAAAGCGGAGGCTTTGCTCCCCTGGCGTGAGCAAGCACCTGGTGAAGACTGGGTTCCTGGAGAGCGGATTCGTTGCTTACTGGTAAAGCTTGAACAGCAAGGTCGTGGACCAGAACTGGTATTGAGCCGTTCGAGCCTTAATTTCGTCCGCAAACTCTTTGACATGGAAGTTTCTGAAATAGCAGACGGCACGGTTTCTCTTGCCGCAATGGCTCGTGAGCCTGGATACCGCACCAAAGTATGCGTGAAAAGCACAGACCCTAAGGTAGACCCTGTAGGTGCCTGTGTGGGTGCCCGTGGTGGTCGTGTCAAAAGCATAGTCCGGGAAATGAACGGAGAGAAAGTGGACATCGTTCGTTGGTTTGAAGATCCGGTTGAACAACTGGTTGAAGCCCTAAAGCCCGCCGTTCCTCAGAATGTTACCCTAGACAGGGACAAACGCAGAATGTATTTTGAAGTTAAGGAAGATGATCTTTCCGTCGCAATCGGTCGCAAAGGAATCAATGCCCGCTTAACTTCGAGGTTGCTTGGTTGGAAGCTTGATATTGGTAAGGTTGAGGTCAAGGAAGTCGGTTTTGACGAACGAAAAGCCAAAGCAGCTGAAGGGCTTACCTCTGTGGGAATTGAATTTGAAGTTGCGGATCGGTTGGTAGCTTTTGGTTTGGTCAGCCCTGAAGCATTTGAGGGGGTAACTCACACGGATTTGGTGGGCTTAGGTTTCGATGATGCAACCGCCCAGAATATTTTAACCAAAGTCTCCGCTGAATCTAAATCTGCCGAGACTGCATCCTAATTACAGACGTTTCTAAAAAATCCCTTTTTAAAATTTATGAGTGTACGAATTCACGCGATCGCCAAAGAGACCCAAAAAACGAGTAAGGAGGTCTTGGAAATCTTGGTTGAGCGTGGGTACGATGTGAAGAGTGCCTCCTCCACGATCGATAACATCACCGCTCAGTCTTTAATAGATGAGCTCAACAAATCTTCATCTGAATCTGTCGCACCCGAAACCAAAAAAGATGATCAGCCACAGGCTTCTTCCAAACCATCTGAAGTTCCTTTTGTAAAAACAAAACAGGACTTAGACAGGGAAAAAGAAGCAAAAGAAAAAGCAGAGCAGGCGGAGAAAGATGCTGCTGCAGCTGAGGAAAAGTCGACTTCTGCTCAGGAAGATCCAGTGGTTGAGGCAAAAGAAGCCACACCTACCACTGCTGGTGCAGCACCGAGCCTTCCCCCACCTCCAAATAAAACTGCCGGAGCACCGCCTCCTTTGCCGGTCAAAGCGAGCCAGCCAACCGAACCTGCACCCACTGCCACTGCCGCTTCCGATGATGATTCAGTGGGCATTGTTGAAGGAAACCTCGTCATTGTTAAACCTCCTATTGTGGTTCGTGATTTTGCCGGGTTGATTGGGCTGAAACCATTTCAATTAATTTCTGAACTCATGGAGATGGGCATATTTGCCTCTATGAACCAGACGATTGAGGAAGATGTAGCCAGTAAGTTGGCCAAGTCGAGAGGGTTTGAATTAGAAATCCGCCACCGGGGAGAAAAAGCTGAACCTAAGGCTAAAAAAGAGAAGGTACAGGTGGATGAAAACGACGAAAAATTCCTCAAGCCCCGTCCGCCCATCGTTTGTATATTAGGCCATGTGGATCATGGTAAAACCACTCTTTTGGATACCATTCGAAAGGCCAATGTGGTAAGTGGTGAAGCAGGCGGTATTACCCAGCATGTGGGGGCGTACCAAATTACCCACAATGGGCAAAAGATTTCCTTTCTCGACACGCCCGGTCACGCCGCTTTTTCCAAAATTAGGGAAAGAGGAGCCAACCTCACTGATGTCAGCATATTGGTTGTTGCTGCGGATGATGGTTTTATGCCTCAAACCGAAGAAGCTCTTAAATTTGCTCAAAGATCCCAGTCATCCCTTATGGTTGCGATCAATAAAACAGACACAAAAGGGGCAGACATAGACAAGGTCAAAACTCAGATGCAGGAAAGATCAATTCCTGCAGAAGATTGGGGAGGAGATGTTGTAACCGTGCCCATTTCTGCACTCAAGGGGGATAACATTGATGAGCTTTTAGATATGGTCCTGCTGCAGGCTGAGGTAATGGAATTAAAGGCCAACCCAACTGCAATTCCTGAAGCCATTGTGATTGAGGCCCGCATGGAAGTGGGCCGTGGGCCAACCGCTACTCTTATTGTTCAAAAAGGAACCCTTAAGGTGGGAGATTCTTTCCATTGTGGGTCCGTTTATTGCAAAGTGAAGGCGATGATAGACGATCAGGGGAATCAGGTTAAATCCGCTCCACCTTCCACTCCTGTCAATGTCCTCGGTTGGTCCGAAGTTCCAGATTGTGGTGCAATTTGTAAGGTGGTTAAAAATGAGCGTGTTGCCCGTCGCGAAGCAGAGGATTTTGCAGTGATGGAAAAGAAACTTCTATCCATCCCTGAAGAACCTGCTCCTAAGAGTGAGGAAACTGAAGATTCGGACTCGGATAATACAGCTGCAGTTGATGCATTGTTTGCAGCCATAAACAAAAGCAAATCCACCAGTTACCGTGTCATCATCAAAGGAGATGTTCGCGGGTCGGTCGAGGCGTTGAAAGACTCCCTTGAACTTATTGAGAGTGATAAAGTTGCCTTGGAGATTATTCATTCTGATGTCGGTCAAATCACTAAAAATGATGTAAAAATGGCACACACCTCCAATGCCGATATCTTAGGCTTTAATGTAAAGCTAGAGAATGGGGTTATGGGTGAGGCTAAACACCTGGGCGTGCAGGTCTTTCAAAATAGTATTATTTACCAAATTATAGATTTGGTGAAAGAGAACATGTCCGAACTGCTTGAGCCAGAAATGGTTGAGAATAAAACGGGCCGTGCTGAGGTCAGGCAGGTCTTCCGTGTGAGCAAAGGGAGAACAGTTGCGGGTTGTATGGTTATGGAAGGAACGATTACTCGCAACAAAGGAGCTCGCTTAGTGCGTGGTGGTGAAGTTATTGCTGAGGGCAAAATTGATACCCTTCGCCGGTTCAAGGATGATGTGACCGATGTGAAAGCCGGTTTTGAGTGTGGTATGAGATTAGATTCCTTTGATAAATATGAGGAAGGGGATGTCATTGAGACCTTTGAGATCGATAAAATCCGTCCCACTCTGTAACCAACCAACGAGCTTCACACCGTGAGCCTTCGCTTGGCTAGAGTAAATGAGTTGGTCAAGCGTGAGATTGGCAATTATTTAAGCACACGCTACGGTGCTGAAACCGTCTGTTGGACAATCACATCAGTGGATGTAGCGGCCGACCTCAGAAATGCGACGGTTGCATATTCAGTGGTCGGAGATGAATTGAGTGCTCGTCAAGCCTTACAATTTTTCCGAAAACATGCTGGAGAAATCAGGGGAGTTGTCAGCAAGCATGTGATTTTAAAATATTCTCCTAAATTGCAGTTTGTCCGAGATATCGGGATAGAGCGGGGCAATCGGGTTATGGAAATTTTAGACAACCTTGACGATACTCCAAGCGAACCAACTTTAGATCCTTAATTGGGTTTGTGACACGGCGAGACAGTTTGTGCCATCAGGTATGTGCCATCCTGTCTCGAAAATCAATTTTCAGGATTTTTGCTCAAGAGATAAATTTTCGTAAGTCTTTGTCTTTTAAAAAGATAAATTTATTTTAGCAACAGGCACAATATGTGCAGACTATTCATTCGTGAGCAAAATATTAGGTATAGATTTAGGCACAAGTAATTCATGCATGGCCGTAATGGAAGCAGGCGAGCCCAAGGTAATTCCTAATTCCGAGGGAAATCGGACAACACCTTCTGTCGTGGCATTTTCAAAGAGCGGAGAAAGGATTGTTGGGCAGGCTGCCAAACGCCAAGCGGTTACCAACCCGCAAAATACGATCTTCTCTGCGAAGCGTCTTATTGGACGAAAGTATGACGAGATTAAAACTGAGGTGAGCAACCTCCCTTTTAAACTAGTGGAGGGCAAGAATGGTGCTGCTGTTATCGAATGTGAAGTTGATGGAAAGACCGAGAGCTTCATGCCAGAACAAATTTCTTCGATGGTTTTGGCTAAGTTGAAAGCCGATGCTGAAGCTTACTTGGGCGAACCTGTGACTCAGGCAGTGATCACAGTACCGGCCTATTTTAATGACGACCAGAGACGTGCAACCAAAGATGCCGGAGCCATTGCTGGCCTTGAAGTTTTACGGATCATCAATGAGCCTACTGCAGCCTCCCTTGCATATGGATTAGATAAAAAGGGAGAAGAAACCATCGCAGTTTATGACTTGGGTGGGGGAACTTTTGATATCAGTGTGCTGGAAATCGCAGACGGTGTTTTTGAAGTAAAAGCCACTAATGGAGACACTCAACTAGGGGGGGATAATTGGGATGATACAATTATCAACTGGCTGGTTGATGATTTCAAAAAGGAGCAGGGGGTCGATCTTTCTGGAGACCCCATGGCGATGCAACGATTGAAAGAAGAGGCAGAAAAGGCGAAAATGGCTTTATCTTCCTCTCAATCGACTGATATTAACCTTCCTTTCATCACTGCAGATGCTTCGGGTCCCAAGCATTTAAATGTGACTCTTTCGAGATCCAAGCTCGAACAGATCTGTGACGATTTGTATGAGCGGACCAAAAATCCTTTTAAATCTTGTTTGGAGGATTCGGGCCTGAGTATTGGTGAGGTGGGTAACCTTGTGCTCGTTGGCGGAATGACCCGTAGCCCACGTGTTGTTGAAATTGCCAAGGAACTTGGTGGCAAAGATCCTCACCAAGGAGTCAACCCTGATGAGGTTGTTGCCATCGGTGCAGCGATTCAGGGCGCGGTACTTCAGGGAGATGTGAATGATGTCCTGCTGTTGGATGTGACTCCTTTGACCTTGGGGATTGAAACTGCTGGCGGTGTTTCTACGGCAATGATCGAGAGGAACACGACCATTCCAACGAAAAAGTCCCAGGTCTTTTCGACTGCAGCAGATAACCAACCGGCTGTCGATATTGTGGTATTGCAAGGAGAGCGTGCCATGTCACAGGACAACAAAACCTTGGGCACATTCAAGCTTGATGGCATCCGCCCGGCACCCCGTGGCACCCCTCAAATTGAGGTCACCTTTGATATTGATGCAAATGGTATTCTCAATGTTACGGCAAAAGACAAAGACACAGGTAAAGATCAAAAGATAACCATTTCTGGTTCATCAAGCATGGATGAGCAGGAGGTTGAAAGGCTCAAAAAAGAGGCAGAGAAGTTTGCCGAGCAGGACAAGGAGAAGAAAGATTCTGTGCAGGTGCGCAATGAGTTGGACTCTTTGGTTTACCAGTGCGAGAAGCAACTTTCCGACCTTGGGGATAAGGCACCCGATGATCTCAAGTCCAAGATTGGTGACATGGTAGGAGATGCCAAAAAGGTTTTAGACGATCAAAGCGCAACACCCTCAGCGTTAAAAGAAGCCAAACAAAAATTGGAAAAAGGCTTTGAAGAGTTGGCCAAACAGGCTGCACAAGCTGGTGCGGACCCTGCGGCAGCCGCCGCAGCTTCTGCTCAAGCACAAGCTAAGAGTGGTGAAAAATCAAATGAAGAAGACATTGTCGATGCGGACTTTGAGGTAGTCGACGACGATAAGGAAGAGAAAAAAGGTTCCTAGTCATCCAAACCCATCCATTTTGGAAGACGGTGGTTTGCACCCTCTTCCCATCTGTTAATCAATATATTATAACCTAAACCCAAAATTAAGGAATATGAGTAAACCAAAAATAACTCCACTGGGAGATCGCGTCCTCGTCAAGCAAGTCGATGAAGACGAGCAAGTAAAGGGCGGGATTATTATCCCTGATTCAGCCAAGGAAAAGCCTCAAGAAGCCGAAGTTGTTGCCCTGGGAACAGGGAAAAAAGACGATGCCGGTAACGATGTTCCCTTTCAAGTAAAGAAGGGTGACAAAGTCTTGATCAGCAAATATGGCGGAACCGATGTAAAAGTCGATGATGTCGAGTACAAGATTCTTCGTGAAGAAGACATTCTTGGAATCGTAGGTTGAATCTTTCACAAAACGTTAACTTCCAAAATTAAGAAGTAAAAATGGCTAAACAAATTCTATTCGACGAAGCCGCCCGCAAGAAAGTACTTAAAGGCGTGTCGACACTTGCTGAAGCAGTCAGCGTAACGCTTGGACCGAAGGGTCGTAATGTATTAATCGACAAAAAATTCGGTTCTCCTACAGTAACGAAGGACGGGGTAACCGTTGCCAAAGAAATTGAACTTGAGGATCCCTATGAAAATATGGGTGCTCAAATGGTTCGTGAGGTAGCATCCAAGACGTCTGATCTTGCTGGTGATGGTACCACAACTGCCACCGTTCTTGCTCATGCGGTATACCGCGAGGGCTTGAAAAATGTGGCAGCTGGCGCTAATCCAGTCTACCTGAAACGAGGAATCGACAAAGCGGTGGAAGCCGGTGTCGCCAAATTACTTCGTGACAGCAAAAAGGTATCGGACCGTGAAGAAGTCCGTCAGGTTGCCACCGTTTCTGCAAACTGGGACAATGAAATCGGTGAAATCATTGCTGATGCAATGGACAAGGTTGGAAAAGACGGAACCATCACTGTAGAAGAAGCAAAAAGCATTGAAACCACCTTGGATGTGGTTGAGGGTATGCAATTTGATAAAGGCTACCTTAGCCCTTATTTCTGCACCAACAATGAGACTATGGAAACAGCTTTGGAAGATTGCTACATTCTCATTCACGAAAAGAAAATCAGTGCTCTGAATGACCTCCTTCCTCTTCTTCAAATCGTTTCCAAGCAAGGTAAGCCACTGCTTATCATCGCTGAGGATATTGAAGGCGAAGCATTGGCTGCTCTCGTAGTTAATAAACTTCGTGGCACCCTCAACGCCTGTGCAGTGAAAGCTCCTGGTTTTGGGGACCGTCGTAAGGAAATGCTCCGTGATATTGCTATCCTTACAGGTGGCCGTTGCCTTACCGAAGATCTCGGAATCAAGTTAGAAAATGTTCAACTTGCAGATCTCGGACAAGCCAAGCGCGTATCTGTAGACAAGGAAAACACTGTTATTGTAGAAGGAGCTGGTAAAGCTTCTGACATCCAAGGTCGTGTGAAACAAATTCGTCGTCAAATCGAAGAAACCACTTCCGATTATGACCGTGAAAAATTACAAGAGCGTCTTGCCAAATTGGCAGGTGGTGTGGCAGTTATCAATGTTGGCGCTGCAACCGAACCTGAAATGAAGGAAAAGAAAGCTCGCGTTGAAGATGC
>Ga0182095_1535081_pt1 | contig 12717 bp, 7 predicted proteins | sample 041ome_19_FD_127784 | JGI IMG/M metagenome (GOLD analysis project Ga0182095, IMG submission 127784) | Metatranscriptome of coastal salt marsh microbial communities from the Groves Creek Marsh, Georgia, USA - 041412BS metaT (Metagenome... | ecosystem: Environmental > Aquatic > Marine > Intertidal...
GCACAGCGTATTTAGGAATTTCATCGGGCTTGGTGTGTGTTCCAAACAGACAAGACCTGCATTGTGGATCGCGGCGATCAGAAAGCCTAGCGCAATCCCAACACTTTCATTAATGTAATAGTTTTTGTAGCGTGATCCATCTGGATTAAGGCCATAGCGTTCCGCAAACACGACGATCAACCAGGGCGCATCGGTTAAGTGTGGTTTTTCAACGCCTGTGCCAATGGGCTCGAGGGCTGATAGCCATTCATCCCCCGCGCCACCTTGGTAAAAGGATTTTTCTTCTTCTTCGGCAGCGGCCCGAATTTGTGCCTTCATGTCAGGATTAGCCACGGCTACAAAATGCCAAGGTTGGCGATTGGCACCCGAAGGTGCGCTTGCCGCAGTTGCAATAATGTTTTCGATGATCTCGCGTGGGACAGGGCTGGTTGCATAATCGCGTACCGAATGACGCTTTTGCATATATGCAAGGAAATCTTTCGACGCTTTGGTGGCTTGATCAGGGCTGAGTTGCACCCGATCAGGCAGGGCAAGCGGTTCATATGACATTTTGGGCTCCGTTTATTTTTCACGATAGTTTCTGAAAATCGCAGTTATGCCAAGGTTTATTTAGGGCGAAAATGGGCGTTTACTGCATCGCGCAATCGTTGGTGGGTCAAAGAATGGCGGTGCCGCATATGGAACGCCGCATAAACATCTTGGTAAAGAACGGGGGCGTCCACGACCAGTTTGGCAATGCCCTGGTTCAATAAAGACTGCGCTGTTTCTTCAAGAACGTACGCGGTACCCCCCATTGTACTAATGATACCCGCGACCGCAGAGTTTTGACCACAAGAGAGCCTAGTATTGGAAAGATGTGGCAGCTGTTGTTGATGTTGTCGATCAAAGGCAGGTGCATAGTTGGCACCAATATAACGGTCAGCATCTATTTGATCGAGGGATCTGGCCACAGTTGAAATCATGCGCAAATTAATGCGTCCCACCGTTTCAAAATGTAAATCAGGCATGAATTTTGGTGTGTACAAAACCGCAAAATCCAAATTTCCGGCCAAGAGATCGTTGCACATTTGATTTGAATAATCGAGTTCAACATAGAACTCTGCGCGGGGAAACAAGGTTTGAAATTGCGCGACCCAATCGCCGATATGTGTTGATGCTAAGTCAGTTTGTAAACCGATGCGGATAGATACATCGACGTTGCCGGTTGCTCGTATTGCGCGGACCGCCTCGCTCCAGCTGTGGCGCAGCCCGCGTGCATGCGGTTCAAACGCGATTCCCGCGGCAGTCAGGTTTGTGCCTGCGCGTGATCGGGAAAATAGTTTTTTGCCAATTTCCGTTTCCAATGCATTTATCCGCGCGGAAACGGTTGATTGCGTGATGTTCAGGCGCTCTGCGGATTTGTTGAAACTGCGTGTGTCCAATAGATCCAGAAACGTTTCAATCCATTCTATTTGCATGTTACCTCTAATCGGTTTTGTCGATTAATAACATGTGGTTTGCGCGATTGAAAGCGCTGTCGTCTATGGCTAATCTTGTGCCGAAACAAGATAAGTAGAGTGATCCAATATGACAGAAAATTGGCAAGCGACCGCACCACGCCGTGCGGCACGTGCAGGCGGACGAGATGCGAAACGCGCGATGCGCATGGCGCCTTTGGCAGAGGAATTACGGCCTATTCGACCCGGTTTGCCTGGGGGCGCGTATCGTCCTTTGACCCAAGCGGGGATGGAACAGATCCACGCAGCAGCCTTGGATGCGTTAGAGCAAATTGGACTTTCGCAGGCGCCAAAATCAGGTGTTGACGCAATGGTGGCTGCTGGCGCGATATTGGGCGATGATGGCCGCTTAAGGTTTCCGCGTGCTTTGGTTGAAGATATGTTAGAAAAAGCGGCTCGTGACATCACTTTGTTCGGACGCGATCCAAAATATGATCTGCACCTTTCGGGCACAAACGTTCATTTTGGGACAGCTGGTGCAGCTGTGCATATCGTTGACGTTTTGACAAACACGTATCGGGATTCGACGGCGCAAGATCTATATGATGCGGCACGTTTGACGCATAATCTGGACAACGTGCATTTTTTCCAACGTGCGATGGTTTGTCGTGATGTTATTGATAACCTCGAGATGGATTTGAACACCATCATGGCATGTTGTTCTGGGACATCAAAGCATGTGGGAACATCGTTCTCGGACCCTAGCCATGTTGCCCCATGCATGGAAATGATCCACACAATCGCAGGTGGCGAAGATGCATGGCGCGCGCGTCCGTTTATTTCGAATTCAAACTGCTTTGTTGTTCCTCCGATGAAATTTGCAGAAGAAAGCTGCATTGCAATGGAACATTGCATCCATGCAGGAATGCCCGTGTTACTTTTGTCAGCTGGGCAAGCTGGGGCAACTGCGCCGGCACCAATTGCATTGGCGATTGTACAAGCCGTTGCAGAATGTTTGGCGGGTGTCGTTTATGTCAATTCTATCAAACCTGGTCACCCAGCGATTTTTGGGACTTGGCCGTTTGTATCCGACTTACGCACTGGTGCGATGTCAGGCGGATCGGCAGAACAGGCATTATTGACCGCAGGGTGTGCACAAATGCATCAATTCTATGGTTTGCCTGGAGGGGCAGCCGCAGGTATCAGTGATGCCAAATTACCAGATATGCAAGCTGGATGGGAACAAGGCATCACCAACACCATGGCGGGCCTATCCGGTTTGAATATGGTCTATGAATCCGTCGGAATGCATGCATCACTTTTGGGCTTTTGCTTAGAGTCTTTGGTCTTAGGTGATGATATTTTGGGTCAAGTACTGCGTACCGTACGTGGTATTGATGTAACTCCAGACAGTGTTTCTATCGATGTTATGAAAGAGGTCTGTTTGGGTGGGCCTGGTCATTATCTGGGTGCCGACCAAACGCGGTCGTTGATGCAGACAGAATACGTTTATCCGACCGTCGGCAATCGCATGAGTCCAAAGGAATGGATCGAGGCAGATCGGCCAATTTTGTTGGATAAAGCGATTGAACGTAAGAACGAAATCCTGTCCCGCGCAGGCAGTACGCTAGACCCATTGATTGATGCGACGCTTCGCCAAAGTTACAACATTTATTTCCAATAACAGGAGCGCGTTATGATATACGGATATATTGGGCTAGGAAACCTAGGTGCTAACTGCGCGGCCTGTTTGGTGCGTGATGGATTTGATGTTACGGTGTTTGACGTGAACCCCGACAATGCAAAGGCCTTGCTAGAGGCCGGTGCCACGTGGGGCGATAGCGCTGGTGATGTTGCCTCAAAGGTTGATCATGTCATCACCTGCCTGCCATCGCCTGCCGTTACAGAAAAGGTCTTAACTGAGATTTTGCCCAAGATGCGCAAAGGTGCCAGCTGGATCGAAATGTCCACGTTGGGGCGTGATGACGTTCTTCGTTTTGCCGACGTTGCCACAGGTCACGGAATACAGATGTTGGAATTGCCCGTGACGGGTGGTGTTCATTTGGCGGCGCAAGGTAAGATTACCATGTTGCCTGGCGGCGACAAAGACCTGGTTGACCTGCACATGCCCGCGTTGAAATCGATGGGTGATCGTGTCTTTCATATGGGGCCTTTGGGGTCGTCATCGATCATTAAGGTCATAACCAACATGTTGGCGTTTATCCATCTAAAGGCCTGTTCTGAGGCGCTAATGCTTGCTAAACGTGGCGGCCTAGACCTCGCGCAATCATGGCATGCGATTGCAGCAAGTTCGGGAAATTCATTTGTGCATGAAACCGAAGGCGCGCTGATTTTGAACGGATCGTATGATATCGCGTTTAATATCGATCTTGCGTTGAAAGATCTTGGGTTTGCCTTAGAATTCGGCCGTGAATTTGGCGTGCCTTTGGATTTGGCATCGATGACAAACCAAACTTATGTCGCTGCAAAGGCGGCATATGGCGGTGATGCGCAATCGCCAATGATTGCGAAATTGCTTGAGGATGTGTTGAACACTGATCTACGTGCAGATGGTTTTCCCGCACGCTTGGAATAGTTACGCCTGTTTTGGACATGCATTGAACGCCTGACCTTTCGGGGTTAGGCGTCTTCTACTTGTAAGACACCACTCAGGCTTTTGATCGCGCCTTTGATTTGTGGGTTCATTGGGAATTCTGCACCTGTGTCCATTTGGACCTCGCCGGGTAGCTCTGGATGCAACAACGTGAAAAAGATTGGTCCTTTTGGGCCCGACGTGATGGTCTTGCTGGCGTCAGATACTACTTGTGCGACGGTTGCAATGACGGCGGGTGTGTCGACGTAAATCTTTAAGCCCACAGCACCTGCGTCCGCCACAGCTATATCTGCTGGCGCGATTGAACGCCCCAAAAGTTTAAGCTGATCTGCCTCCATCGAGGCTTCGGCAGTGACGACAACCTTGGCACCGGTTTCCAGATGATCGCGAGATTTTTCCAAGGCTTCGGAAAATAACGTAACCTCATAAGCGCCCGTGGGATCAGACAACTGAACAAAAGCAAACCTGTTCCCTTTGGCCGATTTCCGTTCTTGTCGGCCGGCAACAACGCCTGCCATTTTCGCAATGCATGGCCCGCCTTGGGCTTTGTCCATGACTTCATCCATGGTCATCACGCCCTTGCGTTTTAACGCGACCATGTAATCATCCAGCGGATGACCCGACAAATAGAAACCAATCGCCTTGAATTCTTCGGCCAGTCGTTCGGCAGGCAACCAATCGGTGACGGGCATCAAACGGGGTTCTGGCAAATCATCGCCCGCATCGCCAAACAGGGACACTTGGTTTGACGCCTTTTGTTCGTGGAACGCCGCGGAATATTGCGCCAGTGCTTCGACGCTTTCAAACACGCGGCGACGGTTCCCGTCTAACACGTCAAATGCCCCCGCGCGCGCCAGCATTTCCAACGGACGCTTGCCCACCCGCTTCAAATCAACGCGGCGGGCAAAGTCGAACAGGTTCACGAATGGTTTGTCGCCGCGCCCCGTGGTCACCAGTCGCATCGCCTCAAAGCCCACGTTTTTCAACGCACCCAGCGCGTAAACCAAGGCCCCGCCAACCACGTCAAATGTGGCCTCTGACCGGTTCACACAGGGCGGGACATAGGGCAGGGATAGGCCCTTTTTCACCTCTTCGAAATAGACCGCCAGTTTATCGGTCAGGTGGATATCGCAGTTCATGACACCCGCCATGAATTCAACGGGGTGATTTGCCTTAAGCCAACCGGTTTGATAGGACACCACCGCATAGGCCGCCGCGTGGGATTTGTTGAACCCATAGTTTGCGAATTTTTCCAACAGGTCAAACACTTCGCCCGCTTTCTTCGCGTCCACGTTATGGGTCGCTTTGGCGCCCTCAACAAATTTGGGCCGTTCTTTGGCCATTTCCTCTGCGATCTTTTTACCCATCGCGCGACGCAAAAGGTCCGCGCCGCCTAGGGAATAGCCCGCCATCACCTGTGCGATCTGCATCACCTGTTCTTGGTAAACGATGATGCCTTGGGTTTCGGCCAGAATGTGATCAATCGTCGGGTGGATCGATTCCAACGGCTTTAACCCATGCTTGACCTCGCAATAGGTTGGAATATTTTCCATGGGCCCTGGACGATAGAGCGCGACAAGCGCCACGATATCTTCGATACAGGTGGGCTTCATCCGCTTTAGGGCATCCATCATGCCCGAACTTTCCACCTGAAACACGGCAACGGTTTTTGCGGCCGAATACAGGTCATAGGTCTTTTTATCGTCAAGCGGGATAGCGTTGATTTGATTTTCGGCACCCTCGGCGGGTTCATAAAGCTGTGTGCCATCCGCCGCGATGTGCAGTTGACGTCCTGATTTTAGGATCAGGTCGACGGCGTTTTGAATGACAGTTAGGGTTTTCAAACCCAAAAAGTCGAATTTAACCAAACCGGCCTGTTCAACCCATTTCATATTGAATTGCGTGGCGGGCATGTCGGATCGCGGATCTTGGTATAGCGGAACCAAAGCGTCTAACGGCCGATCGCCAATAACCACACCCGCCGCGTGGGTGGAGGCGTTGCGCAACAGCCCCTCGACCTGTTGGCCGTATGTCAGCAGGCGATTGACCACCTCTTCGTTTTTGGCCTCTTCGGCCAAGCGCGGTTCGTCCTTTAACGCTTTTTCGATGCTGACGGGTTTGACGCCTTCGACAGGGATCATTTTTGACAGGCGATCCACTTGGCCATAGGGCATCTGCAAAACGCGGCCGACATCGCGCACGGCGGCCTTGGACAAAAGCGCACCAAAGGTGATGATTTGCGCAACCTTGTCGCGGCCATATTTTTGTTGAACGTACTGGATCACCTCTTCGCGACGGTCCATGCAGAAATCGATATCAAAGTCGGGCATCGATACACGTTCGGGGTTCAAGAACCGTTCAAACAGCAAGCTGTAGCGTAACGGATCAAGGTCGGTGATGGTCAGCGCATAGGCCACCAATGACCCCGCGCCCGATCCGCGCCCTGGTCCGACGGGGATGTCATTGTCCTTTGCCCATTTGATAAAGTCTGCAACGATCAGAAAATAGCCAGGAAACCCCATGCCTTCGATGATGTTCAATTCAAACTCTAGCCGTTCTTCGTATTCTTTCACGGTGGCTGCGTGCGGGATTACGGCCAAACGTTCGCGCAGACCCTGTTCTGCTTGCCGGCGCAATTCAACGACCTCATCGTCAGCAAATTTTGGCAGAATTGGTTTGCGGCGATAGGCCATGAATGCGCAGCGTCGCGCAATTTCAACCGTATTTTCAATCGCTTCCGGCAGGTCTGCGAAAAGCGTTATCATTTCTTGGGGTGATTTCATATAGTGCTGGTTGGTTAACCGCCTTCTGGGATCTTGTTGGTCAACATAGGCACCTTGTGCAATGCATATCAGCGCGTCATGCGCTTCGTACATTTCGGATTTCGGAAAATAGGCGTCATTCGTCGCAACCAGAGGTATATTTTTACTGTAGGCAATTTCAATCAGCCCACGCTCTGTTTGTCGCTCTGCATCTGGTAGGCCACTTTCAATAGGATGCCTTTGCAATTCGACGTAAAGCCGATCGTCGAACAGATCGATCAAACGTGTCGCAAGCGCGTCTGCTGCTGTTCGTTGATTTGAACGCAGTAACCGTCCTAGGGGACCGTCGGGCCCGCCCGTCAAACATATGAGGCCAGCAGTGTTTTCGGCCAATTGGTCCATGCTTACCTGCGGAAGTTCGCCGTTTTTGTCGACGTAAAGGCAGGTGTTCAGCTTCATCAGGTTTTCATAACCTGTCTCGTTTTGCGCCAACAAAACAACGGGTGCTGGGGGAATCGGTGCGGCACCCAATTCCGGCGTCGCATAGGTCAGATCAACCTGACATCCGATGATTGGTTGTATGCCTGCGCCGCTTGCGGTTACCGAAAACTCCAATGCCGCGAACAGGTTATTTGTGTCTGTAACGGCAATGGCCGGCATGTCCATGTCGCTACACATCGATGGCAATTTTTTCAAACGAATTGCGCCCTCTAGCAGGGAATATTCCGTGTGAACGCGCAGGTGAATGAATCGGGCATTGATGGTCATAAAGGCATCTTAGAACAACTCTCATGACGCCGAAATCGGTTTTTTCTTGCCAACAGGCAATTTCATTGCTTTAATTTGATCAAACAGGGAACCGCCGTTCGTTTTCTACGCCGCATCGAGGACGAACACAAAATGGCAACGGTACCGCGGCGGGCTAACCACATGAACATCTCGTTTCTTCTGAACGGAGAGAACGTTGATCTATGCAATGTGCATCCAACAACAACTTTACTGGACTTCTTACGCGAAAGACGCGGGCTTACTGGGACAAAAGAGGGCTGCAACGAGGGCGACTGTGGTGCGTGTACCGTGGTCGTTTTTGATCATCGCGCGCTCTATCCTTTGAACGCATGTATACTATTTTTACCCCAACTGCATGGTAAAGCCGTGCGAACGGTTGAAGGTTTGTCTGCGCCTGATGAATTGTCAATTGTTCAAAAAGCCATGATTGACATGCATGGGTCTCAGTGCGGATTTTGTACACCGGGATTTGTGGCGTCGATGACCGCAGCTGCGATCAACGGGGATCGCGATCATGACACGACCCTAGCCGGGAATCTGTGTCGGTGTACAGGCTATCAACCTATTTATGATGCCGCGCGAGCGTGTGAAGGAATGCCACTGCCTGCATGGCTTACAAGCGACCGTGAGGCACTTGCCGGTTGCGGGATCACAGAGTTGACGGCCGCGCAACCAAGGTCGAGCGACGCGCTTGCGTCCCTTCTAATGGAAAAGCCACAGACACGGATGATCGCGGGGGGCACCGATGTCGGGCTTTGGGTGACGAAACACCTGCGTGATCTTGGCAATGTTGCGTTTTTAAACCAAGTGACCGATCTTGCGCAGATCGCTGAAACTGACGACGCGTGGCATATTGGCTGCATGGTAACAATAGAACAGTTGCGGATCTGGGCGGTTGATCGCCTGCCAGCCTTTGCAAATTTATTGCGACGCTATGCATCAACCCAAATTCGAATGGCGGCTACGCTCGGCGGTAACATCGCGAATGGTTCCCCAATAGGAGATAGCGCGCCGGCCCTTATTGCACTTGGTGCGCAACTTGAATTGCGTCGCGGTGCGGATCGTCGGCGCATTCCGCTTGAAAGGTTTTTTATCGACTATGGCAAACAGGATTTAAGACCAAGCGAATTTGTCGAAACTATCATTGTGACCAAGTCTGACAATCGCCTGCGCTGCTATAAATTGTCAAAGCGTTTTGATCAGGACATTTCTGCAGTATTGGGATGTTTCAATTTAGATGTTCAGGATGGTATCATTCGGTCAGCGACCATTACATTTGGTGGCATGGCAGGCGTTCCAAAACGCGCAACGCAAGCTGAACATGCGATGATTGGAAAAGCGTGGGCATTGGAAACGGTCCACGCTGCAATGGATAAATTATCAGATGATTTTTCGCCTTTATCAGACATGCGGGCAAGCGCAGGATACCGACGCCAAGCGGCGCAGAATATGTTTTTGCGCTATTTCCATGATATTCAAGGGACAGATGTTACGCAGGTCCATGAGGTGCGGGTATGACGATATCGCAGTCTTTGCCCCATGACTCTGGGCATTTACATGTTACGGGTCGTGCTCATTACGTTGATGACATACCGGTCCCCCGGGATTGTTTGCATTTGGCCTTTGGACTATCTGAACTTGCCGCCGGTCAGATCAAAGATATTGATCTTGCGCCCGTTCAAAATGCAGAAGGTGTGGTTGCTGTTATAACTGCAACAGATTTACCTTTTGCCAATGATGTTTCGCCTTCTGCCCATGATGAACCATTGTTGTCAGATGGTCGTGTTCATTACATTGGTCAGCCGCTTTTTCTTGTTGTTGCGACGTCACATCATTTGGCGCGCCGCGCTGCGCGGTTGGCAAAAGTCGAATACATTTCGCATCCTCCTATTCTAACGATCGATGAGGCGCTTGAAAAAAATAGCCGTTTCGAGGACGGGCCCAGGATTTATTCGCGTGGTGATGTTGCTTATGCACTGCCAAAATGTGCACATCATGTTTCGGGTCGATTTGAAATTGGGGGACAAGAACATTTTTACTTGGAATCTCAGGCGGCGCTTGCCATTACGCAAGAAGATCAAGGAATGGTCGTTCATTCGTCAACCCAACATCCAACAGAAATCCAGCACAAAGTTGCAGATGCCTTAGGCATCGGAATGCACGATGTACGGGTCGAAACCCGCCGTATGGGGGGTGGTTTCGGTGGCAAAGAAAGTCAAGGAAATGCTTTGGCCGTTGCCTGTGCCGTGGCCGCATCCAAAACGGGCAAGCCGTGCAAAATGCGGTATGACCGTGACGACGATATGTTAATCACGGGCAAGCGGCATGAATTTCGGATCGACTACACCGTCGGATTTGATGACGATGGTCGACTGATTGCCGTTGATTTTGTTCACTATGCGCGCGCGGGCTGGGCGCAGGATTTGACATTGCCTGTTGCAGACCGTGCGATGTTGCATGCGGACAATGCCTATTACATTCCACATATGCGGATCGAAAGTCATCGACTTAAGACGAATACCCAAAGCGCAACTGCGTTTCGAGGCTTTGGTGGGCCGCAAGGTATGTTGGGGATGGAACGTGTGATCGACCACGTTGCACATTATTTAGGCCGTGATCCTGTCGCGCTGCGCAAGCTGAACTATTATGTTGCTGCCTCGGCACCCAAGGCACAACATCAAACAACACCCTATGGAATGCAGGTTCAAGATTTCATCTTGCATGAAATGACAGATGATTTGCTGAAAACCTCAGACTATTATGATCGTCACCGCGCGATTGACGAATGGAATGCCACCAACCCTATCATCAAGCGCGGCATCGGGTTTAGTCCCGTTAAATTCGGCATCTCATTTACGCTGACGCATTTGAATCAGGCGGGGGCGTTGGTGCATGTGTATCAAGACGGCACTCTGCGATTGAACCATGGTGGAACTGAAATGGGGCAGGGGCTGTTCCAAAAGGTCGCTCAGGTCGCTGCACATGTTTTTGGCACCTCGATGGATGTGGTGAAAATCACAGCAACCGATACAGCAAAGGTGCCCAATACCTCTGCAACTGCGGCGAGTTCGGGCAGTGACTTGAATGGCATGGCGGTCAAAGATGCCTGTGAAAAAATACGACAACGCATGGCTGCGTTTCTGGCTGATCAGTTCGGAAAACAGATCGAAGATGTGAATTTTCGGGACAATCAGGTTCATATTGGACGACGTGTGTTGTCGTTCAAAAAGGCCGCGCAATTGTGTTATGAGGGACGCATAAGCCTCTCATCGACCGGGTTTTATAAAACGCCAGATGTTGCATGGGATCGGATTCGTGGTCAGGGGCGTCCGTTCTTTTACTTTGCCTATGGCGCTGCGATGACCGAGGTAGCAATCGACACGCTTACCGGAGAAAACCGCATTCTTCGGACTGATATTTTGCATGACACTGGGACATCATTAAACCCTGCTTTAGACATCGGGCAGATCCAAGGCGCATATGTTCAAGGTGCGGGTTGGTTAACCAGCGAGGAACTGGTTTGGGATGGCATGGGGCGATTACGCACACACGCGCCTTCGACGTATAAAATCCCTGCGATGGCTGATCGTCCAGATACGTTTAATGTTTCGTTGTGGGGGCAGGAAAACCCCATGATGTCGATCTATCGCTCAAAAGCGGTGGGAGAGCCACCATTTATGCTCGGGATTTCTACGTTAATGGCGATTAATCATGCGGTGTCTAGCTGTGGCAAGCTCTACCACCACTTGGATGCGCCCGCCACGCCAGAACGTGTTCTGGCCGCAGTCGAGAGAGTGCGTAATGGCCTTTGATCTTGATCAATTAGAAAGACTGGTTGCCAAACATGGTCACGTTGCGCGTGTTGCGATCGCTGAGGTCAAAGGATCAAGCCCAAGAGAGCAAGGTGCCTCTGTTTTTGTTTGGAGCGATGGTCAATGCGGGACAATTGGCGGTGGTGCACTGGAATACAGCGCAGTAAACGCTGCCCGCAACGCCCTTGGCGCGTACCGCATGTGGACAGATGTGCATGCCTTAGGGCCCGAGCTTGGCCAATGTTGTGGTGGCGTGGTGCGTCTGGTTACAGAAGTTTTTGACAAGTCCCATTTACCAAAAGTGCAATGTGGGTTGGTCATCCGTACCATCGGTGCCCCGAATGCAGCGCAAGAGCTTCGGATCAATCGCATTTTGAAAAATGCACGCGCTCAGGGTGGAGTGCCACAATCAATTTGGCAAGATGGCGTGTTTTGCGAACCCGTGTCCGAGTGGAAAACACCCATTTGGGTTTGGGGTGCTGGACATGTTGGCCGTGCGATTGTGCAAGTGATCTCACAGCTTCCGACGTTTGATGTGACATGGGTCGATGTCGCGAAAGATAGGTTTCCAGATACAGTTCCCGATAATGTGAATGTTCTTTTTTCACCGACGCCAGACGACTATGTCCGATTTGCACCTATAGATGCGCGGCATCTTATATTGACCTATTCGCACGCGCTTGATTTGGCATTGTGTGATGCGATTTTACACTATGGGTTCGCGGACCTAGGGCTGATTGGGTCCAAGACTAAATGGGCACGGTTCAAAAAACGTCTTGGTGAAATGGGACACTCAGCGTTATCAATCGAAACAATCAACTGTCCGATCGGCGATCCTGCGTTTGGGAAACATCCATTTGAGATTGCTATTTCTGTATCACATTCCCTATTAAAGAGCCAAAGCACCAGCGGCATAAAAAAGGAGCGTTCTGCATGACGGACACGTTGTTGAAAATCCAAGGCTTGACCAAGGCTTACCCCGGTGTGGTCGCCAACGATGATGTGTCGTTCGACATTGGTCGAGGCGAAGTGCATGCCCTTTTGGGGGAAAATGGCGCGGGAAAATCAACGCTCGTAAAAATGATTTATGGTCTTGTAAAACCTGATCAGGGCCAGATGACCATGCACGACGTAAAATATGCCTCGACAGACCCGCGGCAAGCGCGTGCAACTGGTGTTGCGATGGTCTTTCAACATTTCTCGTTGTTTGATGCTCTGACAGTTGCCGAAAATATCGCCCTAGGGATGGAAAATCCGCCCAGCCAGCGCGACTTGTCCGATCAGATCCGCAAAGTATCACAAAA
>Ga0182095_1249932_pt1 | contig 12676 bp, 10 predicted proteins | sample 041ome_19_FD_127784 | JGI IMG/M metagenome (GOLD analysis project Ga0182095, IMG submission 127784) | Metatranscriptome of coastal salt marsh microbial communities from the Groves Creek Marsh, Georgia, USA - 041412BS metaT (Metagenome... | ecosystem: Environmental > Aquatic > Marine > Intertidal...
CAAGAGGAATGCGAAATTCTTTTTGATGAGGCAAGTGGTAATTACAGAATTGCCTATAAAGTAGTGGATTCCATTGATGAAGCTACTGAAGTTTCTAGGACACTTCGAGACAGCAATGAAGACAACTGGATCTTAAGATTATAAAAAAGACCCGCCTTGAGCGGGTCTTTTTTCGCCCTTATATTCCCTAAATTTGTGGCCGCAACGAACACTATGAAAAAGACAGCATTAATTGTACTCGACGGTTGGGGAAGAGCCGATAACCCTGATGTCAGTGCCATCGATAAAGCCAACACACCTTTTGTTGATTCCCTGTATAAGGACTACCCGCAAACTTGGGTAAAAACTTCAGGGCTAGACGTAGGTCTACCTGAGGGTCAAATGGGAAACTCTGAAGTAGGCCATATGAACCTAGGTGCAGGCCGTGTAGTTTATCAAGATTTAGTGAAAATCAATCTTGCCGCCGAGAATGGAGACTTTGCTAATGACCCTACCCTCCTTTCTGCATTGGCACACGCTAGAGCCAACAAAAGCAAGATTCACATTTCAGGGCTTCTTTCTGATGGCGGTGTACATGCGCATATCAATCACGCAAAAGCCCTATGTACTTGGCTGCACGCTGAAGCATTTGAGAATGTATTCGTTCATGTTTTTACAGACGGTCGAGATACTGACCCACAAGGCGGTGCAGAGTATGTGTCCGATTTAGAAGCACATATGTCAGAAACCACTGGACGTGTTGCTTCATTAATAGGACGCTACTTCAGTATGGACCGAGATAAGCGTTGGGAGCGTGTCGCTAAGGCTTATCATTTAATGGTTCACGGGAAAGGCGCAAAAGCTACCGATGCCGTTTCTGCTATTAAGCATAGTTACGAAACAGGAGTTACAGACGAATTTTTAGAGCCGGTAGTCATTACTAATGAAGACGGTACCCCATTAGCTACTCTTGAGGAAAACGATGTGGTAATCATGTTCAACTTTAGAACGGATCGAGGAAGAGAAATCACCGAGGTCTTAACCCAAAGTGACTTCCCAAAAGAGAACATGTCTGCTTTGAATCTTCACTTTGTGACCATGACTAGCTACGACGACACGTTCAAAAATATTGAAGTAGTATTCCGCAAGGACAACTTGGTCAATACATTGGGTGAAGTACTTGAAAGTGCTGGACGTACCCAGATTAGGATAGCTGAAACAGAGAAGTACCCTCATGTCACCTTCTTCTTTTCCGGCGGTCGTGAGAAACCTTTTAATGGTGAAGAGCGCTTACTATGTCCTTCTCCAAAGGTGGCTACTTACGACTTACAGCCTGAGATGAGCGCAGGCGATATTAGAGATGCTATTGTTCCCAAATTAAAAGAAGGCACAACCGACTTTGTGTGTCTGAACTTTGCCAATCCTGATATGGTTGGTCATACAGGGGTAATGGAAGCCGCAATCAAAGCTTGTGAAACTGTTGACTCGTGTTTGCAATCCGTGGTTGAGGCTGGCTTGGAATCGGATTACCAATTCATCGTTCTTGCCGATCACGGAAATGCAGATTGTATGGTAAATGAGGACGGTTCACCGAACACTGCGCATACCACCACTGTTGTACCATGCTGGCTTGTTGGTTCTTCAGCCCAAGAATATAGCCTAAAAGAAGGGAAACTAGGAGATATAGCACCTACCCTTTTGGCTCTAATGGGTATGGATAAGCCGGAGGAAATGACAGGAGATAATTTATTGGTCGCCAAATAATGATCAAATACAAGACTAGAGAAGAAATTGAACTGATGCGTGAAAGCGCGCAGTTGGTCAGCAAGACTTTAGGTATGCTCGCGCCAAAAATTGTTCCTGGCGCCATCCCTTTGGAGCTGGATAAAATGGCTGAAGAATTTATTCGCGACCATGGTGGTGAACCAGGGTTCCTCGGCATGTATGGGTTTCCAAACAGCCTGTGTATGTCTCCAAATGCTCAAGTCGTTCATGGTATACCAAGCAAAGACCCACTCAAGGAAGGCGATATCCTAAGTGTAGACTGCGGGGTTTACATGAATGAGTTCTATGGTGACCATGCATACACTTTCGCCGTAGGTGAAGTTGATGCAGACACCAAGCGTCTTCTTGCCGATACCAAAGAAAGTCTTTATGTGGGTATACGAGAGGTCGTTGTGGGCAATAGAATAGGCGATATTGGCGCGGCTATACAGGAATTTACTGAGGCACGCGGGTACGGTATCGTTAGAGAGCTTGTAGGACACGGTCTCGGTCGTAAAATGCACGAAGAGCCACAAGTTCCAAACTACGGGCGTCGTGGGCGCGGTAAAAAGATTCAAGAAGGCCTAGTGATCGCCATTGAACCTATGACTAATCTAGGAACGCATAGAATTAAGCAACTCAAAGACGGCTGGACCATTCTCACTGCCGATGGTAAAAACAGTGCGCATTTCGAACACGATATAGCGGTAGTTGATGGTAAGCCTGAAATCCTAAGTACTTTCCAGTACATTTACGACGCGCTCGGTATAGAGCCGGAAGAATACGAAAAGGTATGATCTCAAAAATGATGAAATGGGCACTCGCTATGGTGCCGCGCCCTCTGCTTATTAGATTGAGCTACATTGTGCAATGGCTCAGTCCTGTATTATTCAGAGGCTCGAATTTTATCGATCCAATCGACGGTAGAGGCTATTCACGCTTTTTCCCTTACGGCTATGGCGAGAATCAACGTCCCAATGCACTTTGCCCAGGAACAAACAGTCTAGAAAGGCATCGACTTCTTTGGCTTTACCTCAAGGAATACACAGATTTCCTTTCCAAGCCACAAAAACTCCTACACATCGCCCCAGAACAGTGTTTTTATGGTCGATTCCGCAAAATGAATCACCTTGATTACACCACGGCCGATCTCTTCTCACCACTAGCAGATATGCGTTTTGATGTACAAGACATTCCTATCGAGGACAATACGTACGACACCATCTTTTGCAATCACGTTCTTGAACACGTAGATGACGATAAGCAAGCCATACGTGAACTTCACCGAATTCTAAAACCAGGTGGTTTAGCCATCATGCAGGTTCCATTGGATCCTGATTATAAGGTTACAGATGAGGACCCATCGATAAAAGATCCTGTAGAACGTGAGCGTCGCTTCCGCCAGTACGATCACGTTCGTCTTTACGGTCAAGATTACCCTGAGCGCCTCAAAGAATGTGGTTTTACTGTAAGCACCTTCGATGCAGCAAAGGAACTTCCTGAAGGCTATTTTGAGAAATACGCGCTGCCGAATCGAGAGATGTTATACGTCTGTACCAAATAGGCCCGCAATTTTTAGAATAAGAAAACAAAAAGCCCGCTCTTTGAGTGGGCTTTTTGGGGTCTAAATATGATTGCTATTAAACGCAATAATTGCTAGCGATTATTTCATCCAACCTGCGATCATTGAATCCATCTTATCCTCTTCTTCTTGAGCCAATACTGGATCAACAAGGATACGACCGCTGTGCTCGTCAATCATGATTTTCTTACGCTGTGCAAGTTCCATTTGACGTTGCGGTGGAATTACGAAGAAAGAACCAGCAGAAGCACCACGCTCAACTGAAACCACAGCGAGCTTGTTCTTAGTAGCCGAACGAATACGATCGTACGCATCAACTAGGCGCGCCTCAATCATTCCCTTGTACTCTTCGCTCTTAGCAAGAAGCATTTCTTCTTCTTTCTGCGTCTCAGCCATGATAGTATCTAACTCACTCACTTTATGCGTCAAATGAGTCTTACGATCATTCAACTTCTCTACGCTCGCCTCGTTAGCCTCTTTCTTAGCTTCGATACGTGCTGAGAACTCGCGAATACGCTTTTCAGCCAATTGAATTTCCAATTCTTGGTATTCAATTTCCTTCGCAATTGCTTCGAACTCTCTGTTATTTCTTACTTGCTCCTGATCTTTTGCGTACTTCGCCATTTTCTCTTGGCTTTCCTTGATCAAAAGTTTTTTTTCCTTGATATCTACTTCTAGGTCAGCAATTTCATTGTTCACCTTTTCCATACGAGTCTCCATACCGGCTACTTCGTTTTCAAGATCTTCAACTTCCAATGGAAGCTCTCCGCGCATTGCACGGATTTCGTCTACACGACGATCAATGATTTGCAGATCATAAAGCGCTCTTAATTTATCTTCTACGCTTAGCTCTTTTGCCTTCTTAGCCATACTAATAGTACTGAATAGGGTTTGTGTTGACCTCAGTTTTGAGAACGGCAAATTTAGGGAATTTTTCCGAGAGTCTATCAGCTATGAGGTCGATTGTAAACTGCTCACTCTCAAAATGTCCAACATCAAAAATCGACAGACTGCCATCCGCATCGAAAAATTGGTGGTATTTGTAATCCGCCGTGATAAAAACATCTGCTCCGCTGCCCTTTGCTGCTCCTAATAAGAAGCTACCTGAACCGCCGCATACAGCAACTCGTTTGACACTTTCCTTTACCGCAGGAGTATATTTTATTATCGTACCAAAAGCCTTTTTAACCAAGGCTAAAAATGCATCAAATTTCATTTCCTGGGCCAATTCACCGACGGCACCCGCACCATATTGGGTAGCCACATTTTCTACAGCCAACCACTCGTAGGCCATCTCCTCGTAAGGGTGCGCCGTTCGAGCCGCCTTCTCAACCGCCCTTTGGGCGAACGCAGGCACGATAAACTCTAGCTTGGCTTCTTCTACAAACTCGCGCTCACCTACCTTCCCTATTACAGGAGTGGTCCCTTCAGTTCCTTTAAACGAACCTACACCTTCGGTTTTAAAGCTGCACTCTTCATAAGCACTAACCTTTCCCCCTCCTGCATTAAATACAGCCATTTCAAGCGAAGGAACATGCGCAACTGGAACATAGACCTGAAATTTCTTCAAGGAATCCTTCATTGGACTAAGAATGGCATGATTCTCAATTCCCAGAAGCTCCATGATCTTCGCATTCACCCCCCAGAGCACATTGTCGAGGTTGGTATGAATTGCATAGATAGCCACATCGTGCTTAATAGCCTTCATGATTACTCGCTCAATATAACTTGAACCATTTAATCTCTTTAATCCTCCAAATACTATAGGATGGTGCGCAACAATGAGGTGGATATTCTTGGCAATGGCTTCATCCACCACAGATTCCAAACAGTCCAAAGCAACCAAAACACCGTCGGTTTCCCAATTTCCGGAACCAACGATGAGTCCGCTATTATCGTATGATTCTTGAAGTGCCGGCGGCGCCCACAACTCCAATTCTTGAATAATTTCTCCAATTTGCATAGTTCCCCAAGTTAGGATTTTATCCATTAAAAAACCCCTCGGACCTGCGGCCCGAGGGGTTCATAGATTATTTCGAAAAAACGAACTATTTATCGTTCTTCTCCATTTGCTCTTTAAGAGCCGCCAAAGCGTCTAGATCACCCATAGTTGAGCGCTCAACGTTTTGGTTTGGTACAGCAACGTTTCCGCCTTTGTTACCACCACGGCCAGTGTTCTTCTTCATCTCAACCTCCTTGTAAGTACCTACGTGAGATACTACAATACGACGGTTGTCTTTATTGAATTCGATCACTACGAACTCTGCTGTTTCGCCTTTTTCTAGTTTAGCACCATCTTCTTTAGTGATGTGACGTGCAGGACAGTAAGCCTCAACACCTTCGTGCTCAGCAAAGCTTACATCACCACCTTTATCACCTGAGTTGATCATAGTACCTGTTACCTTGTTACCTACTTTGAATGTTTCAGCATAAGCATCCCAAGGGTTATCAGTTACTTGCTTGTGACCCAAGCTCAAACGACGGTTTTCAGCGTCGATATCCATAACTACAACATCTAGTTTAGCACCTATAGAAGTGAATTCAGACGGGTGCTTCACTTTCTTCGTCCAGCTTAAATCAGAAATGTGGATCAAACCATCAATTCCTTCTTCAAGCTCTAGGAAGATACCGAAGTTCGTGAAGTTACGAACGGTACCAGCATGTGTTGAACCTTGCGGGTATTTTGTAGTAATATCCGTCCAAGGATCTGTCGTCATTTGTTTGATACCAAGGCTCATCTTACGCTCTTCGCGATCTAGAGTCAATACCTCAGCTTCTACTGAATCACCAACCTTCATGAAGTCACCCGCGCTTCGCAAGTGAGCAGACCAGCTCATTTCGCTTACGTGGATCAAACCTTCAACACCTGGCAATACTTCTACGAACGCACCGTAATCAGCAAGTACTACTACTTTACCTGTTACTTTATCACCAACGCTCAAGTTCTCATCAAGAGCATCCCATGGGTGCTTCTCAAGTTGCTTAAGACCTAATTGGATACGAGTCTTGCCTTCGTCGAAGTCTAGAATTACAACGTTGATCTTCTGATCCAATTCTACTACCTCTGATGGGTGGTTGATACGGCTCCAGCTCAAATCTGTAATGTGAACTAGACCATCTACGCCACCAAGGTCGATGAATACACCGTAAGACGTGATGTTTTTAACCACACCTTCCAATACTTGACCTTTCTCGAGTTTCGAGATGATTTCTTTTTTCTGTTCTTCAAGATCAGCTTCAATAAGCGCCTTGTGAGAAACAACAACGTTTTTGAATTCGTGGTTGATTTTAACCACTTTGAACTCCATTGTTTTATCTACGTATTGGTCATAATCGCGGATTGGCTTAACGTCAATCTGTGATCCTGGCAAGAACGCCTCTAGACCGAATACGTCTACGATCATACCACCCTTAGTACGAGCTTTAACGTAACCCTTAACGATTTCATCGTTGTCGTGTGCTTCGTTAACGCGATCCCAAGCCTTGATAGAACGTGCTTTTCTGTGAGAAAGAACTAGCTGTCCGTACTTGTCTTCTTGACGATCAACCAATACCTCAACAGTATCACCTACTGCCAATTCTGGGTTGTAACGGAACTCGTTCAAACTAACAACACCTTCACTCTTAGAGTTGATGTCGATGATTACTTCGCGATCAGTCTTAGAAGTTACTTTACCTTCTACTACTTGATGCTCTACAGAAGAACCCAATGTTTCTTCGTACAATGCCGCCAAAGCCTCACGCTCTTCGTTCACTGCAGTTTCACCACCTTCAACATCGTCCCAGCTGAATGCTGGCTCTTCAGTTACAGTTTCTTCAACTGCTGGTGCTTCAACTTTTTCTTCTGCTTTTGGAGCCTCCTGAGCTGGAGCCTCTTGTTGTACCTCTTCTTGTGGTACTTGATTCTCTTCTGACATGAGAGATTTACTTGTATCTCAGGACTTTACATGCTCTTCTCACTAGCCCTTGAGAGGGTTTTTTCTTTTTCAAATGCCCTTTGGAAGCATGCTTCGTGTCCAAAAGGGGTGCAAATATACAACTATTGGTCTAGAAATCTTATAGTTAGCAATAAAAAACCCCGGAGCGCTTCGCACTCCGGGGCCAGTATTTTTCTACGCTCAACCTTACTTGTCGAACTGCTTCTTGAGCAAATCAGTGGTCGTTGAACCTGGACGTTCGATTGGCATACCCATTGAGCGGTCCAAAATAAGATTCGCAAGAGTTCCCAATGAACGAGCAACACCGAATAGAACCGTATAGAACTCGTATTCTACGAAGCCATAGTGCGTCAACAATTGGCCACTATGTGCATCTACATTAGGCCAAGGGTTTTTCACTTTTCCAGTAGCTGCCAAGATATCTGGCACTACTTCATAAACCATACTTACGATTTTAAACAGCTCGTCATTTGGCATCTTGGCTTTTGCAAACTCACGTTGTGCAGTGTAGCGAGGATCTGTCTTACGGAGTACCGCGTGACCGAAACCAGGAATCACCTTTCCAGAGGCTAGTGTCTGTTTACAATAGTTGGCAATCTGCTCCTTTGTTGGTAAGCCACCACCGAGCTCCTGACGCATATTGTTGATCCAACGAATTACTTCTTGGTTAGCCAGTCCATGTAATGGGCCTGCCAAGCCGTTCATACCGGCCGCAAAACTTAAGTACGCATCACTCAGAGCAGAACCTACAAGGTGTACGGTGTGTGCACTTACGTTACCTCCCTCGTGGTCAGCGTGGATGGTCAAGTACATACGCATTAACTCCTTGAACTCGTCTCCGTCAAAACCTAACATGTGTGCGAAGTTACCCGCCCAGTCTAGTTTCGGATCTGGTTCGATATGCTGGTCGTTGTGGTACATTCTACGGTAGATGTATGCTGCCACACGTGGTAAGCGTGCAATCAAGTTCATACTATCCTCGTAAGTAGCGTCCCAATATTCACTCTTGTGAACACCTGCAGCATACGCCTTTGCAAATTCACTTTCTGTTCTCATCGCCATTATGGCAATAGAAAACTGTGTCATTGGGTGCGTTCGCGTTGGTAGGGCATCAATTGCCTTGAATACATGCACTGGAACATTATTACGACGAACCCAGTTGTTACTCAAACGACGTGCCTGGTCTTCCGTTGGAAGCTCATTCATTAGCATTAAGTGGAATAGTCCTTCAGGCAATGGCTGCTCGCCTCCTGGATACTTCGGAAGCTTCTCTTGAAGTTCAGGAATACTGTATCCGCGGAAACGAATACCCTCTTCAGGATCAAGCTTTGAAGTTTCACAAATCAATGCTGGCATGCCGCGCATACCCCCGTATAGTTGTCCCAACTTAATCTCACCAACCTTCTGATCAGCATTCTCTTTCAAGAATGCTTTAGTATCAGCAACGATTGATGGGAATGTGTCGCGAAACTGCTCTTTAATTTTGTCCATGACAGGTGTTTGGATTTATTTAATGAATCGGAAGTTCTTTCCTGGGAACACAGCGCGCTCCGCAAGTTCTTCCTCGATTCTCAATAGTTGGTTGTATTTAGCCATGCGATCAGAACGTGAAGCTGAACCGGTCTTAATCTGCCCTGTATTCAAAGCAACCGCTAAATCCGCGATTGTTGAATCCTCAGTCTCGCCTGAACGGTGTGACATAACAGCCGTCATCATATGACGGTTAGCAAGAGTAACAGTGTTAATAGTCTCCGTCAAAGTACCAATTTGGTTTACTTTAACGAGTACAGAGTTCGCACTCCCCTCTTCAATACCGCGAGCTACGCGCTTCTCATTGGTTACGAACAAATCGTCACCTACCAACTGAACCTTATCGCCAATCTTCGCGTGAAGTTTAGCCCAACCGGCCCAATCGTCTTCGTGAAGACCGTCTTCAATAGAAGCAATTGGATACTTTTCAATCCAGTTAGCCCAGTAATCTACCATTTCGTCAGTAGTCAATTCACGACCGTCACTCTTGTGGAATACATACGTGCCTTTCTCTTCATTGTAGAATTCTGATGCAGCTGCATCCATAGCAATCCAGATATCTTCACCAGGCTTGTAACCTGCTTTCTCGATACTTTCTAGAATGATTTCTAAAGCTTCCTCGTTAGAGCCGCTAGAAGGTGCAAAACCACCTTCATCACCTACGTTGGTAGAGTATCCTTTGCTCTTTAGGACTTTCTTCAAGTTGTGGAATACCTCAGTACCCATACGCAATGCTTGGCTGAATGATTCAGCACCGAATGGCATTACCATGAATTCTTGGAAATCGATAGAGTTATCTGCGTGTGAACCACCGTTCAAGATGTTCATCATAGGAACTGGTAGAGTACGTGCATTCACACCACCGATGTAGCGGTACAATGATTGGCCCGTACTTTCAGCTGCGGCCTTAGCTACTGCCAAAGAGACTGCCAAAATTGCGTTGGCACCTAATTTCCCTTTGTTTTCAGTTCCGTCAAGCTCGAGCATGATTGCATCAATATGTGCTTGCTCAGTTACAATCTCACCTTCCAATTCTGGAGCGATGATATCATTCACGTTATCTACTGCTTTCAAAACACCTTTGCCCATGTAAACAGAAGCATCTTCGTCGCGAAGTTCAACTGCTTCATGGATACCAGTAGAGGCTCCTGAAGGAACAGCAGCTCTACCCATAGCACCGGTAGAAGTGATTACATCAACTTCAACAGTTGGGTTCCCGCGAGAATCCAAAATCTGTCTCGCATGGATGTGGGTAATTACAGACATAATGTTACGTTTAGAGTGTTAGTTAGTGTGTTGTGTCTTAGTTGTTTTTGATGTTTTCGATAAACGAATCAAAAAGATATCGGCTATCGTGTGGGCCCGGAGAAGCCTCTGGGTGGTATTGGACGGAGAAACAATTTGCATCCGTTCTTTTTATACCCGCAACGGTTTGATCGTTTAGGTGAACGTGAGTTAATGCTACATTATCTGAAGCCTCAACATCTTCCATCTTAACCACGAAACCGTGATTCTGCGAAGTAATTTCACCCAATCCAGTCTCCAAATTCTTAACCGGGTGGTTAATCCCACGGTGACCGTTATGCATTTTATAGGTATTCAAACCGCTTGCAAGCGCAATCATCTGGTGTCCCAGACAAATACCAAAAACGGGTAAACCAGAAGCAATTCCCTTGGATACTTCAGCGACTACCTCAGGAGAAGCAGCAGGATCACCAGGACCGTTAGAGTAAAATAAGCCGTTAGGGTTCCACGCCATCATCTCTTCTATTGAGGTATTGTATGGGAAGACCTTTACTCGAGCTCCACGATCTGTCAAACATTTTACGATGTTATTCTTGATACCGAGGTCCAATGCTGCAACACGAATCTCACTATCTTCGGGACCTACTTCATATGCCTCCTTGGTACTCACCACAGGTGCCAATGCAAGTCCTTCCATGTTTGGACATTTTTTAAGCTCCTTTTTGAGCCTTTCTACATCGTGGATTTCCGTAGAAATAATTGCATTCATCGCACCCGCATCGCGTATGTGACGAACCAATGCACGCGTATCAATATCCTTGATAGCAACCTTCCCTTCTTTTTCGAAATACCCATAAAGGCTGTCCGATTTTCCAGCACGTGAAGCAACTTCACTAAAGTTCTTGGTGATCAGACCAGCAATTTGAATCTTTCCTGATTCTATTTCCTCAGCGTGAACACCATAGTTACCAATATGAGAAGTAGCCATTACCATAAGCTGACCGAAGTACGACGGATCTGTAAAGATCTCTTGGTAACCAGTCATACCTGTGTTAAAGCAAATCTCCCCATAGGCAGTGCCGTCAAGGCCTGTGGAGGTACCATAAAATACGGTTCCGTCCTCGAGGAGTAGCGTTGCCTTTTTAGTTGAATTATCCATGAGTGTCAGTTTCTAAAAAAAAAGGGAAATAGGCCCAAGACCTAATTCCCCTCTAAATTAATCAACAAAGACCTATTTGGTGCATTTGTCTATTCTTATTCAGCAGATTCTTCCTTAGTTTCCTCTACTACTACTTCTTCAGTAACTGCCTCTGCTGCAGGAGCAGGAGCTGCTTCTTCAGTAGTCGCTTTAGAACGGCGGCTACGACGAGTAGTTTTCTTCTTCTCTTCTTTCGTGTACAATTCGTTGAAATCAACCAACTCTACCATACACATCTCAGCGTTATCACCAAGACGGTTACCCGTTTTGATAATACGAGTGTAGCCACCTGGACGGTCACCCACTTTAGGACCTACTACGGTGAACAACTCAGTTACTGCATGCTTATTTCTCAACGCAGAGAATGCAGTACGACGGTTGTGTGTAGTATTTTCTTTAGCACGAGTAATCAGAGGCTCCACGAACTTACGTAGCTCTTTAGCCTTTTGCACAGTCGTGTTGATGCGCTTGTGCTCAATAAGAGAACCAGCCATGTTGCTCAACATCGCCTTTCTGTGCGCAGTCTTTCTACCGAGGTGATTATTTTTCTTACCGTGTCTCATTTTTATTCTTTATCGAGCTTGTATTTAGAAATATCCATTCCAAAGCTCAAGTTTTTACTATCAACTAATTCTTCCAATTCAGTAAGTGACTTCTTACCGAAGTTGCGGAACTTCATCAAATCTGACTTCGAGTACGTTACCAAATCTCCTAACGTATCTACCTCTGCAGCCTTCAAACAGTTCAAAGCACGAACGCTCAAGTCCATATCGTGAAGCTTAGTCTTCAACAACTGACGCATGTGCAATGCTTCTTCATCGTAGCTTTCAGTTTCAGCACTTTCTTCGTCCTCAAGACTAATGCGCTCATCGCTAAACAACATGAAGTGGTGAATCAAAATTTTAGCTGCTTCAGTTAGAGCATCTTTTGGTAGAATTGAACCATCAGTCTCAATCTCCATAACCAACTTCTCAAAGTCCGTCTTCTGCTCTACACGATAGTTCTCAATAGAGTACTTCACGTTCTTGATTGGCGTGTAGATGCTGTCAAGAGCAATAGTTCCGATCGGAGCATCTGCTTTCTTGTTCACTTCTGCACCAACATAACCACGACCCTTTTCGATCACCACTTCCATAGAAAGGTTCACGCTAGCGTCCATGTTACAGATCACCAAATCTGGGTTCAATACCTGGAATGAAGTAATGTGTGCCGCTAAATCGCCAGCTAGCAACTGCTCTTTACCGCTAACAGAGAACTTTACAGTTTCTGTATCAACAGATTCGATTTGTTGCTTAAAGCGAACTTGCTTTAGGTTTAGAACAATTTCAGTTACATCTTCTACAACACCTTCAATTGTGCTGAATTCGTGATCTACGCCGTCAATTCTCAAAGAAGTCAAAGCGAATCCTTCAAGTCCTGAAAGCAATACTCTACGAAGTG
>Ga0182095_1125633_pt1 | contig 12548 bp, 10 predicted proteins | sample 041ome_19_FD_127784 | JGI IMG/M metagenome (GOLD analysis project Ga0182095, IMG submission 127784) | Metatranscriptome of coastal salt marsh microbial communities from the Groves Creek Marsh, Georgia, USA - 041412BS metaT (Metagenome... | ecosystem: Environmental > Aquatic > Marine > Intertidal...
AAAGTCGTCGCAGAATAAAGAGCAGCACTCCTCGCCGCAGCACAGAGCAAAGTTCCTCCTCTCGTCGTGGTAAAAGTCATCGTAAAAGTCGTCGACGTCGAAAAGAGAAAGAAATCTTTAGAGAGTTTAAGTCGTGACTTAGTCTTCTCTCATCAATCAGAGTGCGCTTGCAAAATCCCCTACTCGTACTTCGACGAAAATCTCTCGTGTCTTTTGTACGGAGACTTTTTAAAATTCATAAACCCTAAATAAACCCTAAATATTTGACGTAAAAACCGATCTCTTTTCTTTCACGTTTGCTCCGCATAAAACACAGACTTTGTAAGAAGACGTAACCATCATGGCGGCGGCAGTCTTAACGACTCCAAAAACGAGCAGTCGTCGCGGTGAGAGTGCGAAAAGCACGACATCTGCGGCTGGAATTCTCGCCTTACTCGAAGAACCGCAAGATGTCCTCAAAGTCCACGGCTTACGAATGCTCAACGATTACGCCATGCGCACGAGCTGGCACGAAGTCGCGAGCGCGATCGAAATCATCGAAGGGATGCACGAGGACGAGTTTTTTTCGCACAGAGATTTAGCCGCGCTGGTGGCGAGCAAGGTGCGCAGCTTTTCTTTTCGTTCGTATTGTAAGAGAGAGAGAGAGTAAAGTTGCGTTCGGTGATCTTCTTTATGTGCGTAAAGAGATGAGACGTTTTTGAACGACGCGCGAGATCTGATCTTGCGAGTCGCTCTTACGAATAAGAAGAGGGAAAATTTTCATCGCCAAATCGCTGCTCTTTTTTTCTCTCCTTGAACGCTTTTCATTCTCGTCCACTCTTTCCTCGCGACGATATAAAACTCACGCAACAAATATGGTTTTTCACATACAGGTATTCTACCACTTGGGCGACTTGGAGGACGCGCTCTCGTACGCGTTGGCCGCCGGGAAACTCTTCGACGTGGCGGAGAAGAATTCTGATTTCGTGGACACGGTTTTGGCGAAAGCGATCGATACGTACGTGGAGAAGAGGCAGAGAGGAGGTACGGTAGTGAGGGAGGCGGCGGCGGAGGCGATGGAAGAAGGCGAAGAAGAAAGAGGAGAGGCTTTCGACGTTTCTATCGACCCTCGATTGGAATCCATCGTCGATAGAATGTTTGAAAAGTGCCACGAGGAAAAACAGTGGACGCACGCAGTTGGCGTGGCGTTGGAATCGAAACGGTTAGACGCGTTGGAAAAAGCGATATCGAGAGCGGAGCAACCGGAGGTTGTGTTATCGTACGCCACGAAGGTTAGTCAGACGTTGGTTATGCAGAAATCGTTTCGCGCGGAGGCTTTGGCGTTGTTGGTGAAGTTGTACGAGACGCTCGATTTCGACGAGCCGAATTATAACGGCGTGTGCCAGTGTTTGGCGATTTTAGAGGATGATAAGCGATGCGCGGACGTTTTGTTATCGTTGGTGAAATCTTCGGACGAGCGAGACAATTTACAGGCGTACCAAATCGGGTTCAATTTGTTCGAGATGGATTTGAGAAATTTTTTGAGCGGCGTCGCCAATTTAGTCGTCTCGGCGTCTTTGGCATCCAAGCAAACGCCAATCAAAGATGGTCAAGAACAGAAGGAGGCGGATAAACAAGCGCGCACGAACTCGTTGGTGTCAATTTTGAGAGGCGAAACGCCCGCAAAGTTGTACTTGGAATTTTTGAAAACGAAATCGCACGGCGACCCGGCGTTGGTGGAGAAGTTAAAGAAAGCCGTCGAAGGGAGAAACTCTGTCATGCACGGCTCGGTGGTGTTTGCAAACGCCATGAGCAACTGCGGAACCACGAGCGACGCGTTTTTGAGACAAAACTTGGACTGGTTATCGAGGGCGACAAACTGGGCGAGGTTTTCAGCCACCGCCGGCGTCGGCGTCATCCACCGCGGTCGCGCCGAAGATTCGAAACAGTTGCTGTCGCAACTGTTACCGGCCCCGAGTCCGTACACGTTAGGTGGTGCGTTATACGCCATGGGTTTGATGCACTGCGGGCGCCCTCATTGCGGAGAGGCGTCGACGTTCATCATCGAACGTCTTCGTGCGGCGAATAACGAAACCGTGCAACACGGCGCGTGTTTAGGCATAGGTTTGAGTAGCTACGGGAAATCAGAGTTAGATGCGGAGTGCATGATGGAACTCTTTAGAGTTTTGCGAAGCGACAGCGCCGTGGCCGGTGAAGCCGCAGGTATCGGATTAGGTTTTGTTTTGGCCGGTTTGCGCAAAAACCCGAGTGAAAACTCTGGAAACAAGAGTCTCCACGATAACTGGACGAGAGACATGCTCGCGTACGCGAGAAAGACATCGCACGAAAAAATAATTCGTGGATTAGGTTTAGGTCTCGCGTGCGCGTTTGCCACGTGCGAGGAAGACGCGGATGCGATCATTGAAGACGCATTAGGCGACGGCGACGCGTTGATTCGGTACGGCGGATGTCAAATTATTGGCTCCGCGTACGTCGGCACCGGGAACAACGACGCCATTCGAAAACTCTTACACGTGGCCGTCTCGGACGTCTCGGACGACGTTCGCCGATGTGCCGTCATGTCCATTGGTTTTGTGTTAACGAACAACCCGGAACAGTGCGTTCGCGTCGTGCAACTCTTATCGGAATCGTACAACCCGCACGCGAGGTACGGCGCGGCTATGGCGGTCGGCATCGCCTGCGCCGGTACTGGTAACGTCAACGCGGCGAAATTATTAGAACCTATGAGAAGAGACAAAGTCGATTTTGTCCAGCAAGGCGCCGCTATCGCGTCTGCGCTAGTCTTGGTCCAACAACCGGAAGATCGCTTGTCGAAATTCCGCGACGAGATGCAAAAAATGAGCGCGGATTCGAGCGAAACGACCATGTCGAAAATGGGCGCCATCATGGCATCGGGCATCTTAGATTGCGGTGGACGCAACTGCACGATTTCTTTGAAATCCAGAGCCGGTCGCCCGAGAATGACGTCCACCTTAGGCGTATTGGTCTTCACCCAATATTGGTACTGGTTTCCGTTTGGTCACTTTCTCTCCATCGCGACCATCCCGACGGCGTTCATCGGCGTCGACAAAACCTTACAAATGCCGCATTACGAGTGCGTTTCCAACGCCAAGCCGTCCTTATTCAAATACGCGGATTACCTCTCCGACGAAAAAGACAAGAAAACGACCGAGGTGAAGAAAGCCGTTCTCTCGACGACGAAGAAAGCGCAAAAGTTGCTCAATGAGAAAAATGTAAAAAAAATGAACAAAGACGCGGAGAGCATGGACGCCGACGATAACGTCCCGTCTCGCCCGCAATCCAGAGCCGCAAAAGACGACAACGAAATGGACGCGACCGCTACCACCACCACCACCACCGCTGAAGGAGAAAAAGAAGGAGAAGAAAAAGAAGGAGAAGAAGAAAAGAAGGAGGACGAACCGGAACCGGAGTTTGAAATCTTAACCAACCCGTCGAGAGTGACCCCGCAACAAGAAAAGTTCATCTCCTTCGACCCAGCCGCGCGATTCGTCCCGTGCGAATCCTCGACGACCACCACCACCACCACCACCATCAAAGAAAAATCTCGCGTCGGCCGCGGTTTTGTCGTCTTAAAAGACCAAACGCCGGAAGAGGAGGTGTTTTACGTCGAGTTGGCGTTTCAAAAAGCCGAAGTCGACGCGCAAGCCGGAAACGCCGCGAACGCCGGCGCAGGAAACGACGACGACGACGAACCCGCGCCGCCGGAGGAGTTCGACTTCGACGAAGACGATTAGAACTTTAGAGAGAGAGAGAGAGAGTTTTCAGAGAGAAGTGTAATAAACCGATTCTATACTAATCGAGTAGTACTATATTTAAAGGCAACTTTTCCTCATTTATTCAAATCACAACACGAACAAACATGCAACACACACAAGCGACGTCCGCGTACAACGACGTGAAGTTCACCTCCTCGAAGGACAACGACACCACCGCAAACGGCTTTTCTCATCACACGGGAAGTACTCGCCTCGAACTGAAACGAATAATCAAACCAAAGTTATTGGATTTCGAATACGCGTTGTGGCAGATGCGCTTGCTTCTCACCCACGGGCCGAAGAAAATCTACCGGCACTGCGAGTACAGGAAACAAACGAAAAACCAATGGGCGAGAGACGACCCGACGTTTTGCGTTTTGTCGTGCATTTTTGTCGCTCTGTGTGCGATTGGGTATTGTTTTATGTACGAGACGAGAGGGATTGTGAGAGGGTTGTGGGTGATTACGTCGGCCGTGTGTTTCGATTATATCGGGTGCGGGTGCGCGATCGCGACGGCGTATTGGTTCTTGGCGAACAGGTTTATGACGACGAGAACGAGAAGAGGAGGGAGTAAAAATAGCGATGGAAGTAGTATGAGTAGTAATAATAACGTGGAATGGCTGTTCGCGTTCGACGTGCACTGCAACTCGTTCGTGCCGCTGTTCGTCGCGTTGTACCTCGGGCAGTTGATTTTGAGCCCGCTGTTATCTCAGAGAGGGTTTATTTGCGCGTTGTTGAGCAACATTTTGTACGGGTTGAGTTTGAGTTATTATCACTACTGCCAGTTCGTTGGGTTTAACTCGTTGCCGTTTTTGGAGCGGACGGAGTTTTTGTTGTACCCGGTGGTTGGTTTAGTTTTGTTAGCGATTCCGTTGAGTGCGATGCAGTTCAACCCGACGAGGTGGGTGTTAAGTTGGTATTTCGGCCCCGACGTTTTGAAGTAAAAATGACGACGATTTTGAGAGAGAGAGAGAGAGAGTAAAAATGGTTGAATGGCGGTTGAATAATAATTACATTAATGGTACTCTCATCTACTAAAAACTAACTCGAAACCGGATGACATACGTCCGACGATATCCGAGATCGAAGATGGTAATACAAATGTTTCCCACCACCACCCCCAATGGTAAAACTCCCAACCCCTAACCCTAACAAAATGCTCACAAAGACGCCAAAATTCAAACTCATCACGCACAGCATGAGTATATACGAGACAGACGCGTGCGCTACGTACTTCGCCGTGTGCTTCAACACCCTCGCGTTCGAATAATGCTGATCTTTAGGAAGCGCATTAGTCGTGTTGTTGTTGTCTTTTAAACTCTCGTACGCCGAATTCGACGCGTTCACACTCGCACCAAACACTACTTCTTCTTTTTTCCTCACAAACGCGATGTATTCTTGCACGTACGCCAACGTAAACGTAAACAAAAGAACGCAAAAGTATTCGAATCCGGTGTTGGATTGGAAACGAAACAAGGTGACATTTCTGCTGAAATCAAAGTTTATCGGCATCGAAGAGGAAGAAACAGAGGACCCAGTGGCAGCGGCACGCATCATCATCTCGTTTCCTTGGGTTTCGTGATGGTAATGCGCGTGTTGCGACATTAGTGTGATAGTATTCTCTTAATGCGTAGATATAATGGAGAATTTTCTCCATTTCAAAGCAGAGAGAACGGATTGGATTGAGAACGTAAGTTCTTCACAGAGAGAGCGTCAGAGAGCGTCAGAGCGCATCGAGCAGAGCGCAAAGTGAGAGGAAAGACGAGCGAGTAAAGATGGAGGACGAAGACTACGATGAAAATCATCAATCGTCTCCGTTACGATTGGCGAGACATCTGACAAGTTTAGCGCACGAATTCCTGAATTCCTTGAACCCGTTGCACGCTATTCTCGCGCTCGAAACGACGTTCCAGAACCCTCAAGCGAAATTTCCATCGTCCATGAACATCGAGGAAGTGAAGAATCGTAAACTGATAGGGTCGATTTTAAACGCAATCACGGAAAATCAAGCCGAGGCGAAGAGGCATCTGGAATTCGGGAAAGTGGTTTTAAAAGACCACGCGAGGTACGAAGTTTTGAAATACGAGACGTTTTACGAACTGGCCATCGCGAATCGAAACCTAGTTCCCACAGACGGAGAAAAAGCGAAAAAGATGGAAGAGGAATCCTTGAACAATTGTTTAGACCTTGCAAAACGGATGAAAGAGGACGCGTCCGGCGTGTTGACGAAGACGGAGAGAGACGAGTGGCGGTTACGCTTCGCTTTTACGCTTTTGGCGATGGGCGAGATGCACTTAAGGAATGAGAGTTTCTCGAAGAGCGAGAGGAGTTTTGGGTTGGCGTTTAAAGCGGTGGAAGTTATGGAGAGGGAGTTGGTGAAACGGAGAAACGGAGAGGAGGAAAAGCTTTTGATGAAAGAAGAGAAAAACGGGTTGACTCGATTGAAATTAACCGTGGCGTTGGCGGATTTTGAACGCGCGATTTTACAACGCGCGAGCGGGGAAGAACCGTCCAGAGTGTCGAAAGCGATGAAGAGAGCCGAGATGATTGCGAAAGACGTGCACGCGATGGACGAACACGCGAGAGAGCTGTTCCAGTTTTCCAGTTTAAGGTGCGCTTCGAAAATCGAGGAAGGCGACGTCGCTTCGGCGTTGAAAGGCGCGAACGATTTAAGGAAGAGATGCGAGTATCACAAGAAACGCATGGAAGCGCATTTGGAGGAAACGGAGTTCGTTGAGCGAATATTAGTCAAAGCAGGATTGATTGAGTGGAGGAAGAAGACGATGATGAAGAAGAAGAGTAACGACGACGAGAGCGAAAAAGATGCGAAAAAGACATCGCCGTTCGCGCAGTTGAACGAAAGCGCCAAGGAATGGATACCGGAGCGTCAAGTCATTGCGCGCGCGGAAATTTTATTGGCGGAAACTTCACGCAAGAGTGGGTCGACGAAAGAAACCGCGCAAAGATTACGAGAGGTGAAGAAGATGTTGGACGAGGGATTAGAGGAACTCGGGATTTCGGCGTTGGGTTTGCCATATCGAAAAGAAGGAGGAGATGTGGAGATTGATGAGAATGCGAGGGAGACGAACGGCACCGCGATGAAACGAAACCAAAACAAAGCCGATGAAGATGAAGAGGGTAAAAATGGTGAGATAGCAGCGAAGGAGAAGGACGACGACGAGGAGGAAATGGACGTCGACGAGAAGGAAGAAGAGGAACAAACGCCTACGACCACCAGAACGAGTCGGCGGTCCACGCGAGGTGGTGGCAAATCGACACCGCGTAACGATAGTAAACCGAGCAAGAAAATTCCGGCGACCGAGTCGACGAAAAAGAAACGAGCGGCAAAGACAAAAGAGGTTGTCGTTCAAAAGAAACCACAATCACCACCACCACAACAACAACAAGAACAACCAAAGAAGCAAGAGAGACTGTGGGTGATGAAAGAGGAAAACTTAGGCCCGCGATCTTCCTGCGACGCGCACCCATTTTTTACTTTACGATGCAGCTGCAACGAGCTTCTCGCGTCTATATATTTAACCGCTGGCGATTACCCGAAGGCTGTCCTCGAAGCGAACGAATTGGACGCGACTGTCTCCGCGTACCCGCGCACGCTCAGTTCGTTAGTCGCGCACTGCGAAATGGTTCGCGGCCACGCGTTGTATTCCATGGGCAAATATCGCGACTCCGTGAAAGCGTTCACGAAAGCCGCCGAAAGAGCCAAGACGCCAAGTTTCCGCGACGTGGCGACTTTGTGCGCCGCTTTAGGGGAGCTGGCGACTGGAGGCACCAAAGGCGCTTCGAAAGCGTTGGATTTGGCGCAACCGATTTGCCGTCGCCACGAAGATTTTTTACAAAACGAAGAAGAAAAGGAGAAACTTAGAAAAAAGAAGGAAGAAGAGAGCAAAAATGCCAAAGACGAGGCAGACGACGACGAAGAGGAAGAGGACGACGACGACGACGAAGAAATCTCGTTTCGCCCATCTTTGGTCGACCGAGCGGTTGCGCTTTTCGTCTCCGGTTTCGCCTTTCTCGAACGCGGAAACCAAGACGGCGCGAAATCTCGCCTCTCCTCGGCGTTGAAACTCGCGCACGCGAAAACCAAAGACACGCAACTCGTCGCCGCGTGTTTGCGCGCCTTAGGGTCCATCGCCTCCGAGCGTTCTGCTTCGAACGAGCAACAACAAGCGTTGGACATGCTCCAATCCGCGTTTACCTTATCTAAAGCGCAAGACGATTTAGACGGTCAAGTCGAAGCGTTGAGGAAACTCGTCGAATCGCACGAAAAGAAAGGCAGCAACGAGAAAGAAAAGAAAACGCTGAGCGATTATTTGCAAAAGAAAGAGAAGCAAATGGAAGACGGTTTGAACAAATTGAAACTGGAAGAGAACAAGATCAACGTTTTGCACTTAGAAAAAGGTCTGAAGGACTTGGAGGAGGACGAGTTAGCGTAGCTTAGCGATATAGAAGAAGTGTCATCTCAATTATGAATGAAGCGCTGCTCAGCGCTTCGTACAAACACACATACACGCGCACACAATAATACAACTCGAAAATTAATCGTCTAATATCAATTTCGTCAACCCGCTCAAACCCACCTTCTTCCTGCACTGAGGACATCTGGACTTTGTCTTTTGCGCTCGAATCAACTCCCGTATGCACTGATCGCAATACACGTGTCCACACTTTGTCGCGGTCGGCTTTTCGATCTCATCCAGACATATCACGCACTTGGGCGTTTTCTTCGGCTGCGGTCCTTTCGGCTCGGGAGTAGTACTCGGCTCGTTTCGCGGACCTTTTGTTGGACTGCTGCTCGTCGCCTTCTTCTTCTTCCGCGCGGAAAGCCGCGTCCCCGTCGGACTCGCATTCGCGTCGCTCCCGCCTTCGCTACTCTTTCTCTTCTTATTCGTATTACTTCTATTGTGTCGTTCTAACAGTTCTCTCGCCTGTCGTATTTGCGTCGATTCCTTCTCTCCCACCACGATGACTTCTTCTTCGTTAACGCTTTTTCTTCCTCTGTTTCTTCCTTCTTCTCTTCGTTCTTGTTTCTGTCGTTTCCCTTTCCCTCCTCCTCTCTCCCCGCAAATGATCACCTCGTCGTCCTCTTCCTCGTTTCTTCGTTGTTGAAAGTTTCTTCCTTTCCCTTCTTTCGAACCGACGAATATGATTTCCTCGTCCGTCGAGTCCTCCTCGTCCGATACACAAATCACATCCGAGACCTCTTTCTCCCGCTCGGGAGGAGATTTTGCCACCATTTTTGTCTTCTTCTTCTTCTTCTTCGCTTTTCGCGCTCGTTTCTTCGTTCCGGGGTGGTCGTTCTCGAGTCGAAACGCCTTCTTCTTCTTCTTTTCGGCGGCTCGAGCAGTTTCAGCGGCTCCAACTTCGAGAGTCTTCTTCGTTTCAATCATCATCGCGTCGAGAGCACATCTGAACTTTGGGGGAAAACGACGAACGAAAATCTGCATAAAAATCACCGACATCACGCTCGCGCGCGATGGCATCCTCCGCGTCGTATTTTTCGAGCAAAAGTTGCGCTTCTGTTGCCGCCAAAGGAAAGAGGAGGCGCGACGTCGTGACGTGCTTTTTGTGTTCTCGTCCTCCTTCTCCTCGCATTCGCCGCCCGAAGACGACGCCTGAACAGTCGTTGAAGCAGAATGTACGATTACAAACCCCTACGGGGACGGTGAAGACGAATACGACGAAGACAAAGACGATGATTAAAGCAAACGTACCACCGCCAATCCTGGAAGATTTATCCCCGTTAGAAACGATCAAAGACTCGTTCGATATGATCGCGACGTCGTTCGCGACGACGGTGACTATTTGGAGCAATAACAGGTTTAATAAGAATAGAAATCCAATGTCTTCGCTCGAAAGCGAAGGAATGCGCTTGGAGAGCGAAGGAGGAGGAAATGACGACGATGGCCGAAAAGGAGGTGGAGGAGGGAACGGAGATAACAACGACGACGAAGGCGATTGGGGCGAAGAAAACGACGGTTACAGCGAAGACTCGCAGTTCGTCTGGATCCGAAACGGCCAAGACGGATTGAAATGGTTGGTTTCGTTCCTCGTGTTTAGTTGGTACTGTTTTTTCTTCGCGCACGAACCGTTTTGGGGGTGCGTTTGGTTAACGTGCGCGATTGGAACCGGGTGGGGGTTGTTTTTAGTTGGGAGCGCGGTTTCCGGCGCGTTGTTTGTGATTAACTTTTTCTATCGCGTGTACGATTCTTCGACGGCGAACGTGTTGAGCGAATCGAAGGAGAAGACGGGAGGGGTGATCGATTACGGCATAGGGATTAAGAAAGAGGCAATTAAGATGATACAGGCGGAGAGGTTTCGGAAGACGATTCCGGAACCGATTGAGAATTTACAAACCGCGCCTGTCGATAGGAATTTGAATCCGAATTTGCCGAAACACGTGTCCTTGTTCGGGACGGACGCGCAGATTGTCCAGATGAAGTTGAAACCGGGGGAGTCGGTCAACGCCGAGCCGGGGGCGATGTGTTACATGAGTTCGAACGTGTTGTCGATTACGAGTTTAGGTCCCGGTGGATTATCAAAAGCAATCGCGAGAGTCTTAGCCGGGGAACCGTTTTTTATCAACACGTTTCGGAATTTAGGCTCCTCGGACGGGTACATCGCGTTGGGGAGTTTGCGACAAGGCGATAAAATCGCCGTCGTGAATTTGAAAGAGAGAGAGGCGGATTTGCTCTGCGCGAGAGATTCGTATTTGTGTTCCATGGGGGACATTTCCGTTTCTGCAGCCGTGTCGTTTTCACAAGAAGCGAGAGGAGGGAGAACGTTATCGCAGGTTTTAAAACAACGCTTCCGAACCGGCGTGCGTTTGATTTTGAGTAAAGGAAACAACATTTTCAACGGCGAATGGTTAGTGGGCGACGGGACCGCGTGTATTACCGGTAAAGGTACGGTCATGCGCAGAACCTTGAAAGAAGGCGAAGAGATGGTGGTCGACGCCAGAGCGGTGTTGGCGTTAGAACGAACGATTGAGTACGATTTAGAGTTGGTTTCTTCGCCCGTGGCGGCGGTGTTTGGCGGCGAAGGTTTGTTCCACGTGCGATTGAAAGGCCCGGGCGGGTTTTATTTACAAAGTTTACCCATCGATAAAGCGAAGAAAAAGCTCCGACTGGGAGGACGAAGCATATAGAGAGAGGAAAAGAAGAAGAGAAAGAAAGCGCAAAACGATTCGCGGCGATGATGTAGCGAGCGCGCATCTCGTCGGATGTACCATCAATTATCAAACGCTATATTTAACTATACTAAAACTCTTCTATCAAGTAAACTTCTTCACAAGTTCCTTCTAAACATCTCCACGTTCCCATCTTTCACCCGCATGGGTAAGAACGTCCCGCTTTTCACCCTCCGACTCGGTTCAAAACTCGTCCTTTCCTCCGCATAGTCCTCTCGAAAAAATGCGTGGGCGACATCCCCTTCACCATTTTCCCGAAATTCTTCGCAAAACCAGGACAACCCTTGGACGCCGCCGATGAATTCCCCGGTGATTGGACTTTGCGCGAATTGCAACACCGGATATCTGAGTACTTTTTGTTTCGATTTCGACGACGAGGACCCTCCGTGGTTGCTTCGCCGTCGAGAACTGTTATTCTTCTCGCCGTTCTCGCCGTACGCTTCGTCGTCTGAATCGTCGCCAAATCCCATCGCGTTCTTCACGGACGACGCCGCTCGTTTGAGCCAACCCATGTTGTCGGATGTCTTCCTCTCTATCTCTCTCTCTTCTCGTTTCTGCCCCGTGGTTTCTGCGGAGGGGAGGACGCTCTAAAGATGATGATCTCGTTGTTTTCGAAGAAGTTTTCGAGTTAAAGCGTTTCTTAAAGTGCGGAGAATAAAAACGCAGAGGTGTATTTTTGGAATAGAGCGTTAGAAGAATGAATGAGTACTTTATTGGTTCTTCTGACTATCTATTATTATATATAAACAAGTTAAAGCGCGCTGCGCGTTTTCAAAAGTCTTTTCAACGCCGTCAAGAAGCCGCTGCACTCGTCCCAGTGTTGGGTGGTCATCTCCACGTGAACGGAGTTGGCGGTGGCCCAGTCGCCTCGAGAGGCGGCGTCGCAGAGTTTCATCAGTTTTTCTTCCACGGCTGCGGAGACTTGCTTCTCGTTTAAGCGCCAGCAGAGTTGGCCGAGACGTTTGGAGCAGTCTTCGAGCTCCTTCTTTCGCACCGGGTTGGAGGCGAGCTGTTGGAAGCACTCGTCGTGCATTTTTTTCACGCACTGAGAGATTTGCGCACCGGAAGGAGAGCAGTTGGAGGATTGCACGGTGGAAAGGGTAACGTCAGCGGGTGGTCCGGCTGGACGGCGCGGGCTAGGCGGTTGTTGTTGATGTTGTTGTTGTTGTTGTTGTTGAGGCGGCGAAAGCGCTTGGTGGTGTTGCGGTGGCTGTTGTTGTTGTTGTTGCATAGGTGGTGGCGCTTGGTGTTGAAACTGTTGCTGGGGCGGCGGCGAAGCTTGCTGAAACGATTGCTGCTGCTGCATCGGTGGTGGCGCAGCCGAAGGTGCAGGAGAATACGACGGTGGAGGCGCCGCGGCTGGCGAGTACGATGGCGGCGGCGCCGCCGCGGGTGGAGGTCCACCGCCCGCCGGACCACCTCTACTTCTAGGCGATACACTCGGCGCCGGTGGCGCGTCCATAACCGGTGACGGATCGAAACTTGGCGTCGGAGCAGCGGGCGGTTGCGAAATCGGAGGAGGCACTTGCATTTGTTGCTGCATAGGTGGTGGCTGCGACGCCATC
>Ga0182095_1209530_pt1 | contig 12535 bp, 9 predicted proteins | sample 041ome_19_FD_127784 | JGI IMG/M metagenome (GOLD analysis project Ga0182095, IMG submission 127784) | Metatranscriptome of coastal salt marsh microbial communities from the Groves Creek Marsh, Georgia, USA - 041412BS metaT (Metagenome... | ecosystem: Environmental > Aquatic > Marine > Intertidal...
AAAAAAAGCAAAAGACCGACAAAGAAGCAAAACTTAAAAAGCTGCTCTGCTTGTTTTCTTTCTGCGAAAAAAAAGTACTTAGCGACGACGACGAGAAAGAAAAGCAGAAGAAACTTCTCAAGAAAGAGTCTGCTCCTCTCGAAAAGAAACATTCTTCTCTCTCTCTCTGCGTGGAAACGAACACACCAAACACGGCAGAGAAAAAGCAGTTTTCAGCCGAAAAGACAAAAAAAAAATCACAGATATCTCGCCATAAAACTGACCCACGTCGACACTTTATACTCACTTAAACACTCACACACACATAATGTTCTCTGTTACCCAATCCGCTGTTGCGCAATCCGTTCGCTTGAACGTCGTTTCCAAGAGAAGCGTCAAAGTTCGGTGAGTCGTGGTGGCGTTGTTCTTGTTCTTCTCATGTTTTTCGCGCGCATCGTTCTCTTTTAAACGCGCGCGCGCGGTGAAAGAGAAATCCCGATGGATGATGTTTTCCACGTTGGATGATGATGAAGATGATGAGAAATGCGATTGACTTTCGCGCGCGCGTTCTCTCGCGCTTTCTTAAAAAGCGAACGAAAGAAAGAACGGGCGATTGAATCGAACGCCGTTTCATTCATTCGTTCATTCTTTAATTCGTTTTTCACGCGTTCATGCGTTCGTTCAAGAAGAAGAACACGTGTTAGGTCGAGAGAATTCGTTTTGTTATCCACTCCGTTCGTGTACACGTCGTGTGTCCTGTGCTTGACACGTCGCCAAATTTGGCTGATTTTTTGATTTTTTTTCTCTCTTTTCGGAAGAGAATTTTTGGACGCATCAAACAAAACACTCACCATCTCTTTCGCTTTTCTTTTGAGAACAGCTCTGGCGACAACTTCTCCGCGCCGATGAGAGACGATTCCGAAACGTTCAAGAACTCCTTGGCTGGCCAATCCAACTGGAACGCCTACGAAGGTGGCGACGAGAAGCCGCTCACCCCGGAAGAGAAGAAGGCCAAGAACGCCAAGGAAGACGCGGAAGCCGCGGCGAGACGCGCCGCCTCCGCCGCCAAGATGGCGGCTGAGCGCAAAGCCGCCGGCGCCTAATCAGCGAAAGGTTTCATTTCCTGCTTTTAAAATTCTTCTGTTTTTTGACACTCTTAAGAGTCGAACAGAAGAAGTTTATTCGTTGAGGGATAGAAAAACCCGATCCGAAACTAAATATATTCGTCATCTCCGAGCGCGCTTATCCGGCACACCTTCATTTGTTGTATACTTGTAGTTGTATTTGTTGTTTTGTTATTTCGATTGATCAAAGATATTAAAAAATTCATTAATTCATGAACAAAACGTACCAACGTATCCGTTTCTCTACTCATCAGTTCAACGAGTGCTGTTCTTCTTTCGTTTTGATTGCGATAAAAGAGAGATATACCTCGCGAGAAATTTTGGGCACCCCTCTCTGCTCTGAATGAAACGTTTTCCCCGTCGTCGTCCTGCACAACTTTAACGCGCGCTTTATTTATGCTTTTTCTTCTTCGAAAAGCGACGATTCAGACGATTCAGACGATTCAGACGATTCAGACGGCTGGGAAAAGACAGAGGAGGAGGAGAAGGAAGAAGTCGTTTTTATCGTCGTCGTCGTTTGAAGAAGATTCGGACGCGCTCGTGCATTTCATCGAAACCGTCGCTAAAAATGATTTCAACGCGCGCGAGAGAGTGCGCGTCGGGAAAGACGATATCGAAGATCGAGGGTACGCGTTGATTGCGAACAGACCTTTACGAGCGGGAGAGGTGGTTCTTTCTTTACCGATGCGCGCGAGATTCGTGGTGCTTTCATCGTCATCAGAAGAGGAAGACGAAGATATCTATTCCTGGTCGAAACCGTTGGCGAAACGGTTGGTGTTTGACGAAAAGGAGAGGAAACGACACGAGGTTTGGCTGAAGAGTTTACCGAAAGAAGCACCGAGAGTGCCTGGGATATACATGGAGGAAGAGGAGATCGAGAGATGGGTGAAAGATATGACGCTGAGAGAACGGTTGATAAGGAGTCGGAGAGACCATCGAGCGTTCGTAAACGGATGTTGCGGCGACGACGAAAAGGAGAAGAGAGAACTGTCGCGAATGAGGAGTTTCTTACAAAGTCGTATATTTGCGGACGATAAGAAGAGAAGATGGAATGCACCTCTGATTGACTTTTGCAACCACTCTTTCGAGGCGAACTGTTTCGTTCGGACGAACGTTGGGAAGGAGAACAAGCAAGGGAAAATTGCGACGGCGGAGATTTGCGACGACAGTTTTTTTATCGCGCGAGACGAAGAAAAAGAGGAAGAATATTTCGAACTCGTGGTTTCGGATGAAGGTTCCATAGATGTGGACGAACCGCTAACAATCTCCTACGCGCCCTCGCGCTCTGGCAACACGAATGCGTCGTTATTCTTCGAGCAGTATGGTTTTCTCTTGGAGGATACAGAAAATTCAGCTTCGTTTTTGAACAGCGTGGAGAGCGTTGAAAAGTTTCTTTCCTTTAGAAAATAGTTATTCTTTTACTAGTAGTTTAAATAGTAGTACTACTAATAGCATCGCTTACAAAATAATACAGGTATGTATATGTATGCATCGCACTCTGCTACACCGCGTGCTCGGCGACGTCTCGTAACATTTTAAGCAAACCTTTCATCGACGTTTTCTTGGCCTTCATCTTCTTCTTCTTCGAGCCGCTTTTCGCGGCGGTATTTCCTTTACTTTTCTTCAACAAGAAAACTTCCTCCAACTCCTCGTCCACGTCGTCCATGAAAACAATCTCCCCCATCGCCTCTCGTCTCTGTCGATCCGCAAACTCCTCCGAATTTTTCGCCGTCTCTTTCGCCTCCGTCTCTGCTTTCCTCGCCACGTCTACCAACTCCTGTCTCGTAAACGACACCGTCTTCATCTCGCTCTCTACTCGTTGCATCACCTGAAACACTTCCTCCAACGCTTCTTTTCTCGAAACTCCAACCATATTTTCCTCTTCCACCGATTTCGCCACCATCGTCAGTCTTTGCCGCCAATTTCTGGCTAAATCGTCCGCCCTCGGATCCACCGCGAGCGCTAACCCGCCCTCCGCGCCCAACTTCACCCGCTCCACCACCTCCTCCAACGGTTTCAACTCCTCTTCCTCTAACCCTCTCAATTGTTTCGCCACCAGCTGCTCCGCGCGCTTTTTCGCGATGTGTGAGGTTGTTTTCTGACACTCCAACAGTCCTTCCAACAATCGTTCGTTGTTTACGCTCAGTAATCCGGGCAGTTTCTTCAACGTCTTCGGACTGATGGCGAGTAATTGATTGGCCAAATTCTTGTGCCTATTCGCGTCTCTTTTCAGCTGGCTCTTGTTCTTCCTTCCGAAGTAAATCGGATCACCCTTTGCGTTTTCCGCGAACACGTCCCCGTTGCCGATGAAACCGTCCTCGTCTGTGTCCTCGTTTCCTGGAGACGACGACGTTTGAGAGGCGGTTTCTCGGAAGAATCCTTTGTGCACGACGAGGTGGCGGCTCGGGAAATTGTGGTGCAACCTCGTCATCAAATTCGATGCAGACGACGACGACGACGACGACGCGGCGAAATGAGACAACGCTCGCCGAAAAGTCGTCGTCGCAGTTCTAGAGGACAACATGCAACAAGAGGACAACGACGACATTATTATGTGTGTCGTGTTCTTGCGTATGTATTTTAGAATTCTTTGTTGTGTGGTAATTCTCTCACGTGAGAGCTCTGTAAAGTCTCTATCTAAAAACGCGTGCGTTATCTCCGCTAGTATATCTATTTTCTTCTATATTCAGCGTGGACGACTACGAGCGTCCCAAATCAGCTGTCCTAAACGTGCAGTTTCCTCGTTCCCTCCGAAAGAGTCTCGAAGGAATTCGCCGGCATCTTCTCGGTGTTCCATTGTTTGCACGTATTCGATGAGATCTCGATTGGAGTCCGCGCCGGTGAGTTCTCGCAAGGAGAGGTTGAAGAACGTTGTCGTTTCCGCGGTGTCTTCGTCGTCGTCGATGATGATGCGGGAGGGTGAAGCGAGATCTTTCTCGTCCTCCTCGTGAGTATTGTTTAGAACGACAAAGTTGGCGAAATCTGCGGCGACGTGTTTCTCTATGCCTAAAGTACCGAGGAGGTCGATGACGTCTTGGCGCGTCGGCATCGCCGGTAAGACGTCGTTGGCGAGCGTTTCGGAAACGTCTCGGTCGAAACCGAGTTGGCGCAAGGTTTGGGCGATGTCGTCGGAGAGAGAGCTTTGCTTTCGTGCCTCTTCTTCTTCTTCTCGTGAGCTCAGAGAAACGGCGCGAGCGACTTCGAGTTCTCGTTCGAGCTCTTCGTCGAGTTTTATTCGTTCGCGAGCGTGTTCGTCCGCGCTGAGCGAAAGCGCTAATTTTAAAGCCTCTTCCTCGGACATTGTCGTTTGCTGAAACTCTTCGTGCGGCAATCGGTGTTCTGGTGCTCTCGTGGGAGGAGCAGCGCGAGACAAAGGTAACGATGGAAACGTGCTCTCGTCTTTTCGTTTGTTGTCGAGGAAGCGTCCACCGACCAGTGGTCTCGACGCTACTCGTTGGAAGTTTTCTTCTTCTTCTTCTTCTTCTTCCTCGTCTGTAGTCGACATCCTCAAATCTTCCTCATCGAATTGTTTCTGCGACCACGCTTTCCTTCCGAATCCTACACTCGTACCGATCGGAATTCCAGCTCTAACGTCCTTCTTCTTCTTCTTTGGTGGCATCGCGGGTTTCTGTCTCGTCGTGGTCGTTGTAATAGCAGTCGTAGAAGTAGCCGGCTTCTTCTTAGACGACGCCGGCGCGAACCCGCGCATGCGCAGCATTTTCGTCGCAATATCTTCGTATTCTTCCACGCGCTGCTTGCTTTCTCTCGTCGCATCTTGTGGACCAACAGCACTCTTTGCCGCCGTCATCCTCTCCTTTGCCGCTTTCGCTCTCTCCTCTCTCGACATCCTAAAATCCGAGACTGACGCGACCATCCCCAAATCTTCCAACGATTTCGGATGATTCTGTTGACGACGATCTTCATCTCTCACATCCTCTTCTTCTTCTTCAAACGCAATCTCGCACCTCCTCCTCTTCCTCATTCTCTCCTCGTCTTCCTCGTCTTCCTTCCCATTCCTCTTCTCGAAATACATCGCCGCCAACTTATCGTACCTATGCGACCAAAACGGATAACGCCTCATCAACTCGCAAAATCGAGCAAACTCTTTATTCGTCTCTCTCAACTGTTTCACCCGCAACACGTCCTCTGGTTTCACCGGATCTTCGCCATTGTCCTTTTCTCCACCTCTCTTGACCGAATCTTTGATTAACCCGGTTTTTGTGTCCCAGTACTTCTTGTTCGCGTGTCTCGGTTTCGCTCGTTCTTTTCGCTCTTCCTCTTCTCGCTTTGATACATCTTCAACTTTTCGTCGCAAACCGACGATTTTTACGTTCTCTCTCGCGAGTACCTCTTCCACGCGCGTCTCCTCGTGTTTCCCTTGAATTTCGATGACTTTTTCTCCTTTTCCTTCTCGCGCCGCTCTCGCTTGCGCGCCGAGACGCTTCGATATTCGCGAGCACAAAGCGTCAATCGCGTCGTCGCAACCCGAGACGTTTCGTATCTTCGTGACGAGCCAATGCTTGCGTTTTTCGTGCTCGACCGAAAGTCGGCCTTTTTTCGTCGCTTCGATTGAAATCATCGTCGTAAAATTCTCTCCTCCTTTACGTTTTCCTCCTCCTTTTCCATCTTCTGCTCGCGACGCGTTGTCATCGATGTGAGAGTGTTGTTTGCGTCATCTCATCCGACGAACTTTGGGGAAAAACACAAAAGTCGTTTTCTTTACAAAAAATGTCGACCAATGTGTCCTCTTCACCGGCGGTGGTGACGGCCTCTTCGAACGGAACGCTCCAAACCGGTGAAGGAAAAGGAAAAGGAGTTTCAGGTGATGCGTCCTCTTCGTCTCCCGTACCGGTCGTGTTACGAGTGAGCCAACTGGATGCGCACCAACTCGATAACGAACTCCTGGAAATCATCTTCCTCAAGCAACTCGGGAAGTGTTTCGATTGTTTCGACGAAAGCATAGCTTCGAAATACAAAGAAGAGATGAAGGTATTCCTGGAATTCTTACTCTGGTTTAAAACCGTGCGAGTTTCAAAACCAACGCCCGGGATGGAGATGATGAACGTGACGTATTTAGACGAGAAAGGAATCGCCCAATTCGGGAGCTTAAGAGAGCAGCAAAAATGGACGCTTTTGCTGTGCGGTTCTCTGTGTAAATACCTGTACTCGAAAGCGACGAATTTCGCCGCCAATAAGTGCTTACCAGATGACACGACGTCGAGAGTGGTGAAACTGCTAGGAACTGCGCACTCGGTGGCGAGAACGATGAATTTGATTTTGTTCTTGTACTCGGGGAAGTTTCCGAACGTGCCGCAACGAGCGGCCAACGTGAGATTCGCGCACGAAAATCCAAACGCGGGGAGGGCGATGACGTTCGAGTATTTGAATCGAGCGTTGGCGATGAGAGAGATTACGGAGGTTGGGAAAACGGTAGTGATGCCGATGATGGAGAGCAAAGGGGCGAGGGAGTTCTTTAGGAGGGCGAAGTACGTGCTCGGCTTTCGTCAACAAGGAGGAGAGGCGGCGGCGAGACTAGAAGAGAGCGATGACGACGAAGAAGAAGAAGAAGAAGAAGAGGAAATAGAAGACGAAGACACGAATAGAAGAAAACGGAAAGAGAAGAAAAGTAATAAACGACTGGGAGGGATGATGGTGAGGACAATACGAGACGCCTCGACCGTTCGAATAGGAGAGGATGGATTCGACGAGGACGTCGCTATTTGCGCAGCGTGCGGCGACGCGCCTATTCCGTGTAACGCGTTCGTCGCGAAACGGTGTGGATGTAGCTATTGTTATTATTGCGCCGCGGCGAGATTGGAGGAGTGTAAAGCAGAAGGCAATTGGAAAGGGTTCGCGTGTGAAAACTGCGCGACGAGAATCAACTCCTTTCGCAGGATAAACTTAAAAACGATAGAATAAATTAGTAGAATTTTCGCGAAGAGTACAAGTGTTGGATAGTTAGATTTAGCTCATTAAAACGCACTATACTTAACCGACGATCATCGTCGTCTCGTCTTGGAACGAATATTCCGGAACTTCTAAATTCTCCGGCGCCGGTCCTTTACGAATTCTCCCGCTCGCGTCGTAGTGACTCCCGTGGCACGGGCAAAACCAACCGTTGTAATCGCCGGCGTTGGCAATCGGCACGCACCCAAGATGCGTGCACACCCCAACCACAACCAACCACTCCGGGTTCTGCGTTCTATCCGCATCCGCTTGCTTATCTCTCAATTCTCCCAAATCCACCGCGTTCTCCTTCGCGATCTCATCCGCCGTTCGTCTTCGAATAAACACCGGCTTCCCTCTCCACTTCACCGTCGTCGTCGTCCCCGGTTGTATTTTGCTCAAGTCCACTTCTAAAGACGCCAAAGCGAGCACATCCGCGGTGGCAGACATGGACATTAAAAACTTCAACACCGCTAAGCGAATCGCCGAGGCGTAAATCATGCGACCGCCAGTCAAGACGAAGTACGTGAACGCTCTCTTGTCCGGGTCTCCGATTTTATCCACGCGATGGTTTTCCTGCGCGTAGTTTGGTTCGCTGTTTGGCGTTTTCAACGCGTTCAAGATGGCGCCAGAGTTCACCGGGACCATGGAACCGTTTCCGTTGCTTCCAGAGGTGGATACCGCGGCATCGGACGCGTAGCCTGTCATGTGAGATTGATGATAGAAAAATGGTACAAAAGTCAGTATTATTATTTTACGTTGATGAAATCTCTCAAAGAGTAGTCCAAAAGGTAAAAAATCATCCGTCGCGGAAATGCGCGCGAACGAGCGCGACGCGAGCGACCTATCCCAGATCCAACCCAACGAAAACGTCCATCGATATCTTTTCCTTTCGAATGTAACACATTCTGCCTTAATTTCGTACCTCTCCTCCCCACATTTTGCTGTTCTCGCTCATCATTTTTCGCAACGGTGCTGTTGTTGTTCAAAATACCGCCGTGTGTCATCGCCGCTTTTTGGGCGGTCGACGAGGACGAGTGCGAACGCGCGGCGAGTAAAGCGCGGTGAAGAACCGACGCGACGTGTTTTCTCGACATCGTTTCTGCGGACGGACTGTTGAAGATGAATTCGCGTGTTCGCGCGTTGAAGGAGGACTATTTATGGCGTGCGCGTAAAAATCTGATCGGTTTTCTCTCGATCTTTTGTCTAAAACATAGTGTACTGCTTTGCCTGATTTTGGCAGCGAAAAGCGCTCTCTTCGTTTACTTTCAAATACTTTTACATTCCTATTATGACTTGATTAAAAGTCGCTACATATATATACACACACGCGTTGTTACGGCTACTTTTCTATCGCGTGCTCTATTCATCATTCGTGGCGTAACTCATCTGACGTCTGGCGTCGTCTCGTCGGTATTCTCGTTGGTGTTGTTATTGTTGTTGTTCGTCGTCGTCGTCGTCGAAGCAGCAACTCTCTCCGCAACACCCGACGGACGCGTCCCATTGCTGTGCGTGCGTGCAATCCTCTCGCCATAACTCGCGAAACGTGGTCGATTTTTGCGACTCGGTCAAGCCGAGTTCGGTGATCCATTCGCCGTTCGCGCGGAATTGGTTCGCCACGCGCAAGGCGTTTTGTTTGTGCAACACCGGAACAAACGCGAATTGATGATCTTTGTTTTCTTCGTCTTTGAGTTCGGCGAGAATTTTCGGTTCGACGTCGAACGCGGAGAAGGAAGTAGGCTGACCGTAGAGTTTACCTCTCGCGGTTTGTGGCGTCCAGTCTTTGAGCATTCGTCGACTGTTTTTAGACGCGTCCACTTGGGAGGCGACGAGCTGGTCTGTTTTGGTTGTCGTCGTTTCTGAAGGATCGGAGTATTTTTGGACCCACTCGGATGGGATTTCCGGCGCGTCGTGGTGCTTGGCCATCACTCGCAAGTTCTTAATCGCAGAGAGACGAATGTCTTCGTGTAACTCGTCATGAATGGCCGTTTTCGTTTCGTCGTTGTATTGCTTTCTCTTGGCGTTCTTTTCCAAGCCTTCGATGGCGTTCCAGATTTGCCCAAAGTCGTACCCGTCGTGCTCGTGCAAACCTAAATACTCCTCCACGCGTCTCGTTGTCGCTTCCAAATTCTCTTTGCCGGAGAAATCTTCCTCGAACAACACCAACAAATTCGGAAACGCGTCTTTCCACAGAGACAAGTAATGGTCGTACCTCGACGCGCCGAGTACCGGGTGAGCGTCCAAACACTTGCTCAAATCGTCCTCGTTCGAGCCGCTAAAACCGCCGCAGTTGTTCAAATCGCGCTTCATCTTTTGGAACGCTTGAACGGAGGATTTTGACGTTTTCGCGCACGCCCCGACGCCGCCGTAATTCGCCGCGTTCGTATCATCACCGCTATCATTGCTACTCTCCACGCTCTCCATCGCGTACCTCTCCATCGCTCTCTCAATCGGATCGCTTAAAACAACAATCGGCCTTAATCGTGGCAACGTGTTCCTCATCGCTTTCGCGCAACACGAACAACTAAAACTCGTATCCGACCAATCTCCGTAAATCATCCCTTTATGTTTATCCTTATCGTAGGAAGTCCCGGTTGGAATGACTTCTCGACTGTCCCTCGCCTCGCCTCGCTTGATTTTTTTCGGCACGAGCGCGTCCACGTACGCCTTCAACATCGCCGCGCCTCTCTCGCTCTGATGCCCTTCGCACATCTCCCCACCACTCGCTCTCGTCCCGTACGGCGTGTTCCAAAAGTGCACCGCTTTCGCATCGCTATCAATCATCGGATGTTCCTTCAGCGCCGCTCGCAACCGCCCCGTGCTCGTACTCGCGCCGAGAATCGCAAAGTGCGGTAAACAGTGCTCCTCGCTCAATTTCGCGTCTCTAAAACACGTCGCCGGGCCGACGTATCTCGCGTGGCCTCGAAACTGTTCGTACCATTCCTCCGCTTTCCCCGATTTCCACACCACGTTCGCCGCGCTGAAGAGGAAAAACGCCACCGCGACGGAGACCACGCCTGGGCAGAAGTCTCGCCAACCGAATTCGCTTCGCTGCGTTTTGTCCTCCGTTTTCTTCGTTTTAATTCTCGGTAACCCTTCCGGCGTTTGCTTGATGACGATGTTCCCGATGTTATTATTATTAGTATTGCTGTTCTTGTTTTCTTTGAGCGACGATAAAGGCGTCCGTTCGTCGATGACGAGTGTGCCTCCAAAATCGACTTTTCCGTGATGATGACTGCTGCGCGCGGCCTTTCCAAAATCGGGACTCCCACTCGCACCGTCGTCCTCTCTCGTGGTCATCGGCGATGAAGTATTCGACGAATGAAGAAAATTGTGAGAAGACGTGGTCGAAGATGCCATCGTCGACGGCGTTCGAGAGCTTCGAATCCGCTCCTCTCGAGGCATGTCTCGCGACCACATCGTGCGTACACTTTGAAATCCAACACCAATCTGTTCGTTCTGAAGCCGCTCTTTCATGAGAAAAAAATTCATTTTTCGGTTTTGTCAAAGGGGCATATTTAGGGTTTTTTTAAGTGGTGTAAAACGTACTTTATAAACACAAGCTGGAAGCGCACTCTTTTTAAAATATCCCGTCGTCGTCGCGAGGGTACCGAGCGAAGATGTACCGAAAAAGAAGATGTGTGTGTTCACGGTACGAGTGACGTTGTTACGTTTGCTGTTGCTGGTAATGACACCAGAAAATGTAAATACACGATATAAACACATCTGCGACGAAGGAAACGCGAAGGACAACGGTCGCGCTCTCTTTCTCTCTCTTTCTCTCTCTCTCTTTCTTTATATTCGTCTTCGTCTCTCGTTGAAGAAGAGAACGAGGATGGCGACGACTTTTTTTAGTAGTAAGTTACGGTGGTATCAACAACTCGTCTTTAATCTGGTCCAACGCGTTTTCTAACGTCTTCGTCGTCTCGTCGATGTTTTTCAGCTTGTCGTTCCCGAACAAGCCGAACCGAACGGTCGTCACGTCGGTCGGTTGCGCATTTCCCAACATCCACGGGACACCAGCGGCGACTTGCGTGCCGACAGATTTGAAACTCTTCCCGGCGTTTGAGTTTTTGTTTATGTAGATGACGACGATGCCGGCGGCTTGGAATTTTGGGTGCGCGACCGTTTGGAAGCCTTTGGAGACGACCATGTCGACGACCGACGTGCCGAGTTTACTAAACGTCGTCTTCGCGCGACCTAAGTTATATTTTTTCAAATCCAAGGCGGCGTTTCGAAACAACGCGATGCAATCCGTCGGTAACGTGGTGTAATACGCGAACCCGCCTTTATCGTACGCGTCGGAAACTTCCAACCATTTACGTAAATTCAACGCCATCGAATCCGACGCGCTCCCGACCGAATCCGTTCCTCTCGCTGCTTTTTCACCTCTTTCGTTTAAGATGACGACTCCAACGCACGCGGGCGCGCTCCATCCTTTCTGTGGCGCCGTGATGTACGCGTCCACCAAATTCGATTTCGTATCGATCCACGTCGTGCCGGCGGCGATGCCGTCCAACACGAAAATTCCATCCGAAAATTTTCTCGTCGCCTCGCCGATTCTTTTCACGTACTCCGCGGGTAACTCCACCCCAGTGCTCGTTTCCACGTGCGGCGCAAACACCACTCGCGGTTTATGTTTCTCGATCAACTTTTCCACCTCCTCGATTGCCATCGGTTGCACTCTCGGCCACCGATCTCCGTCTCGCTTCTTCACCTCGGCTCGCGCGACGATCGCCTTCGCGCCGAGACTTCTCGTCACTTGCTCGATGATATCCGTCCACCGGTAGGAAAAGTACCCGTTGCGTAAAATCAACACCGTATCACCATCCGACGCGAACTGTCGAAATACTGCCTCCATCGCGTACGTCCCGCTTCCGGGTAACCACACCGCGTTGTCCGCGTTGTACGCCTCTTTTAACACCTGTTTCAACTCTCGATGAATCTGTACGTACGTGTCGGACATGGAGTTCAACGCTCTGTCGGTATACACGACTGAAAACTCGTTCAAAATTACATCTGGTAAAGTTGTATCCCCGTGGTAGTTTTGGCCCGCGTTTAACGCGCGCGAGTGGTATTTTTCGTTCGTTCCGTTCTTGTTTTGATGGTGCGGACACGCCTCTCCCCTGGCGGCTTGAGGCGATGTTCCCGAGACCGTTAGGAAAAGAAGAAGAATTATTGGAACCAAAAACATGTTTTAAATACAATAATACTACTAATAATAAAGAGAGGAAGTGAACTCTGCGTGTTTTGTGGTCAGACTTTGACGATGTGTGCTCGCAAAGTGAGCGCGTCTGCGTGTGTGTTGTCTGCGCTTTTTAATCGAGGTTACGTGTACAAAAATAACCTGAGAAAGATGAAGTGAAAAAATACGCTAATATGTCATCTGACGACGCGTCATCATTTTCAATCAATGCATCACTCGTGTACTCACAAAGGCCCCACGACGGCGAGTGCAGCTATCAACACGAACGCTGAGGAGAACA
>Ga0182095_1859089_pt1 | contig 12497 bp, 10 predicted proteins | sample 041ome_19_FD_127784 | JGI IMG/M metagenome (GOLD analysis project Ga0182095, IMG submission 127784) | Metatranscriptome of coastal salt marsh microbial communities from the Groves Creek Marsh, Georgia, USA - 041412BS metaT (Metagenome... | ecosystem: Environmental > Aquatic > Marine > Intertidal...
CCTGGAGTACCCCGTAATGGGAACCTTTGGGCTTGTGGGCGGAGCCGCGCTTTCGCCCGAGTTCATCGCCCTTTTGCTTGGGCTCTCCATCTACACCAGCGCCTTTATTGCAGAAATTATTCGAGCGGGCATTCTTGCGGTTCCGAAGGGGCAGACGGAGGCGGCTTCGGCCTTGGGCTTGACCCGCTGGCAGCAGCTTAAACTGGTTGTGCTACCGCAGGCCTTTCGGGTCATTATTCCCCCCACCACCAACCAGTACCTCAACCTTACAAAAAACAGCAGCCTGGCCATTGCCATTGGCTATCCCGACCTTGTAAGCATCGCCACCACAACCCTGAATCAGTCGGGCCGCGCGGTGGAGGCCATCTCCATCATCATGGCTGTCTACCTTAGCTTGTCTTTGCTCACCTCGTTTCTGATGAATCGGTTCGAGCAAGCCACTCGCTTAAAGGAGCGCTGAAGTGTCCGAAAGCTTCAAGGCGCTTTTCAAAGGTCGGCTCAACACCGCCATCACGGTTAGCCTTCTTATTTTCTTTGCATGGCTCGCCAACGAGCTCTTGCCCTGGGGGCTTTTTAACGCCGTCTTTGCAGTCGACTTGAATGCCTGCCGAGAGGCCCGTGGCGAAGGGGCCTGCTGGGGCGTGGTGGGCGAGAAATGGAAGCTTATTATTTTTGGTCGCTACCCATTTGAGGAGGCCTGGCGGCCAGTGGTTGCAAGCATTTTGATGGTAGGGTCCTGCATTGCCATTAGCCAGCGCCAGCTCTGGAGGCCATCAACCTTCATGATTGCGGGCCTGGTGCTTACGGGGTCTGTGGCTCTTATGGTGGGAGGCTTTGCGGGCTTAAGCTACGTGCCTACCGAACGGCTTGGTGGTCTTGCGCTCACTCTCTTGCTTGCCATCCTCGGTAACATTCTCTCGCTTCCGCTTGCCGTGCTGCTTGCGTTGGGAAGGACTTCCGACCTGCCCTTCATTCGCACAGTCTGCACAAGCTTCATCGAGATCATTCGCGGTGTTCCACTCATTACCGTGCTCTTCATGGCAAGTTTTATGTTTCCCTTGTTCATGCCAAGCGGCACCAACCCCGACGTTCTGCTTCGGGTTGCAGCAGGCATCATTATTTTTAGTGCGGCCTATCAGGCGGAGGTCATTCGTGGCGGCATTAACAGCGTGCCTAAGGGGCAGATCGAAGCGGCCCAGGCGCTTGGCATGGGCTATTGGCTTATTCAGACACGAATCGTTTTGCCGCAGGCCTTTCGGGTGGTCGTGCCGCCCCTTGTTAATAGCTTCATCGCCATCTTTAAAGACACCTCGCTGGTTACGATCGTAAGCATGTACGAGCTCTTTGGAAGTCTAAGGCTAGCGCTTGGCGACCCCGAATGGCGCGCTTTTTACATCGAGGGGTTTATTTTTGTTGCGCTTATCTATTGGGTCTTTTGCAGCGCCATGAGTCGCTATGCCCGTGGGCTCGAACGAGACTTCGCCGCCGCCCGACGTTAACAGGAGTCCATACATAATGGCCATGATTCAGTTTGAAAATGTCTCGAAGTGGTTCGGCAGCTTCCAGGTCTTAAGCGACATCGACCTCGAAGTCAGCAACGGCGAAAAAATTGTGGTCTGCGGTCCCTCTGGAAGTGGAAAGTCAACCCTAATTCGTTGTGTCAATGCCCTTGAGCCCTATCAAAAAGGGCGAATCACGGTCGCTGGAACCGAACTCACCACCGATCTGAAATCCATTCATCAGGTGCGGACTCGCGTGGGCATGGTGTTTCAGAGCTTTAACTTGTTCCCGCATATTTCAGTACTTGAGAACCTTACCCTCGCGCCTATTCGGGTCAGAGGCGTGGCCGAAGAGGAGGCCCGGCGTGAGGCCATGGTTCAGCTTGAACGGGTGAAGATTGCCGAGCAGGCCGAGAAGTACCCCGGCCAGCTTTCGGGAGGGCAGCAGCAACGAGTAGCCATTGCACGAGCCTTGTGCATGAAGCCCGAAGTACTCTTGTTCGACGAGCCCACAAGTGCGCTCGACCCGGAAATGGTGAAAGAGGTTCTTGATGTCATGGTGGCCCTTGCCGAACAAGGAACAACCATGATCTGCGTCACCCACGAGATGGGCTTTGCACGCGAGGTGGCCGACCGCGTTATTTTTATGGATGCTGGAAAAATTGTTGAGCAGGCGCCGCCCGAAGAGTTCTTTGGGGCGCCCAAACACCCGCGGGCCATCGACTTCTTAAGCAAGATTCTTAGCCATTAGCCAAGGCCAAGCAGCTGGCCATCTAAAAGACCCACAATCTCATCGTAGTCCGCCGGCTGAATATCAAAGCCGCCGGTAAAAGCGCCAAAGGCCGGTAACATCCAACGCCTTCCCGACCGTGTGAAACAGGCAAGTCGTTGCCACTGCCCAGGACCGAGACGCAGACGAACCGCCGGATGCAGATGGCCCGACACCTGCCAAGGCTCAGGCTGCTCATCAGCCCCTTCTTGAACCCCTTCTCGCTCATAAGCATCAGCGATGTCGTGGTAGCCCCTAAGCCCTTCCTGAACGAAGACCTGCGAATGACGTTGCAGATCAAGGGCGGCAACAAGGTCTCGTGCCAAAGGCGTTTCACAACCTGGCTTAAGCATACGATCGTGATTACCAAGAACAAGATGAAAGGCAGGCCCAGGCCAACGTCTGCGAAGGCCAATGAGCTTTTCAAGCAGACGACCATGGCCATCAAGAGCCGTCTGGTGATGAACAAGATCACCCAGAATCACCAGCTTCTTAAGTGGCCAGGACGAAAGCAAGGCCTCAAGTTTTTCAAGGGTCTCCTCATCGCTGCCCTCGGGAACGGCAAGCCCATGCTGCCGCAAGGTCTGTGTCTTTCCGAGATGAAGGTCAGCCACCATGGCAAGGCCGCGCTGGAGAAAGACAATGGCGCCCTGTGCGGTAAGGGCAATCGCCTCATCCAGCCCTTGGCACGACCAGGTTGCAGTGGCAGGGCCCAAAGGTCGAAGTCGGTTTGTGCGAGTGGTCATCGTCGTCTTAGGCCATTAGGCATCCTCAAACTCCTCGGCCAGTCGGGCGAGACGGTCGGAGAGCCGCTCCGACGAAAGCTGCTCGCGCAGACGCTCCACCATTAATGGTACGCAGAAGGGGCTTGGCCTTTTAAGCTGGCAATGAAGCCACCGGCCCTCAAGCAGCCTTTGCAGATGACTCTCAAGTGCGCTCTGGCAAAGCTCCTGCTCAAGCGCCTCGCGCTGAGCTTGTTGCAACAACAAGTTTTCAGGGTCGTACTTTGTGAAGACTTCGAAAAGAAGGTTGCTCGACACGGCAAGCTGACGTGAAGAGCGACCCGCTCCGGGAAGACCCATCACGAGAAGGCCCGCTACCCGAGCGATCTCGCGAAACCGACGGCGCGTGATGAGACCCTCCCCAAGTAAGGCAAGTAGATCCCTTGACAGGTCTTTTGCTTGAAGAAGCTGAGGAAGGCCTTCTTTCGACAACACCGCGCTCAACCATGGTCCCTCGCTCTTACGACGACGGGGCGCAAGCAGCTCAAAGCCATAGTCGTTTGCCGCATAGGACAGACTCGTGGCATGACCCCTTGTGAGTCGAAAGGCAAGAAGCGAGGCAAGGCCAATGTGCACCTGACGGCCGGCAAACGGATAAATAAAACAATGCTCGCCGTCCTTTGAGGCGAAGTGCTCAACAAGGCAGCAGGACTTTGTGGGAATTGCAGAGCGTTCGGCCTGTGTCCTCAACAAGGGCTGCAGGCTTGTCGCCTCTGCCGTTTTTGTCCTAGGGTTTGACGGATCGTCGGATGCGAAAGCGTCAAGAAGGCTGCGAAGACAGGAGGCAAGCTCCCCCGAAAGCGGAAGGCTCCCGCCGGTCCAGCGAGCCACCGCCTTGGCCTTACCAGAGGCCTTGCGAACATAGGCAGTAAGATCGCGCACCCGAACCAGCTCAAGACTGCGGCCAGCGAACAAAAAAGTGTCGCCAGGCTTAAGCCTGCCTAAAAATGACTCCTCCACCTGCCCAAGGCCTCCTCCCGAAAGCCAGACAAGCCGAATGGAGGCGTCGGAGACGATCGTTCCGATCGACTGCCGATGGCGCCTTGCAAGCCGCTGATCTTGCATCTGCCATCGACCTTCAACATCGCGGTGGATACGATGAAAATCAGGATAAGCCTTTAAAGACGCGCCACCCTGCGAAAGAAAATCGAGTGTCCAGTTAAAATCTTTAATAGTTATATTTTTAAAGCTATAGCTTTCCCGAACCTCGTTAAACAACTCCTTCTCGGTCATGGGCTGACCTAGAATGCGTGTAACAAGGTGCTGGGCAAGTACATCAAGGGGGTGTTTCAAAGGACTGCGCGGCTCAATAAATCCCTCATCAATCGCCTGTTGTGCAGCCAAAGATTCCAGAATTTCAAATCCATGCGTAGGCACCATGTAAAGGCTTGAGACGCCCTTGGGCTGATGGCCTGAACGGCCTGCACGTTGGAGAAGTCGTGCCACTCCTTTCGGACTTCCGAGCTGAAAAACCTGCTCCACAGGTGCGAAGTCAACACCAAGATCAAGGCTTGAAGTAGCCACCACAACTCGAAGTTCGCCCGCCGCTATGGCCCTTTCAACCCACGCCCGCGTCTGGGCATCCAAGGACCCGTGGTGCAGGGCCATCTGCCCAGCCCAGTCCGGCCGGGCCTGAAGAATGGCCTGGTACCAAAGCTCCGCCTGCGAACGCGTATTGGTAAAAAGTAGGCTTGATCCGACCTTTTCAATCTGTGCAAGAACAGTCTCAAGCATGGTTAAACCAAGATGCCCCGACCATGCAAATCGAACGGCGTCCTTCGGTAGCAAGGTCTTAATTCGAGGGGGCCGGCGGCCAGAGGCTGAGATGGTCACCGGGCTGCCAAGGCTGTGGCAAAGCACCCTCGCCGCCTCATCAGGATTCCCAAGCGTGGCCGATAGACCCCAGACCTGCAGGCGCCTGTTGGTGATCGACGCAAGCGCCGCAAGGCTCAGTTCCAAAAGGCTGCCGCGCTTATTGCCAATGAGCTCATGCCATTCGTCAACAACCACAAACCTTAGGCCCTTGAGAACCCCAAGGCCCTGCGGCCTAGAAAGCATCAAGCTTAGACTCTCGGGCGTTGTCACAAGTGCGCGGGGTGGTCGTCGCTCTTGCTTTGTGCGCTCAGCGCTTGAGGTGTCCCCCGTACGCAGCCCCAAAGAGAAATCATCGGGCGCGAACCGACGAAGGGCATCAAGACTATCCGTAGCTAGGGCACGCATGGGCGTTATCCATAAGACCTGCAGGCCACCAGCCCGGACTGGCTCACTGCCCTCGCGCTCGGCACTTAGCAGTTGGCCGAGTACGCCGGCCCAGACGGCATAGGTTTTACCAAAGCCCGTAGGGGCGTGAACAAGCCCGCAGGACTGGAAATCCATGGCCTTCCAGACGTCTTTCTGGAAAGGCAGGGGTGAAAGACCAAGCTGCTTGAATCGCGTCGTGGCAAAGCGGGTCACGCTGGAATCTAACAAAGGGCTCGGCTCACGTCTCACGCAGTTAAACGAATAGAACGTCAAATGCTAGGAGGGCAGGGGTACTGCCGCAATCCAGCCCTCAAGCCTGTCAAGAAAAACACTGCCTTCGGTTGGCAATCCGAAGCCTGGCAGGCTAGCCGCGTGACCCGCCTGCATGGCACAAATGACGGCATCCAATAGATCGCCCGATCCATCCATGACAATGCGTCGAGACCAGCCCGGCGTGAGCCGAAGACGAAGATTTAAGCCAGCCTGTTCGCCCTCAAGGGCCCGAAGAATCTGCTGTCGATGAACCGCCCGATCGGTGTCTTGTTTCGCAGGCGTATCACTCTTGTAGGACTGACGGCAGACCTGGCGCGCTGTAAAGCCGGGATAGGCCTCAAGAGCCAGTCGGTGCTCGGCCCTCTGAGCCTTTGTCCATCGCAGATAGGGCTTGGGTTCCTGAAGAGCAGGGTTCAGCTGATGGGCGGGAAAGACAAGCTTGGCCGCTTTCATACGCGCCATGCCGGCATGCATCATCCAGGCCACAGGGGGATTAGTCCAGCGCATCGCGGGACTCGAGCCTGCAGGCTTGTCGGCCTTACGCCAGGCAAATTTATTGCCAACGGGGCGTGCATCGCACCAGGCCTTAAAACGAAGCCGCAAGGCCTCACGGTCTTGGGCACAAAAGAAGTCCACGAAGTCGGGCCAGTGACTCGGCCAGCCCTCCTGCTCAATGAGAGCACGGGGCTGGCCAAAGGGAAGGTCAAAGCCCGCGAGCCAGGGCCCAGGCGTCTGAAGAAACTGTTCAAAGCTCAAAAGGCTGGTAAGGGCTGTCACCTCTTCCAGATAAAAGGTAATAGTCTCAGTGGATGTGCCCAAGCCACGCTCGCGTGCTAGACGACCCACTGCACAGGTAATGGGCTTTCGCAAAGAGGGGGCTGAACTGAAGTCAAGCCCGTAGACACGCAATCCCTCTGGATAGCTTCGATACCGATGCGTAAGACTCATAACAACATGGCCCGAAGACTCGAGAGACGATCGGCCTGTTCAATGGTTTTGTCAGGACGCAGACGGAGAATGCGCGGGAAGCGAACGGCAAGACCACTTTTGTGACGACTGGACTCCATGACAGCCTCAAAGCCAAGTTCCATCACGAGACTTGGAGATACCTGCCGCACCGGGCCAAACTTGTCTTCAATGGTTTTGCGTATCACCTGGTCCACCTTCTTGATCTCGGCATCGGTCAGGCCTGAGTAGGCTTTTGCAAAGGGTACCAAGACCGCTGGGTCTTGACGGTCATCCCAGACCGCAAAGCCATAATCCGTGTACAGGCCAGCCCTGCGACCATGGCCTCGCTGGGCGTAAACAAGAACGGCATCCACCGTTAGGGGGGCAAGCTTCCACTTCCAAAGCTCGCCCTGCGGCGTTTCCTTTGTTCGGCCTTGGCCGTAGGCCGCATCCCAGCGCTTAAGCATCAGTCCTTCGGCGGGCTGCTCTCTGGCACGGGCTTGCAACTGGGCAAGCTCGGCCCAGTTGTTTGCGGCAACGATCGGCGACAGACGTATGGGCTTTGGAAAGCGCTCCGCATTAGGCTGTGCCTCGCTGCAAGCCAATGAAGTAACAACGGACACCAAGCCGGCCCGACGTGCTGAGAAGGGTTCGGCCCGCCAATCGCGGGCGGCCAGTCCAAGAAGGTCATAGGCCATAAAGACCACGGGGTGGGAATTCTGCATGGCCTTTGAGGGCCGACGACGACCCAGTCGTTTTTGTAGGTCGGAAAAGGGACGTGGCCTTTGGTTGGGACCATCCCAGGCAAGAATTTCACCATCAAGTTTAAGCGGAAGAGACTGAGGCCAGGCAGGGCCAGACAAGAGCTGCTCAAGCTCTGGGAACTGTTCCGTGACAAGCTCCTCACCCCGCGACCAGACCTGTAACTGGCCGGCTGCATCGACAACCAGTTGCGCCCGAATGCCATCCCACTTCCACTCGGCCGCCCAGCTCACAAAAGGCCCGAGCTTTTGCTCGCATTGCGCGGCCTGCTCAAGAGGGTCACCCAGTATCGAAAGACTCTGGGCCAAAAAGAACGGCGCAGGCCCGGGCATGTAGGCGTCAAAATCCGAGGGCTCCTCTTGGGAAACTAGTACCCGATATGACTCAGCAGTGGGCTGTTGCGATAAAAAAATGAGCATGCGCTGCGCAAGGAGTGGCTTTGCAATCGTGAGCCGGTCGGCAAGTGCCTGAACGAGACCCTGTCGCGAGAGTCCAAGCCGAAGTCCTCCCGTGAGTATTTTGTTTAAGCAGAAAACCTGTGGCGCGGTGAGCCGCTTCCAGGCAGCCATCATCCAGTGACAAACCTCGTCGGGCTCAAGGCCCCGCAGAGTAAGTAAATCCTCTTCAATAAGGTCGGCTAGGCCCTTGGCTGCAAAGTTCGACGGTGTGCGCCGTGTATCTGAGCAGGCGACAAGCAAGGCAGAGGTTTCAGCAAGGTCACCCACCGACTGGTAACACTCCTCGACAAGCCAAGGCTCTAAATGAGTAGCCTCACCAATGGCCTTACGAAAGAGCGTTGGAGCCACTGTTCGCTTAAGTCGCTCCCCTGCCAAAAGCCACAAGGCCCATGCCGCGTCTTTATTTGCAAGCCCGTTTTGCTTTAAGAACGCAAGCAGGGTTTTCTGCTTCTCGTGCACACCCTGAGACTGATCAAGCTTGAGAAACAGTTCCGAAAAATCGGCAAGACTGCCTGGCGGCCATGGCCTAGACATCGGCGGCCTGCGCATCAAACTCGGTCTCGAGGGTCTCAACATCGTGACCCCGATCTTTTAAGTAACGCGCCATGCTGCTGGTCTGACCATGAGTAAGAACAAGACGTGAGGCCTGGGTCTGATCAATGGCCCAGAGAAGTCCAGGCCAGTCCGCATGGTCAGATATGACAAAGCCACGAACCCCGGCATGCCGTCGTCGATGTCCTCGAACAAGCATCCAGCCCGAGACCATGGCTTCGGCAGGCGAAGGCCTCTGCCGCTGCATCCAGCCCGAGCCTTGAACCGCCATAGGCGCCAGCACCATTGCGCCAGGGGGGAGTAAGGCGGGTGGGCTTGCCAGCTCGGGCAAGGCAATGCCCGCCTCACGATAGGCCTGGTTCATGCGAGCCACGGAGGCGTGGACATACAAAGGCCCGGGAAGAGGGGCCTGCTGCAAGAGTGCAAGCAAGACCCGCTGTGCCTTGCCAAGGGCGTAGGTGTAAAGAACTGCAGCCCGGCCTTCATCGCAACAGTCTTGCCACCAGCGAAGTAGCGACGCAATCTCGTCGGCCACCTTGGGCCAACGGTAAATAGGCAGGCCGAAGGTGGTCTCTGAAATAAAGACATCGGCCCTCACTGGCTCAAAGGCGTCGCAGCTTGGGTCATTCTCAACCCGATAGTCGCCCGAGACGAGCCACCGCTCAGCAGGGGAGCCCGTGGTCGAGGCCGATTCAATAAGTACCTGACTGGCTCCAAGAACATGGCTTGCCGGATGCAGAGAGACCCAGACATCTTGCAGGCGTAACCGCTGGCCAAAGCCAAGGCCCTGAAGCGACGGAGTCTCCGCAAGGCGGGCCTTAAGAACGGGAAGGCCCCGCATGGAACACAGCACATGGCCATGGCCCGGCCTGGCATGGTCGGCATGGCCATGCGTAATAACCGCACGATCAACCGGCCGCCACGGGTCAATAAAGAAACCCCCTTCAGGGCAGTAAAGCCCCTCGGGTCGACGCACAACAAGAGGCAAGGAGCGGCTCACACCAGGCAAGACCTTCTGCGGGGCTGCGAAGGGCTTAGGGCCCCCGAATCCTTAGCGAGCGAATTGACGTCGACCGAGTTCGTGAATGGCCTTCGCATTGGTCCACGAAAAACAGGCCTCCGCTGCATCCTCAAGGGCAAGCCATTTCCAGCGCAGGTGCTCGCGCGCGGAGAGTCGAACCGCGCTTTGCCTAGAGACTTGGCTTGAGAAAACATGCTCGGTATTCTCTGTCACTCCTGGAGCGTAGCGATGCCGCCAATGGGCGAAGATTTCGTAATTCTGAGAGAAGCCCCAGTCTTCCATAGCGTCCGGTGCAATGGCAAGGCCTGTCTCTTCGAAAACTTCTCGGCAGGCCGCCGTAACCAAGGGTTCTTTCTCATCATCAAGGCTGCCCGTGACCGACTGCCAGAAGCCGGGATGGTCTGCGCGCTCAAGCAGCAAGACCTCGGCGTCCGAGGAGTAGAGAATGACCAATACCGAGATAGGAATCTTAAAGGCTGGCATGGCAGCGCCTTATGAGAATGTGCGAAGAAACCTAGGACTAGCGTAAAGGCAAGAGCGCCGTAAGCATTAGACCCGTCAACATGATCACGACAAAGGTAAGAATGGAGGCTGACATGAGCCGGCTCGCAGCCAGATGATCGGCTAACTCGGCAGCAGCAAGTCGGCTCGCATGCCAGGCAGGAATGGCTGCGACGCTTGCCCAAATGGCCGCAGGGGGTAACCAGTCATAAAGACCGGCAAATGGCAGCATAAGGCAGGCGGTGTAGATGCTCAGTGCTGCCATACGAGATGACGTCTCGGAGGCAGGGCGCTGAGAAAACCAATAGGCCTGCATGGCCAGGCCCAAGGTCATTCCTACAACGATAGCCATGGGTGTCATGGCATCCGACAGATTGAAGGCCACCACCTGAACTAAAACAAAGTTCATGGCCACGATGGCAAAGGATCTGGCCCAGACGGGCCAGATCGAAGGGTCATCAAGAACGCGAGGAAGAAGGCGGCGAAAAAGCAGGTGCGCAACAAAGGTGCCCACGGCAACGACGAGACTCACAGCGATGGCGGTGTGACTAAGGCCCGGGTTGGCAATCCAGGCCACAGCCAGGCCATGCAGAACGGACACAGGGCCATAGACCAGCGCACGACGCTGGCCCGGGCTCACCACCATGGTCATGAGGCGATCTTGGGCGCCTCGCGCAGACGCAGGGAGAGTTCTTTAAGCTGCCGCTCATCGGCAGGCGACGGGGCCTGGGTCAGCAGGCACTGAGCCCGCTGGGTCTTCGGAAAGGCAATGACATCGCGAATGGAATCCGCCCCCGTCATCAGGGTGACCAGGCGGTCTAGGCCAAAGGCGAGGCCGCCATGGGGTGGCGCGCCATATCGTAAGGCGTCAAGTAAGAAGCCAAACTTTTCTTGAGCCTCTTCCGCGCCGATGTTAAGCGCCCGAAAGACCTTGCTCTGCACGGCCTCCTGGTGGATACGCACCGATCCGCCTCCAAGCTCCCAGCCATTTAAAACCATGTCGTAGGCCTGGGCCAGGCAGCTGCCAGGATCCTGCTCCATCCTGTCTTCATGGCCGGGCTTGGGCGCTGTGAAGGGGTGATGAACTGCGGCAAATCGACGAGCCTCCTCGTCGTACTCGAACATTGGGAAATCAACCACCCAAAGCGGGCGCCAGCCTGCCGAGAAGAGACCATTGGACTTCCCAAACTCCGACTGACCAATACGAACCCGAAGCGCACCCAAGGCATCATTCACAACCTTGGCCTTGTCGGCGCCAAAGAAAATAAGATCGCCATCCTTAGCACCGGTGCGCTCCAACACGCCTTCAAGACAGGCGTCATGCAGATTTTTAACAATAGGCGACTGCAGTCCGTCACGGCCCTTGGCCTTCTCGTTCACCTTGATCCAGGCCAATCCTTTAGCTCCGTAGATCTTCACGAACTCGGTGTAGCCATCGATCTCCCCTCGGCTTAACTGCGCACCACCTGGAACGCAAAGGGCAGCCACCCGGCCATTGGCTATGCGCGCTGGCTCTGAAAAGACCTTAAAGTCCACATCAGCCATGAGTTCAGTGAGCTCGGTGAGCTCAAGGTTTACGCGCAGATCAGGCTTGTCCGAACCAAACCGAGCCATCGCTTCGCTGTACGCCATAACAGGAAAAGGGTTGGGGAGTTCAACATCCATGAGCTCGTGAAAGATCTCGCGGATCATGGCTTCAAAAAGGTCGCGAATCTGTTGCTCAGTAAGAAACGAAGTCTCGCAGTCAATCTGTGTGAACTCAGGCTGGCGGTCGGCACGAAGGTCCTCGTCTCGAAAACACTTGGTAATCTGGTAATAGCGGTCAAAGCCAGCCACCATAAGCAACTGCTTAAAGAGCTGCGGCGACTGAGGTAGGGCAAAAAAGCTACCGGGATGGACGCGCGATGGCACAAGGTAGTCACGGGCACCCTCAGGCGTGGACCGGGTGAGCATCGGGGTCTCGATATCAATAAAGCCCTGCGCATCAAGGTGGCGACGCACGGCCATGGCAACCTTGTAGCGCAGCATAAGATTGCGTTGCATCAGCGGGCGACGTAGGTCAAGAACACGATGCGTCAGTCGTGTCGTTTCCGAAAGGTGTTCGTCATCGAGTTGAAAGGGAGGCGTCACCGAAGGGTTCAAAAGCTCGAGCTCGAGGCAGAGAATTTCAATCTCACCGCTTGCCATATTGGCATTCGAAGTGCCCTCAGGGCGTCGCCGAACCCGGCCAGTTACACGCAGGCAGAATTCATTGCGCAAGGTTTCCGCCAGCTTAAACATTGCCTCGCGGTCGGGGTCGCAGACAATTTGCGCAAGGCCCTCACGGTCTCGAAGGTCAATGAAGATCACGCCCCCGTGGTCGCGCCGACGATGCACCCAGCCGCAGAGTGTCACGGTCTGATCGAGCTGGCTTGCGGAAAGCTCTCCGCAGTAATGACTTCGCATAAAAATATCCTTTAGATCGAGAGGCAGTTTACTTGTCGGCTTTTGGCTTGGGCTGGGCAGACGGGGGGACCGTGCCCATGGAGACCACGTACTTAAGTGCTGCATCCACACCGATCGACAAGGGAATAACCTCGGTTCGAGGAAGCATGAGGAAGAAGCCCGAGGTTGGATTGGGCGTGGTGGGCACATAAATACTGACGCAGTCAGCAGGCAGCTTGTTCTCAATTTCATGGCCGGGCTTACCCG
>Ga0182095_1255627_pt1 | contig 12487 bp, 7 predicted proteins | sample 041ome_19_FD_127784 | JGI IMG/M metagenome (GOLD analysis project Ga0182095, IMG submission 127784) | Metatranscriptome of coastal salt marsh microbial communities from the Groves Creek Marsh, Georgia, USA - 041412BS metaT (Metagenome... | ecosystem: Environmental > Aquatic > Marine > Intertidal...
ATTATTCAAGAGATGGGAGGCATCGTTGGACACGTAGCGATAGCAAGTGGTGGCGGCGGTGGCGGTGGTGGCGGCGGAGGAGCGAACGACGACGACACGACCGCGAACGGCGCGTTCAAGAAACTGACCAACGCGGCAACCGGCGTAAACGCATCCGCTAAAATTCTCACCGACAAATCGCAAATCATCAAACTCGAAAAGATGAAAAACATCAAGGTGAAAGAAGGCGACACTATTCGAGTGTTTTGGCCAGACGATAAGGAGTGGTACGAAGCTAAGGTCGTTCAAGCCGAAGATTATAAGAAGAGCGGTAAAAAAACAACGAAAATTTGTTACTCCGAAGACGGCGTCGAGGAAGAGATTGACATTCGGAACGAAAGAGTCGAGTTGAGATATAAACCGCACAAGAAAGGGTGCAGAACGCAGTGGGTGCCGTGCGGGAATCAAGAGTCAGAGAGGATTAAAGAGGAGAGGAGGAAACAGTTTGCGATGCAAAAAGCTTTGAGAGAGGCGGAGAGGTTGGCGGAGATGGAGATTCGACGAGAGCAAAGGGAGATGGAGAAGAAGGAGAAAGAGAAGGAGAAAGAGAAGGAGAAAGAAGAGATGCAGAAGTTGGAGGCTTTGCGTAACGTGGAAACAAAGAAGCTTGATAACGAAGCCCGGGGGAAAACGACGACGACGATTCAGACGACGGGAGGATCGAGGAATGGCTTTTGGAAAACCATCGCGTTCAGCGGCGGCGTCGATTCAAAGAAGGAAGAAGTAGTCCCGACCGATACCGCGGATGGAGAAGTGAACGCTGAAAAATGTACAGAGCACCCTGAAGCTTCTGTTGAAGAAGAGAAGAGAGTAACCTTGAATGACGCCGATATCAAACTCCTCCGCGGGTTAGTCAATCAAAAGATTAAAATCTACTGGCCTTTGGATAAAGTCTGGTACGTCGCGGACGTTTTAAGCTTTGACGAGGAAACGAAGAAAGTGAAAGTTTTATACGTGGAAGATCAACTTGAAGAAGAAGTCGAGTTATGGACGGAACGGAGTCAACAGTACGTGCCGCCGACGGATATGTCCCACAAGGATTTACACGGCATCACGCCGTTGCGCGTGCCGGTGGAGGTTGGCGGCGTCGAAGGGTATTTGGAAATCGGCGCGAGAAGGCACGAAGAGTACATCGTCTTCAAACCACCGACGACGTCAGGGAAGAAACGGAAGAGATTAGATACTGATAGCAAGAAAACGAAATGGCACGCGATGAAAGGCTCGGATTTTGAAAGAAAATTCAACAAGCTTTTATCGGCCAACGCGCAGCGTCGATGGCGTAAAAACGTCGCGTACAATCCTCGAGGATGGCAAGACTGCAAAGAATCGAATCTTTCCTCTACAAAACTCAAACGCAAATACGGAAACGAGAAGATGCCGCTGTTGAAATGGTTGATTACTCAAGGAGACCAGTGGGGCGGCGTCGTTATCGGTAAAACGTTAGAGTTGGATTTGAATTGCCATCGAGGAAGTCAGTTTGTGTTCAAAAACGGATACGCGGTCTTTGAAGAAGAAGAAGGAGAAGAAGAAGAAGAAGGAGCTTTAAAAGAAGCAACAAAATCGACAACGGATTGGCTGCTTTGTAAAATCACCGATTACAACGTCCAATCGGGCGAACATTTGGTGTGCCCGATTGACGAAAACGGGATCATCGCCGGAGACGCCGTCTGGATGGTCTTGGCGTCGCAACGCACGAAACCAACAAAAAATGAAGACCAAGAAGAAAAAGAAGAACAACATCATCATCATCCGGAGAATGTCGAAATCGTCGCAAGACCGAATAATGACGACAACAACACCACCACCAACTCGATGAAAATGTTGGACGACGATGAAACCGCTTTTTAATAATTTTTGTTCTACCAACTGTATAACAACAGCATAAAAAAGTAACACATTAACACATGCGCAACATCAGTTTTACCAGCGGAAAAGGCATCAGTACTCTCATCACTACTCATAAAGAAACGACGACGCAAAGGATACTCAAAAGAGCCATGGTTCAGGTGTTTTGCGGGAGCAGCACGAGCGGGAATAGGAATACTTTCACTCGTTTCTTTTCCCCGCAAAAACAGATAAGGCGGCGGAATTGCATCGTCGCAAACTCATCGTCATCTTTTCAGCGCGAGCAACAGAGAACGATCAGAGGCATCTCTCTGTTGAACGAGACAGACAACAAAAACGTGCACCCGTCGCACGTGCTCTGTCCGGATGATTTTATGCCATCACCAACGGATGACGAAGATGCAACAAAATTTGAACTCCCGAGGAAAAAAATCCCAATAGCTTTAGTCTTGGCGTACGTGGGCGATACGTTTAAAGGGAACACGCAGAACGTGATGCTCCCGAGAGGAAGCACGGTAGATGACGTCATCGAAGACGCGATATATAAAGCCGGAGGGATTTTATTCTCGAATTATCGATCGAAAGGGTTATCTCGCTTGAAATGGTCCAGGAGTTCGAGGACGGATAAAGGCGTGTCGAGTTTGTTTACCGTGGTCGGGCTGAGGATGGAAGCGCCGGTGAGAGCGTACGGAGGAGGAAAAGAAGTTGTTGGTGAAGAGGAGACAAAGGATGAGGAGGACGAGAGAAAGAGTAGTAGTCGTAATAGAAGTAGTAAAAGGAGGGAAGAAGAAGAAGAAGAAGAAGACGACGCGGAGGCGAAAGCGTTGATAGTGGAGAAAATCAACCGACACTTACCGACGGATACGGTGAAAGCGTTCGCGTGCTTCAAGGCGACGAAATCGTTCGATGCCAGACGCGCGGCGATTTCGAGAACGTACGAGTATTTACTCCCTCTGAAGTGTTTGCGAGATGATAAAAACGGCGAACTCGAGATGTTTCGAGAGGCGTTGAAGACCTTCGAAGGCTCGCATCCGTTTCATAACTACACCAAGAGAGGGTTGTACGGCGCCGGAAAAGGGAACGATAAAAATCGAAAAGGCGGCAGAGGTAATCGAAACAAAAAGAACGCGTTGACCGAGGACGACGACGGGTTAGGAGAGACGTCGTCGTCTGAAGAACAAGAATTAGAAGAAGAAGAAAAAGAAAAAGCATTACCTAAGCGCATCGAGACGAGCGGCAAACACACGTATTGGCTGTTGGAAAAAGACGTCGACGATCTCGTGCACGTCATGCACTATCGACGAATACACGAATTTACGTGTTCGAAAGAACCGGAAATCATAGAAGGATTCGAGTCGTACCCGTTCGTTCGGGTTAAAGTCTACGGCGAAAGTTTCATGTTGCACCAAATCCGCAAGATGATTGCCACCGCGGTGTTGGTCGCGTTGGATAGCGAAGAAACGCCGACGATGCCGCTGAGTTTTATCAAAGCGAGTTTGTGTCGCCCGTGTCGAGTGGTTACCCCGATGGCACCACCGTTGACTTTATTTCTAACCGGCGCTGAGTTTATGAGTTTCCGCAAAACGAATCACGAAGAAAAAACTCGAGCGGCAAAAGCGGAGGAGGAGGAGGAGAGCGAAGAGGAAGATGACAAAGAGACGGAAAAAGGAAAACTTCGTTCGTTGACTATTAGCGAGGAGACAAAAAACGACATCGACCGATTCCGTCGCGAACATCTGTACCCGAAACTCGCGGAATCCTTCAGCAATCAAGACTGGGACTTCTTCATCGAAAACGTGCGAAACGTCGAGCCGACTCGCGAGGAGTATTTGAACATCGTGAAACAATACGAAAGTTACGACGAGATGAGAAAAATCCGCGCGAAAGAAAAAGAAGAAGAGGAGGAAGAAGCATCATCGATGATCGAAAAGAGTTTACTATAATAATAAACCCTTCTTCCAATCGAGAGAGAGACGAATCGAATACGGACGAGACACCGCGTTCGCGTTAAAGAGTACTACTAATAATAATCACATCAATGCAGCGCGGCATCTAACCCGCTATAATCCGTCGCAAACACCCACAACACGACACCAACACTTGCTACGCACAAATAATCCAGCCATTTCGGGCTCCCTCCCATTCCTCCGTTGAACGCGATATTCACCACGCGCAACGCCACTATTGGTGAGACAAAGTCCAACACCAAATCTTTCGTCGTGTATCGTTCTTCTTCTTCATCTTCATCGTTAAAGAAACTTTCATTCGACGATGGAAACATGGACCCGGATGGTAAATTCTCTCCGCCGACGGTAAACGCTTTCGCTTTTTCTGCGGATAAGAGTGCCACAGTCGTCATCCCTAAAAACAGCACTCGTCGTCTTTGGTCGTTGGTGTTGCTTTTCCCCGTCGTCGTTTCATCAGGATGATGATGATGAGAAGAACTGCGCGATACTTTTACGCCTTCGAGAGAAGGCTTTGTATTCGAACGATCGCGACGCGGAAGTGAAGCGCTCTTTTGTTTAAAGCCCTTTCTCGCGAGGGAGAGATGAGAAGAACTCGTCGTCGTCCTTGCCGTCGTCATGTTTTCCTTTCCGCGCTGAATAAAATGAAGCAAACTTTCCCCAATTTACTTCATTTCTGAGACACTTTAACACACTTAAACTTATAATAATAATGTCCTTAGCGCACCTAGAAAACGCGCGAGCGATGCACCTCGAGAACGAATCTCTGGAACTTGTTGTATCGAGAGAGTTTTCCAGGAAAGGGGTGGATTTTTCGCACAAGAAACGGCTCGCGCAATCGCACCGAGTGAGAGGAATGCTCGATCGAATGCGAACGAACGCGCGGAAATTGGTGCGCCTCTTTTTCTCTCTTTTTCTCTCTTACTTCTTTTTCGTCGCATTCTTTAAGACGACAAATACTCCTCTCTTTTGTGCGTTGTTTTACGCGTCGTCGTCGTCGTCGTCAGATGTAATGTGCCGTGTTCTTCTAAAGGAGAGAACAACGCGCGCGCGTAAGATTGAAAACGACTGACCTTTTCTCTTATGAACAAACGCGAACTAAAAACAACAGAAAGCGTACTATGAAGACCTCGACGGAAGCCGAAAAGAGGAAATCGAACGCTCTGGCGGCATTGGGGAGAAACCGTTCGAAACGTTTTACCGAGCAATGAAAGAAGAGAAGATGAGATTACAGAGTCGTAATAATGAGAGCGGCGGCGGCGCGGCGGCGATGCAGACGACGACGAACGCTAACGACGATACGGATGCGATGAGAGAACAGTTGGAAGAGCAGCAAAGGATCGCCGCGAATAAAGAACGGTTGAGGAAAAAGCTAACCGCGAAGAGTAACGGGAAAGAAGAGATAGAAGAGGACGACGCGAGGTTAGATCCGAACGCGGAGAAGTTGCCGGACGGAGTGGATTTTTCGGGAGAGGAACATCAGGGCAGATATTTGGATTTAGTGAGATTTCATCACGCGTTTGTCGCGGACGTCGCGAGAACGTTCGGAGTGAGTTACACCGAGGAGGTGAAGAAGAACGCGTCCAAGAAGAGAAAGATGGAGCAGCGGCAAAAGTCGGGGAAAAAACCTTCGGATGGAGAAGACGAAGAGAAGGAGGAGGAGGAAGGCGACGACGAAGACGAAGAGACGAGACGTAAACCGCTCGAATACGTCGCGTTTCTCCACGAGCTGCCAAACTTGTTCGACGCTGAAAAAACAGCCAACCTCGATCGATCGAAGAAATTCTCCAAAGCGTACGTCTCTTTCTGCGAAGAGTTGTGCGAATATCTCGTCGACTTTTTAGAACGCGCGAGTCCTTTGCAATTTGCCCGCGACGTGCTCGTGAAAGAGGAAATCGACGGAGAGTTTGAAAAGCTGTTCGAACGAGGCGCTTTGAAAGGGTGGGAAGATAAAGGCGTCGTCGCTTCTACCACTGGTACCGTCAAATTAGATTTGGCCGCGATCAAAGGCATCGCGAAAGGTAAAAACGCGTCGTCATCGAAAGCGTTGAAAAGTTCCATGAATGACGAGGAGATTAAAGACGCGCTAAACAAAGCCGGTTTGAAAACGGGAGGCACGCCGGACGAGCGGTGCGAGCGTTTGTTCCAAGTTATAAAATTGGTATCGGCGGCGAAAGGAGGGAAAGACGACGACGCGACCATCCCGTCCAAGTACATTCGCAAAGGCGTGGTCGTAGGCGGCGGCGCAGATAAAAAAGACGAAAAAGCCGAGGATCGAAGCAAAACGCAAAAAGAAAAGGCCAAACACATCGCCAGACTCGAATATCGATTAAAACTCTTATTCGCGGGCGCTTTACGTAAAACCTTAGACAACACGAAATCGCAAGCGGAAAAGAAACTCACCATGTCCCGCCAAGAAATCGAACGAGAACACGAAGAGGACGACGATTTCGCTTTTTCCGAAGGAGACGAGGACGAAGACGAGATGAACAAAGAGATTTATAACCCGTTGAAACTTCCGATGGGATGGGACGGGAAACCAATCCCGTATTGGCTATATAAACTGCACGGATTGAACGTAGAGTTTAAATGCGAAATCTGCGGCAACTATTCGTACTGGGGTAGACGCGCCTACGAACAACACTTCACGCAGTGGCGCCATCAACACGGCATGCGATGTTTGAACATTCCTTTTAGCAAAGCGTTCAACGAAGTCACCACGATTGAAGAGGCGAGAAGGTTGCACCGGTCGTTAGAAGAGAAGAAAGTCGGGAAATGGGATCGCAAACAAGACCAAGAGTGCGAAGACGCGGACGGGAACGTGTACAACGCGAAAACGTTTGCCGAGTTGCGCTCGCAAGGTTTGATTTGAAAATAATACCATGGTGTTTACAAAGTTTAAAACAAATTTTCCCTTAACTATACTAATACTAAATGGCTCTAGTAAATGACTTTTCACTCTTCTTTACTAAGTTGTCGTGCTGACGAAAGACCATCCTTATCCTTGTTCGACCAATATTTTTGTCGAATGGCTTTAACGATGCGCTCTTTCTCCATGGAATTGATGATATCCGGTTTTGCCGCCTTCCAAGACGGGCCCTTTGGAGAGTTGTTCGAGACTAAGTTTTGAATCCTAAAGCCCTCGTCGTTGTTGGCGTCCTCCTCCAAATCCTCCTCCTCCTCGACGGTTCCGTCATTCGCCGAGGACGACGGTCTCGGGCGATTTGATTGATCTACAACTGACCTCATCATTTCTTGGATGGCGTGATTGTATCCCAACATGTGATTGGGCGGCACGGCGTTGGATACGAAGTTGTTTTCATTTTCTTCATTGTCGCTCCCGGTGATTGTTTTTTGTTGATCTTCTACTTCTACTTCTTCTTCTGGTTCTTCTTGTCTTTGTTGATGTTGCGCTGCTTTCGCCGCGATATCGTCGTTTGCGCCCTCTTTTTGTAAAAACTCCTCCTCCATCTCGCACAACGAATTCGCCAACTTTTCCGCCGCGCGAACGCGCTGGTCCTCGTTTTTCCAGTTGCTCGTACTCGAAGAAAAAGTATATCGAACCGCCTCGACGATGTCGTTGATAACCGATGGAAACTGCAGCATCCCCCTCCACGCGCGTTGTTGTTGTTGTTGTTCTCGTTCTCGTTCTCGTTCTAGTTCCTGCTGCCGCAAAAGAAGCAGCTGTTGATAGTATTCTCGTCGTTGTTCTTTCCTGTACTCGGTCTCTTCGCTATCCTCGTCGTCGCTAAAGCTGCTACTACCACTCGTCGACGTCGATGCCTCTCCGAACAAGGCCATTTTCACCAACCGTTTCTTTTCCTTGATTAACTTTTTCTTTTCCTCTTGTTGTTGGTTGTCTTCTTCTCGCTGCTTCTCTCGTTGCTTTTTGCGTCTCCTTCTCAGGTTTCTCACCCCGCACGCGTTACACACGGACTCGCCGGATTCGTCTTTCCTCCACTGCGGCGTTTCCGTCGCCCCGCACTCCACGCATTTCAGGTCCAGCATATCGTTTCTTCTCCTCTTCAGTTCTTTACGACGCGCGATTTCGCACTGCACGAGTCGTTCAACTTTTTGATCCTCCTCCTCGTTGCGATTGAGATCGTCTTCTTCTTTTCTCGTCTCGTTTTGCATCATCGTCCTTTCGGCATTAGTATTCAAAAACGAAGGCGAGGGAGGCGGAGACGGCGTTTCCGATCGACTCTTCCGTCGCGCTCTGAACCCCGCGTTCCCTCTCATATTACTCTAGTGTATTCTTTGTTCTTATTAAGTTCTTGTCTCTTCTTCTTACTATCAAAGAGAGAATAATGCAGAGAAATTTATTAAGGACTTTGAGAGTGAAGGTCTTTTTCCTTCTTTTTTGCTTCAAAGTTGTCGTTCAATTACTATGATAAGTCTGTTGAAATTCGTTGAAATTTTTGCTCTTCTTTCGCCTTTTCTTCTTGAGTTTTAAGCGAGTGGTTCGCAAAAATTTCTCTCTTCTTTTGTCTGATTTGTCTGACATGTGTCGTTGATGCATGAAAAGGAACTGACGAGGAATTTTTCCTACACGACGACGAGAAGAAAAAACCACAGAGAAAACTCATCAGTCAGAGGAAGGAAAAGACACATTTATTTATAATAAATTAGTATCACATGGGTTTCCTTCCTTCTCTTTCCTCTCGTAAGAAGAAAGAAGGTGAAGGCTTTTTTGCGAGAAAGAAGAAGAAGAAGTTATTTTTAAAGAAGAGGAAAGAAGAGAAGGAGGAAGGAAACGTGCGCAGCAGGGAAGCGTTGGGAGTACACGAAGAAGAGAATGATGATGAAAATGATGAAAATGATGATGATGACGACGATGATGAAAATGATGAAAAGAAACGCCTTTCTCTAGAAGAAGATCTTCTCTTGAGCGGCGAAAACGGCGTGTTCCACTGTCCAATCACGCAGGAGATATTCGAACACCCGGTGACGTTGCGTTGCGGACACACGTTTTCGAAAACGAGTTTGATGCGATGGATGGCGAAGAATCCGTGCTGTCCGACGTGTCGGAAAAGTCAATTTATATTCGACTTTAACGAGGAGATGCGGGTGAACAAAGTCGTCGAGAACGCGGTGGAGTTTTTAACGAAGAGAATGAATGATAAGAAGAAGAAAATGATAAGAAGAAGTAAAAGCAGAAGCGAAACTCGAGTTTCGAGCGGCGAGGAGGAGGAGGAGGGAGGAGGAGGAGTACGCGGCGGCGGCGAGAATGAAGAAGAAAATGAAGAAAAAGGAGAGAAGTGGAAGCGGTTACCGCTGTTCGTCTTGGACGCGGTCGTGCCCGGGACGGAGCTGATGTTGAACGTCTTCGAACCGAAACTACGTTTGATGGTGCAAACGGTGCTGACGCAACATTATAATCCGTCGTTTGTGATGTGCGCGAGGACGTACGATGGATCGGTAAAGAGGAGTTTACGTTACGATATAAATAACACTACGAGTTTAGAATACCATCGTAAAAGGAATACCATCGCGAGACACGGAATTATCGCTCGAATTATCGCCGCGAGCGAAACCGTCGACGGGAGGTTCTTGATTCGCATACGCGCGGATTCAGAGAAAGTTGTCGTCATACAGAAGTCGAGCGTGAATAATAGAAATAATAACAATAACGAAGGAGGAGGAGAAAACGGAGAAATCGGAGGATACGCGGGAGGAGAAGTAGTATCGGAAGAAGAAGAAGAAGGAACAGAAGAAGAAGAGAACATGAGAGAAGAAGCGTTTCCGATTTGCGATTACACGGAACGCATAGACGCGCCTTGGTCGTCATTAACTGAACGCCTCGCTGGAAGCGCCGATGAAGCGAAAGCTTCGTTGCTGCTCTCAGTAGACGAAGCCGAGGCGACATTTTATGCGTGGGCGACGCTCGCGGAGAAGAGCGGATACTTCGGCTCGCACGCGTGCTTCGCGCACGACGATTGCGTTTCAGGAATGGAGAAGGGCCACCGACGAACGAGGAAAGGAACAATGAAAAGTAAAAGACCACACGCGCTTGATGAAAGCGCAGAAGACGAGCGCGAGAGAAACTTACCGCTGAAAGACGTCGTCTTTCGATGGAAATCGTCTTTAGAAGATAACGGAGAACTCGAACGTCTCAACGAGATCAACAACGAAAGAGATTACGACCTCGCGTTCGACGGCGGCAACGCGAGTTCCTTCCGTCGCCAACAATTGCTCACGCGTTTCAAAAGCAGAGGAGGAGGAGGGATGAACAACATGCAAAGACCATCCTTCGAGGAAGTTCGGTCGCGTCCGGAGCAGTTTGCGAGCACTCTTTTGTGGTGGTTCGTTCGATGCGTCAATCCGATCCCATCTGCCGGCGCGGCTTTGGAAATCAGACCGTCGATGTTGAGCACCGGAGACGCCAAGACGCGCTTTGCGTTGTTTTCGAAACTGATTTCAGTTTCAATCGTTCGCGTTTTGGGGTACGCGCCAATGGAGTGGATGAATTGGGAATGCGTGAAAGAAAAAAGACTGATGAAGAAGATTGGCGAGGTGCTTTCGAAAGAGAGAGAAACGATCTCGGCGGCGACGATAAGAAAAGAAGAGATTGGCAAAGACGGCGCGAACAGAAGGAAATTGAGAATTTTAATCGAAACGTGTTTGAGTATCGTCTACGAGTATTCAAAGGAAGAAAAAGAAGAAGAACGGCAACAACAAAACGGTGGCGATGCCGATGGTACGAAGAACGACGCCGAAGACGCAAAAAATACGAGCATTCCGACAGTCTCGGGCGTCCGCATTGTTTTCACGGACGAAGAGCTCGATTCATTCGGCGCGCATAAATTAGCTCTCACGCTTCGAGACGTGTTGCTAAAAGTCAAGAGAAAAAACGATCGAAAGGCGCAACGAAAACGCGTCCTGAATTTACGAGCGTTGGCAAAGGCGTTGAAACATAACCTCGACGAGAACGAGTTTTTCCACATGTTTGACCCATTCTGTCACGACTTGACGGCGACGAACAGCAACTTCTTCTATCTCACGACCAATAACGTGAACAATCGCATGCATAGGAGCGTCACACGCATACGAGCCGTGGCCAAACTGCGACGTTTCCTTTACCGAGCGCAAAGTTTCCTCCGCGGCGTCTCGTTCGGCGCCAAGTTAGCCTACGATAAATTTTTCTGGATTGCCGGCTTGATCTTGTTCTCCTTGGTCATCTTCGCGTTGATCGTGCAATCTTTACGGTTCATTCATCGCTTTGGTCCGAGTCAAGAGGAGATGAAACAAGAGCTTCAACGCGTGCAATCGTTCGTGCGAGAGTTTGCGAATGTTGTTTTTTCGCGGACTCAAAAAATGATGGATGCGTGATGATGCGTATTCAGTTGTTTCCTTCCACATTCTGTGTGTGGTCACTTACTTAAATATATATGAAGTGTAGTTGAAAAATTACACGCACGTTGTATATATCAGCGACGAAGAAATTCGTCGTCTTATTTATAACATTAAAATTGTCTCTCTCTCTCTCTCTCTCTAATACTAATACTCGTACTTTTTTTTAAAAGTTCCTTGGTCTCAACACGCCTCCGTTGGAACCGTTTCTTCCTCCCCCCATCTCTACTTTCCTCTTCATTTGACTCCTTTTCCTCGCTTGCAGCACCACAGTGCACGCCTCCATGCGTTCGCTCGTTTGGTACTTCCATTTCGTGAACTCCTCGCAGCTCTCTCTGCCGATGCGAAACAACTCTCGTTCCATCCTCGTCAAATATTCCTCCTTGAAGCTCGGCTCTTTCGATCCAACCGTGTGACTTTCTATGATCATCTTACTAAATCTGCTCTTAAACGCCTCTTTCGCTTTCTGCACCAACGCCTTCCCCGCTTCGTAATCTTCGTGGTCATCTTCACTATCGCTGTCCTCCTCGTCGTCGTCCTCCTTAAAATCGGGGTCGAACGTTTCCATCAACAACTTCCCATACATCGACGCCAACTCGAAGAACATATCCGAATATTCCTCCGATAAGTTCACAATCTTCGGCTCCGCGTTAATTCTCGACCAGACGTGCGTGTTTTCCGGGAATGTCCTCGCCACCGTCTTCAACGGTATCCCGAACCCTTTCATTGTAAACTCTTTGCACATCCAAAATGGTATCGTTATTTTCTTTTCCTCGGGCAAATCGTCGAACGGGCACGACGGGTCAAACTCTTGACCTAAATTGCAAAACGGTCGGTTTGTTTCGAATTGCACCGGTTCAGATTCCGCGAGGAATTGCGAGACGGAGTAGTAATCGTTGAACATGATGGGGCGATATATCTCTAATGAGTCGTATCTGTCGTCTCGATTTTTGAAATTCCCGGGGATGGATTTTTGGAGATTTTTTCTTCTGCCGCTCTCTCTAGATGATGATGATGATGATAATACGTTGCGCGTAAAAGAGCGCGTATTAATAGCTAGATTGAGAGAGAGTTTAATAAATCAAACGGATATTGGTGGACTCTCTTACTAAGAGTAAACGATGATGAGTGCGCTTATATATCTGCGCGTTGTGAGGCTGCTTTTTTTGAATTTTTTAGGAATTTTTAATGATGATTAGGGTTTAAGACCGACCTTGAATTGAAGACCCTTTGTCTCTCTAAAGTCTTGTCGAAAAGAGGACGATACGACGCGTAGTATATAATAATCG
>Ga0182095_1176376_pt1 | contig 12479 bp, 4 predicted proteins | sample 041ome_19_FD_127784 | JGI IMG/M metagenome (GOLD analysis project Ga0182095, IMG submission 127784) | Metatranscriptome of coastal salt marsh microbial communities from the Groves Creek Marsh, Georgia, USA - 041412BS metaT (Metagenome... | ecosystem: Environmental > Aquatic > Marine > Intertidal...
ACAAACGTAAACTCTTGATGTACTTGCTCTGTTTCATCAAGAGAGATAAAGTTTGACCGATCCCCCCGGCCGCGCCTAACACGGCCACGTTGTATTTCGCCTTGTGCGCTTCAGACGATGGTCCGACGCCCATTGTTTTTTTTTAGAAGAAAGATATTTTACTTTTTACACACACAAAAAGTGGGGCAATTAAAAAACACTCCCCCCACCTGGTAGTTGCTCAAACAAAAAAAGGAACAAAAAAACTGCACATGGGCAACGATGGGTTTAAAATGTATATGCCCAAAAAGGCGAGTGTTTTGTCGGCCTCATTTATTATTTTTATTCCAATAAAAGAAGAAGAAGAAGACACGACGATGATGCGGGCGAACAGCAGACGTCCTCGTTGTCGTCGTCGTCGTCGTCGTCGTCGTCGAAGGGAGACATTTTGCTCTCGAACGTTCTGCTTCCTTCTTCTCCTCTTGGTGTGTTCATTTCCGTTCTTTATGCGCCAAAGCGAGGGAAGAAAATTATTGTTCCCACGCGAAATATCGGACAGCGGCGAAGAGGAAAATGCGAGAGAAGAGGGGATGGGCCGACGACGACACCCCGGGAGAGAAGTAGTAACTCCCACTGCTACCCTTCCCAAGGAACAACAGCTACAACAACAACAACACCGGACGAGAGAAAGCCGGACGAGGAGAAGTAAAAGGAGGAGGATATTGCTAGAAACTGACGAGGATACCAATAGTATCGCCGACACCACTTCAACAACAAATATTACTGACAGTTCACTTTATTCTGCAACGAACCCGCTGAATTTGTTCGGCGCAGGCGCCACGTTCCCGGCGGTGGCATATAAATCGTGCGCAAGAGCGTACGCTTTGATAAAGCCGTCTGTGAGAGTAAGTTACCTAGATGTCGGATCGGGGAAAGGAATTTGTAGAATCCTGAACGCGACCACGGAGTGCACGGATACCGAAGAACCGTTGGAGGTGGATTTCGCTTGCTCGGATTCTCTAATCAGCGCAAGTCAATACACTGAATTTCCGGACGTGCAAATGTATCCCGTCGTGGCTGGCGCGGTGACTCCAGTGTACAACTTGCCTGAGATTGATAGCGCGACGGGCAAAAGTTCTCTAGTATTAACGAAAGAAACGTTGAGTTTAATTTATGCCGGGGTAATTACAAAGTGGAACGACAACAGAATCAAAAGCGCGAATCAAGCGAGCATTCAGAGTATCCTTCCGGATGAGAATATATTAGTATCGGTGAGGAAAGATTCGTCCGGGACGACAGAAGCGTGGACTAAAGCTTTGAGTCAATTTTCGAATACTTTCAAAAATAACATAGGAGCATCAAAGTTACCATCGTGGGGAACTCACATAGCGAATAGTGTATTAAACGAGTTAGATACAGGCTACGGTCTGGCGAGTTTTGTAAAAGGGAATGAGTATTCCATCGGGTACGTGGTGTTGTCAGACGCGATGAATCTACAATTGAGTATGATTGGGCTTTTGGAAAGTACCGAGAGCACGAGTAATCCGGTATATGCGGACTCGGACTCGATTACTTCAGCTATTCTGCAAAAAGGGTTACAGTTTGGGAATAACGAGGACGAATCGATGAGACTCACAGCGGATTTGATGGGCGCGGATGATCCCGGGGCGTGGCCAATTGCGACGTATTCGTATTTGATTCTCAGAAAAGGGATGAATTCGACCTCAAATACGGCTTTAGATCGCCTAAGAGTTGGTGCAACGTGTGATAACATGAGAGAAACGTTAGATTTTTGGTCGTGGTTTTTGACCTCGCCGTTGACAAAAACAGTAATGGAGACCAATTCTTTAGTCCAAGTTCCCGCGGTGGTGAGAAATTTTGTCTTGGCGAGAATGCAAGGAGATTTGTTCTGCGAAGGGGATAGACTAGCAAGTCTTTATGATGATGAGATCAATTCATTAGATAATGTGACGATGGTTAAAGTGCACGGACCTCAGGAGGTTGCAACCGTTTTGGATTCGTTGTCGATTTTAATTTCGGCGAGTAACTCGAGCATGGGTTTAGAAATCACGCCACTCGGCACTCAAGACGCCATGTTTACCGCACTTGATGATAGCTACGCGTCTGTGTTAGCCTTGAATTATGTTAAAGACGAAGCGGGCTCGGGAACTGACCCTCAAACTTCAGTCAAGTCAAATATATTCAGCAACGCGGAAACGCCGGTTTACCCCTCACCGTTACCTTCAGATTTTCCGGAATATATTTCGTTTCCGTTCGTGAAGATTACACCAGAAATGACCGTTCACCCGAGCGTTCTGACTCTAGGTGAAACGAGTACGTCGATAGCTTTCGACATCTTCTCTGTGGGGGCTATATTATCTGGTCGTGCAACTACATGGGGCGACGAAACCATCGTAAGATTGAACCCGTGGTTGAGCGGCGTCACCGAACCGATTGTTTTAGTTGGATTAGACGATTGGTCGACGTTGAAAACGTATGAAACTATCGAGAAAAAGTTTGCATCATCCGTTCCTGACTTTACATTTTCGCGTAGTCCGACAAAAAGCGCAGTGACATTGAATGAAGTTGGAGCTCTCGTCGTCGCAAACGATTACGCGACTGCACTTTTGCTGAAGACAGCGTACGTGACAAGAAATCAGAACTTAGTTTTGCATTACGCTCTTGACGAAATTGGAAGTGTGCCAATTTCAGTCACTTTAAGGAGAAGTTACAGTGGTGCACAATGTTCAAGAAGCTCCGGCGCGTACGATAAAGTATATGCGCAACTGCGCTTCTGGGAATGGGTGTATACTGAAGATGATGTCCCTGGTATGATTTCGAGCGTCACAGCTGAACCAAATTTTGATGCTACGAGCTCTGCGGAAATTTTGACTGCCTTGAGATCCATAACATGCGATGGTAAGCCTATTTTAGTATCAACGATACCGGTGACTCGGTCGGATCAGAACATTTTGATCGTTGTCATGACATCCTCGCTCTTTGCTCTTCTCTTCATCTTTCTCTGGTTATTCCGGTTTCGAGAGGATGCGGTGTTCGCCAAGGGTTTCTTCGAACGATATAAGAAACGAAATGCCCCGCCTTCTGAAGCCTGCACAATAGTCGTTACGGATATACAGTCGTCCACGAAACTATGGGAAATCGCTCCGGTGACGATGAACAAAGCGCTCGCGGCGCACGATTTGCTTATCAGACAAGAAATGCAAAAGTTCTACGGTTACGAGGTTTTTTCCGAAGGCGATTCGTTCACGATGGCATTTCATACGCCTGGCGATGCTTTGAAAGCATGTGCAAATATTCAGAACCGATTACAATCGAGTGTTTGGGACCGATCGTTATTCCTGGCATGCAGACACATCTACCGAACGGATGACGCCGAATCGCAGTCAACGATTCCGAGACCAAGAAGAGTTCCCACGTTTCTCCGAGCGCTTCTCGAAGAGCGTGGGTTTCCCTTGAAAAGTTTAAATGATCGAGAAGGCATAATCAAGGAGAAAACGAAAGGAGAAATGATAAACGGTAATAGTGCCAATGGCAAAGATAATAGCAAAGCGGAAGGCACTGATCATCACTCTGGGCGCACGGAAGAGGAAGAAGAAATCATCAACGGTTTGCGCGTTCGAATGGGTATTCATACCGGAAACACGCATAGATACGTTCATCCAACGACTCGAAGGCATGTCTATGAAGGAAAAACGGTGGAACTGGCGCGGCTGTTGTGTCACGCGGCAAATGGAGGTCAAATTTTAATGTCCGGCGACGTTTTGGCTGCATTCGGTCCCGATAGCTTGCAAATTTCGCAAATGCTGCAACTCATGCACATGGGTAAACATCAATTAGATATGGGATATTTGAACAGACATGGAATCTTGAACGAAAATTCTGGACCAGGAGGAGAAGAAGGCGTTGATAATGGGGTGGATGGTGGCGATCCTATGCAGAACATGAGAGAAAGTTTATTCCCAAGCGACGCCAATCTCAATAATCCAATTTTCTTAGATTCCGAGTCCGACACCACCGATGGTTCGAGCGAATACGAACAATACAAAGCAACTACGAGCGCAAAGCTACAAGCGCTCCGACGAATGATCACATCGTATGACCACAAGATCATCTCGCAGGAAATTATTCAAGCTATTCCGAAGAAACTCGTGGAACGCATCACCTTGTTCGCTCCGATTAAAACAGTTCGCCAACTCGAACCGTCCATTTTTGAAGCTCCTGTTTTTGAATCGGAGAATTTGACCGTCGTATTTACGCGAATCGAAGGATGGGAGGAACTTGGAAGAGAGGATGTGAGTATGCGTGATAAAGCTACGGCGCAGCACGACGCTGTGATACGGTCTACGCTCCTCTCCTTTCGTGGGTACGAGTGTCGAGGCGGTAATGGAAAATTTTTCATTGCCTTTCATCACCCTTTCGACGCTTTTCGTTGGTGTTTGGTTGTTCAAACGATCTTGCTTCGCGTTCCGTGGGACGAGAAGTTACTTCAACAACCGCAAGCGTGTAACATGACCGCCGGCCACAGAGTTACGTTCAAAGGTTTACGTGTTACGATGGGCATTGTTTCTGGTGAGGCGACATATATGAAGCCGTGTCAACGGACCGGGCGAGCAGAATATTTTGGGCAAGTTCTAAATTTGAGTGCTCGAGTCGCGGGTCTTGCGCACGGAGGACAAATCTTGTGTGATAAGAACACGTGGAAAAAAGCAGCTAGTGTGGGGTTCCCTTACGAGCATTCCAGATACATTGGTCTTTATAGTTTACGAGGCATCATGGATCCAGTTGGTTTGGTACAAGTCTCCGACGCTAGTTTGAACATGCGTTCGTTCGCATCTGTTAAAGGTGCTCAAAAAGTAATAGACCCGACAGATAAGTTCAGGCTAAGCACGAGGGATTTAGAAACAGAGCGTATAGATCGTCCTTTGAGTTATATTGGCGACGGGGATGAAACATCATCGCTCGGGCGCTCGCCGGTTCCGACTCCACCCTTACCTCTGAATACTTCCCTCGATGGGTATACTGGAAAGTCTCAAAGAAGTAAAAATAATTCACCAAGAATCTCAAGTCATGGTGGCACCACTGGGATGGACTCGCGCGCTAGCGACACTTCTTCCGCAAATGGTGGAGGAGAATCTCCCGACAGAAGCTCTGCAATTATCGTGCCCAAGAAGAACATTTTACTCGTTTCTTCGAGCGACATTGCCCTGTATCGAATGGCCGCGCTGGTAGAAACTGTCGCCGGCGGCTATGAGCACGTCTTAATCTCGCGTTCTAAGACTTCGGCGGATGTTTTGAAGAAATTCTCATCAAATGTCGACAGCAATGACGACATGTTGGGAGAAAACTTGTTCGACTCTGACTATAATCACCTGAGAGATTCAATTCCGAGCGTAGTCATTATAGTTGGAACGATCGAATCCGGAACTTCCTTGCGCGACTTAGTGCAAAAAATTCGAAGACGAGTTCCGTTTACATTACAACCTAAGATTGCGGTGTTGTTAACGGATGAATCCAGCGTTATCGATGGCGTTGCGAGCTCTCCGGTGGAGTACGGCGCTGACGTTGAGCTTCCCCCTCTGTTATTCGTCGATGAAGATGCAGAAATGACTCCGTTGGTTGACGAGTTAAATTTGTTATTCAACGAAGCTAATGCTGAAGCACACAGATCGATGCGAAGTTCGTCGCGAAATTCGCTCTTACGTCACCACCAGCAACATCAGAAACAACAGCAAAAGAAATTATCTAGCGACAGCGGTGATGGAAGGACTTCGCGTATGAACGCTGGTGAAAGTGCTCCCTCGACGCCAACGAAACCTCCTCTGATACAAGTTGCAACGAAATCGAAAAAATCGTCGAACAACAACAACAACAACAACAACAACAACAACAACAACAACAACTTTATGCCATCATCTGCATCCACGAGTTCTCCTGCCATCATAAACCCGCTATCGAACCTTTTGCGAGAGGCTGAAAATAAATCGAAGAATTTATCGAACTTTGCCTCGGCAAATTTAATGGTGGCTGGTTTAGAAGCTACTGGATTACCGATATTTGCGGTCGATACGGATGCGAGAATTATTCTGTGCACCAAAAAAGGCTTCGCGAGAGGCATTAGTGGGACGATGATTTTCCCCTCGAGCTCGTTTTCTAAACGCATGAGAGATTCGGCGCGCATTGCCGAGAGAACCAATCCTCCGCCGCCATGGACAGAAAAGTTAACGAAGAATTGGATACCTTTAGATGAAGACGAGACCTATAATAAAACAGCGTCGATGTCGCAACTAACTAGTCCAGAGAAGAAAACTATACTGAAAAGAATGTCTTCTTCTTCTGTGCCTGAACAACAGCAGCAACAACAACAACAAGAAGAAACAATCACCGTGCGATGTACCCCTCTGAGGTTATCTGATGACTTTGGTGCAGTCCTCGTCCTCATCAGAGACTAGACGCATTTGACGAGAAGACGAAGAAGATGCGCCGCGCGAAGAAGGAAACGCACGTCTTGAGTTACTAATAATGTGCGTGGATGAAAAATGGACTTGTATTTAATAATAATAATAACGATGTGTACACGTAGCTTATTCTTTTTTATATTCTTCTTCTTAAATTGGTTATAGTACTACTACACACGTCGCGCTTTGTTCGTATATGTGTTGCCGTCTCTCTCTCTCTCGCGCGCATCGCCGTCGCTAATTTTCGCTTCTTTCCTTTTCATTTGGAGGAAAATCATGCAAAAATAATCTTGCTCAACAGCCACATGCCAATAAAGAACCCGAATAAATAGCAAAAGTATCTCCCATTCTTAGTCTCTAAAACCTTCGAAAAATGTGCCACCGTTTGCGTTAAAACCCCTTGGAACCCACTCATATCGTCTCTCATGCCGTCTAAAATTCGATGGTGCGCGTCTGCTTCTTTGTGAATGTCCATGGTGATGTTTTTCAACATCGACACTCGGTCTCCCATCGTTTCTAAATTTCTATCGTTTTCTCTCTCTAAAGACTCCAAGTCTCTCATGTTGTTGCCGTTGCTGTTGCTGCTGATGATACTGCTCGTGTGGCGGCTCCCAACGCTCGTATATCCTCCTCGCGCGTGGCCTTTAGGAGACGGAATTTTGACTACTGTTTATCTGTATCTTCTCTTTTTTAGTAGTACGTAGTATACAATTTTTGTTTTATTTCTGCGGGGGTGAGTGAGGCGAAATGCGTGTTTTCGTTGTTTTCGTCGTGTGTTGTCGTCAAAAGGTCGTTCTGTGGGGGATTATTTCAAAGAAAATCAAAGAACTTATTTTTGATGAAGAGTTTGTACGAGTTTGTTACGGCCGCCGCATCCCTTCACTCATTTTTACAAACATCACTTTTTTACTCACGCGCGCGTGCACACGCACACGAAACACAAAACACAAAACAAACGCACGCATAAATGTTTCAAATAGCGAGATTGAAAGACTCCGCGGTGACCATCAAACCGCAGCACTTGGATAAAGAACCACTGACAGCCATCGTCGCGGAGTTGGAAAACTTGTACGTGGACAAAGTCATACCGGATTTAGGCTTAGTGGTGACTTTATACGAAGTGAATTCCATCAAAGGCGGGATAATATACGCCGGAGATGGAGCCGCGCATTACGAGGTGGAGTTTAAGATGGTGGTGTTTAGTCCGTTCGTGAACGAGATTTTAGTCGGGAAAGTGTACTCGTTGACGGATGAAAATGGTATACGTGTGTCGTTGGGATTTTTCGACGATTTGATAGTTTTACCGAACAAGAGCGGGATGGATTTAGAAAAGACGAAATGGGACGACAGGGAGAAGATGTGGTACATCGAAGAGAAAGAGTACACGAGCGAGTCAAGAGAAGAAGATAGAAGAGAAACAGGGGCAGTTGTGTCGAAATATATAGAACCGGGGCAACAGATTCGAGTACGCGTGACACAAGTGACGTACCCGGAAGAACCAAAGACGAGGGAAGAACTTCAGAGGAGAAAGTTAGAGGACGGAGGGCAAAGGGAAGGGAAATTCGCACCGATGATTGTCAGGTGTTCGATCGGAGAGTTAGACGCGCTCGGACCGGTGGATGAAGACGAAGGAGAAGACGACGAGGACGACGAATTAGAGGATGATGAAGTAGAGGAGGACGAGGACGAGTAGAGTGAAGAGAGAGCATGCATAAGAAAATAGCGGTATAGAAGAAACGAATCGAAGACCAAGCGTTTCGTTTGATGGTAGTTCATTTAGCTAATAAATAGCGCGCGTTACTAAATATAAATGACTTTTTAATTTTTTTCTAACGACCGGAAAACTCGACGAGCGATTGGTAGGAGGAGTTTTCGTCGGCGGTACCGCCGATTTTCTTGGCGAGCGCCGCAGGCGCTTTTGATGACGCCAACATATCAGGAATAAGATTTTCTTCAGTAATCGTTTTCAACGCGTCCTTCTTCGCCGCTGTTGATTGTTTTGGAATTTCCAAATCGAGTTTTGCGTAAATCGCATGAATGGCTTCTTTCATCTCCGGGTTCATCGTCGCTTCCCAAAATCTCGCCGTCAACATTCCCATCGCTTCTTCAGTATTTTCATCCACGTCGTCTTCCGAGCTAAGTGCCATATGCAAAACCTCTGACGCAATCTGGCGAACGCGCGGGAACTTGTTGCGCATCATGGCGAGTAGACCCAAGCGTGCGCTCTTTTTCGCCTCCACGCTATCCGTGCAAGAGGCCATGTGTGAAAGCGCGTTTGCAGCCAATATGTACTTGGACACGTCTCGCGTTCCAGCACACTCGAAGCGTATTTTGTCCGACAAAGCAGTCTTGTAGTCTTTTGATACTTCATCCGGAGCCACCACGTCCAAGCTAAAGGAATCAAACGCACCACCAGTAAAGAGCACGTCGACGCAGCGAATCGCCGGGACGGTTACTCGGTCAATTTTTGAATACGCGTCAAATGTCGTGATCAGGTGCATCGCAACTTTCTCTTTCAACCAATTATTTTTTTCATCGTTCTCACCAGAGAGCACGGCAAGTAAAGCGGTGCTCGCAGCTTTAGACAAACTCTCAGTAACTGCTCCTGCAGACGCGACCCATCCGCTCAAGGCGTAATCAGTGTACGGTTCTACTCGAACAGCCTTTGTGAGGCAATTCGAAAAGACGCGTTGTAATCCAGCTTCGGATGATACATCTTTCGCGTCTCTCGGAACACACGCTCGAATAGATTCAAACTCTTTTGCGTTTGAGACTAACGCAGGATCATCATCATCACCTTCATCGCGACCAGCAGTACCTCGCAATAGTGCGAACAAACTCTCGAACGCAACGGTTCGAGTTCTATCGATTTTTTCTCCGCATTGCTTCAACAGGACACCCACGATAGTCGTACACTTTTTCTCGTACTCAGCCACAACACCACCGGCGGCGGTGTCATCGGAACACTTGGAAATTGTCTCAAAACATCTCAAAACTTCAGAAAAGGCGCGCATGGACGCTTCGCGAACCCAACTTCCAACATCGCCTCGCTTATCGACGGAATAATCTTCCACACCTTTCAAAAACGCCTCTAAACACATACCCGCGGCATCTCTCAAATCTGAAATACTCATAACATGTTCTTCTCCGCGACCTGGCGAGGCAGAGCACTTCGCGTTGAGCTTACAAAGAATATTTTGCGCCGCAATCACAGCATCCACTCGCGTTTCAGCGTCTCTCATTTCGATGTTTTCTTCTGGAACCGTCGCCTCGAGTAAAGTCGTAAGAATAGCTCTCCAATTTGTGTTGGTTATGAACACCTCCGGAATGATACCCAAAGTATACGCGCTCCCGCGTCTCGAAAACGAGCTCGCTTCGTCCATGGTTTGTTGCATGATGCGTAATCGATCGGCGATTAAGTATTGTTCTGCCAATGCGGCTTCAACGATGCTGTCATTCCCATCGATGCGTTGTGTGCTTGCTGCGACGATAGAGACCAAAGCTTTTGCCGCCGCTTCACGAATCTCTTTCTTCGGATGACGCAAAGACTCTGACGTTGCGCTCTCACACAGTTGTACGACGAGTTGTTTACTTGGCTTGAAGCAATCCTGTGCCGCGGTTGATAAAGACGGTAAAGTTACCACTCGACCTAAAGTTTCGATGACGTTACAGACGGCTCCACGCATAATTTCACCGCCTTTTCCTCGATACAAACGTTTCGCTTCTATTTCAGACACGAGATTCCATGCGCGTTCGAGCGTTTTCTTGTCAGTGGAATCTTCATTTCGCAAATATTCGACAATATTTTTCGAAACTAGAAGCCGCGCAACCCCTAGCGTCGCTCCATGTCGCTTCGGTAAATCCATGTCGACGCTCATCATCAAAAGTTTCGGCAACGCAACGGTACTCGTCCACTCTACGTCTGTTTCACCCAATACACCGAGCGCTTCGACAGCTAATCTTCTCGTGGACTCCTCCCAGTGCTCAATTTTCACATCCAATATGTGCGCGAGTGTGGCGCGACGAAAAGCTGGGAATGATTCAGCGATGAAGAAACCAACGTCCAAATACGCGCGTCTCGCAGAACCAATAGTAAAGTAATCGCATTTTTGAATGATATCGATTCCCGTCATATCCTCCTGTCCGTTATTTGCTACTATACCACCACCACCGCCGAGACGACCGACGCACTCCTGAAACGCCGCAGACGCCGCGCGTCGCACGTTGACTTCGCGGTCAAAACATGCAGTGACAAGTAACGGCGTCGCTAGAGATTCAAGAAAGATATCTTGGAAGTCTGACTTGGAGTATGCACGAGCAAACGACCAACACACGTACGCAGCCGCATCCCTGACGTGCGCGCCGACGCTGTGCGCACCTCTTCGAACATCGTACAACAATGCCTCTGCCGTTTTCTCTGCTGCAAATGATAATCTCGACACTAACAAGACGCCTCTTCGCGATAGCTCTGCTAACGCCAAGCACGCGCCGTGCCATGTGGACTCAGACTCGGTCGCTTTAAAGCATGAGGTCAGCAGATTTTCGACAACATCGTCCGAAAATTGCTTCGGAAGACGTTGGCAAATGCGACCAATACCTTTCGCCGCAGACCAACGAACGATTGTGTCCGTGTCTTTGAGGGCCTCTAGAAGAAGCTCAATAGCTTTTTCCAACTGTTCGAGACTTGCTTCATCGGTTTCATCGTCAGCGGCAAAACCATTGATGTCGATGCCGTCGTCTGCACTATCGATGTTCTCTTCTTTGTCTTTCGTGCTTGCGTTGTTATTCAGAAGGTTCTCGGCTAAATTTCTACTTCCTCTCGCATACCTCCAGGAGACTACTTTCGGCGCTAAAAGCGTCAAAGCCACGCGCGCGCTCAATTTACACGCTAATTGCCGAGTTAGTGCGTTCGAAGTTGTGGTTTGCATACCGGGAGACGACGATGTCGTTTTTGCATCAAACACAGCTTGGGAGGCTTTCAACGCGCTCGCACGGAACGGTTTCAATACCTCTCGACGACCAATCTTAAATATAGCCGCCATCGAGCGCGTAGCTCCGACCGCGACAAAGGAGTCCTCAGATGCCGCAACTGCCGCGGCTAATCTATCTTTTGACAATCCTTCGCTCTCTTCTTTTCTATTGAAAACTCTCAACAGTTCTCTTGTCGACCAATCGAGGTATTCGCCCAAATTTAATTCCGCGTCCGGCCGGGTCAATAATCGAGCCAAGCAAATCGCCGCGCGGTCTCTGGCCACCTCGGAAAGCGAAACGCACTGTCTGCACATCCCTAGTAAATCTTCTATAAGCCCTTCTCTGCTATTATCGTTACTGCTACCACTACCACCGTCGGCGCTGCTATCAACAGCTGTCGTCTTAACAAACGTCTTCATATCGAACGGCATCAAAACCAAAACCGAAATCCACGACAACAACGTCGCTCTCGTCTCCCAACTCGTCTCAAACAAACTTTCACTCGCGACTTCTTTCGTTAACGTTTCTCTCGTCCCTGGCTGATACCTATCCCAAAATCCTGCGACTTCGTATTTTGCCGCGCTTCCGTCCCGCCTTGGCATGAACCTTCGCAGCGTCTTGATAGCTGGTTCCAAATCCCTCGCGCTGTGCGGGAAAAAGCGAGCAATGGTTTTTGCACCTCGCACCGTAGCAAACGCGTGCAAAACTTTCGACGTTCGGTGCATGGCTAACGCAGATATGGCTGTCGCTGCATTATTATTATTATTACTATTATTATTACTATTAGTAGTAGTAGTAGTTGTTGTTGTAGTTGTAGTTGTAGTTGTAGTTGTAGTTTCTTCAACACCACCGACAAAATCGTCTTCGTCGCGATTGTTGCTCATTTTCACCGCGTGAAACCGTAAAACCTCCTCCGTCAAAGGCACGATCCATTTCTCCAAGTGCTCGTCCAACATCTCGCACTTCTCCTGGTACTTGTTCACTCTCTTAATTATTCCTTGAAACGCGTCTTCTTCTCCTCCTTCTCCTTCAACTTTTGTATCTCCTCCTCCT
>Ga0182095_1082679_pt1 | contig 12467 bp, 9 predicted proteins | sample 041ome_19_FD_127784 | JGI IMG/M metagenome (GOLD analysis project Ga0182095, IMG submission 127784) | Metatranscriptome of coastal salt marsh microbial communities from the Groves Creek Marsh, Georgia, USA - 041412BS metaT (Metagenome... | ecosystem: Environmental > Aquatic > Marine > Intertidal...
GTCGAAGAGAGTGTATCAATAATGTTTGACTCAGTCCTAGGGAGGTAGTTATTAACCTGACCGTGACGCCCGCCAGTGATCTTACGCTTTCCACCAAAATCGAACTAACCTTTACTCGTACCTCGGATCTGGTGACACTGGGGGGGTCTGAGTCTGCCGTTAGGCACAAAGCCCAGGCATCTCGGAGGACTTCCGTAGGATTTTTGTGCACCCCTCCAAACTGCACTACTCCTCGGGAGTCCTCCATTTCTTAACCGTGTTAGCTTGCCGCTTTTTATCGACAACTTGTCGATACCATCCTTTCGATCGCCACTTGCACGTAGAATCATTCGGAGTTAAAACGAATAGGGTCTGCAGTCATACTTTTGAACTTTAAGTATCAGGGACCGATTTGAATTTCCAGGAGCGTTAGGGCATTGCCAAAATTCACCGACGTCAACCAATCTGAAAGCCTAAAGGTAGATCTAAAGGATACAGATCGCCCTCTAGCGGAGACGCTCAATCCCAGTTTTCGCTATGCGTTGTTCTCACCTATTGCTCAAGGGGGTAAGTCGGTTATTCAGTCGTGTACCGACCTCTATTTGTCGCGCCGGGTCTGTTACAAGCAGTTAAAAAAAGCCTTTGCTGAGGATGTTGTTGAGCAAAAACGCCTTTTGCGGGAAGCGCGTGTGACAGCAATATTGCAGCATCCCAACATAGTGCCAACCTATGATCTCGGGCGAGATGCCAAAGGACACTACTTTTTTACCATGAAATTGGTGCATGGCTATACTTTGCGAGAGGTTCTGGATTTTAGAGATCGCTATGATTTGACGCAGTTAGTTGATGTGATTGAGCAGGTGGCTCAGGCATTGTCTTACGCCCATTCGAAGGGGGTGATTCATCGAGACGTCAAGCCTGAAAACATATTGGTAGGCCCCTTTGGTGAGGTTGTCTTGCTGGATTGGGGCTTAGCGAAAGTTTGGGAAATGCCCGAAGAGGTCGCCGAATCTGCACCGATGGATGATGAAGTCGAGCAGCCCTTTACCATGACCAGGCATGGCAAAGTTCAAGGTACGATTAGCTATATGTCACCCGAGCAGCTGTCTAACGATGTCGAGATTGATCACCGAACCGATATCTACAGTATTGGCGCAATTTTGTATGAAATCTTGACTGGCCGAACAGCGGCAGAGGGAGAATCTATGCAACAGCTTGCCTATAGTGTTCTCAATGAGACGCCCAAACCGCCGTCCAGTCTGATCAAATTAAAAATTCCGACTTTACTTGAAGATCTGACAATGCAGTGCCTTTCAAAGAACCCTGGATCAAGGTTAGCCAAAATGGATGAAGTAATTCGACTGTTGTCCCAGAATTGGCAGTTATCCTAAGCTGCAATGATTTCTGCGACGAGCACCGTTACGTTATCCGGACCGCCGCGGTTGAGTGCTTGATCAATTAAGGCATCTGCAAGGCTCTCTGGCGCCCCGTCATATTGGGCAAAATGGGTTTCGATTTGGTCGTGGGTTACCACATGGGTCAAACCATCGGTGGCCAAAAGTAAACGATCGGATGGCATAGGCCGGATTGCGCCCTGTCCTGGCTCAAATACCTGATTGCCGCCAAGACTTTTCGTCAGAATGTTGTCATCACCAGGCTTTGGCTGTTCACCTCGACTCAGTTTTTGGATCTTAAGCGTATGATCTTTCGTTAGCTGGAGTAATCCGCCCTGATCACTGTAGTGATACAGTCGCGAATCTCCAGCCCAAACAAAGCAGAGCGTGTTATCTGCTGTTAGCTGGGCGCAAACGATAGTGGAGCGCATGTTGGCGAAGGCGGGATAGTGCTTTTGGTGCTTAATCAAGGCTTGATTGCAAAGGTTGAGCCTTGATTCAAGATCGGCACCGCTGACGATCGGTTTCAAGGTTAGGTCTTGGGATAACAGATCAATGGCCATTTGACTGCAGTACTGACCATGCTGATGGCCGCCTAAGCCATCGGCGATTGCCATGAAGCCACTGACATCATCACCGAAGACACTATCCTCGTTGCGAGTCCGTACAAGTCCTGGGTTGGTTCTTGTCGCGAGCCTAAGGCTGTAAGGTTTAAGACTGTGGGCGCTCATGCTGCAAGTACAAAACGCTCGACGATCGGCATGCGCCTTTGATCAGCTACTGGCTGGCAAAGAATCAGGACGCGTTCCGTCGCACCAGCTTACCGGGTAAAGCGCCGGTCGCAGTGCCGTTACGATAAATCACTTCTCCCGATACCATGGTCATATCAACACCGTCGGCATTTTGAAGAAAACGCTTTCCGCCAGCGGGTAAGTCCGCAACGATATGCGGCGTTTTAAGTTTTAGCGCTTCAAGGTCTATGACATTGATGTCGGCTTTGAGTCCGACAGCAATCCTGCCCCTATCCGTTAATGAGTAAAGTTCCGCAGGTTGCTGCGTGAGCATTGAGATACCCTTACTAAGCTCCACCTTACCCATTTGCTTCACCCATTTGGTGATGAGATAAAGGTTGGCACTGGCATCGCAGATGGAGCCCACATGAGCGCCACCATCGCCTAGCGCTGCAACCGTATGCGGATGATTTAACAATTCAGGAATGCCGTCGGCATAATTAGCCGCAGGGATATAAATTAAATTAGTCCCTTCATTACCGAGCAGGTAATCATAAAGCCAGCTCTGAGGGTCTTCTCCTGCAGCTTCGGCTTGTGCAAGAACCGAATCGCTCGGTGCCGGCAGATACTCAATCGGGTCAACCAGCGGGTACATCTTGTCATATTTATGATTAAAAATTCTGACGAAGATATGAGGGTTCTCATTGTCCTCCTGAAGAATTTTTGCCTTAACGGCGGGGTCTTTAAGGGCTGCTAAGCGTTCGTTCTGGGGTAGACCATCGAGCGCAAGGTAACTTGGCCGGCGATAGAAGGGATTCATCGATGACGGCATGCCCATCATCATGCCAACGGGGCGAGACAAGACCTGGCCTCTGATATCGAAGCCACGCGTCTGCGCGGCCTCTACCAGCGCTAATTGCTCTCGCCAAAGTTCAGGCTGATTGTCCAGTTGCAGAAGTGTGAAGGTCCCCTTGGCACCGGTAGCTTTGCAGGTGTCCTCTAAAATACTGAATTCATCCTGAGGGTCATCCCAGTCTGAGATCAATTGAAATACGTGGCCCGCGTCCCCAGAAAGGGTCTCACCCAAGGCTTTAAGTTCGGCGGTTGCCGCTTTATACGTTGGGATCAAGGTGCCATCACTGCTACGATGGACCAGTGTTCGGCTCGTCGAAAAACCTACCGCGCCGGCGGCCATGCCCTCTGCTAATAGTGCCTGCATTGCTTTAATGTCATCGGCGGTTGCGGGTTCGCGATTAACCGCACGCTCTCCCATGACAAATACGCGTAAGGGCCCATGAGGGTAGAGCGCGGCGATATCAATATCTCGGGGCCTTCGGTCCAAGCTATCAAGGTATTCAGGAAAACTTTCCCAGTCCCAAGGCAGGCCCTCGTTCATGGCGGTTTCAGGGATCTCTTCGACGCCCTCCATAAGGTGGATCAACACCTCATGATCTGACTGTCGGCAAGGCGCAAAGCCGACCCCGCAATTGCCCATAACAACTGTTGTAGTCCCGAGGTTTGAAGAGGGCGCGAGGTGCTGATCCCATGTCGCCTGCCCATCATAATGGGTGTGCACATCAATAAAGCCCGGCGTTACAATTTTACCACTCGCGTCGATTCTGATATCAGCATCGCCATCGGTCAGCGCCCCGATAGCGGTAATAACGCCATCTTTGATGCCAATGTCGACGTGCTTCGGCGGGCTGCCAGTGCCGTCAAATACTTGGCCATTGCTAATAATTGCATCAAAGGTTGCCATGGGGTGCTCTCTGGAGATTAAAGCCTAGAATGTAGCGAGAAATGCATGATAAATCCAGTGAGCCGGTTGCTTTAAAGGGCTCGCTGGAGGTGAACTGGGATGATGCGTGAGTCAATATTTCAGCACCTCCCCTTGTTTAGGGTCCTCGCTAAGCCGATTTTGAGCTGCAAGAGGTCAGGGTCTCAGAGGACTGTTATCTTTGGCGCTTGGTAAGTTCAAGGCCGCGGCAATTGGCTGCAGCGAGGTTCTCTGGTTAATCAAAGGATGGATAGGCTTCGATGATGTCTTGTCCAATCGCGTCTTTAAGGGGCGTGAGATAGGGTTCAAAATTGTGCCATTGGTCTAGACCTGATCGATAGATAGGCTGTCGTACCTGCTCTGAGCTAGGGGTTCGTACGCTGCGCTCGGTCTGATGAAAGTTCAAACAATTTTCGTGAAAATCTAGACCGCAGAAATCGAGAAGCCGTCGGACCTCGGTATCAAGATCGGCGACCACAGCCTCATGATGAACGGTCAGAATATGACCGGGAAGCACCCTGTGCCAATGGTCCATTAAGTGCTGATAGTCACGATAGTATTGGCCGATATCGGTAAGGCTGTAGCTAAACTCTTGACCGCTCGCAAATAATTGCTTGAATCCGCTGAAGCAGCAGGCCAGAGGGTGACGCCTTGCGTCGATAATTTTGGCATTGGGGAGGATTAAGCGAATCAGACCGATGTGCCGAAAATTGTTTGGCATCTTGTCGATAAAAAACGGCGCCTGATCACGATGGATGCGAGTATCTTGAAGGTACTGCTTTCCAAGATTAACGAGCGTTTCCTGTGTCAGGCTTGCCAGGCATGCGGGATATTGGGGCTCATCTTGGATCCGCCGTCTGCCATCTAAATCAAAGGCAAATGCAGCAATATTAGGCAGCTCTTGGGTGCCATCAACCAGAGGATGGGAAGCAAGGATTTGTTCCAGAAGCGTCGACCCGGACCGAGGTAATCCGACAATGAAAATCGGGTCAGGATCTGCACAACCCGTATGTTCTCGGCCTGTAAACAGTGCCTCTTGGCAATGCGTGTGCTGTAATTGGAGTCGCGCACTCAAGAGCTGACCGTCGTAAACGGTCTGCCTACGCTTTAGGGTATTGCCAGCGTCGTAGTACTGAAAGGCCGTCTCAAATGCCTTTTGATCTTCATAGTGCTTGCCGAGTGCAAAGTTCAGATGAATATGATCTGTCGGATCCAGGCTTTGATCGTTGATTGCGGCTTCCATCAGATCGACCTCTGAGGCCGTGAAGCGATAGGTTTTTAAATTGGCAAGACTCCAGAAGGCGTCACCAAACCCCGGTTTATGGGTATAAGCTGCTCTATAAGCGCTGATCGCCTCAGCTGTTTGATCAATGGTTTTCAGAGCGTGGGCTTTTAGTAAATACACTGAAGCTGGATCTGGAATGTTGGGAATGACTTGATCATAGATAGTGATGGCCTCATCGAATTTACCCACCGCAACGCATTGATTGGCATAAACCGTTTTGTTGCGAACGTTTTCTGGGTCGGCGACAAGCAAACGCTGGGCCTGATCAAAGGCCTCGCCGTATTTTTGTCTCTTGTAAAGGACGCTGATGTAGTCAAAACGGGCTAATAAGTTCTTAGGCTCAAACTCGACAGCATTTTTCAAGAGGATCTCAGCATCGTCCAGTACTTCGGTTTGAACCCCGATGTAAGCGAGCAGCCGCATGCCCTCGACGTGCTTGGGATGTAGCCGTAAAAACTTACGGCACAGTTGCTCTGCCGGTAAAAGTCGACCTTCATTTACCCAGTCTCTTACTTGAAGTAGGGGCTTGGGCAAACCCGAAAGATTGGTCAGTTGACGGTTGGCCTCATCTAGCAATTGGGCAGAATCAGCCTGATCAGCGAGCTCGATGAGCGCTCGCCAACTGCCAATGAGCGCATCATTTAGGGTTACAGCTGAACGGAAAGCGCCAAGGGCTGCAGGTTCATTTCTGCGAGCTTTTTGGATGTAACCAAGTTCCTGATAGCCCCGAGCAAAACGTGGATAGGCTGCAAGTAACAGGTTTACAGCAGTTAAGGCTTGGTCGAGATTGCCTTCATATCGATGACAGACGACTAAGTAATAGCCTGTCTCTCGATCTTCCGGGGTAATGGTAATCTGTTCGCGTAGTTTTGAGGCAGCGCCGGCAACATCGCCCTTAGCAAGCAACTGTTTAGCGAGCTGTGTCGCTTCGGGAATCGTTTCAGAAGTCATGTGAGACCGTGGTACTTGAGATCAAGTACCACAGCTTAACACGATGCACTAGGTTGGTTAGTTGACGTCGTATGAAACGCGCAGACCGATCGTTCGTGGACGATTAGTCGTAACACGCTCGAAGAAGTCCTGACGGTTGATGTGCAATTGCGCTCGCTCATCGGTCAAGTTGCTGACAAACAACTCAACGCCCCAGCCCGAACCATAGTTTTCAAAGCCTACCGAGCCATCAACAATCCCATAGCTGTCTTGCATGGTGTTGGGTTCATCCGCGGTATCAACGATCGAGTTCAAGGCTTCGCCGGCGTATTTGTAACCCAGTTGCCAGTGAGCTCCTAGATCACTACCCATATCCCACTCATAGCGGGCTCTTACGCTGAACTGAGTTTCAGGTGTCAACGGTAGCATGGAGCCTGCATCAGCAACGACAATATCAAACGCAGGGTCAACAAAGACAAGTTCCGTATCATTGAAAGATGCCGCAGCAAAGAGCGTTAAGTTGTCGTTTACCGACCAGATTAGATCGCCCTCTACACCCATGATTTCAGCATCACCGCCATTGTCGACAATGGTAAGAATCGAGATGTTTTGAGAATCGAACTGGGATACCTGAATATCTTCCCAGTCTATGCGATAAATAGAACCGTTAAATCGAATGGCACCATCCGCAAGGGTGGTTTTCCAACCAATTTCCATATTCTCGAGTGAATCTGAGTCAAATACGTAGGGTAGACAGTAACCTGGGAAACCCGATGCGTTACTGGCGATGGCAACCTGGTTGCCGCAGTTGGTGCCATCGTCGCGGATGTTTTGCGCGTCGGCACTATAAACCCCACCTTTTTGAGCCGCTGCCCGGTTGAATCCGGGTGGCCGATAACCTTCGGACCAAGTCGCGAAGATGAGCGCATCAGTACCTTCAGGCTGCCAAGAGGCCGTAAAGCGCATAATGGTATCAGAGACATTAAGCGGTTGAAGCTCAGCAAAGTTGGTCTGATAGTCCCGACCGCCCGTTAAGGCTGGCCTGATATCGTTGGTCGGGTCGGCGTCATCGATGAACAGTGGACGATTTCCGTATCGCCATGCGCCATAACCCGTGAAGCCGTAATCAAGATCGTAATATCGTGCGCCAACAGCGATTGAGAGAGAGTCGGTTACATCCAGCGTAATCTCGCCGAATACCGCTGTCTGTTCTTCAGTTCGAGTGTTGTCATTTCGGAATTGTGTGGAGTCGGTTAAGACGCCTCGGGCGTTGGCTTCAGAATTATCGAACTTACTTGCTGTTCGGATATCGATGGGCGCAAATCCCGCTTCCAAAGGTGCTTGGTAGTTGAAGTCGCCGACATGCAATATCTCGAAGTCTTCAAAAAAGACACCGCCTTGCATATTGATTCGACCGTCCCAGTTTGTGGCGACGCGCAGTTCGTGGGTCCATCGAGTGTTTTCGTTTTCGATACGAGCGGCGTTAGCAGGTGTGCCGCACTCGATCACGCCGGGATCGCCACCAATCGTAGGATCAAAGGTGTAAAACGTGCTTGGGTCGTAATCGGTGTTGTAGCCAGTGCCCAAACCGTTGTAATAACCGCCTACCAGATATTCACACTGGTAGCCTGAAATAAAGGCACCAATATTGGTGTATCCAGTGTAGTCGATGTTTGCGGTTACATCCCGGTCTAAGAAGGCGCCGGTGTAGACCAGATCAAGATCTCCGAGCCGACCCTCTAAGGTCCATGCGGTTTGGCTAAATTCATCATCCAGGAAGTCGTCAGCGAATCGTGACACCTGAAGATCATCTAAACGCGGGTCATAATCAAAGACCCCTTCGGTAGATAGGCTTTGGGCGGTGTGCTGAACCAAGAGGCTCCAATCGTCATTGATAAGATATTTGGCACCCAACCGAATGCCGGCGTAGTGCGCGTCGTTGAAATCGTCTTCTACCATCCCTGCGTTATTGGCGACAGTCTTAATAACCGGCACGGTAAGGCCGTCTGCACCCACCACAGTACCATTAGCGAAGACAGTGCCCGGGGCATAGGTGACTGAGTCGCCTGGGAAAGTTGGATTGATAGTGTTATCAGCTTGAAAAGTGCCCGCAACATTATCAATGTAGCCGCCTTGGCGGTCATTATACAGCGCCACTCGAGCAGCGAGCTTGCCTTCGATGATTGGGAAATTGAGCATCAGTTCGGCTGAATTGCTGTCTTCTCCCTCGGCCGTCGCTGACCAGCTGCCATTAAAGCTGGCGTCAAATTCATCCATAACTGGCTTATTAGTGATCAGTCTAACGGTACCGGCCATAGAGCTTGCACCATAGAGTGTACCTTGGGGTCCAGGTAACACCTCGATACGCTCCATGTCGCTGATGTAGACGTCAAGGTTACGTCCGCCAGCAGTGACCGGCTGCTCATCCAAATATAGGGCTACGTTGGGCGCAGATCCCTGAGATTCGGCAACAGTAATGTTAATGGCATCGACGGCGGCGCCGCGTATGTAGATCTCGTTCTGACCAGGGCCACGACCGCCAGCATTGACATTAGGTAGATACTTTACGTAGTCAGAGAACTCTTGAATATTTTGGTCTTCCAAAGTTTTTGAACCAATTGCCTGGATGGTCACAGGCGCATCTTGTAGCGGCACCGCACGTTTTGTTGCGGTGACGACGATCTCCTCGATCTCCGCACTCGCTTGCTGAGTCGTAGCGGCAAGGGCCGCAAGGATTGCGACGTTCAACTTTTTCTTTTGGAACATAGTGGGCTCACGTAATTAATTAGAACTTAATTATAGAATGATTTAGAGAACAATGCACATATCTATCCCAAAGCTCTGGAAAAACTGATAAATTATTGTTTTTTATAAAAATTTATTAAGAATAAATCTTTCGTATTCAAACTAGTTAGGCCAGCTTCACCATGGCTAGAGGCTTGTTGAGGCCAGCCCTTGAGGTGGGCCGCAAGGGTGCGCGATCGTCACCGGATCTGAGGGTGTGGTCTCAACACATAGACGAAGGTTTCTATTGTTAAGAGGTCCTGGGTTTCGAAGGGTTGTCAAAACCTATGAGCCTGGGCGGTTGGCTGAGGGCAGGGCCTTGAGGGCAGCATAGAAAGCGCTCCGCCATTTTAAGTGCTTGAAGCTAAGCGCTGTCTTCGGTAGTAGCGTTTTCGGCGGCGAGCAATCGACGTTCCCGAACGAGACCGAGTAGTAAGCTTATGACCATCAGAATGATGATGATTGTGAAAGGAAATGCGCTCGCGAGCGACACCGCTTGGACCGACGACAAACCGCCACCGAGTAGTAGCGCGATACCAATCATTCCCAGCGCGACACACCAAAATACCCGCTGAAAGAGCGGGGTCTTGATTTTGCCGCCTGCGGCCATGGTATCGACGACCAGTGAACCTGAATCCATCGAGGTCACAAAAAAGATGATGACTAGGCACAAGCCGACAATAGACGTCAGTAGGGTGAGCGGGAATTCCTCTAAGAAAATAAATAGTGTCAGTTCAGGCTGGAAATTACGTACACTCTCTGCAACACCCTCGATGCCTGAATTAAAATATTGATCGATGGCAGTGTGACCAAAAATGGTCATCCAGAGCATGAAAATGAGCGAAGGGGCAAGCAGTGCGCCAAAAACGAACTCTCGAACTGTTCTGCCGCTGGAAATCCGCGCGATAAACATACCGACAAACGGCGAAAAGGCGATCCACCATGACCAATAGAAGGTCGTCCAATCGTGCATATAGTAGAAATCGGTTCTGCCATCCCAGCTGCTCAGCACGGGTAAGTACTCCAGATAGGCGAGGATATAGGTAAAAAATGCGCTGACCGTGTCGAGCACGGGCGTCATAAATAGGACAAAGGTCCCCAAAAGCGCTGCTAAAACCATATTGATTTCGCTCAAGCGTTTGATGCCGCCGTCCAGACCTCGAACAACTGAAATCAATGCCAAAGCCGTAATCACAAGGACTAGCGCAATATTGGTGTAATCACCGGTAGGCAACTCGAAAAGATAGTTGAGACCGCCGGCAGCTTGTTCGGCGCCATATCCCAAAGAGGTGGCGAGCCCAAATAGAGTGGCAAAGATTGCGAGGATATCGACAATATGGCCTGGCCATCCCCAAATGCGCTCGCCGAAGATGGGGTACAACGCCGACCGTATTAGAAGCGGTAATCCTTTGTTGTAGCAGAAAAAAGAAAGCGACAGGCCAATGACCACGTAAACCGCCCAGGGATGGAACGCCCAATGATAGATGGTTGAAGCCATTGCTAACTGACGTAACTCATCCGGAGCCAGGTTCTCCGCGTTCAAAGGTGGCGTCAGGGCATGATTCATAGGCTCCAAAACGCCATAGAACATGATGCCAATGCCAATCCCCGCCGCAAACAACATGGAGATCCAACTGAGCAAATGATAGCGTGCCTTCGCTGTAGGCCCGCCTATTCGGATTGCACCCAACGGTGACAAAGCGAGCGCGACAGAAAAGATTAGGAAGCCATTCATGCTGTACATGAAAAACCAATCTAACTCACCCGTTAAGTAGAGTCGCAGAGTGCTAAAGTTGCTGGCAGCCTGTTCTGGGAACATCAAGGTGATGGTAACAAACACGACAATGGTAACGCTGCTGATTAGAAAGACCGGGTTGTGGATATCAAGGCCTAAACCTTGCAGATTGTCTTGTCCGACTTCGTATTCCGATGTGTAAATGTCTTCAGGGTCTTGCTGTTGGGCATCGTCCGAGTGATGGGCAGTCAAAAGGCATTGCTCGTCTGGAAAGTTGAAACCGTAACATTTAGCCGAAGGCATGTCACGGAAGCGTAAGGCTTATGGATTATTTACTCCCTGCAGGGAACAGTTTCGATGATGAATCGCTTCTCATCGGTGGGTTGCTTTTATGTGCTAGGTTCGAGCTTGGCTCGCGCCGTGGCTATCATTTTTTGGCGGCAAGGGATTCGATGGCAGCACCGCGGAGTCAGCACAAGCATGCGATGATCGATCTGCTCTGCCACGGGGGCTCGAGGTAGCCAACCGGTATTGCGTCAGGATGTAGACAAAGGGCTGATCGGCGCACCGCAATGGCATTGATCTTAGATCACCGGCCTAAATCTGAGCCGCCGCATACTGCTCAAAGTCTCGTAGCTTATCTTTACCAAAGAACATTTCGTTATCGACAAAAAACGTTGGCGATCCGAAGTTGCCTCGCGCCACAGAAGTCGTTGTATTGTCGATGAGTTTCGATTTGACGTGAGGATCTTGAATGCCTTCTAAAATAGAAGCGCTTGGAAGATTTGAGGCGATTAAAGCGGCTTCAAAAACGTCGAGTTCATCCATTTTTTTTGGTTCCCCCCACATGTGATGGAAGATCTCGTTGACGTAGTCTTCGAAAAAGCCCGATGTCTCCGCAAAAACGGCACCTCTCATCAGCATCAAGGTGTTGACGGGGAAATGCGGGTTTTGTTGGTATTTTGTGATGTTGTGTGTTTTCAAAAATCGTTTTGTTTCAAGCTGCATGTAAGCCGGTTTGTTCAAGATGCCCTGCATCGATACGCCTGGCGCGACATTGTTGGTTGCTTTAAAGACGCCCCCTAATAGGACTGGCACATAGTCAATGGATCGACCAAGCCTTTGTTCGATCTCCGGAATTACCAAGTGGCTAAGGTAAGCGTTTGGGCTTCCAAAATCGAAATGAAATTCAAGTTTCATAAAAAGCCTCTTGGTTTAAGCATGTGATTAATGCGAACTAGCCCTAATGATTATTTATCGCGGTCCGAAAGTCGTTACCGCATTGCGCCATTCGCATTAGAGATCGGCAGGGTAACATGCTCTATCATTGATGATCCAGAATTCACCAAGATCTAACTAAAGGCGCCCGCGATGACGAAAAACGAACAGATAATTAAATCCTTCATAGAGGCCTGGCAGCGGCTTGATCCCGAGGAATTAGCCGGTTTTTTTCACGAAAACGGTTGTTATCACAACGTGCCCGCTGAACCGGTGACGGGCAGAGCCGCGATTAAAGAATTTATCCAATCCTTCACCGCCAACTGGATGGAAACGGATTGGCAAATTGTCACATTGATGAGTGATGGTGACTGCGTAATTTGTGAACGAATTGATCGAACCAATACGCAAGCTGGCGCTGTTGATTTACCATGCTGCGGCATATTTCAGTTAGAGAACGGCCAAATAAAGCTTTGGCGAGACTACTTTGATATGAATACCTATCTACGAGCACTGCGGTCTTAGTCTCTGGCATCGGCTATCTTGAAGGACACAGGGTTATAAGGGTGGCGAGGCGGTGGTCAATGGTTTTATTCGTTAGCCTCCCTTTAAGACGAGACAATTAAGACGAGAC